>Ga0265339_10002965_pt1 | contig 11989 bp, 7 predicted proteins | sample 4CB219metaG_FD_202085 | JGI IMG/M metagenome (GOLD analysis project Ga0265339, IMG submission 202085) | Rhizosphere microbial communities from Carex aquatilis grown in University of Washington, Seatle, WA, United States - 4-CB2-19 metaG | ecosystem: Host-associated > Plants > Roots > Rhizosphere...
ACCTCCCGAAACCCCGGCAACCCATGTGCGCAATTCACTGCAGTTTTAGGGCTTAACTCGCTCAATCCACAAGACATATCCGTTTTTATTTTGCGCTGTTTTTCGCCCCTCATTCGCCCCCTTGGCTCCCCTGCTCTTATCTTCCATTGACGCCGCGCCCACCCCGCCGTACGCTCTTAACTGTATGCAATTCAAGATCGCAGAGCTGGAAAAGGAGCCGATTGACTTCGATCTCCAGTACAAGCCGGGAACAATCGACTACGGACAGGAAGCCGCACAGACGGGCAATCTGGCCACAGAAGGCCGCGCCGAGGTCATTCACGAGCACCGCGGCCCCAAAGAAATCGTGGCCGACATCCGCCTAAGGGGCCATTTCATTGGCAGCTTCGAGTCACCTTGCGCGCGCTGCGTGGAGCCGGTGGGGATGACACTGGAGGCCGATTTCGACCTCATCTTCCGCCCCCTCGGCGTCGACGGAGGGCCCCAGGAGCGCGCCATCTCGGCGGGCGAAACCGAAATCGGTTATTATCAAAAAGACAGTCTGTTGCTTGAAGATGTGCTGCGCGAGCAGGTGCTTTTGTCCCTGCCGGTCCGCACCCTCTGCACGCCAGATTGCAAGGGACTTTGCCCGCGCTGCGGCCAGAACCGCAACAGCCAGCCATGCTCCTGCGAGCAGGGCCCATCCGACGCCCGCTGGGAGGCGCTGGCTGATCTGCGCAGCCGGATCAAGTCCTGAGCCAGACCCCTGAGATCACGGTGTGCCGCCCGCGGCCGCGCCTGAAGCCGGCCGACAGAATTTGAAGGCGTGGACACGAAAGGAAATAGACGATGCCCAATCCGAAACGGCGCCACTCCACGCGCCGCACTGCACTACGCCGCTCCCACGACTTTTTGACCGCGGTGGGCCTCTCCGAGTGCCCCAACTGCCACGAGAAGAAGCTGCCCCACCGGGCATGCGCCAAGTGCGGCGCCTACAAGGGCCGCGCCGTGCTGGATGTGAAAGAAACCAAGTAGGTTTTTCGCGTGAGCGCCCGCATGCTGATTGACATCGCGCTGGACGCATTCGGCAGCGACAAGGCCCCCGAGCCCGAGATTCGGGGCGCCATCCTGGCCTGCCGCGCCCTGCCGGTGCGGGTGCACCTGGTGGGCCCGGAGCCGGAGCTGCGCGACCTGCTCGACGAGCACCTGGAAAACGAAGACCTGCCAATTACTGTCGTCCATGCCTCCGAGCGGATCGGGATGGACGAGAAGGCTGCGCACGCGGTGCGCATCAAGAAAGACAGCTCCATGCGGGTGGGCCTGAAGCTGGTGCGCGAACGGCGTTGTGCGGGTTTTGTGACCGCGGGCAACACCGGCGCGGCCATGGCCACGGCCAAGATGGTTCTGGGGGCGCTGCCCGGAGTGGACCGGCCGGCGCTGGCCACGCCCATGCCGACCTCAAAGGGTAACCCGTGCGTGCTGCTGGACGTGGGCGCCAACGTGGACTGCAAGGCGCACAACCTGGAGCAGTTTGCGGTGATGGGCGAGATGTACGCGCGCAGCGTTCTGAAGATCCACAAGCCGCGGGTGGGACTGCTTTCAATTGGCGAGGAAGAGACCAAAGGCAACGAGCTGACCCGCGAGGCTCTGCCGCTGCTGAAGGCGCTGCCCATCAACTTTATCGGCAATGTGGAAGGGCGCGACATCTTCAACGGCAACGCCGACGTGATTGTGTGCGACGGGTTTGTGGGCAACGTGGCGCTGAAGACCAGCGAGGGGATCGGACGGTTTGTGCGCGACGTGCTGCGCGAGTCGCTGACGCGGACGGTGACGGCCAAGGTGGGGGCGCTGCTATCAAGGCAGGCGTTCAACGACTTCCGCCGGCGGCTGGACTACACCGAGTACGGCGGCGCGCCGCTGCTGGGCGTGAGGGGCGTGTGCATCATCGGCCACGGTTCTTCAAACGACAACGCCATTTACAACGGCATCCGCGTAGCCTACGAGTTTGCCAAGGCGGCGACGAACGAGAAGATCGAGGCGGAGTTTGCGGGGCGTCCTCGCCGCGCGACTCATGTGGACGCGAATACGGATCCCGAAGCGACGATTCAGTGAGAAGCTGACTGCTAACAGCTAGCAGCTTGCAGCTAAAAGTTAACAGCAAAATGACTGCCAAGCCCGAGTTGAATGGTGCAATTGACCCGCGAGTGCTGAGCCTGCTGGCGTGCCCGGCGTGCCATGGCGGCTTGCGCGCCGAGCTTGATCGGCTGGTGTGCATGTTGTGCGGAAACAGCTATCCAATAGAGGATGGGATTCCGGTGCTTACGCCGCGGAGCTAGCTTTCAGCTGTCAGCCCTCAGCTTTCAGCTGTTCCAGTTTCAATCCAACTGAAAATGTTTCTGGGCGCGGCTTTCCCTGGAACTGCACGGTGAGGACGGTGATGTCGTCTTCCTGGCCGTGGGTCTGGGCGGCGGCGGCGATGGCTTCGGCGGATTGAGTGCTGATGATGCGGGTGCGGTCGAAGCCGAAGAGCTCGCCGGTGGCGTTTTGAGCTTCAACTACGCCGTCGGTGAGGATGGTGAGCCGATCTCCCGGGGCGAGGCGGATGGTGGTTTCGGAGTAGGTGGCATCCGCGACGATGCCGAGGGGCAGGCCGGGGTCGAGGGGAATCTCTTCGCAATTGCGATAGGGGGCGAGGTGGCCGGCGTTGGCGATTGTGAGCTGGCCGGCGGGATCGATGCGCGTGCAGAGGCAGGTGACGAAGCCGCCACGCAGGTTCCCGTGGAGAGCACGGTTGAGGGCGTGGAGGAATTGGGCCGGAGACTCACAGGCGATGGTGCTGAGCGCGCCCAGAATGGCGGAGACGGTCATGGCGGCGCGCAGTCCCTTGCCGCTGACATCGCCGACGATGATGAATGCGCCACCGTCTGGCTGTGGCAGAACGCGGAAGAAGTCGCCGCCCACGTGTTGGGCCGGCGCGTAGACGCTTTGGATGCGGAAGCCGGGAATGTCCGGCGGGCCGGTGACGATCTGTTGCTGGACCTCGCGGGCGGCCTCGAATTCGACGCGCAGATCGTTGCCTTGACGCCATTCGGCGAGAGCGCGGCGGACGAGAATGACGGCGATGAAGAATCCGGCAAGAAGAAATCCGGCGACGAAGAGATTCAGATGGGGAACCCCAAAGAGATTGTCCAATTGGAATTCGAAAGCCCAGAGTGCGGATCCGATGGGAATGAGGGCCATGCCGAGGGCGATGCCCCGATTGGGGCCGAAGAAGAGGTAGCGAAGCTCGATAAGCAAGGTGCCGAGGTTGAAGACGGTGAGGGCGATGAAGGCCGTGCGCATCGCCAAGGGAATGGCGGGAGAAGCCGAGGTTGGGAAGCAACAAAGGGCGGCGTTGAAGACGATCCAGGAGCAATGAAGCAGAATCCTGAGCCAGCGTGCACGGAGAGAAAAGACGATCCAGAGAAACTCTACCGTGGTGAACATGGTGACGATGTTGAACGCTACTTCGATAGCGACGTCAACGCGCATGGAAAGCGGATGCGAGGAGAATTCGATGAGCGCGAAGTGCAGGTTGTCAAAGGAATAGAAAAAGAGGAGCAGGGAGAACCAGAGCAGTTCGCGGCGGCGGGACCAGCACCAAAGGAAGAACAGGCCGACGCCGGCGAGGCCGGGAAAGGCGTTCAGGACAAACATGGGAATCCAACTGAGGACGACGGCGGCTTGATCGGCGCGCTCGAGGGCTCCGGCCAGGGCGGCCGACATGAGCTTGGCATTTGCTCGATCGTGGCCACCGCCGTAACGGAAGTTGGGCGGGTACCAGAGGCGAATGGCCAGGGTGGCGGGCTTTACGTGCGCTACGTGATCGGCAACAGGGTAGACGCGCGAGGATGGCAAAGCCATGGCCTGTGGTCGCGGCGGGAGATCGCCGATGCGGCCGAGGGCGACGCCATCGAGGAATATCTGCTCAGAAGCGTAATCCGAAGCGTAGCTGCGACCACCGTAATTGGCGCCGAGCAGGCGCAGCGCCAGGCTGTCGCCGGCGTCGGGCGTTGCGGATACCTGCATGCGGACCCAGACCATGCCGGAGGAATAAAAGGGCGGCAAAGGCCAGCCGGCGTCTGGGGCGATGGGCCAGGAGGAATCATCGAAGTCGGGCGAGGCCCATCGTGGATCGTCGCCAAAGTGGTAGCGAATGGGAAGCTGGGTGGACTGGGCGCGAGCGACCTGCGCCGCAACGATGGTGAGCAGGACGAGGGCGATGCGGACTGGCCTACGCATGCAGGACCTCGGCGGGGGCGTAGGTGAGGGTGAGGACGGTGATGTCGTCTTGCTGGCCGTGTGCCTGTGCGGCGGAGGCAATGCTCTCTGCGGATTGGGTGCTGATGTTGCGGGTGCGGTCGAAGCCGAAGAGCTCGCCGGTGGCGGACTGCGCTTCGACTACGCCGTCGGTGAGGAAGGTGAGGCGATCGCTCGGGGCCAGGCGCATGCTGGATTCGGCGTAGGTGACGTCTGGCGCGATGCCGAGGGGCAGGCCGGATTCGAGTTGGACTTCTTCGCCGTTGCGATAGGGAGAGAGGTGGCCGGCGTTGGCCAGGGTGAAGGCGCCATCGGCATCGATACGGGCGCAGAGGCAGGTGACGAAGCCGCCGTCGCTTGCGGAGGCGAGCTGGCGGTTGAGCCTGGAAAGAATCATGGCGGGGCCGAGGCCTTCGGCGGCCAGGGCGCGCAAGGCGCCGATGGCGATTGCGCCAGTCATGGCGGCCTTGAGGCCTTTGCCGCTGACGTCACCGACGACGATGAGGGAGGAACCATTCTCCTGCGACAGCACCTGGTAGAAGTCTCCGCCGACCTCGCTGGCGGCGAGATATGCGGTCTGGCAGCGGAGATAAGGGCTGGAGGGCAGGCGTGAGGGAACAAGCTGCTCCTGGACGGCGCGGGCGGAGGTCATTTCAATGGAGAGACGCTGCTGCTCGCGCGCAGTGCGGGTGAAACGGAACACCAGCAAGGCGCCGATGGCGAGATAGGCGAGCAGCGTGGAAAGCTGCACCCAGTTCACATAGAAACCGTTACCGAAGTAAAGGACAAGCGAAGTGGAAGCCTCCCTGAGTCCGCCCGCGTGCAGCCCGCTAAGGGCTTCTTCAACGCCGAGGAGGAAGGTGGTGAGGAAGAAGGGGACCAACAGCATCTGGGCTTCGCGGTTATTGCGAATTGCAGAAGGCAGGAGCTTGAGGAGGATAAACAGGCACATCAACACCTGGCATGCGACGCCAAACAGGAAGGCTTGCTCAATGCTGAAACGAGGGACGGTGAGGGGCGCGAGCGGCTGGAGCCAGTTTGCAATGAGGACCGCGACAAGCAGCCAGTCCGAGCGGGAACGGAGAAAGCGCCAGATGAAGAGCAGCCAGCCGGTGGTGGTGATGCTGCTACACGCCAGCAGCAAAACGATATACAACCCCTGATCGATTGGCTGGCGGACGGCGAATTGATAGAGGAAGATATCGGAAAGCAGGTTGCCGATGAGAAAGAGAGCGGCCCAGGCGTACTCGGTGCTGCGCGGCGTGAGCAGAAAGAGGCCGAGGCTGATGAGGCCGATCACGGCGGAGACAATGTCGATTGCCCAGAGCGGACCGCGGGAGAGGGCGAGGCGGAGTTTGGCCAGTTGCAGGATGGCGTAAACGGAGGATTGTGTACCGAGGATGGGCGGCTGGGCTGCCCCTTCGCCGGCTACAAGCGCGTCGATCGGACTGATCCACGTGCGGATAGCCAATTCGACGGTGTGTCCTTCGGTGCCGGAGGGGAGGGCTATGGCTTCGGCCTGCCGGTTAACTACCAGATCCGGCATTGGCCGCATGCGTCCGATGGTTCCGATGAGCACGCCATCGAGGTAGACTTCGTCGGAATCGCCGACGGAGTAGACGAGCAGGGCAAGTGGGGTGGCGACGTCGGGCACCTTGATGCGCTGCCGCAGCCAGGCATAGCCGGAGAAACCAGGCAATCCTTGCTCTGCCCAGCTCTTTTCGAAGAGATGCAGTTTCCAGGAGGAATCGTCGAATGCGGGAGACGCCCATTGGGGATTGTCGCCGGGGTGAAATCGCCAGGGGGCGGCGAGGGCGATGGTGCCGTTGACCGGGTGGGAAGCGTCGTCTGCCAGCGGGCTGGCAAGCGACTGGGCAAATCCCGCGCCTCCGAGGCAAAGCAGGGTCAGAACGAGGGCGAGCTTACGCATGGAGCACCTCGGTGGGAGCGAAGGTGAGGGTGAGGACGGTGATGTCGTCTTCCTGGCCGTGGGCCTGTGCGGCGCTGGCGATGGCTTCGGCGGATTGGGAGCTGATGTTGCGGGTGCGGTCGAAGCCGAAGAGGTCGCCGGTGGAGGATTGGGCTTCGACTACGCCGTCGCTGAGGAAGGTGAGCTGGACACCGGCATTGAGTTGGAGGGTGGTTTCAGAGTAGTTGGCATCTGGTGCGATGCCGAGGGGCAGGCCCGGCTCGAGCTGGACTTCTTCGCCGTTGCAATAGGGGGAGAGATGGCCGGCGTTGGCGAGGACGAGGGAACCGGAGGGCGAGATCTCCGCGCAGAGACATGTGGCAAAGCCGCCGAGGCGCATATCGGTCATGGCGCGGTTGAGGTGATTGAGCAACGCGGCCGGGGAGTCGGAGTCACGCTGCTGGGCGGCGCCGAGAATGACGGCCGCGGTCATGGCGGCGGCTGCGCCTTTGCCGCTTACGTCGCCCAGGAGGATGCGCTGGCGGCCTTGCGGCAGGATGCGGCAAGCGTAGAAATCGCCGCCGACTTCGCGGATAGGGCGGAAGGCGACCTGAATGCGACAGCCGGGAACGGTATCGAGGGCGGCGGGCGCGAGCATGCACTGCACCTGCTGGGCAGCGAGCATTTCGCCGGCGAGGATGGCTCGCTCCTGCGCGGTCTGCTGCTGCTCGCGGAAGAGCAGGAAGAGCAGGGCGACCACGAGGCTGAGGACGGCGACGGCTTCAGCGTCAGCGACGGTGCTGCCCCAATGCGCCTGAAGATCGGGGATGCTGGGGATGTGTGTGCCGGTAAAACGGACGGCAAAGAAGGCCATCATGACCGCGCCCCAGGCCAGGCACAACGCGGCTAGCGGCTTCATGCGGCGGGTCACTCCACTCCAGGGCAGGAAGGCGGCGAATGGCGCGAGGCTTTCAAGGATCCGGAAGACGTCGCCGATGGCTTCCAGTTGACGCGAGCGGAGGGTATCAAGCCAGAGCGCCTGCGCGGCGGGTAGCAAGGGGAGGATCACCGTGGGTAGATAGAGCCCATTACCGGCGATAATGACGATCCAGAAAACCAGAGGCACGCGCCTCCGGGCCAGCGCGAAGGAGAAGAGCGCGCGGGCGACATTGGCGACGGCCGCGGGTATGGCCCAGCCGACGAAGTAGGCCGAGACGGAAAATGGAAAGAGGGCCGCGGCGCCGGAGTAGTCGAGGTAGATGGGTGGGAGGGCGAGGCAAGAGATGGCGAGCAACAGCAGCTCGCGGCGGCTGCGGTCGTTGATCCAGAGGGGAAGCAGGATCACGCCCAGAACGCCAATGATGCAAAAACAGACGGTGGGGAAGATGCGCGGCCCGAGTTGAGCGAGGATCACGGCGCTGCGGCGGTTTTGGAGGACATCGGAGCTGCCCGCATACATGGCAAGCGGCGGCGCGGGAGCGACAGGGACTTCCGACAGGACGCGCCGGGTTACGCAAAGGGCAATGACGGCGGGAGGCGCAAGGTCGCCGGAGAGCGGCCATTCGCGGATGGTGTTCATGGTGAAGTGGCCGGATTTCAGGTTGCCGGCCGAGCCGATAAGGCGGCCGTTCAAGTACGCATCGTATGCGGCGTAGAGGGCGATCTGTAGCGCGGGATTCGAGGCGGTTCGGAGCGGGGACAGATCGGCGTGGCAGCGGATCCAGATGTGGGGCTCCTGAGAAAGCGGGTTCCAATTTGAGTATGGCTGCCAGGCGGAGTCGTCGAAGGTGGGCGCGGCCCAGGCGGGGTTATCGCCGGCGTGCCAGACGCATTGCTGCGATGGGATGGTCTGGATGAATTGGGCGGGGAGCGCGGCGGGAACGAAGAGGAGCATGACCCACCCTAAACGCAGAAAACCGTGTTTAGAATGGGGCACCCGCATCACCGGGCTTTCACGCATGCAGCACCTCGGCGGGGGCGAAGGTGAGGGTGAGGACGGTGATGTCGTCTTCCTGGCCGTGGTCCTGGGCGGCGGCGGCGATCTCTGCCGCGGGCCGGGTGCTGAGCTGGCGGGTGCGCTCGAAGCCGAAGAGCTCGCCGTGGGCGTTCTGTGCTTCGACTATCCCGTCGGAGACGAGCAGGAGGGATTCACCTTGGAGGAGCCGAAATTCCATGGCGCTATACGTGGATCCTGGCGTAGCGCCAAGCGGCAGCGAGCCATCCACCGGGAGTTCATTTCCGTCGAGGTACGGTGGCAGATGGCCGGCATTCGCCAATTCGACGTTCCCGATGCGATTGATTCGCATGGCGAGGCAGGTGACGAGGCCGCGGCCTTGCAGGCGCTGGTTGAGCAGGGCCAGAATCTCGCCGGGCTCTCTGGTGAATTGGGAGGCGGTGCGGATGGCGCCGACGATGAGGGCTGACATCATGCCGGCTTTCAGGCCCTTGCCCGCCACGTCTCCCACGACGATCAAGGTGCTTCCGTCGCGAGCGTCGGGAAGGACCTGGAAGAAATCTCCGCCGACTTCGCGCGCGGGAAGGTAGACGCTCTGGATGGCGAGGCCGGGTGTGCTGGGCAGCTTATCCGGAATGAAGTACTGCTGGATTTCGCGGGCGGAGGCCATTTCGCCGGCCAGCTCGGCGCGTTCCAGTGCGGTGCGCTGCTGATCGCGAAGCAGCAAGCCCATGAGGAGGACGATGACGCAGAGGGTGACAACTAACTCCGCACTTACCAGGAGGGAGGCCAGATTGGAGATGCGCCCGTTAAAGTTGGCCGCGCCGAAGATAAAAAAGATCGTCATGAATGCGCCCCACGCCAGGCATACCGCGGCGATGGGGATCATGGAGCGCCGGATTCGGGTGTAGGGCCAGAAAGCTACAAAAGGCGAAACGGCGCAGACGATATTGGCGTAGATGGATGCCTGGTAGGTCCGTTGAACGGCCCCGGCCAGCACAAGGGACCAGCTCAGGGGAAGGAAGGCGCAGCACGCGGCTACTGCGCTCCGTGTGGTATCCAGGCCAATGACGATCCAGAAGAAGAGAGGCACGCGGCGCCCGGCGAGCACAAACCCGATCCAGGTGCGCGAGAAAATCACTACGGCAGCGGCGGCGGTGTAGATTGCCAGATCCACTGAGACCGGATAGGCGGCGAATGTTACGGTAGAGTACCTTGCCACGTAGATTGCCGCCAGGCCCAGAGAGCAAATGCTCAGCAGCAACAGGTCGCGACGGCCGCGATCGAAAAGGAACAATCCGAAAAGGACAAATGCGAGGATCCCGATGATGGCGAAGTAGACAACGTAATTGGTGAACCGGTGAATGCGCGACAGAACCACTGCGTCGAGGAGCGCTTCGAGAATCTCCCGGTCTCCGGCCCGGATGGTGAGGGGCGAGGGTTCCACGTCGCCGGAGAAATCGGGATATCCATAGGTGATTCTTGCTGCGAGCGTCGCCGTCTGTGGGGCGAGCAGCGATTGCGGCGCCGGGTAGGAGCGAATGGTATCCATGCTGAAGTGGCCGCTGTGCAGATTGCCGGCGCCGCCGATCGGCTGTCCGTTCCCGTAGAGTTCATAGGCGGCTGGCATGCTTACCTGGAGGGCGGGATGGACGGTCCCGCGCAGCGCGCTGAGATCCGCGTGGCAGCGGACCCAGATGCGCGGCTGGCTGGGGTTCACTTTCCACCGGGTGTACGGCTGCCAATCGGTCTCGTCGAGATTAGGCGCGGCCCAGGCGGGGTTATCGCCGGCGTGCCAGAGGCATTGCTGGGGAGAGATGGTCTGGATGGATTGGGCGGGGAGCGCAGATATTGAGATGAAGAACAGGAAGATCGAGCAAACAAGCGCGGGTCTGGAGACCCGCGCTACAGCCGATCTGGAGATCGGCGGTACCTTGCGCGAGATCGGCGGTACAAGATGGGGAACCCCGTTGAACAGGCCATCATGCATGCAGGACCTCGGCGGGGACGAAGGTGACGGTGAGGACAGTGATGTCGTCCTGCTGGCCGAAGGCCTGGGCGGCGCGAGCGATCGCTTCGGCTGATTGCGTCGAGATGTCGCGGGTGCGGTCGAAGCCGAAGAGCTCGCCGTGCTGCCTCTGGGCTTCGACTACGCCATCGGAGAGGAACACGAGGCGATCACCGGGGTCTAGCTGGCGCGTGATTTCTTCGTATTCCGGGCGGTCGATAATGCCCAGGGGGAGCGAGGATGGGATGGGTAATTCCTGGCCGTTGAGGTAGGGCGGGAGATGGCCGGCGTTGGCCAGGGTGAGCTCGCCGCTTGTGGAGATCCATGCGGTCAGGCAGGTTACGAATCCGCCGTGGGAGCGGCCGAGAAGGCGGTCGTTCAGCGATTTGAGCAGGGCGGCGGGTGCGGCGCCGTGGGCGGCTTCAGCGCGGATGGCGCCGACGAGCACGGAGACGATCATGGCTGCTGAGAGCCCTTTGCCGCTGACATCGCCGACGACGATGAGGACGCCGCGATCGGTTTCTGGAATCTGCTGGAAGAAGTCGCCGCCCACCTCATCGGCGGGGCGATAGACGCTTTCGAGGTTGAAACCGGGGCACTGATCGAGCTGGCCGGGCAGCAGCACGAGCTGAATCTGGCGGGCGGCTTCAAATTCGCCCTGGAGGCGCTGTTCGCGCTGGCGGGCGTAAGCGAACCGGCGGATAAGGAAGATGAGCAGGGCAAGGAGGAAGAAGATGTGGAAGATAGTTCCGAGATGGACGGTGTATGGCGGGAGCGGGAGTGCGACTTCAAGGACGCGCGGGTTGCGGATGATGCCGATTTGCCCCAGGACCGTGGCGATGTTATCAGCGAAGTAATAGCCGATGTCGAGCCCGGCTGGGAAAAGGAGAAGGCGGGCGTCGAGATCGCCGCGCCAGGCGCGCTGACCGAGAACGAAGAGGACCCAGAAAATGGCGGGCAGCAGGCAGGCAATCTGGATGGAAGCAGAGGTGGCGCCGGAGGCCCATCCGGGCAGGTAGAGGATGGTGGGAAAAGGGCTAACGGCAGCGAGGGCAAGGGCGACGCGGCCCGGTTTGGCGAGCGGGACGTTGAAGATAATGGAGAAAAAGCGCAGGAATGAGATGACGACGAGGGCGGAGAAGGCGCCGTCGAGGAAATCGTTGACCGGTTGCGATGGCCAGAAGAGAGCTTGATCGGAGACGAAGAGGACGTTGTCGGCGGCCAGGGCCAGCAACATGACGGCGAACCAGAGATACTCACGTTCGCCGGGACGCATGAAGAAGAGGGCAAGGACGGCCAGGCCGAGGAGAGCGGCGAGGATGCTGAAGGAGTAGGCATCAACGTACTGAATGTCGCGGGCTGCCTTGTGGCGGCGCATCTCGGCGGCGAGGAGAGGGGGATCGCCGGCGAGACTGCCTCCGTACATTGGTCCGCCTCCCACATAAGCGGCCCAGATTGGCGGGTTCCAGATGCGGATTGCGACTTGCACGGTTTGCGGGGCGGTGGGTGCGGCGCGCGTGAGGGGGAATTCCTTGAAGCTGACGATGGGCGTAGGGGGAATGAAGCTCGGCATCTTCCCTGTTCCGCCTTCGTCGCGGCCGTCGACGTAGACGCGATAGGAGGTGAGCATGGGTTCGAGCAGGATGTCGGTTGGCTCCTGGCCGGCGGGAACGACCACTTTGAAGCGATACCAGGCGAAGCCTCCGAGCCCGGGGTGGCCCTGATCGGACCAGGAGCGGTCGCTGCGGAGCAACGCCCAGGAGGAGTCGTCGAAGTCCGGGGCGGCCCAGAGGGGGGCGCCGTTGACGGTGGGCGAGTCGCCGATGTGGAAGCGCCAGAG
>Ga0265339_10002967_pt1 | contig 11987 bp, 13 predicted proteins | sample 4CB219metaG_FD_202085 | JGI IMG/M metagenome (GOLD analysis project Ga0265339, IMG submission 202085) | Rhizosphere microbial communities from Carex aquatilis grown in University of Washington, Seatle, WA, United States - 4-CB2-19 metaG | ecosystem: Host-associated > Plants > Roots >...
TTCCTCGGGCCTCTCTTGGCAGGAGGCCTGTCGCAGCGGACCACATCGAGGCGCGCCACGCCAGATTGGCGGCAAGCCGGCGTTGCCGCAGACGCCGCTTCGGTGCCATACTTTTGCGATGCCGGAAGTTTTCGTCGCCAAGGCCGCGCAATTTCCCGACGGCGAACGCCGTATCGTCCGCCACCAGGACGCCGAGATCGGCGTGTTCCACTGGCAGGGCGAATTTTACGCCTATGAAAACCGCTGCGTTCATCAGGGCGGGCCGGCTTGCGAAGGCATCATGATGCATAAGGTCGAGGACGTGCTCGGTCCCGACCGCACCTGGCACGGCCAGCGCTTCTCGCAGACCGAAATGCACTTCGTCTGCCCGTGGCATGGCTACGAATACGACCTGAAGACCGGCCAATGCGCCGCCGACCGGCGGCTGCAGCTCAAGAGCTACAACGTCGTCCGGCGCGGGGAGGATATCTATGTCGTCGCCAGTTGAGATTGCAGTTGCGCGGCCGAGCGACGCCGACATCCAGGCGATGCTGGCGAAGGCCGTGCGGCTCTATGCCGAACGCGTCGACGAGCGCGACGAGCCGCTGCCGCCGTTTCCGGCCGATGCGACGATGACGGCGACCGAAGTGGTGGTGACGGTCAGCGCCATGCTCAAGGCCGTCAACCTGCAGGTGTTCGAGCTCGGCATGTGGCAAGCCTGGGCGGGGCGTTAGGAAACATCATGGAGCTTCCGCTCAGCGATTTCCGCCGCATGGCGGTCGAGGAATTCGACACCAGCAAGCTGCTGGCGCACGCGGCGCAGCAGGCGCGCGAGCGCGGCTACGAAAATTTTCCGATCGTCGACGTCGACTCCCATCATTACGAAAGCGAGTCGATCGACCAGATCCTCGACTACATGGACGATCCGGTGCTGCAGCAGCTTGCGCGCAGCGCGCGGCAGGCGAGCGCTAAAAGCGTCGGCATGCTGCCGTCCGGCGTCGGCTATCAGGACATGGGCGGCCGGGTGATGCGCTACGCGGTGCGTGGCCTGGAAAAGACGGAAGCCGGCGTGCAGCGCGACATTTCGCTGACCCGGCGCTGGATGGACGCCATCGGCATCGACGTCGCGGTGATGTTTCCGACGCCGATGCTGCAACTCGGGCTGCACCCGCAGGTCGAGGTCGAGGTGGCGCTGGCGCGCGCCTATAACCGCTGGCTCACCGAGCGCGTGCTGGCGCACGAACCGCGCATCCGCTCGATGCTTTATCTGCCGTTCAACGACGCCGAAGCATCCTTCCGCATGGTGCAGGAGTTCGGCTCGACCAAGGGCGTGGTCGGCTTCATGGTGACTTCGGCGCGCTATCGCCCGGTGCACCACAATTCATACATGAAGACCTACGCGCTGCTCGAAGAGATGAACCTGCCGCTCGCCTTCCACGCCGGGTACAACTGGGAGGACCGCACCGTCGGTTTGATGAACCAGTTCATCTCGGTGCACGCGCTTGGCTTTGTCTTCTACAACATGGTGCATCTGGCCAATTGGGTGATGAACGGCCTGCCGGAGCGCTTTCCGAAGCTGGGCGTGTTGTGGGTGGAAAGCGGCCTTGCCTGGGTGCCATTCATGATGCAGCGCTTCGACAACGAATACATGATGCGCTCGTCGGAAGCGCCGGCCCTCAAGAAACTGCCGAGCGAATACATGCGCGACATGTTCTTCTCCTCGCAGCCGATGGAGATGACCGACATGGCGGCGCTCGAGCAGACCTTCCGCATGATCAAGGCGGAGACCCAACTGCTCTATTCATCCGATTATCCGCACTGGGACTTCGACCTGCCGAGCACGATCTACGACTTGCCGTTCCTCAACGAACGGGCCAAGCATAATATCCTTGGCGGCAATGCCATGCGGCTGTTCAATCTCGACTTGCCGGCGAAAAAGCTGGCGAGCGTCGCCTAAGCCGAATACGGCAGGCAAGGTGCAAAGGGAGGATCACATGCGCATTTATATTTCCGCCGTTGTCGCGGCGCTGCTCTGGGCGTCCGGCGCATCGGCGCAGGATGCCGCGGGCAACTATCCGAACAAGCCGATCCGCATCATCGTCGACGTGCCGGCCGGTGGCGGCGTCGACACCGTCACGCGGATCGTCGCCAACGGACTGCAGGAGAAGCTCGGCCAGCCGGTCGTGGTGGAGAACCGCGCCGGCGCTGGCGGCAATGTCGGAGCCGAGGTGGTGATCAACGCCGACCCCGACGGCTACACGCTGCTGGCGTCGCAGCCGGCGGCGCTGACGATCAATCCGCTGCTGTACAACGGGCAGAAATTCGATCCATCCAAGTTCGAGCCGGTCGCGATCATGTCGACGGTGCCCAACGTGCTGCTGGTGCGGCCCGAGTTTCCGGCCAAGACCGCGCAGGAATTCGTCGCCTACGCCAAGGCCAATCCCGGCAAGGTCAATTATGCCTCGCAGGGCATCGGCACCACGTCGCACCTCAGCGCTGAATTGTTCGCGCGCGTGACCGGCACGTCGCTGGTGCATGTGCCGTTCAAGGGCACCGCGCCGGCGCTCACCGAGCTGATCGCCAACCGCGTCGACTTCATCTTCATGGAGCTGGCCTCCGCCATCAACCTGCACCGCTCCGGACGGGCCCGTATCCTGGCGGTGGCGACGGCCAAGCGCATTCCCGATCTGGCGGACATCCCGACACTCGACGAAGCCGGCGTGAAAGGCTTCGAATCCAGCACCTGGAACGCCATCGCCGCGCCGCCCAAGACGCCGCCGGCGGTGGTCGCCAAGCTCAACAAGGCGATCAACGAGGTGCTCGCCGCTCCGGCAGTGCAGGAGCGGTTTGCCTCGCTCAACCTCCGGGCCGCCGGCGGTACCCCGGTGGAGGCGGCAGCCTTCGTCAAGAAGGAGACCAAGGTCTGGAGCGACGTGATCAAGGAAGCGCACATCCCGTCACAATGACCGGCTGCCCACGGCAGCCCACGAGCGCTGCGACGGGCGCCATTCGCGGGCGGCGCTTTTCTTTAGCGGGCGGCTAAGGCATTCTACCGTCAATAAAACCAAAGGGAGGGTAAGCACCATGAGACGTTTGTTATTGGCCGGCGTCGCCGCGATGGCGGCCGGCATGCTGCCGGTTGCGGGTCACGCCGAAGATACCGTCAAGGTCGGTATGATCATCTCGCTGTCGGGCCCGTTTGCCGACACCGGCATTCAGATGCTGAACGGGGCCAAGCTCTACGTGAAGGAGCACGGCGACAAGGTCGCCGGCAAGAAGATCGAGATCATCGCCAAGGATGTCGGCGGCATCAACCCGCCGGTCGCCAAGCGACTGGCGCAAGAGCTGGTCACGCGCGACAACGTTGACGTCATCGCCGGCTTCGATCTGACGCCGAACGCGCTCGCCGCGGCCGACGTTTCCGCCGAGGCCAAGAAGTTCATGGTCAACATGAACGCGGCGACCGCGATCGTCATCACCAAGTCGCCCTACATGGTGCGGACCTCGATGACGATCCCGCAGCTCAATACAACGCTCGGGAACTGGGCCGAGAAGAACGGCGTCAAGAAGGCCTACACCATGGTCGCCGACTTCGGACCGGGCATCGACGCCGAGGGCGCCTTCAGCAACGGCTTCAAGGGCGCCGGCGGCGACGTCGTCGGCTCCGTGCGCATGGCAGTCGCCAACCCTGACTTCTCGTCCTATGTGCAGCGCGCCAAGGACCTCAACCCCGAAGGCATCTACGTCATGATTCCGGGCGGCGCGATGCCGGGCGCATTCGGCAAGGCGCTGGCCGAGCGGGGCATCGATCCCAAGAAGACCAAAGTCATGGGCCAGATGGAAATCGCCGACGAGCACGCGCTCGCCAGCATGGGTGACGCCGCGATCGGCATCATCACCGTCGCCAATTACGACTACAATATCAAATCCAAGGCCAACGCCGCTTTCGTCAAGGCTTATAACGACGAATACAAGCGCAACCCCGACTTCTTCTCGGTCGGCGGCTATGACGGCATGCACGTCATTTACGCGGCGCTGGAAAAGACCAAGGGCAAGACCGACGGTGAGTCGATGATCGCCGCCGCCAAGGGCCTGAAGTTCGAAAGTCCGCGCGGTCCGGTCTCGATCGACCCTGACACCCGGGACATCGTGCAAAACGTGCACATCCAGCAGGTGCAGAAGGTCAACGGCAAGCTCATCAATGTCCAGATCGCGACGATCCCGAACGTGAAAAGCCCCGCGCCGGCGGCGCCAGCGGTTCCGGCCGCGCCGGCGAAGTAAGCAACGACCTGCACGTTTCTAAAGGACGGGCCAGACCGGGGGCTTCCCTCGTTCTGGCCCGTCTGCATCTCATCGGCTAGGTTATCGCGGGCTCCAGAGGGCGCTTCAAAGCGATGCTTCCCCCTATCATCGGCGTTCTGTTCGACGGCTTTGCCTACGGCATGCTGCTGTTTCTGCTGTCCGTCGGACAGTCGGTGACGCTGGGCATGATGAATTTCATCAACCTGGCGCACTGCGCCTTCGCCATGCTCGGCGCCTATGTCACCGTCATCCTGGTCAACGACCACGGCTGGCCGTTCTTTGCCACCTTGCCGGTCGCGTTCATTGTAACTGCGCTCGTCAGCATCGTGTTCGAACGCGTCCTCTACCGGCGCCTCTACAAGGCGACCGACCTTGACCAGGTTCTCTTGACCATCGGCATCACCTTCGTTGCGGTCGCCGTGGCGGCTTACTTTTTCACCACGCAGCAACAGCCAGTGCAGTTACCATCTTACTTGCGCAATTCGTTCGAAGTCCTTGGCCTGCGCCTTGGCGTTTACCGCCTTACCCTCATCGCCGTGTCCCTGCTCGTGACCGGACTGCTGGTGGGCGCGCTTGAGTACACGCGTTTCGGCGCGCAGGTGCGCGCCGCCGTCGATAACGAACGCATGGCACGCGGCCTCGGCATCGACGTCGACCGCACCTTCGCCGTCACCTTCGCGCTCGGCTCCGGCCTCGCCGGACTCGGCGGCGCGCTGGCCATCGAGATCGTCGGACTCGATCCCTCGTTCGCCTTCACCTACCTCGTCTATGTGCTGATCGTCGTTTCGGTCGGCGGCCTGAGCTCGATCCGCGGCACCTTCGCCGCCGCCGCCGTGCTTGGCATCAGCGACATCGCCGGCAAATATTACGTGCCGCAGGTCGGCGCATTCCTCATCTACCTGGTGATGATCAGCCTGCTGATGTGGCGGCCGACTGGCCTGTTCGGGAGACGCTAGCGATGGCGCTCGCCGAAAACACCATGACACCGCAGCGCTACCTGCAACGCTTAAGCCGCTGGCGGCCGATCGAGATCGCCTTCTGGCTTGCCACGCTGCTGCCCTTCGTGCTGCTGCCGAACTACCTGTCGCTTGCCAGCCAGATCGCCATCGCCGCGCTGTTTGCCCTCTCGCTCGATCTGATCCTCGGCTATGCCGGCATCGTTTCGCTCGGCCACGCTGCGTTCTTCGGCGTCGGCGCCTATACCGCGGGCCTGCTGTCGGCGAAGCTTGGCTGGGGCGAGCCGCTCACCGGCTTGCTCGCCGCGGCGGTCGTGGCCGGCGCCGTCGGCTACGCGACGAGCTTCATCATCGCGCGCTTCCGTCATCTCGCGCGCATCATGCTGACGCTCGGCTTCGGCCTGCTGCTCGCCGAGCTCGCCAACAGTGCCGGCTGGCTGACTGGCGGCGTCGATGGCCTGCAAGGCATCCATACCTGGCCGCTGCTCGGCGTGTTCAAGTTCGACCTCTACGGCTACGTCGCCTACGCCTATTCGCTCGCCGTGCTGTTCATCCTGTTCCTCGGCGCGCGGCGCCTGATCAATTCACCGTTCGGCCTTGCGCTGCGCGGCATCCGCGAGAACGCTGTGCGCATGCCGGCGATCGGCGCATCGAGCCGCGTGCATCTGCAGATGATCTACACGATCGCCGCCGCAATCGCCGGCATTGCCGGGGCGCTGCTGGCCGAGACGACCGAGACCGTCTCGCTCGACTCGCTCGGCTTCGAGCGCTCCGCCGAAATCGTCGTCATGCTGGTCTTGGGCGGCGCCGGCCGGCTCTATGGCGGATTGATCGGCGCCATCCTCTTCATGGTGGCGCGCGACCAGTTCTCCGGCATCCAGCCGCAATACTGGTATTTCTGGATCGGCATCCTGCTGATCATCGTCGTCATCTTCCTGCCGAACGGAATGCTCGGCGGCGCGGCCAAGATCTACGAGCGCTGGAGGAAACGGTGAGCGCGCCCGCTCTTTCCACCCGTGCCCTCGCCAAGAGCTTCGGCTCGCTCGTCGTCGCGCGCGACATCGAGATTTCGCTGCCGGTCGGCGCGCGCTATGCGCTGATCGGGCCGAACGGCGCCGGCAAGACGACGCTGATCAACCTGATGACCGGCATGCTGTCGCCGAACGCCGGAAAGATTTTCCTCGGCGAGGAGGACATCACGGCGCTCGAGCCGCAGGACCGCGTGCGCCGCGGGCTGGCGCGCACCTTCCAGATCAACACGTTGTTTCCTGGGCTCAATGCGCTCGAAGCGGTGACGCTCGCGGTTGCCGAGCGGCGCGGCATTGCCGGGCAGTTCTGGAAGAACGTCGCCGAGCACAAGGAGGCGATCGAGGAAGCCTACGAGATCCTGCTCAAGCTGCGCCTCGGCGATGACTGTTACCAGGTCACGCGTGAATTGCCTTACGGCCGCCAGCGGCTCCTCGAAATCGCGCTGGCGCTGGCCACCAAGCCGAAGGTTCTGCTGCTCGACGAACCGGCGGCCGGCGTGCCGCAGGACGAAAGCGGCGACATCTTCGAGGCGGTGGCGAGCCTGTCCGGCGATCTGACGCTGTTGTTCATCGAGCATGACATGCACGTCGTGTTCCGCTTTGCCACCCACATCATCGTGCTGGTCGGCGGCGGCGTGTTCACCCAAGGCTCGCCGGCGCAGATCGCCGCCGATCCGGGCGTGCGCGAAGTCTACCTGGGGACACGCGGCCATGGCTGAACAGCTGCTATCCCTTCAGAACGTGCGCGCCGGCTACGGCGAAGCCATGGTGCTGCACGACGTCGCGCTCGAATTGCCCGAGCACGGCAGCCTCGCGGTGCTCGGCCGCAACGGCGTCGGCAAATCGACGCTGCTGCTCACCATCATGGGCTACACCAACATGCGCAGCGGCCGCATCGTCTGGCGCGGCCATGACATTTCCGCGCTGCGGCCAAATCGCCGCGCCACCAACGGGATCGGCTGGGTGGCGCAGGAGCGCGAGATTTTTCCGTCGCTGACGGTGGAAGAGAACCTCACGGTCGCCAGCCGGCCGGGCAACTGGACGCTCGACACGATCTACCGGATGTTTCCGCGCCTCAACGAGCGGCGCGGCAACATGGGCAACCAGCTGTCAGGCGGCGAGCAGCAGATGCTGGCGATCGCCCGCGCACTGATGACCAACCCGTCGCTGATGCTGCTCGACGAGCCGTTCGAAGGCTTGGCGCCGGTCATCGTCGAAGAGCTGATCAAGGCCATAAAGCTGATGCTGGCCGACCGCCGCACTGCCATCATCCTGGTCGAGCAGCACACCGAAATCGCGCTCGAATTGACCACCGACGCGATCGTGCTCGAACGCGGCGCGGTGGCGCATCGCGCGCCGTCGGCCGAATTGCGCAAGGACATCGCCACCCTCGAGCGCCTGGTCGGGTTGCGCGTCGCCGCGACGGCGTGAGAGATCACTAAGCGTTTGGCTTATTGGGATCGTCCGGAAGAATTGGCACTTCGCCGAAAGGACGATTGATAATCGAAAGCGCCTCGGCGGCAATGAATACTCGATTGCGCACATACCCGGTTCGCTCGGTCAGCATGCCTCCATCGACAAGCAGATCGACCGCTTGAGCAGCTGCCGGGAAGCTGACGTCCAAAATCTCTGCAAGCCGCTTTATCGTCAGGACCGGGTAGTGCGGCAGGATGTCCAGCGCTCTGGTCGCAGCGGACCCGCGGCGGAATTTTCGGCGCTGACGCCATACCTTCGTCAGCGCTGCCAATGCGTCGCGCGTGGCTAGAAGTTCGTCGGCAGTGCCGACAATCGCATCCGCCAAAAAGCCAGCCGGCTCGTGCCATTCGAGCCGTTGCTGGGCCGCCTTGAGCGAAGCGTAATAATCGCTTTTATGCGTTTCGATGTATGGAGAAAGATAAAGCGGGGTGTGATTTTCGGCCGCCATCATCAGCGGAAGGAGCAGCCGGCCGACGCGGCCGTCGCCGTCACGGAAAGGATGAACTGCTTCAAAGTGCGAGTGAGCAATGGCCATGCGAAGAATGAAGCCTTGATTCACTTGCGGCATGCCCTCGAAGCGCATGTAATCCATCGCTTGTTCGAGGCACTCCGGAATATCCTCCGGCGGAGTCGGATTGTAAGTTGAATAGGAAATGTTCGTACCGCCGATCCAAACGACGACGTTTCGCAATTGACCAGGCTTGTCCTTGTACGCGGTATCGCCAGCCATGACCGTGCGATGAAGGTCTTGCACCAGATCGATTGTGAAGATCTTGTGTTTTTGCGCCCGCGCGCGCGGCACGAAGTTGTCAAGCGCCGTCGCATAGTCGCGCACTTGCACAGCTGCGTCACTTTGCTCGGCGTCGGTTTCTTCGATCGAGAGAAGTTCGTCCAGAGTGCTGTTGGTGCCCTCAATTGACGAACTGCTGACGGCTTCGCGTCTAGGCAAGATGCGGCTGATCAAGTAGGGATCTTTGAGTTCTGCTGCGAGAGTATCAACGCGCGCGAGGGCTGCGTCTGCGGCGCTCAAGCGTGGCGCTACGGCATGCAGCGGAATTCCACTTTCTGGCGGCGGTAGTGGGACCACACCAAAATGCGACTGGTAAGGTACCGGCAGCCGCTTAAGTCGCGCACGAACGGCTGGAATCAGATCGTCCCTTTTCAACAGGGAAACCTTTCATATGGGTCCGTTTTCCATTCTATATTAAAGGTTATAATATAAAACTTCAATAAGAATGCAGAAAGTGGCCTTTAGTAACGCTTTTGGGAACCCACGCCCTCACTTAAAAGGCAATTGCAGAGGCAACGTCGGGAGAAAAGCGGCGAATGTCCAACCCCATGATCCCCAAGGACCGCGCCGAGTATTCGGCAATCGTCGACCGGCCGCCGCTCACGCTGCCGGGCAAGGCGCGCATCGTGTTCTGGACCATCGTCAATTACGAGGTCTGGGACATCGGCAAACCGATGGCGCGGCAGCTCTTGCCGGCGCCGACCGGCGTGCCGCTGATGCCGGACGTCGTGCACTGGGGATTCCACGAATACGGCATGCGCGTCGGCTGCTGGCGTTTCTTCGAGCTGTTCAAGCGTCTCGGCATCCGTCCGACGCTCGCCGCCAATGCCCGCATCTGCGAGGACTACCCGCGCGTCGCGGGCCAGGCGCGCGACGACGGCTGGGAGTTCATGGGCCACGCCTACGAACAGGGGCCGATCCACAAGGAGCCTGATCAGGCCGCGATGATCAATCGCACCATGGACATCATGGAGAAGTACACCGGCAAGCGGCCGGCCGGCTGGCTCGGCCCCGGCCTCACGCAAACCCTGGAGACACCAGATCTCTTGGCCGCGGCCGGCGTAAAATACATCGGCGACTGGGTCTATGACGACGAGCCGACGGTGATCCGCACCACCAAGGGGCCGCTGGTCACCCTGCCCTACACCATCGAATGCAACGACATTCCGGTGATGATCGTACAGCATCACAACAGCGACTACCTGCTGCAGCTGGTCAAGGACCAGTTCGACCGGCTCTATGCTGAAAGCGCCAACCGCGCCAAGTTCTGCGCGCTCGCCATCCACCCCTACATCAGCGGCCAACCGCACCGGATCAAATATCTGGAAGCGATCTACGACTACGTGAACCAGCACGACGGCGTGCTGCACTGGAACGGCGAGCAGATCCTCGACTGGTACCGTGCGATTGCCAAAGTCTAGCCGGGCGCTGAGCGCTCACTGTACAAGAAATCGGCCACCTGCAAGACTGTTGGCCAAACCCGCGAAAAAACCATCGCCCGAGGACGCCCGTGAATTTCCCGAAGCCCGCTGTCGGCATGCTGCCGAACGACCGTCTCGATTATTCCGCCATCCCCACACGCAAGCCGCTGAAACTGCCGAAGGGCGCGCGCATGGTGGTGTGGACCGTGACCAATGTCGAGGAATGGGACCCGACCCAGACCATGCCGCGGACGGTGCTGACGCCGCCGGCCGGCGGTTCGCCGATGCCGGACATTCCAAATTGGTGCTGGCATGAATACGGCAACCGCGTCGGTTTCTGGCGGCTGCTTCAAGTCTATGACGACTTCAAGATTCCGGGCGTCATGAACATCAACGGCGTCGCCGTCGAGGCCTTCCCCGACATCGTCAAAGCCTGCGCCGAGCGCAACTGGGAGTTCGTCGGCCACGGCTATACCCAGCGCAACATGCAGAAGGTCGAGAACGAGCGCGCCGACGTCAAGAAGAGCGCCGAGGTGCTCCTGAAGGCGACCGGCAAGCGGCCGCGCGGCTGGCTGGGGCCCGGCCTCACCGAGACGTGGGAGACACCCGATATCCTCGCGGAAGAAGGCTACGATTACGTCGCCGACTGGGTGCTGGACGACCAGCCGGTGTGGATGAAGACACGCGGCAAGCCGATTCTGAACATCCCATACACCCAGGAATGCAACGACGTTGCCATGATGCTCATCCAGCATCACAAGGCATCCGAGTTCTACGAACGGGCCATGGATCAGTTCGAGCAGATCTACAAGGACGCCAAAGACTCGGCGCGGGTGATGGCGATTTCGGTGCACCCATACATCATGGGCGCCCCGCATCGGGTGAAATATTTCCGCAAGATCTTCGAGAAGATCAGGAAGAAGAAAGACGTCTTGTTCTGGACCGGCGAGCAGATTGCCGACTGGTTCGTCAAGGTTGGCCCAAAGGCGCCAGGCGTTTGAAGATGACCGACAAGAAGACGATCGCCGAAGAAACCGCGCGCGCCTATCTCGAGACCGGCTCGGTCCGCTTCATGTCCGACAAGCCGTTCATCTTCACGTCAGGCTGGGCGAGCCCGGTGTACAACGACTCGCGCTGGCTGATCTCGTTTCCCGACGTGCGCAGCAAGCTGATGGACTTCGCGGTCGAGACCGTCGATCGCGAGATCGGCCGCAAGGAGGTCGACGCCGTGGCCGGCGGTGAGACCGCCGGCATTCCCTTCGCCGCCTGGGTCGCGGAGCGCATGCACCTGCCGATGCAATACGTGCGCAAGAAGGCGAAGGGATTCGGCCGCAACGCGCAGATCGAGGGCAAGCTCGATCCCGGCCAGCGCGTGCTCCTCGTCGAGGACCTCGCCACCGACGGCCGCAGCAAGGTCAATTTCGTCAAGGCAATCCGCGACGCCGACGGCAAATGCGCGCACTGCTTCGTCATCTTCTGGTACGACATCTATCCGGAAGGCGCAAAAATCCTCAGCGATCTCGGCGTCACGCTGCATTACCTGACGACCTGGTGGGACGTGCTCGCGGTCGCCAAGGCGAGCAACAAATTCGACCCGACGATGCTCGGCGAGGTCGAGAAATTCATGAACGATCCAGCCGGCTGGTCGAAGGCGCATGGCGGAGTGGCGTCGGCGGCGGAGTGATTTATTTCCGCTTCAATCGCGTCACGGCCAGATCGAGCGCGGACAAGAAACGTGAAATATCCTGACGGCTCAGCGGCGCAGGCCCGCGCGTGGTCGCGCCGGCGCTGCGCAGATCCGTCAGCAGATCGCGCGTTGCCAGCGCCATGCCTATTGAATCGTCCGTGAGCGGCTTGCCGGTCGGCCCTATCACGGTCGCCCCCTTGCGCAACACGCGCCCGGCCAGCGGAATATCGGCAGTGACGACGATGTCCTTTGCGCCCGCGCGTTCGACGATCCAGTCGTCGGCGACATCCGGGCCTTCGGCGACGACGACCCGCTCGATCAGATCGCTGCGTGGGACGGTCATATAAG
>Ga0265339_10002969_pt1 | contig 11982 bp, 16 predicted proteins | sample 4CB219metaG_FD_202085 | JGI IMG/M metagenome (GOLD analysis project Ga0265339, IMG submission 202085) | Rhizosphere microbial communities from Carex aquatilis grown in University of Washington, Seatle, WA, United States - 4-CB2-19 metaG | ecosystem: Host-associated > Plants > Roots >...
GGATGGACGTACGCCGCGACGAGGCCGCCTTCGACGGCCTCGAACCGCGCGGCGCCGGCAACGACGATGTTCTCGCCGAGCTTCGCCGACAGCTCCACGCGCTTCTCGTCGAGCTCGGCCTCCGCGCCGACACCCTTCGCGTCGACGGCGTCGAGCACGCTCTTCGCGTACGCGAGGAACTCGTCGTTGTTCGACACCGGCTCGGTCTCGCAGCCGATCGCGACCATGGTCCCCTTCGAGCCGTCGTCGGCGAGCCGGTAGCCGACCTTGCCCTCGGTCGTCTCGCGGCCCGCGCGCTTCGCGGCGCTCGCCATGCCCTTCTCGCGCAGGAGGACGATCGCCGCCTCCATGTCGCCGTTCGTCTCCTGGAGCGCCTGCTTGCACGACATCATCCCCGCGCCCGTGCGGTCGCGGAGCTCCTTGACGAGGCTTGCGGAGATCTCAGCCATCGCTCGCCTCGGCCTCCTCCGTCGCCGGCTCGGCCTCGTCCGTCGCCGGCTCGGCCGCCTCCGTGGCCGGCTCGGCCGCCGCCTCTGCGACGGGCGCCTCCGCGTCGGCCTCGGCCTCGGCCTCGGCGGGAGCCTCCTCCGCAGCAGCCGCTTCCTCGGCCTGCGCCGGCGTGCCGTTCTGCGCCTTGAAGTCCTTCGGGCTGACCTTCTGCTTGCCCTGCTCGATCGCGTCGGCGATCACCTTCGCGATGAGCGCGCACGAGCGGATGGCGTCGTCGTTGCCCGGGATGACGTAGTCGGCCTCGTCCGGGTCGCAGTTCGTGTCGACGAGCGCGATGACCGGCATGTTGAGGCGGCGCGCCTCACGCACGGCGAGCGCCTCCTTCTTGAGGTCGATGATGAAGATCGCGTCCGGCTGGCGGCGCATGTCCGCGACGCCGCCGAGGTTGTGCTCGAGCTTTTCGAGCTCGGCCCCCATGGCGATGCGCTCCTTCGCCGGCAGGAGGGCGAGCTGCCCTTCGTCGCGCAGCCGCCGCAACTCGTGCAGGCGGTCGATGCGGTCGGAGATCGTGCGCCAGTTCGTGAGCAGGCCGCCGAGCCAGCGATGGTTGACGTACGGCATGCCGACGCGCTTCGCCTCGTTCTCGACGGCGTCCTGCGCCTGCTTCTTCGTGCCGACGAACAGGACGGTGCCGTTGCGCTCGGCGAGGTTGCAGACGAACTGCGCGGCCTCGTCGAGGCTCTCGGTCGTCTGCGTCAGGTCGATGATGTAGATGCCGGACCGCTCGGTGAAGATGAACCGGCGCATCTTCGGGTTCCAGCGTCGGGTCTGGTGGCCGAAGTGGACTCCGGCCTCCAGCAACGCGCGCATGGAGACGACGGGCATGGTGCTCCTTCCAGGTTGGTTTGGCTGTAGCGCCGGCGGGGCCCTTCGGCGCACCGGTCTCAAGGACCGGCACCCGCGCCGCGGACGAGCCGCCGGGGAGTCGGGACGGTTTGTGCTGGAAGAAGTCTAGCCGCGGGCGGCTGCGAGGGCGGTTTCCAGGTCGGCCGGGAGCGGCGAGCGCACGTCGACCTCCTCCCCGGTGATCGGGTGCCGGAAGGCGAGCCGCGCCGCGTGGAGGAACTGGCGTTCGAGCCCGAGCTCGCCCGGCCGGCCGTACACGGGATCCCCGGCGACGGGCAGGTCGACGGCGGCCAGGTGGACGCGGATCTGGTGCGTACGCCCGGTCTCGAGCGTCACGCGCAGGAGCGCGTGCCGCGGGAGCAGCTCCTCGACCTCGAAGTGCGTGACCGCATCGCGGGGCGTGTCGGTGTCGAGCGAGTGACGGAGCGGGTCGTGGCGGTCACGCCCGATGGGTGCCTCGATCGTCCCCCGCCGCGACTTCGGCCGGCCGACGACGAGCGCGAGGTACTCGCGCGTGAGCGCGCGCTCGTGCACGAGCTCCTGGAGGCGCCGGTGCGCCTCCGGCGAGCGCGCGACGACGAGGAGGCCGGACGTGTCGCGATCGAGGCGGTGCACGATGCCCGGCCGGTCCGCCTCCTCCCCGCCCTCGACGTCGTAGGCGAGCAGCCCGTGCACGAGTGTTCCCTGCGCGTGTCCCGGCGCAGGATGCACGACGACGCCCGCCGGCTTGTCGACGACGAGGAGATGGTCGTCCTCGTACGGAACCGCGAGGTCCATCGGCTCCGGCGTGAGCCCGCTCGTCACCGGCGCCGGCGGATCGAACTCGAGCTCCTCCCCGCCCGCGAGCCGCGCGCTCTTCGGACGCGCAGTGCCGTCGACCCGCACGCCTCCGTCGCGCACGAGCCGTTCCGCGACCGCGCGCGAACCGATCTCCGGGAGCGCGGCGAGGAAGCGGTCGAGCCGCTCGCCGGCGGCGCTCTCAGGAACGCGCAGCCGCGTCACGCGAACGGCGCGGCCCGTCGGCCGCGAGGAGCGTGCCGAGCAGGATCGCGACGCCGACCACGATGAAGCTGTCGGCAAGGTTGAAGGCCGGCCAGTAGCGGAAGTCGATGAAGTCGGTCACGTACCCGAGCCGGACACGGTCGACGAGGTTGGAGACGCTGCCTCCGATGACGAGCCCGAGGGCGACGGGAAGCACGGGATGCCGCGCGCCCGAGCGCGCGAAGAAGACGAGCATCCACGCGACGGCGATTCCCGTGAGCACGATCACGACCGGCGTCGCGCTCGCGAAGAGGCCGAACGCGATGCCGGAGTTCTGGACGTGGTGGATCCAGAACGGGCCGACGACGTGGATCCCCTCGTCGAGCAGCAGGTGGCCCGTGACGATGTGCTTCGTGAGCTGGTCTGCGGCGACGGCCGCGAATGCGATCGCGGCGAGGCCCATCCATTGGACGAGCCCTGCGCCGAGCGAGCGTCTCGCCACGGAGATCGGCGTCAGTGCGTCCGTCGACGAGCCGACGCGGACGTCCATCCGGCGCGCCGGCTCGGTCACGCGCGCTCCAGCGCGCGCTTGCAGTCGATGCAGTGCGATGCCCATGGGTAGGCCTCGAGCCGGGCCTCGGCAATGTCGCGGCCGCAGGTCACGCACGTCCCGTACGTGCCGTCCTCGAGGCGCTTCAACGCGCCGTCGACCGAGACGAGCAGGCGCGTGGAGTTCTCCTCGAGCGTGTAGTCGATCTCATGGTCGAGCGTGACGGTCGCAGTCTCTGCCAGGTGGTTGTCCGGCGCCGCGGAGATCTCCTCGACTTCGTCGTCGATCCGGCCCGGATGATCTTCGCGGAGGCTCGCGATCGCGCGCTCGACGCGCTCCCGCTCCTCGAGCAGGAGACTCCGGAACCGGTCGGTGTCGATGGTCATGAACGCACGTCCTTTCTGCTGCGGGTCGCCGAGGAGGCTGAGGCGAGCCGCCGCTCGATGAGGGCGGGCCCCACGCCGGTCAACTCCACGATCTTGTCCCGGGCTCCGTGGCCCGAAACGATCGTGACGGCCTCGCGCGGGATGCACACGGTCTCCGCAACGAGTCGCACCACTGCGTCGTTCGCGCGCCCGTGCTCGGGCGGCGCGGTGACGCGGACCTTCCACGCGTCGCCGTGGCGGCCGACGATCTCGGCCCGGCCGGAACCGGGACTGACGCGCAGCCGCAACCGCGTGGAGGCAGCGCCCATGCGCGAAGTGTAGGCCAGCCTCAGGCGGCTTCGGGCTCCGCGGCCGGCAGAACGACCCGCGGCTCGCGGCCGTGCACCGTCTCCTCCGCGTTCTCGACGAGGTCGAGGACGGTCCGCAGCCGCTCGCGGAGAACGCGGGTCTCGGTGATGAGCCGCTCGTTCTCGTTGAGCGCGCGACGCTGGACGGAACGCGCCTCGGCGTGCGCCTCGCTCAGGATGAGCTCGGCTTCGCGCCGCGCCTGCTCCTTCATGTCGGCCGATGCGCGCTCAGCGGAGACGAGCGTCGTCCGCAGCAGCGCCTCGAGCTCGCGGAACCGCACGAGATCGGTCTCGAGCTGCTCGACCTTGTCCGCGAGGTCGGCGCGCTCGCGCCACACGTCCTCGAAGCTCGCCACGATTTCGGCGAGCAGCCGGTCGGTCGCGGCGCGCTTGTAGCCGAACAGTCCGGTGCCCGGCGTCATGTGCAGGATCTCGACTGGAGTGAGTGCCATGGTCCTCCCCTTTAATGGAACTGATCGAGAATCCGGATCGCCACCTGGCCGACGATGATGAGAACGATGATCGCGATCATCGGCGACAGGTCCAGAGGCCCGAACGACGGCAAGAACCGCCGGAAGAGCCGCAGGTAGGGCTCAGACACGTCGTAGAGGAACCGCTGGATCCGGTTGAGCCAGGGCGAGTACGGCAGCCGCAGCCAGCTCGTGATGATGTAGAGGAAGATCACGAGCGCGTAGACGGTGACGAAGACGTTCACGAACGTCTCCGCCTTGGAGATCGCGTCTGCGAGCATCGTGAAGGTGGCTGCTACGCCCATTCCAGGCGCGATTCGCGCTGGGACCGGCTTTTCCTACGCCTGATTGAAGAAACCACCGCGCTCGAGCATGCGGGCGCGTTCCTCCGCGGAGACCTCGACGTTGCGCGGAGTGAGGAGGAAGACCTTGTCGGCGACGCGCTGCATGCCGCCGTCCATCGCGTATGTGAGCCCGCTGCCGAAGTCGATGAGGCGCTTGGCGAGCTCCTGGTCCGAGCCCTGGAGGTTGAGGATGACCGGCATGCCCTCCTTGAACCGGTCGGCGATCTGCTGCGCGTCGTTGAAGCTGCGCGGGACGACGAGGTGCACGCGCACCGCGCTCGGGCCGGGGACGCTCTCGACGCCGCGGAGCCGGCGCGGCTCGGCCGGCGGGCGGAGGATGCTCGTCCGCGCGCTCGCGGCCGACTCGGGGTCGGTCCAGTCGTCGAACTCCTCGCGCCGCCCGCGGCGGTGCGGCAGCCGGCGGACGTTCGGCCGCTCCGCGTAGACGCGTTGCAGCTCCTCGTCGGTGAGGTAGCCGTCCTCGTCCCAATCCTCCTCTTCGGCGATCCCGAAGTAGACGAGAGTCCGGTTCCAGACGTCGGCGAAGGCCATGGTTGCGCGGATGTTACCCCTGCCAGAGGACTGAGCCCACCCGGACGAGCGTCGCTCCCTCCTCGACCGCGACGGCGTAGTCCTGGCTCGTCCCCATCGAGAGCTCGTGCAGCCCGTGCGACTCCGCGAGCTCGCGGAGCCGGCGGAAGTACGGACGGGATGCCTCCGGGTCGCCGGTCGCCGGCGGCATCGTCATGAGCCCGCGGACGTCCGGGTACAGCTCGAGGAACGCGGGCAGATGCTCCGGAGCGACGCCGGACTTCGTCGGCTCGCCGGAGAGGTTGACCTCGACGAGCGCCGGGATGGCGAGCTTCCGCGCGGCCGACTCCGAGTCGAGCGAGTGGCAGAGCTCGCAGATCGCGTTCACGACCGGCGCCTTGCGGCTCTGCAGATGACCGATGAAGTGCCACCGGAACGCGTCGCCGTAGACCGAGTGCTTCGCCTCCAGGTCCTGCGCGCGGTTCTCCCCCACGACGGCGACGCCGGCTTCCGCGAGCGCCGCCATGTCGTCGAGCGCGACGTACTTCGTCGCCGCCACGATCGTCACGCGCGGTCCGACCTCGTCCACGATGCGCGCGTAGCGCGCGCGGATCGCGTCGACGTCAAGCGACGTAGGCGATCACTCCCTGCCGGCCGGTGCGGCCCTCGTCACGGCGGTGCGAGAAGAACCGCTCGCCGTTGCACGACGTGCACTCGTCGAGGCGCTCGACACGTGCACAGCCGGCGGCCCGCAACGCGCGCTCGGCGCACGTCCACAGGTCGAGGCGCGACTCGCGGACGACGTCGTCGCCGAACGCCTCGCGGAACGGCCCGGCGACCTCGTCGCCGACCTCGTAACAGCACGGGCCGATGCTCGGGCCGATGACAGCGGCGAGCGGGCCCGACCCGAGCGCGCGGACGCCCTCGCCGACGATGCCGGCGAGCAGCCCGCGCCAACCGATGTGAAGGATCCCCAGCGCCGGCTCGCCCGCGGTTCGGACGAGCGCGACCGGCAGGCAGTCGGCCGTGAGCAGGAGCATCGCGCGGCCCGGCTCGTCGGTCCACAGCCCGTCGCAGTGCTCGTAGACGGTGCCCGGCGTCACGACGCCGCGCGGCTCCGCGCGCGTGACCGTCGCGCCGTGGCGCTGCCACGCCATCGTCGCGCCGTCGGGGTCTGCGCCGACCGCCTCGCACAGGAGCCGCCTGTTCTCGACGACGCACGCTGGGTCGTCCTCGGTGCGGATGCCGAGGTTGAGCGACGCGAACGCCCCCTCGCTGACACCGCCGGCCCGCGTCGAGAACACGACGCGGTACGGCCCGGGAGCGTCCCACTCGATCAGGTCGAGAGCGGCCACCCCGCCACCCTCTCACGCGTGCCGTACTCGAGTGCGACATCGTCCGCGTCGATGTCAGGGCCGCGCAGATGCGCGTGCTCCGTGTGGTAGCAGTACACCTCGGCGCCGTCGGGATCGTGATACGTGACGCCGGCGAACGCTTCGCGGGACGCTTCGACGACGTACGCGCCGATGCGGACGCGCCCGGGCTCTGCCTCGCCGCGTGCGAACCTCCGGCCCGACGCATCGGCGTGGAAGGCGACGCGCGACAGCCGCGGCACGTCGGCGGCAAGGCCTTCGAGCCAGCGGCCGTCGGACAGGCTCGCGTGGAACCAGCCCCAGCGGTCGGCGTGCCGGCGGCCCCAGAGATGCGCCTGTTGTCCGGGTGCCGCATCGAGCACGTGGCGCACGCCGTCGATCACGATCTCGCCCGAGACCGCGAGCCACGGCTTCGCGACGACGACCTGTGTCGACGCGAACGGACGGAGGAGGCGCGGCGTGTAGACGAAGGGCTCCTCGCGTGCGTCGAAGCGCAGGTCCCAGCTCGCGCCGCCGACCTCGCCCGTCGCCGCGACCTCCGTGAGCCGGCCGGGGCCGAGCTCCACCGGCCAGCCGTCGTGCGGCGTGTGGAGCGCCTCGAGCGGAAACGTCGCCTTCCATGCGCGCGGAGTGCCGCTGAAGTCCGCGAGCCACAGGGCCGACTCGCCCTCGGCCTCCGGATCCGCCGGCACGCGGAGCGAGTACCGAATCCAGAAGCGGCCGGCGACGGTGAGGTACCAGGCCTCGTACCTGCCCGGGCGGCCGTTCCAGCGCAGCCGGTTCGCGCTCATCCGCGCAGAGCCGCTGCGCGGGCGAGCAGCTCGTCGCGGGTGTTCAGGCCGGGGTCGTCGACGACGGCCTCGAGCAGCTCCTCGAGCGCGCGGCCGAGCGCCGGCCCCTCCTCGAACCCGAGCGAGATGAGATCGGCGCCGTCGACGGCGAGGTCGGACACGCGGTGAGGGCTCGGCAGCTCGCGCTCGAGCGCGATGCGGAGCTCCTCGACGCCGCTCGCGTCGCGGTCCTTCGCGCGCAGATCGGCGCGCCGGTGCGCGACGAGATCGAACGCGAGCTCGTCGCCGTGGCGGAGGAGGAAGCGGCGCACGTCGCGCGGCGTCCTCGGCAGATCCTCGGCGCGGAATGGATGCTCGCGGACGATGGCGACGACGCGGCTCGTGAGCCGGGTCGGATAGCGGAGGCGTCCGAGGGTCTCGCGCGCGATGCGCGCGCCGACCTGCGCGTGACCGAGCGGGTCGGGGTCGACCGGCTTGCCGAGGTCGTGGAAGAGCGCTGCGAGACGGACGGCGAGATCGTCACCGGCATCGGCCGTCTCCTGCACGACCGCGAAGACGTGCTCGGTCAGGTGGTCCGCAGGCCCGAACTCCGGGATGAGCTCGGCGAGGACGCCCGTCTCGCGCGCGAGCCGGAGTGCGTCGGCGGGGCGGGAGCCGAGCAGGAGCTTCGACAGCTCGCCCATCCCGTCGGCGCCGAGCCCGCCGCCGATCCGTTCGCCGGAGACGAGCTGCACCGCCGGCGCTTCCTCCACCATCTGCGCGCGAGTGCGCTCGTCGAGCGCGAAGCCGAGCTGCGAGACGAAGCGCAAAGCCCGGACGAGGCGCAGCGGGTCCTCCGCGAAGCTCGTGTCCGATACCGCGCGCAGCACGCGGTGCTCGAGATCCTCCCGGCCGCGGAGCGGGTCGACGATCGTCCCGTCCTCGAGACGCCGCGCCATCGCGTTCACCGTGAAGTCGCGGCGGCGCATGTCGTCCTCGACCGACAACGACGCGTCGGCGACGATCTCGAAGTCGTGCCGGCCGGGGCCGGTGCTCACCTCCTTGCGCGGCGGGGCGAGCTCGATCCCGGCGGGTGCGAGCGCACGGATGCGCCGGTCGCTCGGGTGCAGCCGGACGCCGACGAGACGGCCGGCCACGACGAGCTCCTCGACGCGCCCGTGCGGCGCGAGCGCTTCGCGCAGCCCGTCCGTGTCGACCCCCGGGACGAGGAAGTCCGCGTCCTTCGACTCGAGGCCGAGCAGCTCGTCGCGGACCGCGCCGCCGACGAGGTACGCGTCCAGGCCGAGCGACCCGACGTACTCCTCGATCTCGCGGAGCACCCGGTGGCCCTAGGCGAGCGCGATCGCTTCGATCTCGACGAGCGCGCCGGAGGGGAGCTTCGCGACCTCGACCGTCGAGCGTGCCGGCGGCGTGTCGCCGACGTGCTTCGCATACACGCCGTTCATCCCCTGGAAGTCGTCGAGGTTCTGCAGGAAGACGGTCGTCTTCACGAGCCGGTCGAGACCGGTGCCCGCCGCCTCGAGGATCGCGCCGAGGTTCGCGAACACCTGCTCGGTCTGCTCCTCGATCGAGCCGCCGCGCAGCTCCTTTGCGCCCGGCTCGAGTGCGAGTTGGCCGGAGACGAACACGAAGCCGCCGGCGCGGATCGCCTGCGAGTAGGGCGCGCCCTGGAAGGGCGCGGGCGCCGCCTCCGTCCGGACGGCAGACTTGTCAGCCACGCTGTGCTCCTTTCTCGGTGCATGCCAGTGCCAGCGCCACTCCGAGCGCCTTGAAGATCGCCTCGAGGACGTGCTGCGACTCCGTGCCGTTGAGCAGCCGCACGTGGAGCGTCAGTCCCGCGCCCTCGGCGAACCGCTCGAGGAAGCGGCGCGCGACATCGGTGCCGAGGCCGCCGATCCGCGCCTGCGTCAGGTCGACGTTGGAGACGAGCAGCGGTACGTCGGAGACCTCGAGGACGACGTTCGCGAGCGCCTCGGACGACGTCATGACCCCGAAGCCGTGCCCGCGCGCGTTCTCCGCGCGCAGCGGTCCCGCCAGCGCGCGGCCGAGCGCCGTTCCCGCTTCGGCGACCTCCGCCTCGGCTGCGCCCGGCTCGACTTCGAGCGTGAGGTCGAAGCACGCGTATTCCGCGAGCCGCTCGAGCAGGCTGTCGAGCACCGGCAGGCCCGTCTCGACGTTCGCCGACCCGCTCCCCTTCGGGTCGACGCGGATGCCGCTCCGCCCCGCGGCGGGCTCGCTCGTGCTCATCGTGCGCGCAGGCTACTACTAGGTCCGTCGCGAAGCGAAGATGGGCCGCGCGCAGGCTGCCTTCGCGGAACGCTGACCGGAGTCGGGAGCGTGGTTCGAACGCGTCGAGCCCCGGCACCACTTCGGGCCGCAGCTAACGCGCAGCGTTAGCGGAGGCCTGACCAGCGCGCTGGGACGGGCGAAGCCCGCCACGGCGCGCGCAGCACCAAACCGTCGCTAACGCTCATAAGAGCTCGCGGGCTCAGCCCGCGAGCGCTCCCGCGAAGCGGGAACCCTACAAGTCGGAAGTGCGCAGCACTTCCGACTTACGCGTCGACGCGCTCGATCGACGCGCCGAGCGCACGCAGTCGCTCGTCGATGCGCTCGTAGCCCTTGTCGATCTGATGCACGGCGCCGATGGTCGAGCGGCCCTCGGCGCAGAGCGCCGCGAGCACCATCGCCATGCCGGCGCGAATGTCCGGGCTCTCCATCCGCTGCCCGACGAGCGGCGTCGGGCCGGTGACGACGGCGCGATGCGGATCGCAGAGGATGATCCGCGCGCCCATCGACACGAGCTTGTCCGTGAAGAACAGGCGGTTCTCGAACATCTTCTCGAACATGAGGACGGTGCCGAACGCCTGCGTCGCAACGGTGATCGCGATCGACGTGAGGTCGGATGGGAACGCGGGCCACGTCCCGTCCTCGATCTTCGGGATCATCCCGCCGAGGTCGTCGCGGATGACGAGCTGCTGGCGCGACGGCACGTGCACGGCGCCGTCGCTGATCTCCATGCGGACGCCGAGCCGCTCGAACGCCGGCTTGATCGACACGAGGTCCTTCGGGTCGGCGCCTTCGACCGTGACGTCGCCGCCGGTGATCGCGGCCATGCCGATGAAGCTGCCGACCTCGATGTGATCGGGGCCGATCGACCACGTGCCGCCGCGCAGCTGCTCGACGCCGTGGATGCGCAGCACGTTCGACTCGATGCCGTCGATCTGCGCGCCGAGGGAGACGAGGAACCGGCAGAGGTCCTGCACGTGCGGCTCGCACGCCGCGTTGCCGAGCACCGTCTCGCCCCGCGTGAGGACCGCGGCCATGATGGTGTTCTCCGTCGCCATGACGCTCGCCTCGTCGAGGAAGACGTTCGCGCCGCGCAGCCCGTCGGTGCGCACCTCGTACGGACGCTCGACGTCGACGTCGGCGCCGAGCTCGGCGAAGGCGTGGATGTGCGGATCGAGCCGCCTGCGCCCGATGACATCGCCGCCGGGCGGAGCCATCGTCGCGCTGCCGAAGCGCGAGAGCAGGGGGCCGGCGAGGAGAAACGACGCGCGCATGCGGCTGCAGAGACGTGGGTCCGGATTCGACTTGGCGACGTTCGCCGTGTGCACACGCACCTCGTTCGACCCAGCCCAGCCGATGTCGGCGCCGAGGTCGGCGAGGAGCTCGATCATCGTCTCGACGTCGCTGATCCGCGGGACGTTCTCGAGGACGACCGGCTCGGTCGTCAGCAGGGTCGCGGCGAGGATCGGGAGGGCGCCGTTCTTGTTTCCGGCGGCGCGGATGGTCCCGTTCAGCGGGCGCGAGCCCTCGATGACGAATGCGTCGGCGACGGCGGGTGCCACGGCCATGGGCGGCTATCCTAGCCGCGTGTCGGCCCCCACTCGCGAGCAGGCCTGGCAGACGCTGACGAAGTACACGAAGAGCGAATCGCTCCTCCGGCACGCGCTCGCCGTCGAGGCTTCGACCGCCGCCTACGCGCGCAAGCTCGGCGGCGACGAGGAGCTCTGGCGGGTCTCCGCCCTGCTCCACGACTTCGACTACGAGATGCACCCGACGCTCGACAAGCACCCGCAGGACGGGGCGCCGATCCTCCGCGAGGAGGGCTATCCGGAGGAGGTCGTCGAGACCGTCCTCTCGCACGCCGAGCATCTCGGCCTGCCGCGGGACACACCGCTGAAGAAGGCGCTCTTCGCGTGCGACGAGCTGTCCGGATTCGTGCACGCGTGCGCGCTCGTCCGGCCGACCGGGCTCGAAGGCCTCGAGCCGAAGTCGGTGCGCAAGAAGCTCAAGCAGCCGTCGTTCGCGTCGGGCGTCCACCGCGAGGACGTCTACAAAGGCGCCGAGGAGCTCGGCGTCGAGCTCGACGACCACATCCGCACGGTCGTCGAGGCGTTGCAGCCGATCGCTTCCGAGCTGGGTCTCCCGGGCTAGACCCCGGCGGCGAGCCGCTGCAGGTCGTCCTCGCTCGTCCACCAGCCGACGGACGCGCGGACGAGGTTGCGGCCCGGCAGCTCGCGCACGATCACACCCTGCTCGCCGAGCGCGGAGACGAGCTCGGTCGGGTCGCCGTTCGGCCGGAAGGACACGAGCGTCGAGTGGCCCGGCGGCGTCACGACTTCGACGCGCCCCGCGAGGAGCTCGTGGCAGCGGGCGGCGTTTTCGGTGGCGCGCTCGTAGCGCCACTCCGGATGCGTCGCGAGCGCAGCGGCGACGCCGGCGAGCGTCGGAGTCGCGTTCCAGCCCGAGTCGAAGCGCGCGCCACCCGGCTTCGGCTCGAAGGCGCCGGAGGCGTCGTACGACGACTGCGCGAGATAGCCGGGCGAGACGACGCGCAGGCGCTCGGGATC
>Ga0265339_10002971_pt1 | contig 11980 bp, 11 predicted proteins | sample 4CB219metaG_FD_202085 | JGI IMG/M metagenome (GOLD analysis project Ga0265339, IMG submission 202085) | Rhizosphere microbial communities from Carex aquatilis grown in University of Washington, Seatle, WA, United States - 4-CB2-19 metaG | ecosystem: Host-associated > Plants > Roots >...
TCGCCGCCGCCGGACAGTGGCTGCCGATCGATCCGCCGCGCGCCGACGCGATGACGATCGGCGGGCTGATCGCCGCCGATCGGCGCGGTCCGCTGCGCCTGGCGCACGGCGGCGTACGCGATCTGCTGCTCGGCCTGCGCGCCGTCAGCGCCGACGGCGTGCTGATTCGCGGCGGTGGAGACGTGGTGAAGAACGTCGCCGGATACGATCTGCCGAAGCTGTTCACCGGCTCGTACGGCACGCTGGCGGTGTTGGTCGAGGCGAGCTTCAAGGTGTTGCCACGGCCGGCGCACGCGCTGCTGTTCGAGTGGACGGCGCCCGATCTCGGCGCCGCGTTGCAGCGCGCGCGCGCGGTCGTCGAGTCGGACGTCTTGCCGGTGCTGCTCGAAGCCGTCAACGAGCCGGCCGCCGAGTCGCTCGGCCTCGACAGCGGCGCCAGCCTGCTGATTGGGTGCGCCGGGTCGCAGGCGCATGTCGACGAGCAGGCGCGCCGCGTCGCGGCGCTGAGCGGCGGCGCCGCGCAACGCCATGTGCCGGAACGCGGCGAGGCGCTGCGCCGCGCCTTGCGCGAGTTCTCGCAGCCGGCCGACGACGATGGCTTGGTGGTGCGCATCAGCGCGCTACCGACCGCGTTGCCCGCCATTCTCGCCGTCGCCGAAGCGGCGGCGCAGCAGCGGCGCGTCGTCGCCGAAATCGCCAGCCACGCTGGCAGCGGCACCGCCTGGTGCCAGTTGCTCGGCGCGCCGAGCGATGCGGCGCTGACGGAAGTCGCCGCCGCCGTGCGCGGCGCGGCGCGCCAGCACGGCGGCTGGGCAGTGTTCGAAGCCATCCCCGCCGGATTGCGCGCCAGCCTCGACCCGTGGGGCTTTGACGCCGCGAGCCTGCCGTTGATGCGGCGTGTGAAAGACGTCCTCGATCCGCGCGGGACCTTCAGCCCCGGCCGCTTCGTCGGCGGCATCTAGAGCGAGCGAAGATTCAGCGATGCAATCCGATCCCCAACCCCTAACCCCCAACCCCCGGCCCCTGCATCTCGCCGACCGGGTCGCCGATCCGCAGCGCCTGCGCGAATGCGTGCACTGCGGCCTGTGTCTCAGCGCCTGCCCGACCTATCTGGAGCTCGGCACCGAGATGGACTCGCCGCGCGGGCGCATCCATCTCATTCGCGCGCTGGAGGACGGCACGCTCGGCCTCGATGCCGACGTGGTGCGCCATCTCGACCTCTGTCTCGGCTGTCGCGCCTGTGAGACCGCCTGTCCGTCGGGCGTGCGCTACGGCGAGATCATTGAAGAGGCGCGCGCCTACATCGAGCGGCATGCCGAGCGCTCGCCGGCGGATCGGCTGCGCAGGCGCGCCGTATTGGCGACCTTCCCGCATCGGCGCCGCGTGCGCCTGCTGCTCGGGCTCGGACGCGTGGCGCGCGCGCTCGGTCTGTGGCCGCTGGTGCAGCGCTGGCTGCCGGGTGCGGAGCTGTTGCCGAGCGAGCCGGCGCCGGGCCCGCGCGGCGCGTTTCACGCGGCGGTCGATAGCGAGACACTGCGCGTCGGACTCCTCGCCGGGTGCATCGGCAGCGAAGTGTTCGGGCACGTCAACGCCGCGGCGGTGCGCCTCTTGACGGCCAATGGCGTCGCCGTCGTGCAGCCGCCGGGGCAGGGCTGTTGCGGCGCGCTGCATCTGCACGGCGGCGATCCGAACGCGGCGCGCGCCCTGGCGCGGCGCAATCTCGACGCATTCCCGAGCGAGCTCGATGCGATTGTCGTCACCGCGGCCGGCTGCGGCTCGACGCTGAAAGAGTATGGCCACCTACTGGCCGGCGATGCGCGGTATGGCGAGCGCGCGCAACGCTTCGCCGCCCGGGTGCGCGATGTCACCGAGATCGTTGCGGCGCTCGACATTGAGCCGCCGCCGGGCCGCCCGCGGTCGCTGCGCGTCGCCTACCATGATGCCTGCCACCTGGCGCACGCGCAGGGCGTGCGCACGGCACCGCGTCAGATCCTGGCGCGCGTCCCCGGCGTCGAGCTGGTGCCGCTGGCCGAATCCGACGTCTGCTGCGGCAGCGCCGGCAGCTACAATCTCACCGAGCCCGAGATGGCGCTGCGCCTGCGCGAGCGCAAGATCGACCACATCGTCGCCAGCGGCGCCGAATGCGTCGCCGCCGCGAATCCCGGCTGCGTGCTGCAGATCCGCGCCGGTCTGGCCGCGCGCGGCTTGAATATTCGTGTCGTGCATCCGATCGAGCTGCTGGATGGGACGGCGTAGGGACGGCGCTTTCTCGGCGCGCCTCTGACGCAAGATTCTCCAAGTACCGCCGTCGCGCCGCCGCGTATGACCGGCGGAACGATGTCGGCCAAGCGCGGTGCGGTGCGCGCCGTATGAAGCGCCGACCAAGACGGGAGAACTGCCATGGCTTCGATTCATCGGGAGATTGCGATTGAGGCAACAGCCGAAGCGGTCTGGGACGCGGTGCGAGACGTCGGCGCATTGCACACGCGACTCGTGCCCGGCTTCGTCGTCGATACGCGCCTCGAGCCGGAGGCGCGCGTCGTTAGGTTCGGCAACGGGATGGAAGCGCGCGAGCTGATCGTCGACGTCGACGATACGGCGCAGCGGATAGTCTGGTCGATCGTCGGCGGCCGGCCGACGCATCACAACGGCTCGATGCAGATTGTTGCCGAGGGCCCGCAACGCTGCCGGGCGGTGTGGATCGCCGACCTGCTGCCGCACGAGCTGGCGCCGGAGATCGACGGCATGATGCAGCAGGGGCTGCAGGTCATGAAGCAGACGCTCGAGCGTTAGGTCCGAGGATATGGGTCGACGGATACGCCGGCGCGTGCGCTCCGCCCGCGCCGGCGCGCGCTGTCGCCTGACGCATGTCGCCGGCTCGCAGCGCCTGGCGCACAAATGGTAGCCAGCCTCGATGCGCCGCCGGCAGCTCGTCGAGCTAGAGGATCTCGCGTGGTTCCCGGCCGCGCTGCGCGACGCCGCCACCGACTACCTGCGCTGCATGCTCAACCTCGGCGACAACTACGCACCGGCGGTGCCGGTGCTGGCCGAGGCGCTGCGGCGTACATCCGCGACGCGCATCGTCGATCTGTGCGCCGGCGGCGGCGGTCCGTGGCAACGCCTGCAGACGGCGTTAGCCGAAGCCGGGCAGATGCCGACGATCGTATTGACCGATCGCTATCCCAACGCCGGAGCCGCCGCGTTCTTGCGAGCCGCCAACGCGCCGCTGTCCTACCACGCCGCCGCTGTCGACGCGCAGGCCGTGCCGCCTGCGCTGATCGGCTTCCGCACCATGTTCACCGCCTTCCACCACTTCACACCCAATGCGGCGCACGCCGTGCTGCGCGGCGCAGTGCAGAGCGGCGCGCCGATCGGCATCTTCGAGAACACACAACGCAGCCTGCGCAGTATCGCGTTGATCGCCTTCTCGCCGCTCTTCGTCTTCGTCGTCATGCCGTTCGTGCGCCCCTTTCACTGGCGCAACTTGTTCTTCACTTACCTCGTTCCCGTGCTGCCGCTGATGGTGCTGTGGGACGGCATCGTGTCGTGCCTGCGCAGCTATACCGTCGACGAGCTGCGCGAGCTCGGCGCAGCCGCCAGCGTCGGCGCCGCCTACGAGTGGCAAGCCGGCGAAGCCTGGGGCAAGGGACCGTTGCCGGTGACGTACTTGATCGGGCTGCCGCGATAAACTGCCATCGCGGTCTTTACCTACGTTGCATGCACCGTCAAAGCCGGTGCGGTCGACGGTGCACCATCGCGTCCTAACGCCGCTGCACCAAGTCCCAGCGGTTGCCGTACAGATCGAGGAACACGCCGACGGTACCGTAGGTTTCCTCACGCGGTCCCTCAACGAACTGAACGCCGGAGGCGCACATGCGGTTGTAGTCGCGCTGGAAGTCGTCGGTATGCAGAAAGAGAAAGACGCGTCCGCCGGTTTGATTGCCGACGTGGGCTTGCTGCTCGGCGTTCGAAGCCTTCGCCAGTAGGAGCGACGCGCCGCTGCCGTCCGGCGGGCCGACGACGACCCAGCGCTTGCCCTGACCCAGTGGCGTGTCCTCGATCAGCGCGAAGCCGAGCGCGTCGCGGTAGAACGCGATCGCCTCGTCGTAGTCGGCGACGACGACCGCGACATGCGCGATGCGCTGGTGCGCCATGCGGTCCTCGTCGGGTCTATCGCGGTCGCGAGATTGACGGCGATCTAGTCGCGCCGCAGGAGCGGTTGCGCTGCACCATGCCGTTCCGCTCGACGGTCAAGAAGCGCGCTCCATGCCGTACCGGTCGACACATTTGTTCGGCGCCTTGGCGCGGCGGAAGACACGGAACAACGGCGTTGGTCTGAACGGTGCCGCTCGGCGCTAGCTGCGCGTTCTGCGCAGCATCAAGAAGCCGACACCGGTGAGCACCAGCGCCGCGGCGAACAATCCGTCTGTAGTCAACGCAGGAGCTGGTTCAGTGCCCGCGGGTGCGAGATCAAAGCAAGAGACCTCGCCGGGCGCACAGCCGGCGCCGCCCGATGGATCGGGGCAGGCTGCGATGTTTCCACAGCCGGCGTCGGCGCAGGCACCCTCGCAGGAGGCGCGATCCTGCGTGTCGGGAAAGCAGCCGGGGAAACACGTCACCGAGTTCGCGCAGGTGCAGCAGCACGCGGCGGCAGGCGCGCCGTATCCTGCCAAGAGGGCCGCAATCGCCAGGGTTACCAGGAGCGCTCGCACGCGAGCTATTCCGACCGTCGCCCGTTCCACCATGCGCGCCTCCCGCAATGAGACCCTCCGCAGGGTCAGTTGGAAACCTCCACTTCAGAATCTCTGCCCGCTTGTCAAGGTTGTCTGGCCGTTCGGCGCGCCTCGCCAGAGACGCCGATCGCTCGCCGAGAGAGTCACCGAGTTGCGGAGACCAGACACTAGTCGCGCAGCAGCACGTCGGCGCCCAAGCGCATGGTGCCGAGCAGGCGGCGCAGCAGCGGTTGGCGCTGCACGAGGCCGCGCAGCTTGACGATCAGGAAGCGCTCCATGCGGTAGCGGTCGAGGGCTTTCTTCGGTGGCTTGGCGCCGGCCGCGCCCGCAGCCTCGAGCGGCTGCCACAGGCCCTCGATTGGGTGCGACCAGGTGGCGAGGTCGACCGGGTCGAGGCGCGCGATGATCTCGCGGCTCAGCCGCAGGCGATCCGGCGACGAGGCGATCTCGGTGGCCCACTTGTCGATCGACTCGGTGCTCGGCCGCGAGTGCTTCTTGACGCCGATCGGGTCACCGAGGCCCTGCACGGCCGGCTCGGCCTTGCCGTACTCGACCGCCTGCGGCTCGTTCGGCACGCCGAGGAAGGCGAAGATCTCGCCCAGGACGCGTTCCGGATCGGCGACCATTTGCTCGTAGACGACGTGGTAGATCGGCGCCGGCTTGTCGCGCAGAAACTTGGCGATCGCCGGCACGTAGCGCTCGAGCAAGGGGTTGTAGGCTTGCGCGGCGGCATAGTCGCCGTTGAAGAACGATTCGGCATACGAGCTGAACACCGCCAGCGGGTGGCGCGTCAGCACGACGTACTTCGCGGTCGGATAGACCTTGGCGATGAAGTCGAGGATCAGTCCGTAGGCCGGCGTCTTGTCGAGGAAGAGCTGCTTGCCCGGCTTGCTGGCCAGCATGCGGCCATACAGCGTGTCGCAGTAGGCGCGGCAGGCCGCGAGGTAGTCCTGCTCGCCGCCCGGCAGCGCGCCGACGAACTCGCGCTGCGCTTCGGCGGCCAGCACCGCATCGTAGGGCGCCTTGTCGACTTTGTCGTAGTAGCCGAGGTGCGCCAGCGGCGTCAGCAGATGCGGCTCGGGCCGCCCCATGATCTGCGAATGCGCGCCGATCATGCGCGCCAGCAAAGTCGATCCCGAGCGCGGCGGTCCGATGACGAACAATACCTGCGGATCCATCAACCGGCAGCCATACCAACCCGGTTCTCGTAGTGCGAGGCGGAAAAGGGATTCACCACGGAGACATCAGGACACGGAGTCGAGGCGGATCTTGGTTTAGGAAAACGCGGAGACGCAGAGAGCGCCGGGCCGGATCTTCAGATGCGCCAAGAAAAGAATCCTACCACAGAGACACGGAGGGCACGGAGTCGAGCCGGATCATTCGCTTTCAGATCGGAGACGAATGAGCTCGTCCCCAGCGGAGCGGGACCAAGGCAGGATCCACCCGTTGATTCCAACATTGGGATGAGGACGGCGTTCAGTTGGGGGCAATCTTCCAAAGAGCCCAAAGCTCCGGCTCGACTCCGTGTCTTCCGTGCCTCCGTGGTGAGTTCTTTCAGTTCTCCTTTCCGAACAACGCAGCGACGGCGGGCTTGACGACTTTGCCCATCGGGTTGCGCGGCAGCTCGGCGACGATGTGCAGCAGGGTAGGGACTTTGTACGGGGCGAGTTGCTGCTTGGCCCAGACGCGCAGCGCGTCGAGCTCGAGCGTATGGCCGCTGCGCACGATCACGGCGGCGGCGACGCGCTGGCCCCATTCGTCGTCGGCGATGCCGACCACGGCGCACTCGGCGATCGCCGGGTGCTGGCGCAGCACCTCTTCGATCTCCAGCGCCGACACTTTGAAGCCGCCGCTCTTGATGATGTCGACCGAGTCGCGCCCCAGGATCTGGTAACGGCCGCGCGCGCGCACGGCGATGTCGCCGGTCTTGAACCAGCCATCGGCGGTGAAGGCGGCGGCGGTGGCGTCGGGCCGTCGCCAGTATTCCTGAAATACGTTCGGACCGCGCACCTGAATCTCGCCGGGTAGGCCGTCGCCGAGCACGCTGCCGTCCTCGCCCAGCAGGCGCACGTCGACGCCGGGGAAGGGCACGCCGACGCTGCCGGGGACGCGCTCGCCGTGCAGCGGATTGCCGAGGCCCATGCCGATCTCGGTCATGCCGTAGCGCTCGAGCAGGACGTGGCCGCTCAGCGCCCGCCAGGCGTCGAGCAACGCGACGGGCAGCGCAGCGGAGCCGCTGACCATGAGCCGCAAGCGTTGGCAGCCGGTGGTCATGGAGGTCCGCGCGTCGGGTTCGGCGGCGTCCCAGGCGGCGCGCAAGCGCGCGTAAATGGTCGGCACGGCCATGAACAGCGTCAGATCGGCGCTGCAGAGGCGCCGCCACACGCGCGCCGTGTCGAAGCCGTCCTGCAACTCGCATGTCGCGCCCGACCACAGCGCCGCGCACAAGAGATTGAGCACGCCGTGCAGGTGATGCAGCGGCAGCACGTGCAGGATGTGATCGTCCGCAGACCACTTCCATGCGCGCACCACCGAGTCGATCTGCGCCGCGAGGATGGTGTGCGTTGTGATGACGCCTTTCGGCTTGCTGGTGGTGCCGGAGGTGTACAGCATCAGCGCGCGACGCGGTGCCGCGATGGCCGGCAAGCGCACCGGCGCCGCAGCGAGCAATTCGCCGGTGGTGACGAAGCGTGCGCCGCGCCGCTGCGCGATCGGCGCGACGCTCCCGGCATGGCGCTCGTCGGCGACGACGAGCGCCGCGTCGGCTTCGGCGATCGCGTATTCCAGCTCGGGTGCCGGATGGGTCGTGCACAGCGGCACGGCGATGCCGCCGGCGCGCCAGATCCCCCACTGCGTCGCGACATGCGCGCAGCTCGGCGCGACCAGATAGGCGACGCGCGTTTCGCCCAAGTCCGTTGTGCCGTCGAGCAGACCGCCGGCGACCCGCGCGCTGGCGGCGAGCAATTCGCCGTACGTCCACGTGCCGTCGGGCGCGATCAGGGCTCGCCGATCGGCGAACAGCGCGGCGCGGTCGGTCAGGAGAGAATTCACCACGGAGGCACGGAGGACACGGAGTCGAATCGGAGCAATTCAAATTCCGGATTCAGTTCGGTGGCGCAGAGACGCGGAGCGAGAACAACCGAAGACGAGAGAAACGTCCGAGGCAGCTGAAACGTTTGAGACGGCAGAACGTTCCGAGAGACGTGGTTGCACGCGAGCGGCGTTGTTCTGGATCGTGTAGAGTTCATCTCCGCGCGCGCCGCGCCTGCGCGTTGAAGTCTTATCTCAGACACTCCGGCTCGACTCCGTGCCCTCTGCGCCTCTGTGGTGAATCCTCTTCACGCCGCGGCGGGGCGCGGCACGCCGAGCGGCTGGTCGTCCAGGGCCTGCAGGCGCGGCATGACGCTGCGCGCGAACAAGCGCATCGAGCGCTCGGCATCTTCGTAAGGCATGCCGGCGTAGCTGAAGACGCCGTTGTAGGCGCCGGCGCCGGTGAGGTGCTTGATGGTCATGATCTTTTCGTAGCACTGCTCGGGCGTGCCCCAGACCTGCAGGTTGAGGAAGAACTCGCTCATCGCGTCGGCGCCGCCGGGGGCGGTGACGATCTCCTGCATACGCGCGTAGTTCTCGTAGCCCTTCATTTGCGCCAGGTGCGCGCCGGTGAACTCGTAGTGATCGATTACCGTGCGCCAATACCCGCCGATGTAGCGCGTCGCCATTTCGCGGGCGCGCTCGGCGCTTTCGTCGCAGAAGGTCCAGCCGGCGACGATCGGCGCCGGCGCCTCGGCGCCGTTGGCCTCGGCGTAGACGCCGCGGTACGCGGTCAGCTCGTCGGCGACGATCTCCCAGGGCTTCTGCGGGATGATGCACAGCCCGAGGCCGAGGCGCGCGACGATCGGGAACGACTCGGTCGACACCGCCGCAGCGTAGCTGCGGCCGCGGAAGGTGGTGTGCGGACGCGGCCGAATGTCGCGCCGCTCCTGCTTGATGAACTTCCCGTCGTACTCGCACCAGCCGCGCTCGAGGCCGGTGAGGATCATCTCGGCCGACTCGTTGAACAGCTCGCGGCTGCGGCTCATGTCGACGCCGAGGCCGTCGAACTCGATGCGCCCCAGGCCGCGTCCGAGGCCGAGGATGACGCGGCCGTTCGACAAGTTGTCGAGCATGCAGATCTCTTCGGCGACGCGCATCGGGTTATGCCACGGCAGCACGACGACCATCGAGCCGAGCAGCAGGGTCTCGCTCTTGGCGGCGAAGTAGCTGAGCATCTGCAGCACGTCGGGGCACATGGTGTAGTCGGTGAAGTGATGCTCGACGCCCCAGATCGACTGAAAGCCGAGCGGCTCCGCCAACGACCCGAGCCGCAGCTCCTGTTGGTATACCTCGAGGTCGCTGCGCTTCTTGTCCGTGGCTTGGAAGATGATGGCGAGTCCGACGTCCATGGGGCCTCCGTTTAGGAAACTGCGTGACCGGTGACCGGGCTTTGCCCAGCAGTGGGCGCTTGCCTATCAATCGTTCGGATTGCCCAATAATCGGCTCAAACGAAGACTAGAGCGGCCATGTCGCAGACGCAAAAGACGCCAGTGTTTTTTGACGCTCAACGATCTGGGCGTGATTCCACTCGTGAACGTCCGCGATCTGGCTGGTGAGCACGTACGGGGCGCCCTTGTATGCAGTCCGCTTCTCGGAGAACGGCGCACTACGCAGGTCACAGTTGTGCTGAGCTAGCATCAGAGCAAGATTCCCAATTCGGTTAACATCCGCCTTGGCCACTTCGGGCTCAAAGGATTTAAGCGGCTTTGTGCGCCAATCGTCGCTTGTGCGGCAATGACGCTAGCTGTGCGGCAATTCGCCGCGCCGGCTACTGGCCTGACTCTGGTCGCAGCCTGGCGAAGTAGTCTAGCGCTTCGACTTCGGTCCTGAAGCGCAGCGTCATCGCGTTTCGAGGCGCCGGCAATTCCGCCCGACCGTAGACGCCCTCCGACGTCGTCCAGTTCTCGAAGCGGAAGCCGTCTATGTCCTCGATCAGCGTGATCGAGACGCCCCCACCGAGTGGCGCTGCAATGACCTTCACGTATGACGTGTAGGAAATGCCGGGCGCGACGTCCAGGCGCGGACATGACGCAGTGCGGCACCCCGCGGATGTCAAAAACGTTTTCCGCCATGCCAGCCCGGTCGTGCAGCCGGTGTGGACAGACATGTCGGCTGGTCATGCCAACCCCTAGTGGAAGAAAAAACTTGACCGCCCTATATCTTGTGGTATGAGCCGGCATCGGAGTTGCAGTGCCGCTCTGATGCCCAGGCGGCGGGAGGCCAACATGGCGAAAAACCCGATCCTGAAGCTGCTGAAAGACAAGCGTGAGCTTCGAGACAGGTTGATACACGAGGTTCGCGTGCTCGAAGAGGCGGTGATGATCTACGAATCCGAGCCCGCCGAGCACGGCGAGCCGAGCCGCCGGCCGGGTCGACCGAAAGGATCCGGTGGCATCCAGGCAAACTCGGTTGTCGGCCAGGCGATCAGGTTGCTTCAGGCGACGGGCACGCCGATGCACGTTGACGAGATCGTTGCGTCGCTCCGCTCGGTCGGCGTCGAGGCGCAGAAGGTCTCGCTCGTGTCGAGCCTGGCGAAGCTGGAGAAGCTCAAGCGCTTCGTCGCCCGCGCAGAGAAGCGCGGCACGTTCGTAGCGTTGCCGACCGAGCCGGCGCCGGAGAGCACCACCGAGGCCGAAGTCGTGCACTGAAATGCAGGCGGCCTCGGGGTCTAGACCACCCCGAGGCCGCAATGCCAAGTCCGCCGCTGAAGCAGAACGCGATGAGCGAATGACGAAGCCCACCGAGGCACTACCCTTATACCCCCGGCCCCCGCCGACGGCAACGCGTTTCGGCCACCTCGCCACGATATTCGGCGAGGGGAAAGCGAGGCGCACGGTCCTGCCTTGGTCGGATAGGCCGTGCGTCCCGCCCCTGGCTGACCAGCGGCGAACCGCAGGATCAACCCAAAACTGGCGACAGTATACAGGTTGAGTCAACCCCCGCTGGTAGCCCCTCTCTCGTATTGACGAAAGGTAGCTACCTTGGAAACTCCCCCGAAACGAAACACGCAGCGTAAGGTTAGGATTCGCAGGACCAACGGCAAGATCCAGATTTACGTGCGACGCGTCCGTAAGCGTGGTGGCGGGTACATTTACCCGAAACCGCCCCGGCGATTTCTCAAGATCTGGGTTGATCCAAATCGCCTGCCGCCCCCGCAGCAGCAATCCAAACCCTAGGTGAACACGCCGGGGCGCCCGTGGCCCCGGCACCCTATTCGCGTTTCGGCCTGTCCCAGCGCGGCGATTTGCACCGTGGACAGACCAAGGGGCGCTCACGGTCGCCGGTCTCCGCGCTGACACGCGGCAACCAGATGTGCCCGCATCGACATCGACAGCCCGGGAGCATGACCATGCCCAATTCGGGTTCCTTCTCCTTCGCTTTCGCCATCCACCACCCTCGCTATTTACGATTAGTAAATACGAAAGAGCTTGACTCGTCAACCCGTCTCCGTTACATACCATTGGTAGATACCAATCGGGAGAGACGAGATGGACGAACGGCAACAGCGCGGACTGGTGATTGCGGCGACCAGCAACATTCAACGCAAGGGCGACGGCTGGAGTGTGCCGAGCCAGTCGCTGAACGGTCGCTACACGGTTCATCTGACGCCGGAGGGCGGTCGCTGCACGTGTCCCGATTTCGAACTCCGGCGGAAGAGGTGCAAACACCTCTATGCGGTCGAGATGGTAGTGAGGCGAGAGACGGTGACCGACGCTGACGGATCTACCACGGTGACCGAGACGGCGGCTGTGCGTGTGACCTACGCGCAGAACTGGCCCGCCTACAATGCCGCGCAAGCGAGCGAGAAGGGGCACTTCCTTCGCCTGCTGCACGATCTCGTCGCCAAGGTCCCGACTCCCGAACAGAAGGGCGCAGGCCGCCGCTTCCTGCCGCTCTCCGACATGCTCTTTGCCGCCGCCTTCAAGGTCTACAGCACGATGTCAGCGCGGCGCTTCATGACCGACCTCCGCGAGGCGCAGGCCGCTGGGCTGATCGACAGGGCGCCGCACTACAACAGCCTGTTCAACGTGATCGAGCGCGAGGACGTGACGCCGATCCTGCACAGCCTGATTGAGCAGAGCAGTCTGCCGCTGCGCGAAGTCGAGCAGGACTTTGCGGTGGACAGCACTGGTTTCGGAACGGCGCGTTTCTAT
>Ga0265339_10002974_pt1 | contig 11979 bp, 9 predicted proteins | sample 4CB219metaG_FD_202085 | JGI IMG/M metagenome (GOLD analysis project Ga0265339, IMG submission 202085) | Rhizosphere microbial communities from Carex aquatilis grown in University of Washington, Seatle, WA, United States - 4-CB2-19 metaG | ecosystem: Host-associated > Plants > Roots > Rhizosphere...
TACGGCGCGCAGGTCTCGGTCGATCCGTATCGCACCGACTGCGGCAACGGCGTGAAGTCGAACGGCAGCGACGTCACCGGCAACGACCCGTCCGACGTCAGCGACGCCATCACGCCCGTCTTCGTGCAGCAGTGGATGCAGCACTTCATCGACCGATACGGAGCGGCCGCGGGCGGCGGCGTGCGCTTCTACGATCTCGATAACGAGCCGATGCTGTGGAACAGCACCCACCGCGACGTGCATCCGGCGCCGTTGAGCTACGACGAGCTGCGCGATCGCACCGTCGCGTACACCACCGCCATCAAGGCGACCGATCCGGCCGCCGCGACGCTCGGTCCGGCGGAGTGGGGCTGGACGAACTACTTCTGGTCGGCGCTCGACGCCGCGCCGGGCGGCGCCTGGTGGAACAACCCGCTGGATCGCCTGGCGCACGGCAACGTGGAATTGGTCGCGTGGTACCTGCAGCAGCTGCAGAGCGCCTCGCAACAGGCCGGCGTGCGCTTGCTCGACTACCTCGATCTGCACTTCTACCCGCAGGCCGGCGGCGTCTCGCTGTCCAGCGCCGGCAGTGCCGCGACGCAGGCGCTGCGCCTGCGCTCGACGCGCTCGCTGTGGGACACGACCTACACCGACGAGAGCTGGATCGGCGAGCCGATCTACATGTTGCCGCGTATGCGCGCCTGGGTGGCGGCGAACTATCCCGGCACCAAGCTGGCCATCAGCGAGTACAACTGGGGCGCGCCGGAGCATATCAACGGCGCGCTGGCGCAAGCCGACGTGCTCGGCATCTTCGGGCGCGAGGGGCTCGATCTCGCAACGTTGTGGGATCCGCCGACGGCGGCGCAGCCGCTCGCCTACGCCTTCCGCATGTATCGCAACTACGACGGCAGCGGCGCCGGGTTCGGCGAGACCGCTGTCGACGCCGGCTCGGCCGATCAGGGCGCGCTCGCCGTCTACGCCGCGCAGCGCAGCGGCGACGGGGCGCTGACCATCATGGTGATCAACAAGACGGCGCCGCCGCAGACCAGCGCGCTGACCTTGTCGAGCTTCACGCCCAACGGCGCGGCGCACGCCTACCGCTACAGCAGCGCCAGTCTCGGCAGCATCGAGCGTCTGGCTGACGTGGGCGTTGCGGCGGGGATCACGACGCTCACCTTTGCCGGCAACTCGATCACCTTGTTGGTGCTGCCCGGCGCCGGCGCCGCCAGCAGCCCGACGCCGACCGCGACGCCGAGCTTCACCCAGGTGCCGCCATCGCCGACCCGCACGCGCACGGCGACCGTATCGCCCAGCGCGACGCCGTCCCGCACGGTGACCGCGAGCCTCACGCCGAGCCTCACCGCGACCCGCAGCGCGAGCGCCACCGCAACACGCACGTCCAGCGCCACGGCGACGCGCTCAGCCACAGCGAGCCCGACGGTTAGTCGGACGCCGATCGCGACCGCCACTGCGACCACCACGCCGACTGCCAGCGCGACCGCAGCGCCGACGGTGCACGTCAGCGGCGCCATCCGCTATTACCGCGGCGCCGCAGCGGTCGACGGCGTGACGGTGGCGACTACGACCAGCGCTAGCGACGGCACGTATGTGACCAGCGCAGCCGGCGCGCTGTTGCTGGCGCCGAGCAAGAGCGGCGGCGCCGACACCGGGCTCAGCTCGCTCGACGCGGCGTGGGTGCTGCAGGCGGTGGCGGGCATTCGCACGCTCGATGCGCAACAGCAGCTGGCCGGCGACGTCAGCGGCGACGGCACGGTCAGCGCCTACGATGCGGCGCTCATCCTGCAGCGTGTCGTCGGCTCGCTGCCGCGATTCCCCGCCGCCGTGCGCTGTGCTTCCGACTGGCTGTTCGTGCCCAACGCGAGCCCGGTGCCCAATCAAACCGTCGTGCAGCCGGCGCTGAGCTCGAGCAGCTGCACGATGGGCTCGATCGCACTGTCAGCGCTCGGCGCCGACGCCGTCGGCCAGGACTTTCAGGCCGTGCTGTTCGGCGATGTCACGGGAAATTGGTGAGGAGTACGGTTGTTCCGCTGTCCGCGGCTCAGACGTGTTTGCGTAACAGCGTAACAGCCAACCGCCTTCCGGCTCAGCGCGGGCGCAGTAGCACGACCGGAATGTCGCGCTTGGTCTTCTGTTGGTAGCCGTCGTAGTCGGGCCACTGCTTGGTCATCGTCGGCCAGACGCGCTTCTTGTCTTCGGCGGTGCCGGTGCGCGCGGTGACCGGGATCACCTTGTCCCACACCTGGATCTCGACGTCGGGATGCGCGAGCAGATTCTTGTACCAGCCCGGATGCTCCGGCGCGCCGCCCTTCGAAGCGACGATGACGTAGTCTTCACCGTCGCGCCCGTAGATCAGCGGCATCTTGCGCACCTCGCCCGAGTTGCGGCCGCGCGTGTGCAGGATCAGGCAACTGGTGCCGTTCCAATCATGCCCCACCTTGCCGCCGGTGGCCTCGTACTTCTTGACGTGCTCGTCACCAAACAAACTGTAGTCAGGCATGCGACGGAGAGTGCCACGTCCGCGACGCCTTGGCGACCTGGGCAAGGGGAAAAAAGATCGTCGACGCGACGCGCGCGTAGACACTTGCCGTCGGCCCTGGTGAACGCCGCTCAGCGCTGCGCGCGTGTTCTTGGGCGGTACGTCACTGTTCAGCCAACAGGTGCGCGAGCAGGGCGACGGCGGCGGAATTGCGGCGCAGGTCCTCGGGCCGGATCTTGTCGAGTGTGTCGGCCGCGGTGTGGTGAATGTCGAAGTAGTGGCGACCGACCGGCTCCAGATCGTAGGGCGCGGCGCCGGCAGCGACGATGGGCTCGACGTCGGCGCCGAAGGCGTGCGGCTTGAAACGCCCGATGCCGAACGGCGCGAAGGCGGGTAGCAGCGGCGCCATCGCCTCGACGCGTGCCTGACTGCCGACGCCGATCGCGTCCGGCGCCGCCATGCCGTAGTCCGTCTCGAAGGCGGCGACATGATGCTCGGCACTGTGTCGCTGCCAGTATGCGCGCGCTCCGGCGCCGCCGTACTCCTCGCCGGTGAAGAGCACGACGCGGACGGTGCGGCGGGGGGTGAGGCCGCTGGCGCGCAGCAGGCGCAGGGCTTCGATGACCGCGACGCAGCCGGCGCCGTCGTCGGACGCGCCCGGCCCGACGTCCCACGAATCGATGTGCGCCCCCAGCAGGACGATCTCGTCGGGCAGCTCGCGGCCGCGCAGCTCGCCGATGGCATTGGCACTCGGCGCGTCCGCCAGCTGGTGCGCGCCGAGCGACAGCTCGACGATCACCGGCCCGTGCTGCGCTAGGCGATCCAGCAGGTCGGCGTCCTCCGTCGACACCGCCGCGGCGGGAATCTTGCGCACGCCGTCGTCATAGCTGAGCGCGCCGGTGTGCGGTGTGTGCAAGCTCACCGCGGTGACCGATCGCACCAGCACGGCGAGCGCGCCGCGCTTGGCGGCCTCCGAGGCGGCATGCACGCGCGCCTGAACGCCCTCGCGGTAGCCCGGATCGTCGTGCGCTTCGTCGAACGGCGGCAGGTGATGATTGACGAAGGCAATCTTGCCGTCGAGCGGCGTCGAGCTGGCGCGCAGCGCATCGAGGCTCTCGAAGGCGACGACCGGAGCCTGCAGCGTGCCGTGCGTGCCGACGCCACCGCCGAGGCCGAGGATCGCCAGCGGCCGATCGACCGGCTGAACGATGCGCGCTTGCTCGCGGCCGCGGATCCAGTGCGGCACGGCGACCGGCTCGAGGTGCACCGCGTCGAGCCCGTCGTCGCGCATCTGCGTGGTCGCCCATTCCAGCGCGTGCTCGAGCGCGGCCGAGCCTGTGATTCGATAGCCGTACCGGTCGGCCAGCTCGGTCAGGCGCTGCCATGCCACGTCGGGCGACTGCGCCGAGGACGCGCCGATCCGCTCACTGGCTGCAGTCAGCGAGACCAACTCGGCCGATGGCGCCGCCGGCTCGCTGGCCGCGCGGTGCGCCGAATCGGCGCACGCCGCCAGCAGCAAGGCCATGCCGCACACGGCGCGGATTGATTTCATCGGTAGCGCACCGAGCAGGACGCGCAGCAGAGGCGGGAAGAGACCGAGGACGCGCCGGCCGGCGAGCGCACCCGACATCGCTTCGCTCAGTGTACGGCGGCCCGCGCCGGCAGCGACGCAACGATGTGCGCTTCGGCTTCGAGCAATTCATCCAGCCGCCGCCCGACGGTCTTCGCCGGCATGATGTCGTGCGCCAGACGCACGAACAGGGCATGATGGCGCGCCTCGGCAAGCAGCAGATTGTCGTACAGGGCGCGCAGTCCGGCATCGGGCAGGTTCGCCGCGAGCAGGGTGAAACGCTCGCAGCTGCGCGCCTCGACGATGCCGAAGACGAGCAGGCGGTCGACCAGATAGTGCGTCACGTTGCCCTTGCGCAGGTGCCGCATGAGCGCGCCCATGTACGGGTCGGGCCAGTCCGGCGCCAACGTCTGGCCTCGCGCCACCAGCACGGCGTAGACGCGCACGAAGTGCTCCATCTCTTCGCGCGCCAGCTCGACCATGGCGCCGACCAGCGCGCGCCGCTCGGGATATTGCACCGCCAAGGTCATGGCACTGGCCGACGCCTTGCGCTCGTTGGCGGCGTGATCCTGGAGGAACGCGTCGAGGTCGTCGAGCACGGCCGGCAGCCAGGTCGCAGGGGTGGGAGTGCGCAGTCTCAACATCGCGGCAGCCGACGCCAAGACACCAAGACCGCAGACGAAAAACAACCGCTGCCCGGCCCGCAGACCTTCGCGATCGGGGCGCGGCCGTTGCGACATGCAGACCGACATGCACAATGCCCGCATGGACGCCGCAACGACGCCAACGCTCTCCGATGCGTTCGCCCCAGCCGAGCTGTGGCGCACCCTCGACCGCGCCCGCTACCGCGCGCGCCAATACAGCCTCACGGCGTCGTTGGCGGTCCCGGGCCGTTTGTGGAGCCTGCTGCTCTCACCGAAGCCGCCGCGCGTCGGCGCCCACATCGTCGCCGAGCTGCAGCAGCGCTATGCAGCGCTGCTCGAGCGCGACCTGAGCAACGCCGAGGCCGGCATCTATCCGCGCGAGCTGCTGCACCAGTTTCCGTTGCTGACCTATTTGAGCCGCGTGCCCGAGGCGCTGGCCGACGTGCCGCGCTTCATCTGGCGCAGCTATACCGGCGGTCACGACGAGTTGCCGGCGAGCGTCGATCGCAGCCGCTACCCGCGCTACTACCTGCGCACCTTTCACTGGCAGACCGACGGCTGGCTCAGCGATCGCTCCGCCCGCCTGTACGACGCCAGCGTCGAGTTTCTGTTCGCGGGCACCGCCGACATCATGCGCCGCATGGCGATGCCGCCGGTCGTGACGGCGCCGCGCGACGCGGCGCGGCCGCGCGTGCTCGACGTCGCCTGCGGCACGGGGCGCTTCCTCGCCCAGCTGCACCGCGCCTTGCCGCACGCCAAGCTCTTTGGGCTCGACCTCAGCGCGCCGTACCTGAAGCAAGCGGCGTCGTTGCTCGACGGTGCTGATGTGAGTCTGGTGAACGACAACGCCGAGGCGATGCCGTGGTCGGACGGCCACTTCGACGCCGTCACCTCGGTGTTTCTGTTTCACGAGCTGCCCGCCGATGCGCGGCGCCGCGTCATGCGCGAGGCATGGCGGGTGTTGAAACCGGGCGGCCGTTTCGTCGTCTGCGACTCGGCCCAGCTCGCCGACAGCGCCGTGCTGGAGCCGGTGCTGCTCGGCTTCCCGGCCGCCTATCACGAGCCGTACTACAAGAGTTACCTGCGCGACGACCTCGCGGCGGTCATGCGCAGCGGCGGCTTCGAGGTCGAGTCGAGCGAGCCGCATCTGGTGTCCAAGGTCGTCGTCGGGCGTAAGCCCGTGCGCGCCACGCGCCGCCGCAGCGCGCGTGCCTGAGCAAGTGAAGGAGGAAAGCGATGCGACAGTGGAAGCCGATGGCGGCAATCGTGGTGACGGCGACGCTGCTGGCGACGGCGGCCATGGCTGGAAGCGATCCGAGCATGGAAGATCACGGGCACGAGCGCGATCCCGGCGCCGCGATCGGTGCGGCGTTCATCAATGTCGTCTACATGCCGGTGCGCATCATCACGACCTTCCTGGGGGCCGAGCTCGCCGGCTTTGTCGGCTTCATGACCGCCGGCAATGTCGATGCTGCGAACGACACGTTCGACCTCGTCAACGGCTCGCAAATCGTCACGCCGGAGATGCTGGACGGCAAGGAGCCGTTCCACGTCAATGGCTACGATTGAGCGTTGAGCTCAGGGACGAATACCAAAGACGAAAGAGAGTAACGGGCACCCCGGGGCGGATGCGGCGGCTGGCGGTCTGATTTTCGTCGCTAGTCGTTCGTCTGGGGGCGTTGGGCGTTTCCGGTGCCGTATTTGTCGGCGTAGAACGCGACGCCGGCCAGCACCTGTGCGTGACCGCGCGGGTCGTCGCCGAACGGTGCCGCGGCCGACCACGTACCCCACTCCGGTTGATAGAGTCCCGAAGCCTGCTGGCTCCAGCCGGCGACCCGTTGCAGCAGCTCGACCGACAGTCCGCCGGCGCGCGCTGTGGCGCCGAAGTTGAGGCTGGCGGCATCGAGCGCGTCGTCCGGCGTCGGCAAGGTGGCGCGCCGATCGGCTGCGTAGCGGACGGTCACCGAGCCGACCTGCGCGTGGCGCACGAAGATGCGCGCGCCGTCGAGCCGCTCGCAGTGCACGGATAGCGTGTCGGCGCCGGTCCACACCAAGCGCGTGTCGGGTTGGCCGGCGAATACCGCCGCCAGCATGTCGCCCTCGCTGCCGTAGATCAGCACGCGCGTCGCGAAGTCGGCCGTGGCGCCGCAGTTGCGCACTTCGACCCGCGCCGTACGCCCAGCGCCGCCGAGCGCTTCCTGCCGCACCTCGTCGACGCACTGCGCGAGCGTCACGCGCTGCCCGTCGGGGGCGACGAAGATCAGCTGCGGCGGGTGATCGTGGCTGGCGAGCGTGCCGATCACCTGTCCGTCGTCGCCGCGCACGGCGATCGGCGCCGCCGGCGGGAGCTCCGGCGTCGGCGCATCATGCTGTCCAGAGCTACAGCCGGCTGCGAGCGCGGCGAGGCACAGAAGCGCCATGCGCGTCGGCCACATCGCAGCGTACCTCACAACGCCCGGCCCGCGAGATGGCCGTCGAAGATGGCGCGATCGGCCCAGCGCACGGCCACGGCGTCGCCGACGCGCACCACTTCTGGCACGCGTCCTTGCAGCGCGAAGTACAAGCCGTCGTCGGCGACGCCGTGCGTGCGGATGACGACGCTGTCAAGCGGCGCCAGCGTCTCCGGTTGGCGCGCGTAGATGTCGACGAGGGTTGCGCTGTGGTCGCCGATCGCCAGCACGCCGGTGTTGGGCCGCCAGCGCATGCCGGCCTTGGCGGCGCGCGGCAGGCCGTAGCCGATCGTTTCGCGGTCGAGGCAGATCGGCATGGCGAATGGCGTCGCGACGGTGACGTCGACGCCGCGCGTCGCCAGCAGCTCGCCGAGGCCGATCGCCTCGATGTGTCCGACGACGTCGAAAATCAGCACGCGCGACCCGAGTCGATCGAGGTGCGCCATTGCCGTCTCGTGATCGAAGACGAACGGTTGATCGGAGCCCGTCACCGGCATCAGCGGCCAGCCCTTTGCCGGCGCATCGACGACCGCGCGGCCGCCGGTGGCGACGACGACGGCGTCGGGCTGCAGCGCCAGCACCGCCTCGGCGGTGGCGTCGACTCCGAGCCGAATGTCGACGCCGCGCCGCGCGCATTCGCCGGCGCGCCATTCGGCGAAATCGGCCAGCTCGCCGCGTCCCGGCAGCTGCGCCGCCAGCCGCAGCTTGCCGCCGAGCTGCGCGCCGCGCTCCAGCAATGTGACGTTGTGGCCGCGCGCCGCAGCGACCCACGCGGTCTCGAGACCGGCGGGGCCGCCGCCGACCACGACGACGCGCTTGCGCTGCGCCGCGGCCGCCAGCGTATCGCTGCCGAGCTCGGTCTCGCGGCCGACGCTCGGATTGGTGACGCAGGTGATCGGCACGCCGAGCGTCAGGTTGCCGTAGCAGCCCTGGTTGCAGCCGGTGCAGCGGCGGATCTCGTCGGCGCCGCCGCGCGCCGCTTTCGCCGGCCATTCGGGATCGGCGATCAGCGCGCGCACCAGCGTCACCGCGTCGGCGTCGCCGCGCGCCACGATCGCCTCGGCCTCGTCGGGGACCAGAATGCGGTGCACGGTGAACACCGGGGTGCGCGCCACCGCCGTTTTCACGGCCCGGGCCGCGTACGTACCGAAGCCGTGTGCGACATAGAGCGGCCGCACCATGCCGATGCCGGAGATGCCGACGCTGACGTCGAGAAAGTCGACCAGTCCGCGCCGCTCCAGCGCTGCAGCGATCTGTGCCGCATCCTGGGCCGTCAGCCCATCCGGCGTCTCCTCGTCGCCGACCAGCCGCACGCCGACCGCGACAGCGGGGCCGACCGCCGTGCGCACCGCCTGCAGCACTTCGAGCGTCAGGCGCAGCCGATTGTCGAACGAGCCGCCGTACGCATCGGTGCGTCGATTGCTGCGCGGGGAGAGGAACTCGTGCAGCAGGTAGCCGTGGGCGGCGTGGATCTCGACGCCGTCGAAGCCGCCGGCGACGGCGTGCTGCGCAGCGCGTGCGAAGTGCGCGACGACTTCGGCGATGTCGGCCAGCTCCATCGCCTTGGGCGGTTCCAGCGAGTTGGCGATCGGCGACGCGGCCCATGCCGGCAGCTTCGACCACGGTCCCATGTTGACGCCGCCGTTGTGTGCCAGCTGCAGAAACACCGCGCTGCCGTGTGCGTGCACCTGTTCCGTCAGGGCGCGAAAATGCGGCACCGCTTCCGTCCGCCAGGCGCACGCGTTGTTCGGCATCTGATACGCGGTGGTCGGATGCACTTGCGCCTGCCCGGCGATGATCAGCCCGGCACCGCCGCGGGCTCGCTCGGCCAAGTAGCGCCCCAGCCGGGCGCCAAAGTAGCCGGGCTCGCCGAACGTCGCCGCCGGCTCCGAGAACATCGTGAAGTGCGCGCCGAAGACGATGCGGTTGCGCACCTCGAGCGGCCCGATGCGCAGCGGCGAGAAGAGATGCGGGAAGCGGTGCGACGGCTGCATGCGCGGGTTGTATGCAGCGCGGCGGTGGCGGGCAATCGACGGTGCGGTGCGGAGGTGCGGAGGTGCGTCCCCCGCACGACTCGGCCGTCCCATTTCTCCCAATCACTCCTTTCGAGTATGACCCGCGCATGGACTATCGCCGACTCGGCAACACCGGTCTCAAGGTTTCGCGCGTGTGTTTGGGCACGATGATGTTCGGGCGCTGGGGCAATCCCGACGCCGACGACTGCGTGCGCATCGTGCACAAGGCGCTCGACGAGGGCGTGAACTTCATCGACACCGCCAACCGCTACAACTGGGGCGAGTCGGAGGACATCACCGGCAAGGCCGTGCAAGGACGGCGCGAGCACGTCGTGCTGGCGACCAAAGTATTCATGCCCGGCACCGGCGGTCTGCTCGATCGCGGCACGTCGCGCCGTCACGTCATGCTGCAGGTCGAAGAGAGCCTGCGCCGGCTCGGCACCGACTGGATCGACCTCTACCAGCTGCACCGCAACGACAAGGACACGCCGATCGAAGAGGTGCTCAGCGCGCTCAGCGACTGCGTGCGGCAAGGCAAGGTGCGCTACATCGGCGTGTCGACCGGCCATGGCTCCGACCCGGTGGAGATCTCATGGCCCGGTTGGCGCATGGTCGAGGCGCTGTGGGTCAGTGAGCGTCGCAACCTCGAGCGCATCGTCTCGACGCAGCCGCCGTACTCGATCTTTTCGCGCGACGCCGAGCGCGATCTCTTCCCGGTGTGCGAGCGCTTCGGCATCGGCGCCATCGTCTGGAGTCCGCTGGAAGGTGGCTGGTTGTCGGGCCGCTACCGCAAGGGCCAGAAGCCGCCGGCCGATTCGCGCGCAACGAACGATACCGAGTTCGGCCACTTCGTGCGCTCGGCGTTCGACTTCGACAGCCCGCAAGGCCGTCAGCGCCTGGAGGTCGTGGAAGCGCTGGTCGGCATGGCGCAGGAGCTCGGCGTGTCGCTCGCCGCCTACGCCAATGCCTGGACGCTGCGCCACCCCGCCGTGACCTGCGCCATCGTCGGCCCGCGCGTCATCGGCCACCTCGACGCCGGCTTCGAATCGCTCAACGTGCGCATTCCGCAGGAGCATCTCGACCGCATCGATACGCTGGTGCCGCCGGGGGGGCGCGGCTGATACGGCCGCGCGTTTCAGCCCTGCGCGGTCAATCGCGAGAAGACGGCGACGGACTCGGCGTCGGCGCGCAGGTGGGTCTCGACGGACGGGTGAGGCACCCGATGACCGCATTCACCGCTTGAGCAACTTCTCCAGCATCCCATCCAAACCGTGACCGATGGCGCCGGCGCCGCCCTTTTTCAACAGGTCGCCGACGCTGCTGCCGACGTCTTTGCCGAGCCACTTCTCCAGCTGTGCCGCGGCGGCGCTCAGGGCGACGTCGCGTCCCACGGCAGTGGCGACGGCGCGCAGGATCTGCCGCGGCGTCGCGCCGTCGGGGCGATCGGCGCCGATGCCTTTGAGCTCGAAGCCGGGCAGCGATTCGCTGCGCTGCGGGCCGCCGGCGGCGTGCGCGTCGAGTCGCACGGTGCCGTCGTGCAAGGTCAGCAGGGAAACGATGTAGCGGCGCCCGCTGCCGTTGTCGCCGTCGGACTGCGGCGGCGCCCTGCGCGGCAAGGGCGACACGGTGCTCGGCGTGTTCGCGCCCGTTCCGTCGATCGGCCCGGCCGGCGTTGCCGCGTCGACGGCCGGCGCCGGCGCCGGCGATTGGGCGGCCGCGGCGTCGCGGCGCGCCGGCACACGCGCGTGCTCGATGGCGCGTCGAATGGCGTCGAGGTTCGAGTCGTTGTGCGCGTCGAGCTCGTACAAGACCTGCGCGCCGTCGAGATGCACCGCGCGCACGACCGTCGGGCTGGAGAAGGCGGTCAGCAGATCGACCTCGATCGAGACGGAGGCCAGCTGTACCGCGTCGGCGGCGCTGAAGCCGGGCGGATTGGCGACGTGCACGCCGCGCACGACGCCGAGGCCTTGGTGCAGGTTCAGCTCGACCGCGTCGATGTGCACCGGCGTGCCGAGCAGTGCGCCGGTGCGCGCTTCGAGCTGGCGCTGCACCACGCCTTCCAGCCCCGGACGCAGTAGCACGGCCAGCAGTACCAGCAACGCCAGCGCCGCGCCGGCACCGAGCCACAGCCGTCGCGGCACGCTCAGCTCAACGCGTAGCGCACGCCGGTGAGCTCCTCCGACAGCGCCCACAAGCGCGCCGCGGCGGCGGAGTCGCGCGACGCCGCGTTCGATTCGACGCTGCGCGGGCTGCCCCACAACTCGCCGATGCCGTCCGGCCCGTAGTAGCCGCCGCCGCGCACGTCCGCGGCGGTCGCGGCATATAGCTGCGGCAGCGCGCCCATCGCGGCGCTTTGCGCGAACAAGCGGTTGCCGAGGTGGGTGATGCGCTCCATCAGTCGCGCCCCTTCCATACGCGGGGCGACGGCTTGCAGATTGGTCGACGCATAGCCCGGATGCGCCGCGACGCTGATCGCCGTAGCGCCGGCGGCGGTCAGTCGGCGTTGCAACTCATAGGCGAACAGCAGGTTGGCCAGCTTGCTCTGGCCGTATGCCGGCCAGCGCTTGTAGCCGTTCTTCCAGCTGAGGTCGTCAAAGCGAATGGTGCCGAGGCGATGAAAGCCGCTGCTCACCGTTACGACGCGCGCTCCCGGCGTGGCGCGCAGCGTGTCGAGTAGAAGGCCGGTGAGGGCGAAGTGGCCGAGGTGGTTGGTGCCGATTTGCATCTCGAAGGCGTCCGCGGTCTGACGATAGGGCAGCGCCATGACGCCGGCGTTGTTCATCAGCACGTCGAGGTGCGGATGCGCGGTGCGCAGCGCATCTGC
>Ga0265339_10002975_pt1 | contig 11979 bp, 12 predicted proteins | sample 4CB219metaG_FD_202085 | JGI IMG/M metagenome (GOLD analysis project Ga0265339, IMG submission 202085) | Rhizosphere microbial communities from Carex aquatilis grown in University of Washington, Seatle, WA, United States - 4-CB2-19 metaG | ecosystem: Host-associated > Plants > Roots >...
GCCGTACTGTATCGTGACCGAGCGCCTGCGCCAGTCCGGGTGGTCAACCGGCGGCGCCCTCTTTCGTTATGGCAGTCAGGAGGTCACCCCATGAGAACACGCACCCTCGCCATCGCCGCCGGCCTGGCCGCCACCTGGCTCGCCACCCCGACGCTGGCGCAGCCGCCATTTCACGGCGGACCGCCGCCCATGATGATGGACAGCGGCGCCGGCCGCGTGCTGGCGCTGCTGCTGCGGCCCGACACGCTGACCGACACGCAACAGCAGCAAGTCGACAGCGTCATGGCATCCGACCGCACGGCCGTCCACGACACCATGGACAAGCTGAAAGCGGCCAATGAGCTGCTGGCCGCCGCGCTGCTCGCCGACACGGCACCGAGCGCCGATACGTTGGCGCCGCTCACCGACCAGATCGGCGCGTTGCGCGCCACGTTGGTAGCGCAGCAACTGCAGACGGCGCTTGCCGTGCGGGCGCTGCTGACGCCGGAGCAAATCGCCGCCGCCGAGGCGCGCCGCGAAGAAATGGCCGCGTCCGGCGACCACGAATGCATGGGGCATCCCTGCATGGGGCATCCCTGAATGACGGCGGGCGAGGTGTCGAGAACCGCCCGTGTCTGTACACTGGGTTGTCGCCCTCGCCCCTGACATCTGACCGCCGTTGTCGGAGCACCGAGTGCCGTCCAGCGCGAACGCAGCCGTGGCCGAACCGCTTGCCGATGTCGATCAGCTCTACCGCAGTCAGCGCGCTCGTATCGTGCGGCTGTGCACGATGCTGCTCGGCAACGAGCACGAGGCGGAAGAAGTCAGTCAGGACGTCTTCCTCAAGCTGCACCGAGCCTTTGCCGAGGGAGATCCAGACAGCGTGTGGCCGGCCTGGTTGACCACCGTGGCGCTCAACGCCTGTCGCGACAAACGTCGCTCGCGCTGGTTCCGCTGGTGGCGCACCAGCGATGAGCTGGTTGAAACCCATTTCGCCGCGGCAGGTCCCTCACCCGAGCGCGCCGCGCTCGACGGCGCGACGCGGGAACGTATTTGGAGTGCCCTCGCGGAATTGCCGGCGCGACAGCGCGAGGTGTTCGTGCTGCGCCACATCGAGAGTTGGAATACCGCCGAGGTCGCCGCCGCGCTGCAACTCAGTACCGGTACCGTGAAACGCCACCTATTCCGCGCCGTGCAGCACCTGCGCGTCGCGCTGCGAGACCAACGATGAGCACGTGTCCAGACGAATCCACTCTCCTCGCCGTCGCCATCGGCGACAGCGACGCCGCGGCGCTCGCGCACTCGGCGCACTGTCGTCATTGCGCAGCGCGGCTAGCGCAGCTCAAGACGGATCTGGGCGCGCTACGCGGCGTGCTCGTCGATGCCCCGCTGCCGCCCTCCGTGCGGCGCGCGGCGCGCCGCACGGAATGGCTCAGCGGGCTGCTGACGCCGCTTGCCGCGGTCGGCCTGGCGACCGCGCTCGCGCTCGCCGTCGTCTGGCCGCGTCTCGCACCGCACGCGACGCCCGAGACCCAACCACAGCTCGCCAGCCTCACCGCCGACGTCACCGCCGCGCTGTTCGCCTCGCGTGAGGGCGTCGGGCTGGCCGAGCCGCTCTCCGATCATGCCTATGTGGTGGCGGCGCTGAATGGTGGCTGGCCGTGCGACAGCCGCTACGGCAACGCCTGCAGCTACGACGATCTGCTCGATCAATGAGGAGTGCTTCGATGTTGTCGCGTCGTGTTTCGTCCTGCGTACTCTGTCTGGTGTTGGTGGTGGTCGCCGGCGGCGCTGTCGCCCAACCTCCCGGGCCGCCGCCAGGTCCGCCGCCGGGCGGCTTTCACTTCATGGGCGAAGGACCGGGCGGCTTCGGCGATGGCCCCGGCATGCTGCTGCCATTGATGCTGCGGGCCGGCGATCTGACGCCCGAGCAAGAGCAGAAGGTGCGCACGATCATGTCGGGCGACCGCGCGCGGATACACGAGCTGTTCGATCAGATCGACAAGGCCAACGACAGCTTGGCGGCCAAGCTCGTCAGCCCGGGCGCGGTGGACGCGGCCGCGCTGACCCCCGACGTGGACCGCATCGCCGGGCTGCGCACCGAGCTACTGAAAGAGGGGCTGCAGAGCGCCCTCGCCATCCGTGCGGTCCTGACGCCAGAGCAGCTGGCGCGCGCCGCACAGAAGCGTGCGAGGATGACGGAGCTCCAGACGCAGATGCGCGAGCTGATGAACGACAAATGACCGCACGCGGCGCGGCTCAGAAGTCGCGCAGGCCTTGCATCACCTGCTCGGCGACGAATTGGACCGCCGGCGCGTCGAGTGGGTCCGGCATGACGAATATGAAGAGGCTGACGCCGCGCCGCGCATAGTCCAGCAACCGCGGCACGACGATATCCGGGGTCCCCTGCACCAGCTGATCGTCGTGCTGAAAGACGCCGCCGCGCCGGCGCGCCGCCTCGCGCGCGTCGCGCACGTCTTTCTCGCGCCGCGCGGTTACCAGGGACACCATCAGCGATTGCGCCATGGTCTCCGGGTCGCGGCCCAGGTCGCGGCAATGCGCGTGCAGCACGCTGCGCTTATGCTCGTATTCGGCCAACGGCACCGAAAAGTAATTCCACGCGTCTGCATGGCGCGCCACGGCGCGAAGCAAGCGCCGCTCCCCGCCGCCGCCGATCGTGATCGGCGGATGCGGCCGTTGCAGCGGCCGCGGCAGACAACGCGCCGCTTCGACATGATGGTGCGCCCCGGCAAAAGTCACCGGCTCGCCCTGCCACAGCGCTTTGATGATTTGCAGACCCTCTTCCATGCGCGCCACGCGCGCCGCCGCGCCAGGGAATTCAAATCCATAGGCGCGATGCTCGCCGGCGTGCCAGCCGGCGCCGTAGCCAAGCTCGAGGCGCCCGCCGCTCAGCGCGTCGAGGGTCGCGGTCATCTTCGCTGCCAGCGCCGGATTGCGGTAAGCATCGCACAAGACCAGCGACCCGAGCCGGATGCGCGTCGTCCAGCCGGCGAGCACGCCGAGCAGGGTCACACACTCCAGCACGTCCGGCTGCGCCGCGTCCGGATAGTCCTGCAGATGGTCATAGGCCCAGAGCGAATCGAAGCCGAGCGTCTCGGCCTGTTCGGCCAAGGCGCGCAGCGCGGTCGCCGGGACCCCGTGCTGGGGAACGAAAAGACCGAAACGCAACGGCTGCATGGTCCGCTGCCTAGCGCATCAGCGCCCCACCGCTCCAGGCGCGACGCGGCGTGACGACTTCCCCGCGCGCGGGCGAGAGGCTAAGGCTCGGGCGATGGCCACGCCGCAAGAGATTCTCGAGGACCTCAAACAGATCCGCTATCCGGGCTATTCGCGCGACATCGTCTCGTTCGGCATCGTCGACGACATCGAGGTGGCCAGCGCCGGGGTGACGGTGACGCTGGTGCTCAGCGGCGCCAAAGCGGACGCGGTCGACGAGATCTCACGCGCGGTGCGCGACCGTGTGCGTGCGCTGACCGGCGCACCGCACATCGAAGTGGTGATCCGCGAGCCAGAGAAGCCGAAGCCGGCGGCGCCGGCGCGGACGCCCGCCATTCCCGGCGTCCGGCACGTGGTGGCGGTAGCGAGTGGCAAGGGCGGCGTCGGCAAGTCGACGGTCGCAGTGAACCTGGCGCTGGCGTTGCGCGCGCTTGGCCAGCGCGTCGGCTTGCTCGACGCCGACGTCTACGGGCCGAGCGTGCCGCTCATGCTCGGCCTCGACGAGCGACCCGGCAGCGACGACGCGCAGCGCATCGTGCCGCTCGAGCGCCACGGCATCAAGGTCATCTCGCTGGGGCTGTTCATCCAGCCCGGCCAGCCGGTGATCTGGCGCGGACCGATGATCACCAAACTGCTGACGCAGTTTCTGCGCGAGGTGGACTGGGGCGTGCTCGACGTGCTGGTGCTCGATCTGCCGCCCGGAACCGGCGACGCGCAACTGACCCTGACGCAGCAAGCGCCGTTGACCGGCGGCGTGATCGTCACCACGCCGCAAGCCGTCGCGCTGCTGGATGTGCAGCGCGGCATCACCATGTTCAATCAAGTGAATACGCCCGTGCTCGGTGTGGTGGAGAACATGAGCTACCACGTGTGCGCGTGCTGCGGCGCGCGCGCCGAGATTTTCGGGCACGGCGGCGGCCGGCGTATGGCCGCCGATCTCAACATTCCGTTTCTCGGCGAGGTGCCGCTGGTGCGCGGCATCCGCGAGAGCATGGACGCCGGCGAGCCGATCGTCGCGGCGCATCCCGAGGGGCCCGAGGCGCACGCCTTTCTCGACGTCGCGCGGCGCGTGCTCGACGAGATCGGCCAGCGCGCCGAAATGCGCCTGCCGACCGTACACTGACACCGGGCGCAGCGGAGCGCGCGTGCCCTAGTGTCCCAAGACGCTAGGGCACGCGGACGATGAGTTGCTGACTCGCGCCTAGATTGCCGGCCGAATCGCGCACGCGCGCCGTCACCAGCGTATCGCCGGACGGGAACGTCAGGACTTGGCTGATGAAGCCACAGTATTGCAGGGTGGAATCCTCCGCCGCGCAACCGAACTGACCGTCCGTGCCGAGGACGCACGCGGCAGCGTCATTGCACGCGCGCCCAACCTTCACGCCAGTGCCGTCGATGAACCGGCAGGCCAGATCGTTGATACTGTCGGCGATTGCCGGATCGTCGCCGAAACTGGGCGGATTGACCGCCGGCACTCCGCCCAGGAACGGCGGGGTATCGTCACACACGTCACTGCTGCCGTTGCCGAGTGGCTGCGTCACTTCGATCTGCAGATCCGGTAGACCGGACGGGGCATAGGTCGACGGTCCGGGCGGACGCGATGAAGCGCCGCTTTTCGCCTCGACGACGAGCGAGAACCCGAAGCCGAAGCTCGGCTCGTAGAGCGGCACGCCGCCGACGGTTCCGGACGAAGCGATCAACACGTCGTCGGCCCGCGTCAAACCGAAGAACGTGATCAGCGGACCGCGCAGTTGCGCAGTGGCCGTCGGCGTCGGCCCGATCGTGCGCGTTCGGGTCGGAGTCGCGGACGGAGCTTGCGTGAGCGTCGCGGTCCCGCTGCGCGTGCGGGTTGGCGTCGGCGCGCCGGGCGACGTGCGCGTCGGCGTCGCCGCCGGCGTGCGGGTACGCGTCGATGTCGGCGGTGTCTGGCCGCCGGTCGCGGTGCGGCTCGGCGTGCGCGTCGGCGTCGACGAAACCGCCCGCGTGGATGTCGCCGTGCCGGCTCGCGTCGGCGTAACGGACGCCACCGGCGTGCGCGTCGCGGTCGGGCTGGCCGGCGCCGTATTGGTGCGCGTCGAAGTCGGCGATGCGGTCGGGCGCGCGCTGGCCGTCGCCGTCCCGGTGGGAACGCGTGTGCGCGTCGCGGTGCGGGTGAGACTCGGCGTCGGTGTGGCCGTCGCGGTTGCGGTCGGCGGCGGCGTGTCGGTGGTGGTCGGCGTCGCGGTGAACGGGATCGGCGTAAAGGTCCCCGGCGGCGGGCCGCTACCGACCCGCACGACGAGCTGTTGAGGCGGGCCGAACAGACCGGACTGGTCGCGCACCTGCACGGTGAACCGCGTGTCGCCGGCGACGAAGGCCATGTCGCTGTTGACCGCCAAGCAGAACTGCGCGCGACTGCCGCTGGCGACGAAGTCGAGCTGCCCGAGCCCGTTCTGCGTGCACGCGGCGTTGCGTCGCGTCGTCACTTCGAAGCGGCAGGAGAGATCGTTGATCGCGTCGCTCACCGTTTGCGACAGCGCGAAATCGGGCGGATCGACGGCGGGCACGCCGAAGTCGTCGCAGACGTCGCGGCTCCCGTCCCCGAGCGCATGATCCGCGACGATCTCGAAATCCGGCCGTCGCGTCGGGTCGTTCGCGGCACTATCGAACGTCGTCGTCCCGACCGCCGCTCCGCTCGGCGGCGCCGCGACTTCGACGACCAGCAGGAAGCCGAACCCAGCGGTGAAGTAGTAAACCGGTGTGCCGTCGGGTAGCGCGCCGAGCGGCGGCGCCGCGCGCCCGTCGGAGCTGGCGAGGCCGATGAAGCTGACGCGGGGCCCGAGGGCAAAAGCGGTCAGGTCAGCGGCGCTCAGGCGGGCGTCGCGATTGACGTCGGCGGCGCCGCAGCCCGGTGCCGAGCCTCCGAAGAGGTCGGCGGCGATGGCACTCCGATCGGTCTCGTCGACGGCTCCGCTGCAGTTGGCGTCGCGAAACGACTGCGCCGCGGCCGGCGCAGCGAGCAGCAACAAGAGTGCGAACAGGGAACGGAGCATACGGCGCGGTTGGTCGTTTGAAAGATGCGCATACGGCGAGATTTGATGCGAATCACTTGTGCCGTGTAGACGAACGCACCGCCGCGCTGCGTATCTCAATCGCCGCGGGTGCCGTTCACTCCGCCAATTCCGCGTCGACGGTGATATCGATCTCGTCCGTGCCGCGACCGCCGTCCGGCGCGGTGGTGGTCACCGTGGCCACGTAGTCGCCCGGCTTTTGGTAGGTGTGGCTCGGGTTGGCTTCGTTGCCGCCCTTGGTCCCATCGCCGAAGTCCCAACTGTAGGTCACCGGCTCGGCGGTACAGTCGGTCTCCGTGCTGAAGGTGACAGCCAGCGGAGGGCTGCCGAAGTCGGGCTCGGCGTCGACGATGACGAAGCAGTCGATTTCGTTCTCCGCTTCGCCAGGCGGCACGGCGGGAGCCGCGGCAACGGTGGGGGCTGCGGCGACCACGGTCGGCGCGGCCGCCGGCGGCGGACTGCTCGAATGACAGCCGCCGCATCCGGCGAAGGCAAAGACCATCGCCACCGGAGTCAGACTACGCCAGCCGGATCTCATTGCCGGCGCCTCGGCGCCGTCGGGGTCGGCGCGGCCGTCGCCTTCCGCTCCGGCGTCGGCAGAGCCTTGTAGAGCAGGACAAAGTGCGACACCGGCCCGGGGTTTCCTTCGGTGTCGCGCAAGCGCACGCTGACCACCGTTTCGCCGAGCGGGAACTGCCACGAGCGCGCCACGACCATGCAGTACTGAACCTTGCTCTGCTTCGAGACGAACTCGAAATCGCCGAACTTGTTGATCGTGCAGGAGGCGTTCGACTCGATGAAGGTTTCGAAACGGCACGCGAGATCGTTGAGCGCGCCACTGACCTTGGCGGTCTGCGCGAAGCTCGGCGGATTGATCGCCGGCACGCCGCCGATGCTCGGCCGGCGCGCATCGCACACCGCCTCGCTGCCGTCGCCGAGCGGGCGATTCACTTCCACCTGTAGGTCGGGCTGCTGCGTCGGATCGGCGGCGTCGTAGCGGAAGATGCCACGCGCCACTTCCAGGTTGCTGATGCCGGGCTTGCCTTCGATGACGACCATGAAGCCCGCGCCGACGGGATGCTGGAAGATCGGGTATCCCTGCGCATTGGTGCCGGACGGCTCGACGCGCGATCCATCGGCCCGCGCGATGCCGGCGAAGCTGACGATCGGCCCGATCTCCTTGCCAGCCTTGCGTCCCGCCTCGGCCGCCTTCTCATCGCCCACCGGCCGCGTTGCCAGCGGCACCGCCGTCGCCTCCGGCGTCGCGGTCCTGGCTGGAACGGTCGGCATGGGCGCCGGTGTCGCAACCGGCGGCGGAATGTCTGACACGTGCTTAGGCGAGCTCGCGGTCTGACTGGTTGTGCATCCCACCGCGCCCAGCACCAGGGCGCCCACCACCGCGACAGCCTTACGCATTCAGACCTCCGCTACTGCAACTGCTGACTACACCGTTGATTGCAAACAATCGTCGGGTTTACCGGCGGGTCTGGAGGGAGTCAAGGTTGCTGCGCCGGAGAGCATCCGGTATCTCACGACGTTACATGACTCGCTCGATGCCTTCGCTCCGCGCCGGCTGCCTCGCGCTCGCCTTGCTGGTGGGCTGCGCTTCCCACAAGTCGGCAACGGACCTGAAGGGCGAGGAATCGGCCTTGCCGACCCACTTGCCCGGCATGTCGATTCCGCTCGATGTGCGCGAATTCGACGTCGTCCCGGCTGAGAACGGCTCGCGCGGCGTCTTTTTGAAGCTGTCGCGCCTGCCGAGCGGGGTCACGCATCGCGCCGAAAGCAACCCGACGCGCATCATCCTGGAAATCTCCGGGCCGACCGGGACCGAATCGGGGGAGGAGATCTTCCCCTCCAACGATAGCTTGGTGACCAACATCGGGCTGTCGCGAAAGATGAACGGTCTGCAAGTCGTGCTGAACCTCGACACCACCGAAATGCCGGCCTACGACGTGTTGCCGATGGCCGATTGGATCTTGGTGCGCATCAAGCCCGACACTCCGACCAAGCCATGGTCGCACCGCGCCAGTTGAAGGGGGCGACGCCGATCGGTAGCGTGAGGTGCATGACGCGTTCGCCCCGCCGCCTCGCCCTCGCGCTGCTGGCGCTTGCCGGCACGGCGAGCGTCCCGGCGTCAGCACAGATCTCGGCGGATTCTGTCCGCCAGCGCTACGACCGTCAGTCCAAGGGCGCCGGCGTCGACGAGTGGGCGCACCAGGTCAACAGCGACGATCCGATGGAGCGGTTGAAAGGCGTCAAATCGCTCAGCACGTCGACCGATCCGGCGGCGGTGCCTTATCTGGTCCAGTGCCTCGGCGACCCGGACATGCGCGTCAAGGCCAAGGCGATCGATGCTTGCGGGACGGCGCGCGCCGCCGACGCGACGCCGGTCCTCATTCAGCAGCTGTTTCTGCGCGGCACCGACCCCGAGCTGAAGCAGCGCATCCTGGCCTCGCTGGGCAAGATCGGCGACCAACGCGCCGCCAAGCCGATCATGGAGTTCCTCGGCCGGGATCTCGACCACGCCACCCGCGGCACCGCGATCTTCGCGCTCGGCGACATCGCCGATCCCGACTCGATCGAATTCCTCGAGGTGTTCGAGCGCACGGAACCCGATCCGACCCTCAAGCGCATTGCCAATGAAGCGCGCGCCAAAGTGCGCTATCAGCAGACGATCAAGAAGACTGAGGCGCAAGAGCCGCTCAATACTTTCCTGCGTCCCGATCCGAACGCACCTCCGCAGCAATAAAGCGGCGCCCCGGCGCCACCGCCCTCTGGCCTCGTGGTGGAATTGGCAGACACGACAGACTCAAAATCTGTTATCCGCAAGGGTGTGGGAGTTCGAGTCTCCCCGAGGCCACTTAGTCTCTTCGGTTGCGTAGGTCAGCAGGTTCGCCGCCGCCATTTCAGCTAAGGCGGGCGGGCGCAGACTTCCTGGCCGAGCGGTGCCAAGCTGGCGGCCGATGACGGAGCACATCACCACTGCTGCGCTCGCCAGCGCATTGCGCCGCAGCGCGGCGGCGTGAGCCAGCGACGTGTCGTCGGGTCCGGGGGTGCGCGCGTATCAGATGTGGAACATCGTCGCGGCGGCGGTCGTACTGGCGGTGTTGGGCGCCTCGCTGGCGATGATGCAGCGCGAGGTCTTCTGGTCGCCGGACGAGGGCGGCAAGTTCTTCGCGTTGGCCAGCGTGCGCTGGGACGGCGGCCTCGCCTATGGCCTGCCCTACCACGGGCGCGCGGTAGACCCGGAGCTGCGTTTCGCTCCGCGCGGGCCGGGCGAAGCGAACGAGCCGCCGGAAGCGTTCCCGTACCCGCGCGAGGGTGCGGACGGCCGTATCCAATGGCATTGGCCGCCGTGGTTCCCGCTCGCCAGCCGGCCACTCTTCGCGGCCTTCGGCGTCAGCGGCGTGTATCTGCTGCCGCTGTTGAGCGGCTGGCTGATCGCGCTGGCGAGCGGCTGGATCGCGCATGCGCTGGCGCCTCGCCTCGCCGCCCCGGCGATGCTCGTCGTCGGCTTGGCGACACCGGTGTGGTTCTACAGCCTGACCTTCTGGGAGCACACGCTGGCGGCCGCCGCCGGCGTGCTGGCGATCGCGTTCCTGGTCCACGGCGCGCCTCGCTCGCGGCGCACGCTGCTCGCCATGCTGCCGCCGCTGCTGATGGCGGCGCTGCTGCGCATCGAGATGCTGGCGTTCGGCGTGACGGCCGTGCTGGCGTGGGCGCTGCGCGACGCGGTTGAAACCGTTCAGCCGACGGCGCGGCGCCACGCCGGTTCAGCGGTCGCGCCAAGCGCCGCGCACGTGGCGAACATGACCAGAGCGGGTACCGAGTCGCTTTTCGACACGGGCGAGCGCACCGGCGGCGCGCCCGCGCGCCAAGACGGTCGCACGGCGTGGCGGCCGTGGCTGGCTGCGGGGCTGGCCGTCGGACTCATCGCATTGCTGTGGCTCGCCGCGGCCAGCTGGTTGGCGCCGCGGCAAAGCGTCTTCTTCACCGCCATCCCCGCCCACGCCGCAGACGCGCTGACGAATCTGTCCAACCTGCCACGCGCCGCCGTCGGGCTGCTGGTCAATTCCGCCGTCGACGAAGGGCCGGTTGTCCCAGCGGCGTGGACCGCCGCCGCCGCGGTCGCGCTGGCCGCCTGCTTCGTCGCGCCTTTTCTACGCGCCGTATGGCTCGAAGCCTGCGTGCTGGTGCCGGGGCTGGCCGGCCTGCTGACGTTCAGCCTCACACTGGCGGCGCTCGAGCCGAGCTATCGCTCGCTGCACGCCTTCTTTCCGATCGCGCCGTTCACCGCCTTCTGGCTGTTCGCGTGGCGCGACGCGCGCGGCGGCGCGCGGCGCGACACCCTAGTGCGCGCCGCGGCGCTGTACTTCGTCGCCGGCTCGGCGGTGCTATTCGCCTATCGCATCGATCTGCACGGCCATGTCGTCAGCGGACTGGAGTGGGGATCGCGCTATCTGCTGGCGCTCTACCCGCTGCTCGCCATCCTCGCGCTCGCCGCCGTCGATGGCTATGTGCGCTCGCCGCGGCCGGCCTGGCTGCGCGGCACGGTCGGCGGCCTGATGGCCTGCCTCATCGCCGCCGCCGTGCTGCTGGAGAGCCGCGGCGTCGCGGTGCTGGCCGGCAACCATGCGCTCTTCGCCACCTGGAACCGCGTACTGCGCGACGACGACCGCATCGTCACCGATGTGTGGTGGCTGCCGGCGACGCTGGCGCCGTTGTTCGTTGCCAAGGAGACATATTTCGTTCGCCGGCGCGCCGAGGTCAGCGAGTGGGCGGCGCTGGCGGCGGCGCATGGCGAGCGCGAGTTCACCTTTGCCGCGTTCGGCCCCGTGCGCGACGACGAGCTCGGCCCCGGCGTGCGCCGCATCCCGCAGCGCTGCACGACGGTGTCGGGATTACAGGTGCTGCGCTTTGCGATCGTCGACGCGCCGCCGGCGCCGTAGCCCGGGTGTCCCTGTGGAGTCCGAACGAGGTGGAGATCCCCCGCGCGCTTCAGTACGCGCCGCGGCGGCGCAAGACCGCGCCGAGCGTCTGCACCAGCACCACCGCGTCGAGCCACAGCGACCAGTTGCGCACGTAATGCTCGTCCAGGCGCAGGCGCTGCGTGAACGGCAGCTGGTTGCGGCCGCTCACCTGCCACAAGCCGGTGATGCCGGGCGAGGCCTTGAGCACCGTTTCGGCGAAGTCGCCCATGCGCTGAGTCTCCGCCGGCAGGTACGGGCGTGGACCGACCAGGCTCATGTCGCCGTGGAATACATTGATGAGCTGCGGCAGCTCGTCGAGGCTCAGGCGGCGCAGCACGCGGCCGGGACGCGTCAGGCGCGGATCGAACGAGCGCAGCTTGGCGTAGCGCTCCCATTCGGTGCGGCTCTCCGGATGCGCGGCGAGATGGCGGCGCAGGCGTTCATCGCCGTCGACGAACATGGTGCGGAACTTGATGCAACGGAACGGACGGCGGTCGCGGCCGAGCCGCTCCTGCACGAAGAAGATCGGCCCGGGCGAGTCGATCCGGATGGCCAACGCCGCCGCCAGCCACAGCGGCGCCAGCAGCAGGGCGGCGGCCGTCGCGACGACCAGATCGAAGCTGCGCTTGACCAACAGGTTCCACGGCCTGGCGAGATTCCAGCGCATGTGCAGCAGCAGCACGCCGTCGAGATCCTCCGCTTCGACACCCGCCGACGCGAAGCCGATCAGGTCGGGGACG
>Ga0265339_10002979_pt1 | contig 11969 bp, 8 predicted proteins | sample 4CB219metaG_FD_202085 | JGI IMG/M metagenome (GOLD analysis project Ga0265339, IMG submission 202085) | Rhizosphere microbial communities from Carex aquatilis grown in University of Washington, Seatle, WA, United States - 4-CB2-19 metaG | ecosystem: Host-associated > Plants > Roots > Rhizosphere...
CGCCGCGGGCCACAGGGTCGGTGCCGTCGAGGCCGATGAGCGCGAAGCCGTCGGCGTCAACGATCGCCTCCAGCTTTCCCACGCCGAGGGCCTGTTCCAGAAGGCGATGCGCGAAACCGCGATGGAGGAGGGCGCCACCATGATCGCTCCGTCGACGGTCTGGTTCAGCTATGACACCAGGCTCGGCAAGGACGTCGTCATCGAGCCCAACGTGTTCTTCGGTCCCGGTGTCACTGTCGCCGACGGCGTCACCATCCGCGCCAATTCGCACATCGAGGGCGCCACGATCGCGAGCGGCGCCATCATCGGGCCGTTCGCCCGGCTGAGGCCCGGTACCGACATCGGGCCCGATGCCCACATCGGCAACTTCGTCGAGGTGAAGAACGGCAAGATCGGCGAGGGCGCCAAGGCCAATCACCTCACTTATATCGGCGATGCCGAGATTGGCGCGAAGACCAACATCGGCGCGGGCACGATTACGGCCAACTACGACGGTTTCGACAAGTACCGCACCGTGGTGGGCAAGGGCGCTTCGATCGGCTCCAACACGGTGCTGGTGGCGCCGGTTAACGTCGGCGACGGGGCAAACGTCGCCGCCGGAAGCGTCATCACCCGTGACGTTCCGGCCGATGCCTTGGCGGTGGCGCGCGGGCGGCAGGAGGAGAAGCCGGGCTGGGCAAAGAAATTCCGCGAACGCAGGCAGGCGGAAAACGCCGCGAAGAAGGCCGCCCCAAAACCGTGATCGCGCCTATCAACCACGTCACGCGAATTGAGTTTTCAATGGGTTAGCCAGCCGGCATAGATGCCGGCAAGGCGGATTCGGAGCGGCTTTTCTTCATGTGCGGCATCGTTGGCATCCTCGGTCAGACCCCGGTCGCGCCCCTCCTGGTCGACGCGCTGAAGCGGCTGGAGTACCGCGGCTATGATTCCGCTGGCGTCGCCACGCTGGAAGACGGCCACCTCACGCGCTGCCGCGCCGAAGGCAAGCTGAAGAACCTCGAGGCCAGGCTCGCGCAGTCGCCGCTCTCCGGTCATTCCGGCATCGGTCACACGCGCTGGGCGACCCACGGTGCTCCGACCGAGCGCAACGCCCACCCGCACGCCACCGCGCGCCTGGCGCTGGTCCACAACGGCATCATCGAGAACTTCCGCGAACTGAAAGACGAGCTGATCGCCGGTGGCGCAAAATTCGAAACCGACACCGACACCGAGGTTGTCGCCCACCTGATCGAGCGCGAGCTCGAGCACGGGCTGGAGCCCAGGGCGGCGGTTCGCGCCGTGCTCCATCGCCTGACCGGCGCCTTCTCGCTCGCCATCCTGTTCGAGGGTGAGGACGATCTCCTCATCGGCGCGCGCCGTGGCGCGCCGCTCGCCATTGGCTACGGCCACGACGAAATGTTCTTCGGTTCCGACGCCGTAGCGCTCGCTCCCTTCACCGATCGCGTCAGCTATCTTGAGGATGGCGACTGGGCCGTGCTCACGCGCGGCGGCGTCACGATCTACGATGCCGACGATAAGCGGGTCGAGCGCCCCATCGTCCACACCGTGGCATCGAGCCTCATGGTCGATCGCGGCAACTACCGCCACTTCATGGCGAAGGAAATTCACGAGCAGCCCGAAGTCGTCGGCCACACGCTCGCCCATTATCTCGATTTCTCCGCCGGCAAGACCGCGCTGCCGGAGGATTTCACCGTCGACTTTGCCGCCCTCGACCGCCTGTCGATCACCGCCTGCGGCACCGCCTATTATGCCGGCCTCGTCGCCAAATACTGGTTCGAGCGCCTGGCACGCCTGCCGGTCGACATCGATATCGCCTCCGAGTTCCGCTACCGCGAGCAGCCGCTGTCGCCGAACGGTCTTTCCATCGTCGTATCGCAGTCCGGTGAGACCGCCGACACGCTCGCCTCGCTGCGCTACTCCAGGAGCCACGGCCAGAAGGTCGCGGCCATCGTCAACGTCCAGGAATCAACCATCGGTCGCGAGGCCGATTTCATCCTGCCGACGCTGGCCGGTCCCGAGATCGGCGTTGCCTCCACCAAGGCGTTCACCTCGCAGCTCGCGGCGCTCGTCTCCCTTGCGGTCGCCGCCGGCCGCGCGCGCGGCAATCTGAGCGCGAAGGACGAGAGCAATCTCGTCCGTGCGCTGTCCGAGGCGCCGCGCATCATCAGCGAGGCGCTGCGGCTGGAGCCGCGCATCGAGCAGCTCGCCCGCGAGATTTCCCGCGCCAGCGACGTGCTCTATCTCGGCCGTGGCACCAGCTACCCGATCGCGCTGGAAGGCGCGCTGAAGCTCAAGGAAATCTCTTACATCCACGCCGAGGGCTATGCCGCCGGTGAACTGAAGCATGGGCCGATCGCGCTGATCGACGAGAACATGCCCGTGGTCGTCATCGCGCCCTACGACCACATCTTCGAGAAGACCGTCTCGAACATGCAGGAAGTCGCCGCGCGCGGCGGCCGCATCATCCTGGTCACCGATCCGAAGGGCGAAGCCGCCGCCTCCATCAAGACCATGGAGACGCTGATTCTCCCGGAGATGCCGGCGACGATCACCCCGCTGGCGTACGCGATTCCCGTCCAGCTGCTCGCTTATCACGCTGCCGTTTCTTTGGGCACGGACGTCGACCAGCCGCGCAACCTTGCGAAGTCCGTCACGGTTGAGTGAACCGGTCGCGCTCGGCGGCGGAATCTGTCAAAATGATTCGAGGGCGCTGGGGGCTGCCTTCCGTCGAGAGCTTGAGCGCGAATGGATCCGACCGACGAATCGCCAGCTTCGGGCGGCGCGCCTGACACCGGCGACATGCCGCCCTTCGAAATGCCGCCGCCGCGCCGACGGTCGCGGACCGTGGCGCGCCTGCGCGCCTATTTCCTCACCGGCATCGTCATTGCGGCGCCGCTGTTCCTGACCATCACGATCACCTGGTGGTTCGTCCAGTGGATCGACGGGCTCGTCGATCCCTTCATCCCGCCATTCTACCGACCGGACAGCTACCTGCGCTTTTCGATTCCGGGCTTCGGTCTGGTCGTCGCGCTGATCTTCATCACGCTGCTCGGCTTCTTGACGCGAAACTATGTCGGCAGCCGGATGGTGGAGCTCGGCGAGAACCTGCTTGGCCACATGCCGATTATCCGTGGCCTCTACCGCGGGCTGAAGCAGATCTTCGAGACGGTGATCACGACACAGGACAAGGCGTTCCGTACCGTCGGGCTGATCGAATATCCGCGCCGCGGTACTTGGGCGGTGGTATTCATCGCCGGCGAAACACGCGGCGAGATCCGCCGCAAACTCGACGACACGATTGCCGTGTATCTCCCGACCACGCCCAATCCGACCTCGGGCTTCCTGCTGTTCGTGAAGCGGAGCGAGGTGACCGTCCTTGACATGTCGCTGGAAGATGCGGCCAAGCTCGTCATCTCCGGTGGCCTGGTGACGCCCGAGACGGCGAACATCGCGTCTGCCGCCCAGCGGCGCGCGGACAAGATCAACCTGCCCGGAGCAGCCTGATCGCGTCGTCGCGGCCGAAAATATAAAGCAGGTTGCGCAGCGCCGCTCCGCGCGCGCCGGCAAGGTTGGCATCGCGGTCCACGATCTCGTGCGCATCGGTTCTCGCCAGCTCCATCAGTTCGCCGTGGCGGCCGAGGTTGGCAATGCGGAAGCCCGGCAGGCCCGACTGGCGGGTGCCGAGGATTTCCCCACCGCCGCGCAGCCGGAGATCCTCCTCGGCGATCTTGAAGCCGTCGTCGGTCTCGCGCATCACCGTCAGCCGGTCGCGGGCAACCTCGCCGAGCGGCGCCTTGTAGAGCAGCAGGCACACCGACGGTAGGTCGCTGCGCCCGACGCGGCCACGCAGCTGGTGAAGCTGCGCCAGTCCGAAGCGCTCGGCGTGCTCGATCACCATGATCGTCGCATCGCTGACGTCGACGCCGACTTCGACCACCGTGGTCGCCACCAGCACGCGGATGTCGCCCGCAAGGAACCGTGCCATCACGGCGTCCCGCTCCGCCGGCTTCATGCGCCCGTGCACGAGACCGACGATTGGTCCCAGCTCCTCGGTCAGCATCTTGTCCCGCTCCTCCGCGGCCGCCACGTCGAGAAGCTCGGACTCCTCAACCAGCGGGCACACCCAGTACGCCTTGGCTCCCTCGGCGGTGGCGCTGCGGATGCGCTCCACGACTTCATCCAGCCGCTCCAGCGGCACCACGCGCGTGTCGATCGGGCGCCTGCCGGCCGGCTTTTCCATTAGTCGCGAGACGTCCATGTCGCCGTAATAGGTCAGCATCAGCGTGCGCGGGATGGGCGTCGCCGTCATCACCAGCACGTCGGTGGCGCCGCCCTTCGCGGTCAGCGCCAGGCGCTGGTGCACGCCGAAGCGGTGCTGCTCGTCGACCACCACCAGCGCCAGATCGCGGAAGTCGACGCCCGACTGAAAGAGGGCGTGTGTGCCGAGCAGAAGATCGATCGAGCCGTCCGCCAGCCCGGCCAGAATGGTTTCGCGCTCGCGACCCTTCTCACGGCCGGTCAGGACGGCAATCGCGATGCCCGCCGCTCGCGCCAGCGGCTCGATCGTGCGCGCGTGCTGTCGCACCAGCAGTTCCGTCGGCGCCATGATCGCCGCTTGCGCGCCGGCCTCGATCACGTTCGCCGCCGCCAGCAGCGCCACCACCGTCTTGCCGGAGCCAACGTCGCCCTGCAGCAGCCGCAGCATCCGGTCGGGTTGCGCGAGGTCGGCCTCGATTTCCTGAAGCGCCGTCTTCTGGTCGCCGGTCAGCGAGAAGGGCAGCGCCGCGAGGATTTTCGCCCGCAGCTTCCCGTCGCCCTTGCGTGCTGCGCCCGTGCTCCGCCGCTGGTGTTCGCGCATGAGCGCCAGCGCGAGCTGGCTCGCCAATAGCTCGTCGTACGCCAGTCGCGTGATGTGCGGGGTATCCTCGACGAATTCCTGCGCCGACTCCGGGTGGTGCGCGCGGGTGAGCGCGTCAGCGAACGTCGGCCAACCGTGTTCCGCGACGAGCGCCGGCGCGTGCCATTCGGCGAGGGGAGGGAGCTTGGCCAGTGCATCGCCGATCGCCTTGGCCAGCGTCTTGCGCGAGAGCCCGGCGGTCATCGGGTAGATCGGTTCGATCAGCGGCAGGCTGTCGATCTCGCCCTCCGCCACGATGTAGTCCGGGTGGACCATCGTCGGGCGGCCGTTGAACCATTCGACCGTGCCGCTCACGTACCTGGTCTCGCCGACCGGAAGCTGCTTCTCGAGATAGTCGCCGCGCGCGTGAAAGAACGTCAGCCCGATCTCGCCGGTGTCGTCGTGCGCGAACACCCGGTAGGGGATGCGCCGGTTGCCGCGCGGCGGGGGCTGGTGCCGGTCGATGCGCACCTTGAGCGTCACGGTCGCGCCTTCCGCCGCTCCCGCGATTCCCGGCTGCCTGCTGCGGTCGATCAGCGCCACCGGCAGGTGGAAGAGCAAGTCGACCACGCGCGCCTCGCCGCCCTCCGGCGCCCCGACAAGGTTCGTCAGCGTTTCGGCGAGCTTCGGCCCGATGCCGGCGAGGCTGGTGACCGGGGCAAACAGGGGGTTGAGGACATCGGGCCGCATGATGTCAGTTCTTACCACGGGCAAGCCGCCCCCTCACCCTTCGCGCCTGGATCGCTTCGCTCGCTAGGCGCGAAGCCCTCTCCCACAAGGGGAGAGGGGAGGGCGCAGATGCGGATTGCGCCGACCGATGCGGAGCGCCGGCTGTGGTTTTGTTTGCGCGACGGACGCCTGGCGGGTTTTAAGTTCCGGCGGCAGGTCATCCTCGGTGAGGCGATCGCCGACTTTGTGTGCTTCGAGCATCGGCTCATTGTTGAAGTGCATGGCGGCCAGCACTCCGGCAGCGCGGAAGACAAGCGCCGGGACAGGACGCTTCAACAGCGTGGATTTCGGATCATTCGATTCTGGAACGATGACGTTCTGATGGACACGGATGCCGTCATCCGCGGCATTCTCGCCGCGATAAAGCCCTGACAAACCGCCCCGCTGCCGCTATATCGGCGGTCGAAAGAGGAACCGACGCGCCCCAAGTGGGCACGGCGGGGCGAGCCTATTGGGAAATCCCCCCAGATTGGGAGATCCCCCTAAGGACAGTTCCATTGAGCGACCCGTTCGAAACCACCGATGCCATCCGCCGCCGGCGCCTCTCGTTCCGCGCCTGGCATCGCGGCATGCGCGAGGTGGATCTCCTCCTCGGCCGCTTCGCCGATGCCTCGGTGCCGGCGATGGACGAGGCCAACCTCGCCGCTTTCGAGGCGCTGCTCGACCTGCCCGATCCGCAGATCCTGTCGTGGGTCACCGGTGAGGCGACCGTTCCGCCCGAGCACGACACGCCCTTCGTCCGCCATCTGATCGCCTTCCACGCATGAACGCCCCCTATCTCACCCCCGACCAGCGCACCCTGCAGGCGGCGCTCGCCGGCGCACCCAGCGTCACGCTCGCCGCCGTGCCGGATGGCTTGGTCGGCAAGGTCGTCGCCGATGCGCTGAAAGGCGACGGCGGACGCCGGCTCGTCTTCGTTGCCCGCGACGGCCAGCGCCTCGCCGAGGTTGCCCGCGCGCTCGCCTTCTTCGCGCCCGACCTCGACGTGGTCGAGTTCCCGGCATGGGACTGCCTGCCCTACGACCGCGTCTCGCCGCATGTTGCCGTGGTCGCTGCCCGCATGGCCGCGCTCGCGCGCCTTGCCGTACCGTCGCCGAAGCCGACGCTGATCCTCACCACCGTCAACGCCGCCCTCCAGCGCGCGCCCGAGAGGAAGGGCGTCGCCCAGGGTTCCGTCTCGGCGGTCGTGGGCGGCGAGGTCGCGATGGACGATCTGGTCGGCTGGCTGGAGACCAATGGCTTCCTGCGCAGCCCGACCGTGCGCGAGCCCGGCGAGTATGCCGTCCGCGGTGGCATCCTCGATCTTTACGCCGCCGGCTGGGAGGCGCCCGTCCGGCTCGACTTCTTCGGCGACACGGTCGAGTCCATCCGCACCTTCGACCCCGAGACCCAGCGCACCATCGACAAGCGCCAGCGCATTGACCTCGTCCCCGTGAGCGAGATGGTGCTCACCCGCGACACCATCGCCCGCTTCCGCGAGCGCTACGTTGCCCTCTTCGGCGTCGCCGACCGCGACGACCAGCTCTACGCCTCCGTCAGTGAGGGCCGCCGCTACGTCGGCATGGAGCACTGGCTGCCGCTCTTCGCCGAGCGGCTGGAGACGCTGTTCGATCACGTTGGCGAGGTGCCGGTCATCCTCGATCATCTCGTTGACGAGGCGGTCGGCGAGCGCCTTGACGAGATCGCCGATCACTTTGAGGCCCGCCGGCAGGCGCTGGAGGCGGCAAACACCGGCGGCGGCGCGCCCTACAAGCCGCTCCCGCCCGATGCGCTCTACCTCACCCGCGACGAGTGGGTTACGGCGCTCGGCCACCGCCGTCTCGCCCGCATTACGCCCTTCGCCCAGCCGACCGCGACCACGGTCGTCGATCTCGGCGGCCGCTCGGGCCGCACCTTCGCCGCCGAGCGCGCCGACGAGAAGGCGAACGTCTTCGACGCCGTCATCGCCCACGCCCGCGCGCTCATCGCGGCCAAGAAGCGCGTCGTCATCGCCTGCTGGAGCGAGGGCTCCCGCGACCGCATGGGCCAGGTGCTGGTCGATCATGGCCTCACCAGACTGAAGCCGGTGAAGAGCTGGGCCGAAGCCGCGGGGCAGGAGCCCGATGTCGTGGCGCTCGCCATCGTCGGTGTCGAGGCCGGCTTCGAGACGCCGGCGCTGGCGCTCGTCGGCGAGCAGGACATCCTCGGTGATCGCCTCGTGCGCCCGCAGCAGAAGCGTCGCGCCTCGAATTATCTCTCCGATGTCACTGCGCTCGCCGAGGGGGACCTCGTCGTCCACATCGATCACGGCATTGCCCGCTTCAACGGCCTGAAGACCATCACCGCGCTCGGCGCCCCGCACGATTGCCTGGAATTGCTCTACGCCGGCGGCGACCGCGTCTATCTCCCGGTCGAGAACATCGAGCTCCTCTCGCGCTACGGCTCCGAGGGTGCCGACGTCCAGTTGGACAAGCTCGGCGGTGTCGCCTGGCAGACGCGCAAGGCGCGCATGAAGAAGCGCCTGCGCGAGATGGCGGCGGCGCTGATCAAGGTCGCCGCTGCCCGCCTTACCCGCGCCGCCCCGGTCTTCACCCAGCCGGAGGGCGCCTACGACGAGTTCGCCGCGCGCTTCCCCTACGAGGAGACCGAGGACCAGCAGACCGCGATCGATTCCACGCTGGGCGATCTTGCCGCCGGCCGCCCGATGGACCGTCTCGTGTGCGGCGACGTCGGCTTCGGCAAGACCGAGGTCGCGCTGCGGGCCGCTTTCGTCGCGGTCATGTCCGGCAAGCAGGTCGCCGTCGTGGTGCCGACCACGCTGCTCGCCCGCCAGCACTACAAGACCTTCGCCACGCGCTTTGCCGGCCTGCCGGTTCGCGTCGCGCAGGCCTCCCGCCTCGTCGCCGCCAAGGATCTCGCCGCCGCCAAGGCAGGGATGGCGGATGGCACGGTCGACATCGTCGTCGGCACCCATGCGCTCCTCGGCAAGAGTATCGCCTTCCGCGATCTCGGGCTCCTCGTCGTCGATGAGGAGCAGCACTTCGGCGTCAAGCACAAGGAGCGGCTGAAGGATCTGAAGTCCGATGTCCATGTGCTCACGCTCTCAGCCACCCCCATCCCGCGCACGCTGCAACTCGCACTGACCGGCGTCCGCGAATTGTCGCTCATCACCACGCCGCCGATCGACCGCCTGGCCGTCCGCACCTTCATTTCGCCGTTCGATCCCATTGTCGTGCGCGAGGCGCTGCTCCGCGAGCGCTATCGCGGCGGCCAGAGCTTCTATGTCTGCCCGCGCATCTCCGATCTCGCCGATCGCCGCGCCTTCCTCGCCGAGTTCGTGCCCGAGGTGAAGGTCGCCGTCGCCAACGGCCAGATGGCCGCGACCGAGCTCGAAGACATCATGAACGCCTTCTACGACGGCGCCTACGATGTGCTGCTGTCCACCTCGATCGTCGAGTCCGGCCTCGACATCCCGAAGGCGAATACGCTGATCGTCCACCGTGCCGAGATGTTCGGCCTGGCGCAGCTCTACCAGCTTCGCGGCCGCGTCGGCCGCGCCAAGCAGCGCGCCTATGCGCTCTTTACCGTGCCCGCCGACCGCACGCTGACCGCGCAGGCCGAGCGCCGGCTGAAGGTGCTGCAGTCGCTGGATACGCTGGGCGCCGGCTTCCAGTTGGCCAGCCACGACCTTGATCTCCGCGGCGCCGGCAATCTCCTCGGCGAAGAGCAGTCCGGCCACATCAAGGAGGTCGGCTACGAGCTTTACCAGCAGATGCTGGAGGAGGCGGTCGCCTCGCTGAAGGCCGGCGGCGACGGCGAGGACGAGGCGCAGTGGTCGCCGCAGATCACCGTCGGCACCGCCGTCATGATCCCGGAGGCCTACGTCGCCGATCTCCAGCTTCGCCTGTCGCTCTACAAGCGGCTGGCCGATCTTGACGACCAGCCGGCGATCGAGGCCTTCGCCGCCGAGATGATCGACCGTTTTGGCCCGCTGCCCGATGAGGTCCACCATCTCCTCGCGATTGTCTCGATCAAGGTGCTTTGCCGCCGCGCCAACATCGAGAAGGTCGATGTCGGCCCGAAGGGCGCCGTCGTCGCCTTCCGCAACAGCATCTTCCCCAATCCGGCCGGCCTGCTGCGCTGGCTCGGCGAGCGCCACACCGAGGCGCGGGTGCGCCCCGATCAGTCGGTGGTCTTCATGCGCGACTGGGGCGAGGTCGGCGGCCGCCTCAAGGGCACCGCCGGCATCGTCGGCGTGCTGGCGAAGATGGCGGGCGACGGCAAGAAGGCCGCGGCTTAGCGAGCGGTAGAATAGGCGACGCAGGGTGGGCGCCCAACTTCCCCCCTTGAGGGGCGCGCGGTTCGCCCTCGCGAAACAAAACACGCCGGTGCCCGGAGCGGTACCCCCTCCCGAAATCGCTGACGCGATTTCGACCTCCCCTCAAGGGGGAGGTTAAGAAGTGCAGCGGCTCCATTGATGAAGTCTCGGAGAACGCCGCGACAGTGATCGGCCTTGGCAAGCGGTCGCGGCCACGGCGAAGATGAGCGTGCAGAACTAGAACCCAACCTCCCCCTTGAGGGGAGGTCGAAATGCCGAAGGCATTTCGGAAGGGGGTGCAACCGCTTCACAGACCCACCACCTTGAGAGATTACGGAACTTCGGCGAATTTATCGCTGCACCTTGGAGGGCACATGCCCCATCGCGCCGTCTCCTCGCGCAATCGTGGCTTCGCGAAGGCTATGCGTCGCGCGATGACGGATGAGGAGCGCCTGCTTTGGCAATGGCTGCGCAAGCCCGGCATTCCCGGTCTGCGGTTTCGCAGGCAGGCGCCTATAGGCCATTACATCGTCGATTTCTTTTGCCCCGCTAAATCGTTGATCGTCGAAGTTGATGGTGGTCAACACGCGGTCGACGACCGCGACGCAGTGCGGGATGCTTGGCTCGCGTCTCGCGGTTATCGCGTCGTTAGATTCTGGAACAACGACCTGACCAGCAATGTCGACGGGGTCTTTGCCGAGATCGCACGCGTTGCGGCACTACCCCCTCCCGAAATCGCAAACGCGATTTCGACCTCCCCTCAAGGGGGAGGTTAAGAGGTGAAACGCGTCCGATGACGACTTTTCGGAGAACCCCGCGACAGTGATCTGCCTTCCTTAACCTCCCCTTGAGGGGAGGTCGAAATGCCGAAGGCATTTCGGGAGGGGGTGCATGTGCGCGACCTTGGAAATCGCAGGACCGAACTGCGAAGCGTATTCCGCTCCGTTCCGGCTCGGTGGATTTAAGCCTTCGGCCAATCCACCCAACGGCGACTCACCCCGTCACCCGCCCTGGCTCACCTTCTCCGCCACCTGCCGGATCGCATCCGTCAGCGCCTCCACCGATTGCGCGCCGACGACGCCGAAGCGACCGCCGAGAATGTAGGTCGGAACGCCCGTCACGCCGATCTGGTAGGCCTCGTCGATCTCGGCCTTCACGCTGTCCTTGTCGTCGTCGGTGCCGAGGCGCGCGGTGATGGCCGCGCCGTCGAGCCCGACTTCGCCCGCGAGTTCGCCGAGCACGCCGTGGTCGCCGACATCGCGGCCCTCGCTGAAGTAGGCGGCGAACAGCCGGTCGACCATCTCGGCACCCTTGCCGGCCTCCGTCGCCCAGCGCACCACGCGGTGTGCATTGAGCGTGTTCGGCGCGCGGGTGATGCGGTCGAAGTGATAGGCGATGCCGGCCTCGCTGCCGAAAAGCTCCAGCCGCTCATGCGCCGCGTCGAGCGCCTTCACGCTCCCGAACTTGCGCACGATGTAGGCCTCGCGATCCTCGCCCTCGGGCGGCACGGTGGGGTCGAGACTGTAGGGCCGGAAACGCACCGCGATGGTCATGTCGGGCAGCGCCGCGATCGCCTGTCGCAGGCGGCGCTCGCCGAGATAGCACCACGGGCAAACGACGTCGGAAACCACGTCGATGGTGAAGGGGGCAGGGGAGGGCTGGTTCATAGCCCGACGAAATAGGGCGAAACGGTGCCCGCGGCAAATTTCGCCAGTCCCGCCGGCGATTTCACCCGTTCGGCTTCGCCCACCACGTCGGCAGTGCGTAGCCGGTGAGTGGCGTCATGGCGGGGTGCTCGATCCTCGTCCAGCGCGCCACCCAGCTGTCGGCCATGTAGAAGAAAGGCACCACGTAGTAGCCCGAGATCAGCACGCGGTCGTAGGCGCGCACCGCCGCGACGAAATCCACGCGGTCCGGCGCCGAGAGGATCGCCTTGATCAGCGCGTCGAGCGCGGGCTCGTGCGCGCCGGCGTAGTTGAACGTGCCCTGCGCGTCGGCCGAGGCGGTCGACCAGCGGTTGAGCTGCTCGTTGCCGGGCGAAAGCGA
>Ga0265339_10002980_pt1 | contig 11964 bp, 9 predicted proteins | sample 4CB219metaG_FD_202085 | JGI IMG/M metagenome (GOLD analysis project Ga0265339, IMG submission 202085) | Rhizosphere microbial communities from Carex aquatilis grown in University of Washington, Seatle, WA, United States - 4-CB2-19 metaG | ecosystem: Host-associated > Plants > Roots > Rhizosphere...
GCTGATCGAGGCCGCGCGTATCGCCCGGGAAGCAGGCGACGACGAAGGGCTCGTCGGCGCCATGCTGGCCGAGACACGCGGATGGCGCAGTCGCGTGCGCGAGGTCGACACCGAATACCTCGCGATGGTGGAAGCCGCGCTGGAGGCGGCCGGGCCCGGCGACAGCGTGCGGCGCGTCCGGTTGCTCAAGGTCTACGCAACGGAGCTGGCCTACACCGGCGACTCGGGTCGCTGCTGGCAGCTGCACGACGAAGCGGTCCGGATCGCGCGCCGAATCGGAGAACCCGACACGCTGTTGCACGCGCTCATCCGGCGGCTCGCAGGTTTCTGGGCCGCCGACTCCCTGGAGTACCGCTTGGCGGCGTCGCGCGAAGCGGTGGCGCTGGCCGACCGGATCGGTGATCCGGCGGCCGGCTTCTGGGCCTATACCGACCTGACGTTGGCGGCCGGGGAGGCCGGAGAGGTCGAGGAGGTCGCGCGGGCCGAAGTCCGCCGCGACGCGTACGCGGATGAGCTGGGAGTGCAGCCGGGGCTCGACTACGTGATCGGCGCGTTGGCCGGCACGCGTGCGCTCGTGGCCGGCCATCTCGAGGAGGCCGAGCGGATCGCCCGCGAGAGCTTCGACAAAGCGGTGAACGCGGGCTCCCGGCACTCGGAGGCACTGCTCGCGGTCCAGTTGGGCGCGATCCGTCTCCAACAAGGAGACGACAGTGACCTCCTGGAGCTGCACGAAGACGTGATCAAGAAGGCCCCGCATCTCGACAGCAACCGCGCGCTCCTGGTGCGCGCGCACATCAACGCGGGAAACCTGGCGAGGGCGTCGGAGTTGATGGACGCCGAGTACGCCAACGGCATCCCGGCCCCATGGGACGTCTATTGGCTGCTCGCCCAGTGTTACTGGTCCGATGTCGCGGTCCGGCTCGGCCACCGCCCGGCGGCCCAGATCCTCTACGACCGCTTGTTGCCCTGGGCGCGCCATGTCGCAGTTGTGGCTCCCACGACCGACAGTGCCGTCGCTCTGTACTTGGGAATGCTCGCGTCGCTCCTCGACGCGCCGGAGGCGGCCGACAAGCATTTCGCCGCGGCCTTGGCCCTGCACCAGGCCATGGCGGCGACGTTCCCGTCGGTGCGGACCCAACTCGAGTGGGCGAAGCTGCTGCGGCGCGACGGGCCGATCTCCGATCCGGCGCGCGCACGCGATCTCCTCGTCGCCGCCCGAACCGGGGCGGTGCAGCACGGCTATGCGCAGATCGCGCGGCAGGCTGCCGACTTGCTCGACGGAACACCCCGTTAGGCGCGGAGAGCTGCCCGGCCGCGCCGCCGGCGGGCTGATCCGCCGCCCGCGCACATCGCGCTCCATGTTCGGGCGGCGCGGGCCGACAGTGATGAGTGTGATCGGCATCACGAGCTCGCGCGCGCATCGGTCTCGGATCTTCAGCCGTGCGACCGCGATGGCCGTGGCCGTGATCCTGGCGACGCTCGCCGGGAGCGCGGTCGCCGGGGCGGGCCCACCGAAGACCGATGCCGACAACGCGACACCCGGCAACTACGGCTGGTTCGAAGCCGGTCTGTCGTGGCGCGGGGAGTTCGCCGACCCCGACATCGTGCGCGTCGGCCGCACCTATTTCGCGTACTCGTCGGGGGCCGGCGGCCGCTACCTCGGAGTGCTCACCTCAACTGACCTCGCGCACTGGACGATCCACAAGCGTTGGTCGACCTCGGAGCCGCCGTGGCTCGGCGGTCCCGACCCGCGCCGCGACCCGAGCATTCCGGCGGAGATCCGCGCGTCGGCGCAGAGCGCGGGCGACATGTGGAACTTGAACGACGCGTTGGTGCGACCGGCCGCGTGGGGCCTGCGCGTCGACCTCAGCGCGTGGGAGCAGCGCTCCTACTGGGCCGTCGGCGTCATCCCGATCGGCAAGCGCTGGTACGCGTACGCGGGCGTGAAGATCTCGTCGCGCTTCGCCGACGGCAGCGTCGACCCGCAGGGGTTCGGTCGCTACTGCCTCACGGTGGCGTCGTCGGCGCACGCGCTCGGGCCGTATCGCGACATCACCGGCAACCGCCCGCTCTACTGCGATCCCGACCCCGGCGGCAGCATCGATCCGGCGCCGTACGTCGACCCGGCGACCGGTCGGGTGTGGCTCACCTGGAAGGCGAGCGGCCGGCGCGGTGGGCCCGGCGTCGCGGGGTACCCGTCGTCGTTGAAAGCCGTCCGGCTCGACTCGACCGGTCACATGACCGGACCGATTCACACGCTGCTGACGACGAACGAGGGAACATGGGAGGGCGACACCATCGAGAATCCCTCGATGGTCCATTGGCACGGGCACTGGTATCTCCTCTACTCCGCGAACTCGTTCCTCGCCGACCGCGCGGGTCATAGCCCCTACGCGACCGGGTACGCGCTCTGTTCCGGGCCGGCCGGGCCGTGCCGACGCCTCGGCCCGAGGCCGCTGATGGCGAGCACCGCGCGCGAATCCGGCCCGGGCGGGGCGAGCGCGATCGTCAGTCTGAGCGGCCACCTCCGTCTCGCGTACGCGTCGTACTCGCCCGGCGAGTACCGCGCGAACGCCGGCATCCACCAGCCGCGGCGCATGCACGTCGCCACCGTCGTGTGGCACTCGAACGACACCCTCTCGGTCACCGGCCGACCGTGACGTTCTGACGCGGGGTGGAGGTGTATCGGACGGGGTGGTGCTGCTGCCGTACCGGCGAATGACGACGTCGATGTCGTGCGGCCAGATGTCTCGCTGCAACCGGTGATCGTGCGCAATCCACATCCCGTGATTTACAATCTGTGTCATCGGGGATGAAGGTGTATTTCGCGGGGATGCCGACGCACGCGTCGACGCGCCGGTGCGCGGCGTAACTGGTCGTCTTCGAAGGTGGCCGCTCACTGTAAGCCGGTCGGTATTTGGCCGCCGATCGGGTCCGTTTCTCGGGTATCTGGCGTTGCAGGCTCTCGTCGTCGTCGGCCTCGTCACGCCGAGATTCCCGACGAGCGGTGAATATTTTCGCCTGAGCTTTGCCGGCCGCCAACCTCGGTTGTGGACCGTGCCGCTGTTCTACAAGTTGTTGCCGGCCGACGCCTTGCGAGTTGGGGGTCAGGTCGTGCTCGCCGCCGCGTCCTGGTGGGTGCTGGCTTCGGTGGCGTCGTCGCTGGTGCGCGATCGCCGCGTGCGGTTGGGGCTCCAGATCGTGATCCTCGCGTTGGGTCTCCTCGGTCCGATCGCGCAGTGGAACTCGGCGATCGGCGACGAGTCGGTCACGATCTCGCTCACCGCCCTGCTCGTCGCGGCGTGGTTGTCGTACACCCAACGGCCGCGGGTTGCGGCGGCGGTGGGCATCGTCGCGGTGTCGATCCTGTGGACGTTCACCCGGCAGGATCACGTCATCCTCACCGGGCTCCTCGCGCTCGTCGTTCTCGCGGGTGCCGCATTCGCGCGTGTCAGGAAGACTCAACGCAGCGCGCTCACCGGGCTCGTGGGCATCGTTCTCGTGCTCGTCAGCGCGCTCGGGTTCGTGACCGCGTCGCACGACAAGAGTCTCGAATATGTGAATTTGACCGCAATCATCGCGTCGCGCGTGCTCACGAACGAGGGTTACACATTGTGGTTCAATGCCCACGGCATGCCCGACACGCCTGCGATCCAGAGCTACGCGGGATCGCTCACACCCGAATCGCTGGGTGCGAACGGGCAGTTTGCCGAGTGGGTCGACGCACACGGCGAGCACACTTACGCGCAGTTTCTCGTCACCCATCCGAGTTACACACTGACGCACGCGCTGCCGTACATCACCGGTGAGGAGCCCACGCAAACCCACCCCGCACCGGAGCCGTTCCAGAACCCCGACCTCGTGACGTCATTCGTGTCGCCGAGCGCCAACTGGGCGCGCCATCGCGAAGTCGTGCCTCGTCTCGTCCAAGACGTTTTGTTCACCCCTGGCCAAAGCGCCGATGTGACGACGCTCGGCGCCGTCGCCATCGGCCTCGCCCTCGTCGCCCGGAAACGCAAGCTCCTGGATCGCCGGCTTCTCGTGCCGACCGTCGTGCTGGGCACGGTCCTTCCGCACATCTATGTCGTATGGCTCACCAGCGCGACCGAGCTCGATCGGCACGCCCTGATCGTCGCCTCATCCCTGCGCATCGCGCTGTGGCTGATGGCGGCCTACTCGCTCGACGCGCTGCTCGGCGCGCAGCCGGCCTCGCCCGCTGTCGACTCCGCGCGGCCGGTCGGCCTGGCCGCCGACAACTGATCCGAAACCGCGAACCTACGCGTCGTACGCGGCGGCGGAGCCGGCGTACGCGAGTGCTTGCTTCGTGTCGCCGACCCGCGTGAGCCAGAACTGGATGCCCGGACCGATGAGCGATCCGGTGATGACCGTGCCGGCCCCGATGGAACCGCCGAGGATCCAACCGGCGGCGAGCGCGGCGGCTTCCATGGCCAAACGGATCGGACCGAGCCGGCCCCCGAGCGCGCGGCGGAGCCCGAGCATCACGGCGTCGTAGGACGCGACCCCCACCGACGCCCGGATCATCAGCGCTCCGGCGAGCGCCATCATCCACGTGGCCCCGAGCACCGCCGTCAATCGCAGCGGCAAGCCGTGCAGCACCGGGACGTGGGGGAGCAGTGCATCGAGGGTCAGGCCGCCGACGACCGGGAGCATCAGCGTCCCGGGACCGGGCCAGGAACGCAGTGCGGCCGCGACGCCGACGAGACGAAGAGCGCCGGCGCGCTCATCCCCCAGGCCGTTCTCCGCTCCGAGGTGAACGGTGCTCGTTCAGGCTCTCGTGATCGCCGACGGACGCGACGCGGGCCCGGTACCGCGACTGTTGGTCGCTCTGACGGTGCACTGGTACGTCTTGCCGGGGGTGAGCGACTTGGCGACCAGCGGGCTCCTGGTCCCGGTCGCGGTTCTCGTGACGCCGCCGTTCTTCGACTGGCACACCGCGGTGTAACGCGTGATCGCCGCGCCGTTGTCTCGGGGAGCACGGAAGCTGAGCTTGATCGTGCCCCGAGCGGCGCGGGTCGCGGTGACGGCCGTGATCGCGGCGGGGGCCCCGACCGTGATCGGACCCGTGTGTCCCGAGGTCGGACCGACGGCGTGGCCGTCTTCGGCCGCGACCGTGAACGTGTACGTCTGGCCGTTGGTGAGACCGGACAGGACCGTTGTCGTCCCGGGTCCGGGGAGCAGTGTGGCCGGCTGGGCGACGCCGGCGATCGACGGGGTCACAACGGAGCCCGCGATGCAACCGGATGGCGTCGAGGTCGCCGGCGCCCAACTCACCGTCGCGGAGGCGTCGCCCGGAGCGGACGACAAGATGGTGGGTGCCGTCATCGAGCAATGGCTGCCGCCCGCCGTCGGTCCCGTTGGCAAGAAGATGCACGGAGCGAATTTCTCGATGCGATCGCTCTGGGTCGCGTAGAGACACCCGTCGGGCCCGACCGTCGAGAAGTCACCACGCGATCCGCCGCCGGCGACGATCGAAACCGCGTTCTGGTTGTTGGTGTCCACTCGGACGAGGGTGCCGTCGTTGTTGTTGATGAAGACGTTGTTGGAGACGTCGATGCCACCGGACACGACGTGCGCGGCCACGAGGCTGACGCCGTCGGGTCCGTGCGGATCGGCGACCGTCTGAACGACGCCGCCTGATCGGTTGAACGCGATCACCTCGCTGTGATCGGGGTCAGCCGCCCAAATCTTCTGGCCGTCGCTGGAGATGGCAATGCCGTCGAAATAGTCGGAGATCGACGAGAACTTGATTGGAGTCGGACTCGATGACATCGGCTTCTCCACGCGATATACGCCGCACGACGTGGAGACGTAGAGATCGGAGCTCAGGGGATCGCCGACGAGACCCTCGGTCGCGCACGGGAGGACGATTGCCGTCTCGGTGGCGGCCAACGTGATCGGATCGAACGTCCGAATCGTTCTCCCGCTCGTTCCGAAGTAGGCGCCGTTCGACAAGACCAGACCGGTGAGAACGAGACCGGTCGCGGTCGGTATCGAGGGGTCGCTCGCGTCGCCTCCGGCGACCGGGAACTTGTAGAGCCGACCGTCGACGGGATCACTGACGAAGAAGTTCACGCCGTCGTCGATCATCCCGAGGGGGCCGAGGTCGCCGGCGCGCGTCGGTGTGGTCGGGAACCCCGTGACGAAGTCGCTCGCCCCCGAGATCGGCGCTGCGTAACTGGTCCCGTCGAAGGCGGCGGCCGGCGCCGCGGACGCGGCGATCAGACCGCCGAGCGCCAAGGCGACCGCGCCGGCGATGGCCGGCGCACGATGCCGCCGCTTTCCGGCCGCGTTCGCGCGCCCTCTTCCCGCTCTCCCGGTCCGCAGCACGGGTCCCCCCAAACACCCACCTACCGGCGAACCTACCAACGACGGGGCCGAAAACACACCTGCACAACTTGATACTGAAGTGCCTCCAAGTAGCCACCCGCGAGACATCGGCGCGTTCGCGTCCCATTTGCACCGCCGCGGCCCGTCGCTAGTGTCCCGATCGCGATGGACGACACCGATCTTGCGTATGCCGGCGCCGCCGAGCAGGCGCGTCTGGTTCGCACCGGCGAGGTGTCGGCCCGCGAGTTGGTGTCGGCAATCCTCGCACGAATCGACGCGCTGAACCCCGGCCTCAATGCGTATCGCGTCGTCTTCGCCGAGCGCGCGCTCGAGGAGGCGGCCCGGCAAGACACTCGTCACTCGTCTGATCCGGAGCGGCCGCTGCTCGGTGTTCCCGTCGCGATCAAGGACGACGTAGACGTGGCCGGAGAGGTGACCGCATGGGGGACGTCGGCGTTCGGGGCGCCGAAGTCGGTCGACTCCGATGTTGTGACGCGGCTGCGCTCGGCCGGCGCGCTGGTGATCGGCAAGACGCACGTTCCCGAGATGACGGTTTGGCCGTGGACCGCGTCGCTCACATGGGGAGCGACGCGCAATCCATGGGATACGAAGAGGACACCGGGCGGCTCGTCCGGAGGCTCCGCGGTCGCGGCCGCGGCGGGCATGTGCGGTGTCGCGCTGGGCTCCGACGGCGGCGGCTCGATCCGTTACCCGTCGGCCTTGACCGGCGTGTTCGGCATCAAGCCCACACGCGACCGCATCTCGTTGGCGCCCGATCACTTCGATGCCTGGAACGGCCTCACGGTGTACGGCCCGCTCGCTCGCCGCGTGCGCGACGCAGCTGTGTTTCTCGACGCCACGGTCGCCGACCCTCCGGCCGGCGGTTTCCGCGCCGCGCTCGAGCGCCCGCCCGACCGACTGCGAATCGCAGTCTCCTTGAAACCGCCGCTCGGCTCGCTCGCGTGCCTCACGAGCGAGCAGAGGGACGCGATCGAGCGAACCGCCGCACTCCTGCGTTCGCTCGGTCACGACGTCTTCGAGCACGAGGTCGACTACGGACTGAACGCGTTGCTCAACGTCACGGTGCGATACCTCAAGGGCGTGGAGCACGATGTCGCGGCGATGCCCCGGCCCGAGCGATTGGAGCGCAACACCCGCCGCCTGGCCGCGTTGGGCTCGTTGGTCGCGGATTCGTGGCTCGCGATCGCACGCCGGAGTGAGCCCGCGATCGCGGCGCGTATGAACCGCAGCTTCGAGCGGGCCGACGTCGTGCTGACGCCGATGGTCGGAGGACCGCCGCCGATCATCACCGACGTGGCGGGTCGAGGCGTCGTGCGGTCGCTGTATCGGTCGTTCAACGAGGTGGCGTGGGCGGCGCCGTGGAACGCGATCGGGCAGCCCGCGGCATCGGTTCCCGCCGGATTCGATTCCCGAGGCTTGCCCCTTGCCGTCCAGCTGTGTGGTCGTGCGGGCGACGACGTGACCCTGCTTCGCCTCGCGGCGGCGCTCGAGGACGCACGACCGTGGGCCGACCGCCGGCCACCGGTCGACGAGCCGAGCGGCACGCCGGACCGGCCGTAGCCTCTGCGCGATGGACGCTGCGCTGCAGCGCGCGATCGAGACCGAACTCGCGGGAAGCGTCACCCGGGCGGCGCCGGTGCGCGGCGGAGATGTCGCGCTCGCGTACGCCGTTGACCTCGACGACGGGCGTCGTGTGTTCGCGAAGACGCACCCGTCGGCGCCGCCCGGGTTCTTCACGACGGAGGCGACGGGTCTGTCGTGGCTGCGGGCCACCGACACGCTCGCGGTACCGGAGGTGCTCGCGGTCTCCGACGACTCACCGAATCATCTCGTGCTCGAATGGGTCGACGAAGGCCGCGCCGCGCCGTTTACCGAGCCCGATCTCGGTGTCGGTCTGGCCGCCATGCATCGGGCGGGCGCGCCCGCGTTCGGCCGTGACGACCGGAGGAGCACCGGGAGTCGGGGACTGCCGAACGAGCCGTGTGCAACCTGGCCCGAGTTCTACGCGGTGAACCGGCTCTTGCCGCTCGCACGGTTGGCACGCGAGGGCAACGCGCTCGCGCCGCCGGCGATCGCCGACCTCGAGCGCCTCGCGCACCGGCTCGCCGCGTTCGACACCGGCGAGCCGCCCGCGCGGTTGCACGGCGACCTGTGGGCCGGCAACCGGTTGGTGGACGTCGCGGGTCGCAGCTGGCTGATCGATCCGGCGGCGCACGGCGGTCACCGCGAGTTCGACCTCGCGATGATGCGGCTCTTCGGCGGGTTCTCGAGCGCGTGCTTCGCCGCGTACGCCGAGGTGTTCCCGCTCGAGCCCGGTTGGGAAGATCGCGTCGCCCTGCACCAGATCGCGCCGCTCGTCGTGCACGCGATCAAGTTCGGCGGCGGTTACGTCGGGGCCGCGACCGCCGCGATCGCGCAGTACGCCTGACGCGCGCCGTCGCTCAGGCGTCGGGCGCGACGAGCCGGGAGGTGATGCCGCTCATCAGCTCGATCACGTCGCGGCGGGCCATGCTGCGGAACATCGCTTCGGCCGCGCGGTTGGCGGCCCCGGCCGCGATCGAGGGGGTCGTGCCGAGCGCGGCGAGCGCGTCGCGCACGACGTCGGCCGGTTCCATGACACCCTTGAGCTCGCCGCTCGCGGGCTGCGTCGACTGCCATCCGGGGGTCCGGGTCGATCCCGGGCGGATCGCGACGACGTCGACGCCGCGGTCGCGTAGCTCGTACCAGAGCCCTTCGGCGAGCACGAGATCGAACGCCTTGGTCGCCGAGTACAGCGCGACTTGTGCAGTGCCGGTCTCGGCCGCGAGCGACGACATGATGATGATCCCGCCCCGGCCGCGGGCGGCCATGCGCGCGCCGAGCTGGTGAACCAGCACCACGGGCGCCCGGCAGTTGATGTCGATGGCTGCGAGCAACGCGGGGAGCCCGGAGTCGAGGAACGGGCCGACGGGCGACCAGGCCGCGTTCGCGACGAGGAGACCGATCTCGAGGTCGCCGACGGCGTTGCGCACCGCGTCGAGCAAGGGCTCGGCCGGCTGACCGAGGTCGACGACGGCAGTCACGACTTCGACTGCCTGCGGCGCCGACCGCAGCTCGGTCGCGGTTGCTTCCAGCGCCGCTTCGTCGCGGTCGAGGATCAGGAGGTCGATGCCGGTCGCGGCGATCTGACGGCAGTACTCGGCGCCCAGGCCGGAGGCGCCGCCGGCCACCAGCGCGCGCGGTCCGTACCGGCGCGCGAACGCGGCGCCGGCGACGGGCGTCAACTCAGTGGGTTCGTCGGGCATCGGTGCACGGTACCGGCACGCGTTGCGGGTCGCAGGTTCAACCGTTGTCCGTGTTGAGGTACTGCGCCGTCGATCCGCTGATCGGCATCGGGTCCATTCCGAGCTTGCGGTGATCCCACGATCGCGTGCGGGTCGCGTCGACACGAACGACCACGCGCTTGTTGAGCATGACCTGGACGAACGGCTTCATCTCCTCCGTATAGGGGCCGGTGTACCGCTCGAACACGTTGACGCCGACCTTCCAGATCGTGTCGGGATCCTCGACGATCGTGCCGGTGCCCTCGATCGAGACGCCGCGCAACGTGTCGTAGGTGAGGCCGTCCTCGATCATGCAGGTGATGCGGTTGTTGCGGCGCAGGTTGACCGTCTTCTGGGCGCGCGCCTTCGTCTCGAACCAGATCTGGCCGTCGATGACCGCGAACCACATCGCGACGAGGTGCGGGGTCCCGTTCGGTCCGATCGTCGCCATCGTCGCGGTACGGCTGCGCTCGATGAACGAGGCGATCTCCTCGTCGGTCATCACGATCTGCGATCGCTGGTTCGTCCCCATGCTCGTGCTCCTGTCGCGGTCGTCGCCAACTGTCCCGATCCGACCATACTGAGTCCCGAAGGGGTCGCTGCATACGGTGGTGCCGTCGACGGTCGCCACCTCGGGAGACGGTCGACAATGCAGAATTCGAGGCTCGGCGAGCTCGGCGACGTGAGTCGGTTGACCCTCGGCGGGGGCGGGCTCGGGCAGGGATGGGGAGCAACCACCGACGAGGAGGCCGTCGCCACGGTCCACGCGGCACTCGCGGCGGGTGTCAACCTCGTCGACACGGCTCCGATGTACGGCGGGTGCGAGTCGGTCATCGCCGCGGCGTTCGCCGGCGCGTTGCCGGCCGGTGTTCGCATCACGACGAAGTGTCAACTCGGAACGCGTCCCGTCGGAACGGTTGTCGCGAAGCTCGAGGAATCGCTCGACGCGAGTCTCGTCGCCATGCGCCTCGAACGGGTCGACGTGTACTTCCTGCACAGCAACATCTGCGAGGACGACACCGTGTACGCGCACGGAAACGACCAGCGCGCCGCGTTCGCCACGCCGTGGAGCCAGTATGTCGACGAAGTCGTTCCGGCCTTCGAAGACCTGAAGCGGCGCGGACGGATCGGAGCCTGGGGCATCACCGGTGTGGGCATACCGGGAACGATCGTGAAGGCCGTGCAGCACACCGTGAAGCCGAGCGTCGTGCAGGCGGTGAGCAACCTGCTCGATTCGCCCGGTGGAATCCGGAGATACTCCGAGGCGCCGCGCCCGCGCGCAATCATCGCCGCCGCGCAGGCCAATGGCGTGGGGGTGATGGGCATCCGCGCGGTGCAGGCGGGCGCGCTCACCGCGAAGTTCGACCGCGCGGTGAAGGCGAGCCATCCCGAAGCGGCCGACTACGAGCGGGCGGCTCCGTTCCGCGCGCTGTGCGCCGAGCTCGGAACCGATCCCGCGCTGCTCGCGCACCGGTACGCCCTCGACATGGAGGGCGTCGACACGGTCGTGCTCGGGGTCAAGAACCGGGCCGAGCTCGCGCAGTGTGTGGAAGCCGAAGCGATGGGGAGTCTCCCGCCGGATCTCCGCGCCCGCATCGACGGATTGGGCCTGGCCGGCGGGTGAGCGGCTTCACCAGCCTTCGAGCCGGGCGAGCCCGAGGTCGTCGATGACCATCATGAGCGCGTCGACGGTCGCGTCGGCGACCGGGAGCTGAGGTTTGCGGGGATAGCCACCCGGCAGCCCGAGGCGGTTCAACACGGCCTTCGTCGCCCGGATCCCACCCTGCGAATACAGCGCCATCGACAGCCGAGCGAGCCGCGCGAACGCCGGGAGCAACTCGTTGCCGGCGCCTTGTTCGTACGCGGTGATCACGGAAGCGCACAGACGCGGCGCGAGGTTCGCCTCGGAGCTCAAGAACCCGTTCGCGCCCAGTGCGAGCGCGGCCAACGCTTGCAGCGGCCCGCCGACGTGGACGTCGACGCGGTTGCCGACGCCGTCGACGAGCGCGGTGAGGTAGGCGAGGTCGCCGTGACTGCTGTTCACGCCGACCACATGGTCGAAGCGGTCGACGACGCGAGTGATCGACTCGACGGCGATGCGGTACCCGACCGACTGATGCGTCGACAGCACCGTTGGGACGGTGGTCGCCGAGAGCACGTCGATCAGGTATTCGAGGATCTCGTCGTCGGTGGGGAGATGACCGTGCCCCAGATCGAGCGAGTAGATCTGGGCCGCGTCGACTCCGACCGACTCGGCAACCCGTGCGTACTCGATCATCTCCTCGGCCGAGCG
>Ga0265339_10002982_pt1 | contig 11956 bp, 9 predicted proteins | sample 4CB219metaG_FD_202085 | JGI IMG/M metagenome (GOLD analysis project Ga0265339, IMG submission 202085) | Rhizosphere microbial communities from Carex aquatilis grown in University of Washington, Seatle, WA, United States - 4-CB2-19 metaG | ecosystem: Host-associated > Plants > Roots > Rhizosphere...
CGGGAATCGGAATTATCATTAACGGATTTACCGCTTTGATGTTTCTTAAGGATAAAGAAAACGATATTAACATTAAAAGCGCTTACCTGCATTTAATGTCAGATGCGGTTGTTTCTCTTGGACTGGTTGCCGGAGGAATTATTATCTTCTATACTAAGCTGTACTGGGTGGACCCGCTTCTGAGCATTGCCATTGCGATAGTTATTCTCTTCGGGACATGGAAGCTGCTGAGAGAGAGCCTTCGTCTTACCCTTGACGGCGTGCCGCGCGGAATAAACATGAAAGATGTTGCTGACTGCGCCTCAAAGGTTTCAGGCATTGAGGAAATTCACCATATCCATGTATGGGCGCTCAGCACGACAGAAAATGCGTTGACCGCGCATTTAGTTCTGGCTAACGAAATAGATATTAAAGAGGAAAGCGCTATTAAAGATAAATTGAAACACGAACTGGAACATTTAAACATCAGTCATGTAACCCTTGAAACAGAAAGAAAAGACGGCGGCTGTGTAGAACCTGACTGTAGTTAACAACTTTGTCATTCCCACGAAAGCGGGAATCCAGATGGTAATCTTTTCTTTTCCAATCCTCAATACGCAAGGGTAACTTGCCACCCCCTCTGTATCTCCCCCTGTTAGGCCTGCCTGCTGCAGGCAGGGGGAGACGTGTTTAACCCTGAGTCGACTCTAATGAACAATTTTACTGTAGGGCTCGTTCCCCGAACGAGCCGCAAAAGCGTTTGAACCCACATTGTAATAATTCTCACAATCGAATCCTATTATTAATTTCAACTGGTTATGTATTCAGGTTTAACCCTGAGGCCCAAACTCTAGTTTGGGAGTACAAAAAAAATGCCGCCCCCTCCTGACAGGAGGGGGTAGGGGGAGGTGAGGACATGTGTCGCCACCCCCTCTGGTATCTCCCCCTGTCAGGCCTGCCTGCTGCAGGCAGGGGGAGACGTGTTTATAAGGATTCACCTTCCCAATAAATCATTGTATTTATGAAAAGAATATTCTATTATTGCCAAGGGGCAAAAAAGTTTTAATGTATAATTAAAACGTTGCCCTTTTTTTTATTTCAGCTAACGGGGGCGTTAAGAGTTTCAGCATTTTATAAACTAAAACCAAAATTAAATAAATGAAAAAAACATTTTTAACGCTGGCTTTAATCATTTTCATACAGGGACTTACACTTAGCGCCCCCGGCAATTTTACGGGCAATAACGGACAATCATTTGTAAAAACTACGGATATTAACGCCGAATGGAAGAAGTATAAAAACAGCATGATTGGATTTTCAATTAAGTACCTGAGCTCTTATACTAAAAACACATCATATACTTATACTTTTTTGACATCAGGATCGATACCCGGGGTTTCTTTTAATGTTCCGGCTGCGCTTACCAGCGGCACAAACCTTACGGACGATTCATATATAAGCGTTGAGTGGCTTCCCGCAGGCTCCAGCGCTAAAAATTTTCTGGAAAGCGGGGAGTCAATAACTGAAATTCCCGGCACAACGGCCGGCGGCGAAACTTATACTATAGCGGAACGCGATGAAGCGGCTACTGGCAATTACTACTATGAAACCGTGTATGCAGTTTCATCAGGCGCTCATTGTTTCGGGATCAGGCTGTTTATTCATAGTACTAATTTAGGTGTATATGACCCGGGCGCTGTAAAAGCTTATGACCGGCGCGCTCTCATGCAGGACTATTATGATATGATCGGGACTTTTGTAACGTATTAAATAGTTCCGGCAGGAGAATGGGTCTTGTGCTGGCTATACGTTTACCCGCCTTTGGAGGGTTCCCCCGAACGATCTGCCAAGCATTAAACCCCCATTAGCTTGTCATTCCCATGCGGTGTAGTCTCGTGCTACGACTCCATGTCGTGGCACGAATAAAGGTAAACCCTAAACCTTTGTCATTCCCGTCCCGATTAAATCGGAGGAATCTTGGTTTTTGTTGTTCTTTAAAAATAAACCCTCATCTCAATTATTCTAATACTCAAAATAATATTCAATCTACAGTAATCTTGTATTTAGAAATCTCAACCCCCCTTTAACAAAGAAAAGGGGGGACTGTAATTCCCCTTCTCCCCGCAAGCGGGATGTACCACTTTTTTCAAGGTCTGGCTGTACAGGCAGGAGAATGACAAAAAAGCTGAGAATAAAAAAAATCCCTTTGCGCCTTGGCGGTTAATCTTTTTTTTTACTATTTGTTATTTATTATTTTCTTTGTGTTTTTGTGTCTTAGTGGCAAAGTTTTTTACCCTACTCTTTCTTGGTATTTTTAAATTAAAAACTTTTTTGCTATATTTGCTATGGCACATAAAAGTAAAATCATCGAAAAAGCAATAACCTTTGATGATATTTTGCTGGTTCCGGCAAAATCAAAGGTCTTACCAAGGGACGTAAATGTTTCCACACGTCTAACACGCAACATTAATCTCAACATTCCTATTCTATCGGCCGCTATGGATACCGTCACGGAATCAGAGCTTGCTATCGCTATGGCGCGCGAGGGCGGCATCGGCATACTGCATAAAAATATGTCGATAGAAAAACAGGCGTCGGAAGTCGACCGCGTAAAACGCAGCGAGAGCGGTATGATACAGGACCCCATCACGCTTAAAGCCGACCAAACCGTAGGCGAGGCTAACCGGCTGATGGAGCGCTACCAGATCTCCGGTTTCCCCATAGTGAACGACAAAAACGAGCTGATTGGCATCTTAACCAACCGCGACCTGCGCTTTGAACCGAATCCAAAGATCAAAGTGCAAAAACTCATGACTACGGAAAACCTCATCACTGCTCCCGTAGGCACAACGCTTCTGCAGGCGGAAAAAATCCTGCAAAAGTATAAGGTCGAAAAGCTTCCGGTAGTGGATAAATATGGAAAGATTAAAGGGCTGATTACGTTTAAAGATATTATTAAACGTAAAAAGCATCCGCTGGCAGCTAAGGATAGCTATGGCAGACTGCTCTGCGGCGCAGGGGTAGGCGTGACTCACGATACGCTCGACAGAGTGAAAGCCCTTGTTAAAGCAAGCGTTGATGTGATTGTGGTCGATACCGCGCACGGACACTCGCACGGCGTTATCGAAATGGTGAAGCTCATCAAAAAGAAATTTGATATAGAGCTGATCGCCGGAAACGTTGCAACTACAGAAGGTACGTTGGAGTTAATTAAAGCGGGCGTTGATGCGGTTAAAGTCGGGATTGGCGCAGGCTCAATTTGCACAACGCGTATTGTTGCCGGCGTTGGTATGCCGCAGATCACGGCTGTGTTCAATGCGGTCGAGGCGGCAAGAAAATATAACATCCCGATAATCTCAGATGGCGGTATCAAGCAAACAGGGGATATACCCAAAGCGATTGCTGCAGGCGCTGATAGCGTTATGATAGGCGGCTTGCTTGCCGGTACGGAAGAATCACCCGGCGAGAAAGTCCTTTACGAAGGGCGCAGCTTTAAAATGTACCGGGGCATGGGCTCGCTTGAAGCTATGAAAGCCGGAAGCGGAGACAGGTACTTTCAGGATCCCGAAGAAGAGCTATCTAAAATGGTGCCGGAAGGCATCGAGGGCAGAGTGCCTTACAAAGGGCCGCTGGCAGATGTTATATATCAAATGGTGGGCGGACTTAAATCAGCCATGGGCTATTGCGGCTGCGGAACAATTAAGCTGCTGCAAACAAATTCCAAGTTTATTGAGATAACAAACGCGGGACTAAAAGAATCGCATCCACATGACGTAATGGTAACTAAAGAAGCGCCGAATTATCAAGTGAGGCGTTAGTGTATAGAGTGCATAGAGTGAGTAGAGTGCATAGAAGTGCATAGAGTGAATAGATAAAAAATTTATGAGAAAATATTTTTTTCTTATTCTGGCGTTGTTGGTTTATTTGCCGGATAACGCTTATTCGCAGTCATGGGATAAGCTGATAGTAGGGCAATTTAATCACAATGGGAACGATGACGGATGGTATTGGTATGAATTCACTTATTCAAAAGATGGCGAAGGCAAGCTTGTATATTTTGTGGATAAGACACGCGACACGCTGAAATACGATATCCCCGGCGACAGTGAAACCATGATATATTGCAGAAATGTTCTTGATAGTTTGCTGCATACTGACCAGGGAGGCTTACAAGGAGGACTTACTGCCCGTAAGAGCGCAGTCATACAATTTACCGACGAGAGTGGAGTTATTAAGAAGGTTCGCTGCAAGATGCTTAGCATAATTCCTATTCTAAACAGACTGAATGTAAGATATTACATCGATCTTGCCGTCAAAAAACATAAAGAACTTATAGAATAGAGTGTGTATAGTGAATAGAGCTTTTTGAGTGAATAGAGTGCAAAGAGTTCTTTGAGTGAATAGAGCTTTTTATGATTTAAGTAGATGAACAACAAAGCAAAAACAGAGCAAAAACAGAAGAAACAGGATTACCGAATTTTATCTGTTATAAGGATTTGATTAATCCTGAAATGATCTTTGAGACTTCTTCGCATTTGCCGTAGAGTTCTTTGAATTTTATTTCGTTCACGTAACCCTGATCTAATGAAATGTATAATTCGGATTGAACTTCTCCAACGGAACCGTGTGAATAAAACAAAAACTGCTTGAATTCTGCATGGGATTTTCTGCAGAATCCTTCAGAAATATTTAACAAAATCGAAATTGATGCACGCCGGATTTGGTCTTTCAAAGACCAATCTCTTTCAAACTTACCTTGTGAAGTAATGGTGTAAATATCTTTTGTAATCTGTCTTGCTTTTTGCCAGCAAATTAAATCTTCAAACTTGTTTATCTTTGCCATTTGAGATGCCTGTAAAGTCCCGGAAATTGCATCTTATTATAAACTAAATTCGTTTTAGATATCTAAGTATTTTTCTTGTGCTTTATCTATTTCACTATCTGTGATCTATGTATGTAACTCACTCTATGCACTCTATGCACTCTATGCACTCTATGCACTCTATACACTCTATACACTCAAAACACTACCTTATTCTTTTTTTGTGACGATTCTTTCTCAGTCTTTTTTTCCTTTTGTGGGTTGCCATTTTATGGCGTTTTCTCTTTTTTCCGCTCGGCATTTTGCTCCTTTAAATTTTGTTAGATTATTCTTTTAATTTATTTAGTTTACTTAACCAGACTGTCATTAACAGTTTTTTTGAATTCCTTTGATACTTTAAACATTGGCACAAACCTTTTGCCCAGCTCAACTTTAGCTCCCGTCTTGGGGTTGCGCGCGATCCTTGGCTTACGTTCCTTCACTTTGAATGTGCCGAACCCTCTTATCTCAATACTCTCGCCCTGCTTTAGCGCATCTATTACGCACAATATAAATCCTTCCACAACTGTTTCGGTTTCGACTTTACTTAAGCCGGTGGCTGTTGCAATTTTGTTTGCTATATCTGCTCTGGTCATACCTTATGTTTAAATTTGGTAATTATGACTGTTGGAATATATAAAATATGAAATTCAATAATCAAACCAGCCGGTGTTTCAGGCGTTACGGAGTAAACTTGTACTGCAATATAGGTTCTTCAAAAAGTTTTTGTTTTATTGCCGTCACGTCTTCAACCGTGCCGCCTAGCAGAGTCTGGAAGAATGAAAACTTCTTTCTTTCTCTCACTATCCTCGGTTCGCCTTCGATGCCCGCCATTCTGCATGTAATTCTTATCGCATCTTCAAACGTGCCAAGCGAATCTATCAAACCAATTTGTTTTGCCTGAAGCCCGGTGAACACTCTTCCGTTTGCATACTGCATCAGCGTATCTTTGTTCATCTTTCTTTCTTTTGCTACCACATCTAAAAATTGCCCGAAGCTGTTATCAACAACATCCTGAAAATATGCTTTGTCTTTATCGTTCATATTGCGGAACGGGTTGCCCGCGTCTTTAAGCTCGCCGCTTTTAATTACCGTTTGGTTTATCCCAAGCTTATCGGCAAGATCTTTTATGCTTATGAACTCAGCTATCACTCCGATGCTTCCCGTTAATGTACCCGGATTGGCAACAATTAAACTGGATCCCATGGAAATATAATATCCGCCGCTTGCCGCAAGCGAACCCATCGATACGACAATTATCTTGCCGCTATCGCGGGTCTTTTTTACTTCTTCGTAAATTTCCTGCGAAGCTGCAACGCCGCCGCCGGGCGTATTCATGCGGATGATAATAGCCTTTATTGACTTATCTTCCCTGAATTTTTTTATTTCTTCGACTGTCTTTTCAGATGAAATTATCACGTCGTTTATTTCTACGACTGCAATTTTATCGCCTGAGCCGAATGAAGTATAGCCGCCCCTGTCCATTTTCAGAACCGCAGTGAGCGCTAAGAAACATATGCCCAGAAACACCAGTCCGACAAATATAAGGCTGAGGAAAATTCCCCAGAACCATTTAGCGCCTGATGAACCTATACGCTGTGCTGTCGCGTCTGCCATTACTTATTATTCGCTTTAAGCTGGTCTCTTATTTTCATCGCATCCAGCGCTTTATCGTTCATACCTAAATTTGCGTAAACCTGAACGAGCAGATCGTAAGCTGTGATCTTTGTTTTCACATCTTTGGAATTTGTCAGGTCTTCAAGATACGGCATAGCCGCTTTATATTTATCTTTGTATGCAGGATCGTCTGAATTTGCGTTTCGTAATTTCTCGCCCCATTTCAAATTTGAAACTGCGATGTCGTACGCAATAACGTCATACATATCAGAACCTTTATCAACTTTTGCCAAAGCCTGGTTATACTGTCCGATTGCTTCTTCATATTGTCCAAGCGAATCATAAGCTACGCCTTTATCAATCATTGGATTGACGGTAAACGCAGCCATTTTGGTCTCTATACTCTTAATGATCTTATCAACAACAACGCTGTCCGGAAGAATAATTTTACATACCTTAAACTCGTCGATAGCATCCTGGAAGTTCTTAAGCTTCACATCCAGGTCTTTTGTCTTCTGTCCTTTTTCAAACAGATCTGCGCCGTTGTTGTACCTGCTTGTCCATGCTTCTAGTATTTCGCCTGAATATGAGTTCTTTCCGATCTTTCTGTATTGTTTGAATGCATCATCGGCTTCCGGGTATTTCTTCAGCATTATTCTTGATGCGCCTAAATAGTACCACGCTTCTTCATTTGCGGGGTTCTGTACTGTTTCTTTCTGAAACTCAGTTTCTGCTTTTGCATAATCGCCTTGCTGGAATGCAAGCTTTGCGGTCGTCTGCTCTGCGCTTGTACATCCATTAATATAAATTGTAGCTGTCACTGCAAATACTGCCACCGCCGCTATTTTTAAGAACATTCTCATTTTGAGTATCTCCTGGTAAGTTAAAATTTCTGTTAATCGCTTTATTTATAAGGATTTAAATATAGTTAAAAAAAACCATATTTAAAATAGAAAATTTGAGGTCTCGAGGGAGTTACATATTTGTAATTAGCCTTATACCATACGACGAAATTTTCCTGAAAATGTGCTTTAAAAGAGGTTTTAGGTGTGAAGTTTCTATGCTTTATAAATCAAACGAAGTATTAACATTCACAATTATTAAGATAAGTTATGCAAGGGATAAGGAAAAAATACTGATCTAAACCGCTTAAAAACTATGATTTGATAGATCTTGCGATAAAAAATTCAGCCAGCAGAAACAGCAGAGCCAGTACAAGCGCCCATTGCCACATCTCTTTGCCTGTTCTGAGCTCAAGAATGGATGCCGTTAATGTACTTTCGGGTGTGATAATATTCACATCCGATCCAAGCTGCGTTTTAAGGATGCCTGATATTTCTTTTGCAGTGTATTTATCAAGCAGGCTCTCGTTCTTATCGAAATTAGCGGGAAGCTCAAATAAAGCCGCTGATTTTTGCGTCAGCCTGTAAGTCGAATTTGAATTAAGGAAATATTTCAGATTTACCAAATCGTTTTTTTCGTTTAATTTGATTTGCCCGTCAGGCTTATCTCCTGGGGCTGAGCTTATATTAATTGTTGAAGTATCCAGCTTCCCGAATCCTGAGAAATCCAGAAAATAATCTTTGCCTGTAATGGCAGGTTTAATAGGATTCACGGGCGAGATGTATAAAATACTTCTTACCGTTACCGGCGAGAAAATAGTCTTGGCAGGATAATTTGAGGCTGACATATCCGGAGGCACGGCAAACAAAAGCGCTTTGCCTTTACCCCTGGAATATTCAACAAGAAAATTTTTGTTACCGCTTAACGTGATTATCGGTTCAGAGTTATTACCGGTCAATAAATCAAATCCTGATTTTATTTCAGGCGAATCTTTTAAAATATTATCTTTAGCGTTTGTTTTTTGGGTGAACATTCCGTCAAATATCGGGTGGCTGACATCTACATTATCAAACCTGAATGATTGAATATTTTCTCCTGCAGTGAATCTTGAGTTTATATATGGAACGTCAAGTTCTTTTAATAGAACATTGTTGTAATTATCTATATTGGTATTTGCTCCGGGATAAATAACTGCTCCGCCGCCGTTATAAACATATTCTTTCAGCTTAGCTGCCTCATCCGGAGTAAAAGAAGTCTTGTTTACTATAATTACGCAGTTATAAACGCTCAGATCTTTTTTCGAGAGATCGCTGCCTGTAACCTGGTCTATGTCATAAAACACTGCTTTTGTGCCTGATGAATCTTTCATCATCTCTTCTGATGAAGCTAAAGCCAGCTTAAGATAAGCAAGGTCCGATGCGGATTCTGAAACCATAAGCGCTTTTATCTTTTCAGGTACATAAAAAGCGAAATATTGTTTGTTATCATTCGGGATCTCATCGTCGGATATTTCTTTTTCGGCAAGCTCAACCGAGCCGTTTATAAATCCACTAGCGCCCGGGACGATAGAAAATTCTACTTCGACTGATGAGTTTGCGGGGATATCTATAACTTTTTCATCCCTGTATTTCTTTGGTTCTGAGGTTATCACAACGCTTTTGTTTGATACATTAAATACATTATGATTTGAGACTGTGCATTTTATTTTCACGGCCTTATTCTTTTCGAAAATCTTTGAAACAATGTTTACCGTATCAATTGACAGGTTAGCGCCCTTGCGGTACCCGCTTAAAATAACGTTCAGCTTTGTAAGCTCCGGCATCTTAATTGATGTTGATGCCGCCGGGTTACTGTTTATAAAACTCTTTTGTCCGTCGGTGTATAAAAATATTTCTTTATTCGGATTTGAAGATGATTCAAGTATCCTGTTAGCAAAATAAATTGCGGAATTAACATCCCTTGTGATGTCCGAGACCTTAGTATTCTTTATAGTATCTTTAAGCGCATCAATGTTGGTATAAATAAATGTTTTGCTTGGCTTCCCTAAATCAGAAACCGTTGAAAAATATATTTCATCATTTTCATCAAAAATGTTAAGCGTTTCAAGTTGCTTTGATTTTGCAATTTCAAAATCGCTGTTCTGCGCTTCGCGGTTCAGCATGCTGAACGAATCGTCCAGTATCATCAATACAGAGCTCCGCACTTTACTGTTGCCTGAAAACAAGTATCCTTTTTCAAATGGTCGTGAAAATGCCAGCACGGCGAATATCACAAATGCGATCCTGCATAGAAGGATGAGCAGCTGTTTAAGCTTAACTCTGCGGTATTTTGACTGTTGAATTTCCTTAAGGAACATGAGGGTGGAGAACTCAATCTTTTTTGTCCTTTTTAAGTTGAAGATGTGTATTATGATAGGAACCGATACTGCCAGCAGTCCCCAAAGTATTGCAGGATTTAAAAAAGTCATATTCTCAAAAGTAAATAATAATCAATTATATTAAACATGCAAAATATTAAGTATTCAACGATAGCTTTCCGGTTAATCGCTTATAAGAAGCAAAAACTGAAAATTGTAGCTTTATTATGTTAAAGCGATAGAATTTAAATATGTTCCAATCTGCTGAAAAATCAGATTCAAATTAGAAATATATAATCTCAACTAAAATGTATAACTTAATTCATATTAAGCGGATTAGATATTGCGAATAAGGCAGGGTAAGGTTAACAGGGGTTTTGGCGCTTTCCTTGCTTTAGGGTTATGGGAGATCTCCGTTTGGTGGCGACAATTCCAACAAAATTGATCTACAAATAGATAATTTCCTTCCTGTTGAAAAGATAGAGAAACATCAGTATATAATCGCGGATATGGCGTGTAATCAGAAAATTATCTTTAATGTGTTCTCTTCCGTTAATGCCAAGCTCTTTAGCATATTCCGGTTCGTTCAACAGCTGCTTCAAATAATAGGCTGTTCCATCTATCGAATAACTAAGAATTCCGGAGTACTGGTGCTTGATTTGCAGCGGTATGCCCCCCACAGCTCCGGCTATTACCGGTTTGCCTTTCCACAGAGCTTCCGCTACAGTTAAGCCAAATCCTTCTTTCAGTGACTTCTGCATAATGATAGTTGATGCGCGCTGAAGCGCGTTTATTTCGATATTGCTTGAGGCAGGCAAAAACAGAATGTGAATATCGGGGTCGTTTCCCGCCGCTTCTTTAACATCATCCAGTACTTTCATTCCTTCCGGGTCGTCTGTGGCGCCTCCGCCTGCAAGTACAAGCTGGCAATCAATATATTTTTTTACTTTTCTGTACACATGTACAACGCCTACCGGGTCTTTCAGGTAATCGAAGCGGGAAATTTGAGTTACTATCGGCCTCTTTAAATCCAAGCCATAACCTTCAACTGTTTGCCGCACCTGTTCTTCAGGAAGGTCTTTATTTTTATCAGCCAGCGGGTCAATTGAAGGCGAAATAAGGAACTGAATGATATCCAGCTTCCTTGAAAATGCCGGAGCCGAAAATACAGCGCAATCGAATTGGCTGATATATTTGTTAAGAAAATTCATAACTTCAGTTTGGGGGTTTGTAAAATCTATGTGGCATCTCCACGCCCAATTGCCTCTAGATTTCTTTCTTTGTTCTATCAAAACTATTGGCTGCGGGTCATGAATAAATACCACATCAGCCTTCAGGTTCATGTTCTTTGAGTTTTGCTCGTTTATTTCGACGAAATAATCGTAGTCATCTTTCGAGAACTGCGTTTCTATGCCATGTAAAGCGTTGTGCATCCTCTTTGTAATTTCAAAAAACCGGTCATCGCCTTTTATTACATCCCATTTGGCGTCAATGCCAAGCTGGCCGAACAGCGGTATCATTCTGGAAAGTATCTCAGCTACTCCGCCGCCAACGGCAGTTGAATTGATATTCAGAATTGATTTATTCTTTAGTTTACCGGCGAGAAGGTAAAGTTCCTCGATAGTATTTTGTCCAACAACTTCGGCGTAATCTTCAAGCGTTGTCATATTCCCTCGCTAATTTTATTATATTCTTTCTTAATCCTTCCAGGGTAGTTGTGTATGGATCAAGCGAGCTGACTTTTTCTGCAAGTTCTTTTTTGCCAATCGAGTCGAACCACTCGGAGAAATCATTTCTCTGCCTGCCAAGCCTCAGCTGCGTTTCGAAAATATGATAATAAAATGAGTTTACCGTAATATTTTCAAGTATATCTGCAAATTCTTTCAGGTTCGATGCTTTATATCTGAGGGGGATACAAAAAGACTTACATGACATGAACTGAAAAGAATCGACTTCATTACAATTTATTTCGTATGCTTCTTTATTCAGGAAGTTTTCTATTTTACTGATCAATCCTGCTCTAAGGTCCTCGATACTCTTATAAGTGGATATATTTATGCTTGCTATCAGCTCGCCAAGCTCGCGCATATTAAGCACATTCCGTATCCAATATGAGAAATCATTCGGTGGTTCAGGTACAAGATAGTGATGCTGTTTTAAAAACCTGTGAGTATGATAATATACTGAGCTGTCAGGGATCGTTTTCAGGTTCTCAAGGAGCCCGTTTATTGTCCTTGTCTTTATTCCCAACAGAACCGGGAGATTAAATTCAGCATAGAAGTGAAATGATTTAGACATTT
>Ga0265339_10002983_pt1 | contig 11951 bp, 6 predicted proteins | sample 4CB219metaG_FD_202085 | JGI IMG/M metagenome (GOLD analysis project Ga0265339, IMG submission 202085) | Rhizosphere microbial communities from Carex aquatilis grown in University of Washington, Seatle, WA, United States - 4-CB2-19 metaG | ecosystem: Host-associated > Plants > Roots > Rhizosphere...
GCGCGCCAGCGGACAGGATCGAGGACGATTGGCTGATCGCTGATGGCAATGAAGTTGGAAATGCGCAACGCGTATGGCGCTGATTCCGCTCCGGTGGCCATCGCGTCGCGCGACCAGGTGGTGTTGAAATACTCCACTCCGCCGGGGTTCAGATGTTGGCGCACGATTTCGACAAACTCCTTTGAGAGCAGAAGGGAGACATTGGCGCGCCAATTCCAGGTGGTGTTCATGAGGACCAAGTCGAAGCGGCGATCGGGATGGCTTACGAGCCACCGTCGCCCATCATCAATGACCAGGTGGATTCTTGGATTAGTCAGGAGGCTGCGCACGATCTCGTGCTTTTGAATAAGCGGCAAGTACCCGGGATTGATTTCGACGACGGTCAAGTCCTGGACGTCGGGATCGTTGGCGAGCACCTGTACCCAGGAACCGGTGGCCAGCCCGATTACGAGGACAGAGGCCGGCTTGCGGTTCATGCCGGCCACCGCGAAGGCGCGGAAGAGCATGTTTGTATCGTTGACCAGGTCCGTATTGAAGCGGCCGTCGTAGACACCGCCGCCGTACACAATGTCATCGTTTGCAACGGCGATGACGCCGCTCCGATTCTCCACCAGGTCAGTGAAGCGTGTGCCCGGCGTGTAAGAATCCCTCATTCTCAGCCGCTCGTACAGCCCTGAGAAGACCGGACCGGAGATGAGCGCAAGTAGCGCGCAACCGGCCAGACCGAGCAGGAAGCCACGGCGGAAAGTGACGCCGGCGAGCAGTGCAAGAGCCACGGCCACGGCAGCCTCAACGGCCAGCAGGAACACGCAGGTTGCGCGAGTAGACCAGAAATTGCCGATCACGAAGCCGACGAGAAAACTCCCCAGTGTGGACCCGATGATGTTGCTGAGATAAAGCAGGCTGACGCGGGTTCCGCTATCGCGCTGCGGATCCACAAAGGCATGCGAGATGAGCGGAAAGGTAGAACCGGTGAGGGCAGCAGCAATAAAGACGAAGACGAATGTGGGCTCGTAATGACGCACCAGGACCACGCCGCGAGCCGCGAGCGGCGCCACCAGGAAAGCGGCAATAGAACCAACGAGGACTACGGTGGCTGCAGCCTTCAGCGTGGCCGCCAGATCATTCTCCAGTTTCTTTCGGCAGGCATCGCGCACCACCACCGAGCCATAGGCTACGCCTGCCAGATAGAACGCGAGCAACTCAGCAAAACAGGGTGCGGCGCCGGCGCTGGCAAAGGAATAGATCCGGTACCAGACGATCTCATAGCCGAGGGCCACAAAACCCACGGCGCCGGCCAAGAGCACGCCGAAAGCGAAACGCCCGGTCTGCCGGGGCTTTGCATCTGCCGGCGCGAATCGAGCCATTGGCGCGGTGGCGCTGTGCCGCTGCAAGACGAGTGCCGTAGCGCCCACGAGCAGGTTGAGGACCGCAGAAAGGCGCACCGATCCGCTTTCGCCGAGCAGGTGCATCAGCAGGAAGGCGGCGGCGAGACAGGCAACGCTCGATCCCAGCGTGTTGACCGAATAGAGTATGCCCACGGATTCTCCGACATTGCCATTGCGGCGCACAAAGTGCTCCACCAGGAGCGGCAGAGTGCTTCCCATCAGCACCGTGGGCACCAACAGCAAGACGAAAGCGACGAGGCCGGTGACGGGCAGCGAGGCGCCGGCAGTAAACTCGCCCACGCGGTGGAAGATTGCGAGGCTTACGCTGCCGAACGCTCCGATTGCGATTTCAATGGCGCCGTACGCCAGCAGGAGCCGAACCCAGGTCTGGCGCGAAAGCCATCCGCCGGCCAGGCTGCCCAGCCCAAGACCAAGCATGAAGGCCGTGACCACCATGGTCACGGATTCAATGTTGACGCCATAGAGGGTAAACAAGGCCCTTTGCCAAACGATCTGGTAAATCAGAGCGGGAAACCCGGAAATAAAGAACAGCAGATAGTAAGGCCACAGGCCGGTCTCCGGACGCGCAGGAGGCTGCCCGGCGTCGGCGGTTGCCGTTACAGCCGATGGGTCCCTGACAAACTCATCCATTCTCACATCCTCCCCAGGTTCGGTTGGTGGCGCGTATTCCCAAAAGTAGTGCAGGCTGGTCCGTCCTGCACCTTCTATTCCACCCATGCGAACCCATCCAGTACCCTAATAGCGGATGGCTTCCCCTGAACCATTGCCTCGGCGCGGCCTGGAGTCCTTCGCCTCGAGCGACTTCCGCCGCTACCAGCTTGCCCGCGTGATGGTGATCCTGGGTGCGGAGGCGCAGGCTGTGGCCGTAGCGTGGCAGGTGTACGCCATGACGCATCGCGCGCTGGACCTGGGCTACACCGGCCTGGCGCTGTTTCTTCCCGGCCTGCTGTTCCTGCTGCCCGCCGGGCACGTGGCGGACCGCTTCGATCGCCGGCAGGTGATTCTGGTCTGCTATTCGCTCCAGGTGCTGTGCACCGCCGGCCTGCTGGCGCTTATTTTTTCCGGGTCGCACCGCGTGTTTCCCATTTACTGCGTGCTCTTTCTCGTGGGCACGGGCCGCTCGTTCTCCGGCCCGGCCAGTTCCGCCCTTATCCCGCACCTGGTCCCGGAAAAGCACTTTGTCAACGCGGTCACCTGGGGCGGCGCCATCTTCCAGTTCGCCAATACCAGCGGTCCGGCGCTGGGCGGCATCCTGTTCACCCTGCCGCTGGTGCGGATGTTTCCTGGCCATGTCTCGTCGCGCGACCTGGCCGGCGCGGGCATTGTTTACTGCTTCACCTTGATTTCCCTGGTCTGGTTCCTTGTCCTGATCGGCACGCTGAAGGTGCGCCCCGGCCGCATGGAGCACCGCGCGGCGTCATTGAAAGTGGTGCTGGCCGGTTTCCAGTACGTGCGCCACATGCCGATGCTGCTGGGCTCGTTCTCGCTGGACCTTTTTGTAGTGCTGCTGGGGGGCGCGGTGGCGCTCATGCCCATTTTTGCCCACGATATTCTGCATACCGGTCCGCGCGGCCTGGGCATGCTGCGCGCCGCTCCCGCAGTGGGAGCGCTGATCACGTCGCTGGTGCTGGCGCGCTTCCCGCTGGCACGCAAAGCGGGACTGCGGCTGTTCATTTCCGTTTCGATTTTCGGGGCTGCGACGGTTGTCTTTGGTCTCTCGCGCAATCTGGCACTTTCGCTGTGCAGCCTGGCCATCCTGGGCGCGGCAGACATGGTCAGTGTCATCATCCGCGGCTCGCTGCTGCAACTGGCCACCCCGCCGGAGATGCGCGGGCGGGTGTCCGCAGTCAACTCGCTCTTCATCGGCGCATCCAATGAGCTGGGCGAGTTTGAAAGCGGCCTTACTGCGCAGTGGTGGGGTGCGGTACGCGCCACCATCTATGGCGGTATCGGCTCGCTGGTTGTTTCCGGAGTTTGGGCCGTCTTCTTCCCCAGCCTCCGCCGCGCCGACGAGCTGACCTCGGCTGCTCTGCTGCGCAATGCACCGGTTCGGCAGGAGCCCGGGGATGCTGACGCCACGCTGCTGTAAGCAACATGCATCCCGTTTGGTAACCTGTGGCCCTTGTTTTGTATCGGAGACCCATGAGCAATTGGAAAAAGATCCTGATCCCATTCGTCGTAACGTTCGCCATTGGCGCCATTTACCTGCTGAATGTGTGGCATCATCGGCAGCAGCCTGGCGTCCAGCAGAATCAGCCCCAGCAGCAGCTTTCGGCCGACGATGTGGCCGTGGTGCGGATGGAGTTTCCGTCCCACTTTGACGACCTGAAGGATATGGAAGGCAAGAGCGTTTGGATGAAGAACGGCAACTCCATGCCTTACTACCCCTATGCAGGCGGGCGCGTGGAGTGGACCAAACCCCAGGGCCCGATTCCTCCGGCGCAGAAACTGGATGTGAAGAAGATTGTGAAAGCGGTGGCGCCGGCGCCGGTGCACGACAACATCGAGCATGGCGATCACCAGGCCATGGTGGTTTTTTCTCTGCCGGGCAGCGATGCGCTCTATGCCACGCCGGCGGGGTTCATGGACGGCCCGGTCGAGGAGCATTATTTCTCGGATTTGCTTTTCTACTTCGATGATCCGCACACCATCTACGACAACTGGCCCAAAGAAGTGTGGGCAGCCATCGACGCGCACCAGGTGAAGCCAGGCATGAGCGAGCTCCAGACCCGGATGGCGATCGGCATGAAGGCAACGTACGACGCCCAGACGGAAGGTGACCGGACGGTGGATTACGACGTGAACGGAAAGCACATCAAGGTCGCCTATCAGAAAAACAAGGCTACCTCGATCCAGCAGCAATAGTTCCTGCATTGAGCCTGGGGCGGTGCTCCTATGGACATGTGATTTGCGGATCACCTGTCATAATCCGGAGCACTTCAGGTGTTCCAGGCCTCGACGGTGACAAACCGGTGCGTGGACTGGAAGCGCTCGATGAGAATCTCGGCGGCGCGGATGGACGCTCCCCGGTCGGCCCCCGGCATGCGGTGGCCGCCGTCGTGGAGAACAATGTTTGCCGCGCGCCCGCTCCGCTCGGCTGCCTCGACTTTAGCGATCAGCCGTTCGGCGATTCGCTCCGCAGAACGCTCCTCCCAATCGGTGGTCATCGCGTTCCACATTACGGGGGTCATGCCCAGGCCGCGCGCGGTCCGCAGAACGAAGGGCCGGCGCGCGCCCCAGGGAGGCCGGAAGAGCTTTACCGGCTTTCCAGTGATTTGCTCCAGGGCGTCGCGGGTGCGCTCAAGCTCCTCCCGAATCCTGGCGGCGGAAATGAGCGCCAGGTTGGGATGCGTCCAGGAATGGTTCCCGACGGCGTGGCCGCCGCCGGCAATGTCCCCCGTGAGCACCGGCTCTTCCGCGGCGAACTTGCCGACAAGGAAGAAAGTGGCTTTGATGTCGTGCCGCGCCAGAAGTTCCAGCAGGCGCGGCGTCCATGCGGGATTGGGTCCGTCATCGAAAGTAAGCGCGATCTCGCCGGGCCGCCTGGGGGCAATGAGCGTGGGTCCGAAGATCTGCGAGCCGGGCCACATGGCCGCAAACGCACACGCACCCGCCGCCAGCCCCAGCGCGGCAAGCCCGCCGAGGGCCTCGGCGATGACCTGTTCCGGTTCGAGAAGCATACTTGTTCAAGTCTGCGCCGTCGCGGGAGCCGCGCGCAAGAGTGCCCCAGAATTACGTGCTCATGGTATGGCGCCGTTTCGAGAGGCGCGTGATGCTCTCGCTGTTCTTGTACCGGTCGTGAGACAAGCGATTCTTTTCAACCAGGGCGCCGGTAGGACACACCTGAACGCATTTCCCGCATGCGGTGCAACCGGCGGCTGAACCCCAGGGGCCGGACAGGTCGCTCACGATCTGGGAGGCAACTCCGCGGTGGGCAACTTCCCACACGGCCGCTCCTTCAATCTCAGAACACACGCGAATGCAGCGCGTGCAGAGGATGCACCGGTTCGGGTCAAATGTGTATCGGGGATGGGTCATGTCGACATGCAGAGCCGGCTGGGTGTGGGGGTAGCGCGCGTGCGAGATCCCCAACGACTGTGCCAGCGACTGCAATTCGCAGGAGCCATTGGACACACAGACGGAACAGACGTGGTTGCGCTCAGAGAGGAGCAATTCCACGATCATGCCGCGATACTTGCCAAGAGCGGGCGAATTTGTAATCAGCGACATTCCGTCCTGCAAGGGCGTGGTACAGGCGGGCACCATGCGCTGCGATCCGGCCAGCTCCACCATGCAGACGCGGCACGCGCCGGCAGGCTTGAGGCCTTCAAGATGGCACAAGGTGGGAATATGCCGGTTGTGCTCACGGGCCGCCTCCAGGATGGTCTGGCCCTCCCGGGCGGCGATCAGTTCGCCATCAATGCGCGCGGAGATGAGATTGAGTGGCACAGTTAACTCCTCATGTGGTGGGTGAGGCAGCTCTCAAGTCGCAGCGGAGGCATCTGCGGCACTCCTCCGCGGCCGCGGATTCAGAGAGACCGGCGACGACCTCCTGCTGGGAGCGGATGCGCGCCGAAGGCGGTAGAGTGCCGGCGCGATGGCGCTTGCTCAGGCTGGGCGCATCCGGCGCCGCGTGGTTCACATCAAGCTCAGGGAACAGGCTGGCCCAGCGCGACACGCCCATCAGGCGCTCATCGATGACGCGGGCGGCCTGCTTGCCTCCGGCCATGGCATTGGATACGTTGGATGCGCCGGTGATCACGTCGCCGCCGGCGAAGAATTCCTGCCGGCTGGTCTCCTGGGTCAGCCGATCGACAACCAGCGTGCCTTCGTCCTTAAGGGCAAGACCGGAGGCGCGACAGAAGTCGAGGTCGAAGGTTTCACCGACAGCGAGGATGACGGCGTCGCATTCAAACCGCTGCACTTCGTCAGTGGGGATGGGGCGGCGGCGTCCGGACTTGTCATATTCTCCAAGGCGTGTTTTGACCACTTCAAGGGCGCGGACGCGTCCGCCGGCGTCGCCCAGGATGCGATGTGGCGCGGCGAGGAACACGAAGCGGACACCTTCTTCTTGAGCGGCGTCGATTTCTTCCTCGATGGCGGGCATCTCCTTGCGTTCACGGCGGTAGAAGATGGTGGCGGAAGCGCCCTGGCGGAGGGCGGTGCGCGCGGAGTCAATGGCTGCGTTTCCTCCACCGATGATGGCGACCCGGCTGGCTTGCAGCTGCGCCTGGCCGGTGACGGCGGATTGCAGGTACGGAAGAGCGGGCAGAACGCCTTTCAGTTCTGTGCCGGGCAGATAGAGCCATGACTCTTTCCAGGTGCCGATGGAAAGAAAAACCGCGTCGAAGCGGTCGGCGAGATCATTGAGCGAGACGTCTGTTCCCACGCGGGTGTTGCAGGCCATTTCGACGCCGAGGCGGCGAATGAGTTCAATTTCGCGGTGCAGCACGGACTTGGGCAGCCGGTACTCGGGGATGGCGTAACGCAACATGCCGCCGGGCTCGTCGTGGTCGTCGAAGAGGGTGACCTGGTTTCCCAGCAGCGCCAGGTAAAACGCAGCCGTAAGGCCGGTGGGGCCGGCGCCGGCCACTGCGACCTTGTGCCCGGTGGGCGGGAGCTTGCACGCCGCGACGCGCTGGGCCACGGCCTCAAAGCGATCGGAGTCGAAGACGGAGTCAGCGATGAAGCGGTGCGTTTGCCGGATGTTCACGACCTCATCGAAGGCCTGGCGGCGGCAGCGGTTTTCGCAGGGATGCTGGCAGACCCGCCCGGTGGATGCGGGGAGCGGGTTGTCGAGGATGACGGATACGAATGCATCTTCAAGCCGGCCTTCATGCAGGAGCTCGAGGAAGCGCGGAACGTTCATGCGCAGCGGACAACTGTTCTCGCACGGTGAAATGGCGAGTTCCTGGCAGACGCCGGCGCTGCAGCGATGGGCAAGGATATGGTCGTCATATTCCTCACGGAAGTGACGCATCGTGGTCAGGACAGGATTGGGCGCGGACTGGCCGAGGCCGCAGAGAGAAGTCTCGCGAATCATGCGGCCGAGCTCCTCCAGCAGGGCGAGCTCGCGTTCGGTTCCGTTGCCGCGGGTTATGTCGTCGAGGATGTGCAGGGCCTTGTCCAGCCCGACGCGGCAGGGGACGCATTTGCCGCACGATTCCGAATGAGTGAACTCGAGGAAATAGCGCGCCACGTCCACCATGCAGTTGTCTTCGTCCATCACGACCATGCCGCCGGAGCCCATGATGGAGCCGATCTGCGCCAGGCTTTCATAGTCGACAGGCGTGTCGAACATTTCAGCAGGAATGCAACCGCCTGACGGGCCGCCGGTCTGCACGGCTTTTACTCTGCGTCCGCCCGCCGCGCCTCCGCCCACGTCGTAGACGAAGGTTCTGAGAGGCGTACCCAGCGGCATCTCCACCAGCCCGGTGTTTTCCACTTTACCGACCAGGGAGAAGACTTTGGTGCCGGGGCTTTTCACGCTTCCCGTTTCCGCGAACCAGTTGGCGCCGCGGGCCACGATGGGAGCAATGTTGCACCAGGTCTCGACGTTATTGATGACCGTCGGCTTGCCCCATAACCCGCGTTGCGCCGGATATGGCGGGCGCGGGCGAGGACGGCCGGCGGCGTCCTCAAGAGAGGCGATGAGCGCGGTTTCTTCTCCGCAAACAAAAGCGCCCGCGCCCTGCACCAGGTCGATATCGAATGCAAATCCCCGGTTGAGGATGTTGGGCCCGAGCAAGCCATACTCGCGAGCCTGCTCGATGGCGCGGGTGAGGCGGCGCACCGCGAGTGGATACTCGGCGCGGACATAGACGATGCCGCGCGTGGCTCCGGTTGCGTAGGCGCATATGACCATGCCCTCAAGCAGTGCATGGGGGTCGCCTTCGATTTCGTTGCGATTCATGTAGGCGCCGGGATCGCCTTCATCGGCGTTGCAGATGACAAACTTGGTGTCGCTTTTGGCGCGGGCAAGGAACTCCCATTTGTTGCCGGTGAGGAACCCGGCGCCGCCGCGGCCGCGAAGGCGCGCAGCCTTGATCAGCTCGATGACGGCTTCAGGCCGCTCATCGATGAGAATCTTGTAGAGCGACTGATAACCGCCCACGCCGATGTATTCCTCAATATCATCCGGATTGATGAGGCCGCAGTTGCGCAGGACGATTTTGCGTTGGCCGTGAAAGAAGGGGATAGCGTCCCAGGGGGCGATCTCAGGGTACCCGGCGCCATAGCGCAGTTGGGCTGTGATGTGATCCCATTCCTCGATCTTGCAGTAGATCAGGTCGGGCGGCATAACCTGTCCCGCAAGGCTCTCCAGCACGCTTTTGGCATCGTGAGAGCGCACGCGGCGCAGCATGACGAGAGGCGCGCCGGGGACATGAACACCGACGAGCGGCTCCTCAAAACATGCGCCAAAGCAGCCGACGCCCACCAGCTTGACGTCCTGCCCGCTCGATCCAATTGTTTCCTTGAGCGCGTGCAGCAGCGCCTCCGCGCCGTTGCCCCGCCCGCAGGTTCCCATTCCCACCGTAATCCGGGGAATCGGGGGCATCAGCTTGGCGAGCCCGGCTTCGCGAACCGCCTGAAATTCTCCGAGGTCATGGATGCGCGGCATGATCAGCCTCTCCTTGGCATGAGGGCCTGCACCTCACGTTCGAGCGTGCGCTCGTTTACGTGGCTGAGGATCTGGTGATTGATTTCAACCACGGGCGCGAGGGCGCACTGGCCGAAGCAGGCGACGGTGCGAATGGTGAATTTGCGGTCGGGCGTGGTGAGCGAAAGCTTGTCGGCGCTGCTCAATTCACGCCCTTCGCCGGCAGACAAGCCCAGTTCCATGCAGAGCTTCTCGAGAAGATCGCGCGATCCTCGCGTGTGGCACGCCGTGCCACGGCACACGCAGATGACGTGTTCCCCCTGCGGAACGAGGTTGAAGAGAGCGAAAAAACTTGCCGCGCTGTAAACCCGAGCCGAGGGCAAGCCGGTTCTCTCCGCGATGGCTTGAAGCGCGGGCAAGGAAAGAAAGTGGTGAGGGTTGCCCTGTTGCACAGCTTCCAGAATCCCCAGCAACGAGCCGGGGCGGTCCTCATGCTTAGTGACGCTTTGTTCGATGAGGAGCTTTTCCTGCGGGCCCAATTCGTCTGGCGCTTGAACCTGCATCGATCCTCCTTTGGGCTTTTCAACCGGTCTCTTTGCAATTTGACCGTGCGTGTACTGGCCCATGGCGTTTCCCCGGCGCGCGCTCTTCATGAGTTCCGGCGTGAGACTTGATCCCCAAGCGCAACGCACGCAATCGTTCGATTCCGCGGCCCTTGTTTCTCGAAACTAAAATCGAATCCGGTTACAGAGCATACTCCAAACAAGCCGGGCGCGAAGTGATGCAGAGAACAAATCGCATTGTGAATCAAGGGAATGGGTGCGCCAGTGACACTCATCACAAGAAGCGAGCCGGAAATTGTGTTATCACAAACAGTGCTCTGCGGAACGCTGCGGACTGCGCTTATTTGCCTCTCAGCAGACGCTCCGCAACGAAGCCCGAGCAACCGTTGCCACTCCCGCATGTGGGACCCGAGCAGGCAATTTTGAAGAAACTCCCACGCGAGATGTGAACTGGGCCATCCGTTGGAATGAGAGGACTCGATGCCGGCCTTTCGCAATGCCGCGCTTCTTCCGCTTCCATTTGTTTTTCTTTGTGCCGGCGCGTTGTTGCAGCTTTTGATCGGGCGGTTTCTTTCGTCACGGGCAAAGGGGCTGATCGCCGTACTCAGTTCCATTCCGGCACTGGCTGCCGTGATTGCGCTGTTGCCGGCGATCCGGAATGGGATCACCTTCGACTCTCGGCTGGGCACGTGGGATGGTCCGCTTGCCATCGCGCTCCACGCAGATGCGCTGAGCGCGTTGTTCGCGCTGATGGGAACAGTGCTGGGGACCATCGTGCTGATCTACTCGATCGGCTACATGGCGAAAGATCCGTCCGCTACGCGCTTTTACGCGACCATGCTGCTTTTCATCGGCGGCTTTGTGGCGCTGGTTTTCTGCGCCAATCTGCTGCTCATGTATCTCTGCTGGGAACTGATCGGGTTGTGTTCATTCAGCCTGGTGGGGTTCTGGTATCGCGATCCTGAGGCGGTGCGCGGCGCGCGCAAGGTGCTGTTGATGACGCACATTGCCGGCTACGGATTACTTGCCGCCGTGCTGGTGTTGTACTTCAGAACGGGGACAGCCATCTGGACCGACCCAGCGATTGCGCACAGTTTCACCACCGGCGTGTTCCTGCTGATGCTGGCGGCGCTGGTGGCCAAGTCCGTGCAGGTTCCTCTCCATACCTGGATACCAGACGCGATGGCTGCGCCGACACCCGTCAGTTCACTGCTGCACGCGGCCTGCTATGTGACGGCGGGCGTCTATCTTGCTGCGCGCATGCACAGCTTCGCGGCGTGGGCGCCGTCGTGGAACGCAATCCTCATTGTCATTGCGACCACCACCATACTTGTGGGCGTGATGTACGCGATGGTGCAAAGCGATCTGAAGCGCATGCTGGCCTTCTCCACGGTGAGCCAGATCGGTTACATGCTGCTCGGCATCGGCATCGGCACGCCCCTGGGCATCATGGCGGGGCTTCTGCATTGCCTCAATCATGGATTTTTCAAAGGCGGGCTGTTCCTGAACGCGGGCGCGGTGCAGCATGCCGCCGGCACGCGCGATATGAACCGCCTGGGCGGCCTGGCGCATCGCATGCCGCGCACCACGCTGTGCTGGATGGTTGGTGTGGGCAACATGGCCGGCATCCCGCTCACCAGCGGCTTTGTGAGCAAATGGATGCTGTACGCGGCGGCGCTGCAGGCGGGATGGATTGCTCCCGCGGTGGTGGCGTGGATTGCGAGCCTGGGCACCGTGTTCATCTGCGCCAAGGCAACCAGCGCGGTCTTCTTCGGTCCGGCTACCGACTCGACGCGCGAGGCCCACGAAGCTTCGCACTCCATGCAGTGGGCCATGGGGCTCATGGCGCTGGGCAGCATCATTCTCGGAATCGCGCCGCAGATTGCGGCCATGATGTTCTTCCAGCCGATGCTGACGGCATTGGGGCTGGACAGCACGCTGCGCATTTCCTGGCTGGGATTTTTCAGCGGCGCGGGAATGTTCTCGACCAGCGGCGGCCTGGTGCTGGCCGTGTTTTCTTTCCTCCTGGGCGCAGCCGTCTTCGCCCTGGCGCGCATGTCCAAAACCGCTCCGGCGCTGGCTGCAGCGGGAAGTTCGGGCGGTGTGCTGGCAGGTGGCGGAATCTTTACCGGTGGCGAGCCGCTGTGGAGCCAGGATCACTTGACCGCAAGCGATTTCTCGCTGATCTTCGAGCAGAACTGGCGCGGCTTTTTCCGCTGGTCGAACGTCGATCGCGCGTACGCCTGGCTGCTGCGAGGTGTGCGAACCGTAGCGGAGGCGCTGGCACAGCCGGTGAACTGGATGACAAGGCGCCCGGTGGCGTGGCTCGCCGTTCTGCCTGTCGCAATAGTGCTGGGAATGCGGTACGCGGTGCATGTG
>Ga0265339_10002984_pt1 | contig 11943 bp, 9 predicted proteins | sample 4CB219metaG_FD_202085 | JGI IMG/M metagenome (GOLD analysis project Ga0265339, IMG submission 202085) | Rhizosphere microbial communities from Carex aquatilis grown in University of Washington, Seatle, WA, United States - 4-CB2-19 metaG | ecosystem: Host-associated > Plants > Roots > Rhizosphere...
GCGCGCCGAGGACCGCATTGAATCATGGCTAGTGCAGCGCCATCAGGAGCGCGTGCTTGCCGGCGAAACGACGCCTGTCGGGCCGTGTCCTGACGAAATCTTCCTTCGAGATCTGGCTCGAAAGGCCGAGCGGATCGATTTGCTAGACCCAAGAGTCGACCACGCGGCAAACTGTTCCACGTGCATGAGCAGGCTGCTTGTCTTCCGGCAGGAAAATCACTCGCGGCGGAGAAAGCGGACACTCGTAACCGCTGTAGTCCTCTGCTCCGTGATCGGCGCGGTCATCATCACGGTCGCTCGTTATGAAATGCACCGGCACCTTTCATCTGCGACTGTGGCCGTTGCATTCGAAACGGTAAACCTGTGGGATGCAGGTACGATCCGAAGCAACCAGCCAGGCTCCCTGCAATCTGTGCTTTTGCCGGCAGCAGTGGTTAGGGTTACGATCATCCTTCCGCGCTTCAGCCCTCCCGGCCAATACGCCGTGGCCGTTACGCAGGATCAGAATGGAAATGGCGTTGTAGCCCAGAGAAGCGCAACGGCTACGATCAATGGCGACCACGAATCAGTGTCTGTCGAACTGGACTTGCGGGGGGCCAAGGCGGGAGCGTATTTTCTAGCCACGACCCACGAACAGGATCAGGCGTCGTACTACTATCCTTTGCAAATCAAGTAAGTAGCCCTCTACGGCCACTCAATTCCCGACTCAGTAGCAATCCAGGCATTTGTCTCCGAAAGAGCTCAAACTCTCGATGGATGCTAATCCCAGTTGGCAGCAAATGAGGTTCGCGTGTGAGCAATTCAGGAGACGCTGGCCGACTTCCGCGGACTTATGACCATCTGCGGCTTGCGACCAACGAGCAACCTGCAATGTTCCCACTCTAGTTGACGTTCGACCTGAGGGCACCGTATGCTCTAGTCGAATGTCGACCAGAAAGATAAACGACCAGCTCGACCTGATGAAGGGCACTTTGGATCTCTTGGTTCTGCAGACGCTGGCGGGCGGCCGGGCGCACGGACATGCTATTGCCTGTTCGATCGAGAGGCGATCGGACGAGGTGTTGCAGATTGGGCATGGATCGCTCTATCCGGCGCTTCAGCGCCTGCTCAAACTGGGCTTGATCACGGCTGAAGACGGAATCTCAGAAAACAATCGCAAAGCCAGGTTCTATCGCTTGACCACAAGAGGGCGGAAGTATTTATTCGCGGAGGCTTCCAAGTGGCAAAGGTTCTCCAACGCGATTGCACGGATTCTTGTTCCGGTCGTCGAAGAGAGTTCGTAAAAACGAGGACTCGAAGATGTTTGGCTTCAAAAACCGCAGGAAACAGCTGCTGCAGGAGATCGAAACCCACATCGAGATCGAGACGCAGCAAAACATCGAGACCGGGATGCCACCGGAGCAGGCAAGGTATGCGGCAAAAAGGAAGTTTGGCAATGTGCTCGTAGCTGTCGAGCAATCGCGCAGCGTGTGGGGCGCATTGTGGCTGGAGAACCTGCTCCGCGACATCCGGTACGCAGCGCGAAGCCTGAGTGCGGTTCCGGGCTACACGGCCACGCTGCTGTGCACGCTGGCGCTGGGGTTAGGGTGCGTCACCGCAATGCTGGCCATCATTCAGTCCGTGCTGCTCCTGCCTGTCGATCTGCCGCATCCGGGGCGGCTGGTACATATCTACGCGGAAGACGAGCCCGAGGGGACTTCTGCTTCACCGCACGCGCTGTCGTACGAGGCCATTGACGCACTGCGTCGCGAGACAAGCTCCTTCGCCGGCGTCAGCGGATACAACACCATGGTGCTCCCTGTTCAAGCGGCGGACGGCGTGCGCGTTAACCCTTTGATGGAGGTGACGCCGGGTTTCTTTCAGACCTTGGGCGTTTCAGCAAGGTTCGGGCGGCTGATTGGGCCCGACGATGGCAAAGCTCAAGTCGCCGTTGTCAGCGAAGAGTTCTGGCGCGAACGGCTGAATGGAGATCCCAAGGCAATCGGCGCGCCGATCACAATTTCAGGCAAGCTCTGGACGGTGATCGGGATTCTGCCCGCCGGATTTCATGCACCTGGAATGACGGGCGCGCCGGTGGCGTTTCTGCCGGTTTCAACCGACTCGTTGGGCCAGGACGTATTCAAGATCGAATCGGCCGCAGTGATTGCGCGGCTGAAGGATGGCGCTTCGATGCAGCAAGCGCGCGCCGATGCGCAAAGTGTCTTTGCTCACTCCGGCCACACCTACGCCGAGCAGCACCGGCAATTGGGGATGCGGTCCTATCAGGAGTTGGTAACAGGAGACATACAGCGGCCCCTCTTCGCTCTGCTTGGTGCCTCCCTGGTTTTGCTGTTGATTGCATCCGCCAATGCCGTAAACCTGGAGATTGGCAGGACCGCAAGCCGTATGCCGGAGATGTCCGTCCGCTCGGCGCTCGGTGCTGGCTTTGGCCGGCTGATGCAGCAGTTAGTGACAGAAAACGTCCTGGTATCCCTGCTGGGCGCGGCGCTCGGAGGCGGCTTGGCTATCGTGGCCGTTTCAGCAGCGCGCCATGCTTATGCTGGAAAGTATCCGCGATTCGATGAGCTCGCGATTCATCCGCTCGTCTTATGTGCGGCGTGCATTCTGGCGGTGCTGCTGGGGATCTTTGCCTCCGTGGCGCCCGCGCTGAATGTCCGCCGTCACACGATGGGGCGCTTGGCAGTCAGGAGCACCACGCGGAAATCGCGGCTTCCCGGTCTGCTGGTTGCAGCCCAGGTGGGGCTCACCTGCGTGCTACTGGTGACGAGCGGCCTTTTTGTGCGCACGCTACGATCGCTCGAGAACGTAGAACTCGGCTTCGATCCGCGGGGCATCACAACTCTGGTGCTCATGCCCGAGAATCAGCGGCAGGATCCGCAGCTGTCCCGCGATATCGAAACTCGGCTGCTGCACAGGTTCGAAGCGCTCCCTGGCGTGCAATCGGCGACGATGCAGTCGGAGATTCCGTTTTCAAACTACAACATGTCTCTGCACGGAACCACGGATGTTGCCGGACGGCCCTATAAGAAGGGTGACTCGGCCTACTACAGCTTCGTGAGCACGAATTTTGTGAAGGCCAGCGGAATCCGCCTGCTGAAAGGCCGCGGGTTTTTGCCGGGAGATGAGTCAAGCGGCGGGATTGTTGCGCTGGTGAACGAGGCATTCGTGCGGATATATCTCAGCGGCCGGCAGCCCATTGGCGTTACTCTCCGATTCCATCGCGATCCGGGAGATACAGACGCGGATCTCCCGTTTACTCAGCCTATGACCGTTGTGGGAGTAGTTCAGAACGAGGTGCAGGGGGCAGACCTGGGCGCGCCCTACGAGCCAATGGTCTACCTCGACCACCTGGCGCTTCCTGAGACCTCATTTCTCAGTGCTGTATTCAGCATGAGCGGGCAATACGCGGTGCGCTCTGCGTTGCCTGAGACGGCTGTGGCCAGCGAGTTGCGGGCCGTGGTGAAGCAGGATGCGCCAACCATGGTGGAGATGAGCCTGAATCCGATGGAAGAGCAGATCTCGCAGTCGCTGGGCCAACGGCGGCTGGCTTTGCGGCTTGTTGCGGGATTCGGAATTGTGGCGTTGATTCTCTCAGCCGTTGGAATCTACGGAGTGCTTGCGTACTCCGTGACTTTGCGACGGCGCGAGATCGGAATTCGCATGGCGCTTGGATCGTCGCGCGGGAAAGCAGCTGGACTGGTTGCTTCTCAGGCGGGAAGGATGGTCTTGGTGGGGCTCGCATTCGGGATCACGGGTGCATGGGCCGCTGGACATGCGGTGCGATCTTTCCTTTTCGGAGTGAAGGCACTGGACGCTGTGACCCTGTCTGCAACCGCCGCCCTGTTGCTGTTGGTCTCGGCGGCTGCCGCGTTCGTCCCTGCTATGCGTGCGGCGCGGGTCGATCCGCTGGAGACTTTGCGAGCAGAGTAAACAGATCCGAATCGGCAATAATTAGTGAAATGTTTCTTACGGCAGTGTTTGCCTAGAAACAACGAGATAAGTCTCGTGAAAGGCCCATGTAGCCGGAAGGATTTTGGATTGCTGCATAATCTCGCTCGCGCCCGCTTAGCACTCTAGCGCCCGAATGATGGATGAAGATCTCCCCGCCTCGTGTTGCTGTCGAATTTACTGCGAATCATGGAATTGGGCCCACAAGGGGCATCAACTGCGCATTCACCTGACATGTTCTGCGTGGCGATCTCGAATCGATTTGACAACGTGTTCAAGTTGGCCATCCAGCCGCGCCCGTCGTTCGCGCCAATCAAACTCGATCAGTTCGTCCGGTTCCATCGGCGTTCCTTCCAGCACTAACCCGTTCCATGTGTAGTACGCTCCTGTGGGCATCGCCAGCCGAAATCCATTGCCGACTTTGACGGAAGTTGCGGAGAGGAGACGACCAGCAGTTTTCTCTCCAACGATGGTGGCGAGCTGGTTCTCTCGTGCAAACGCGACAATCATTTCCGCGGCGCTCGCGGTGTGGCGGTTCACCAGGAGAACGACCCTCCCGTGAAATGGCTTCTCGTCCAACCCCTCGGTTTCAAGCACAATGGTTTTTTTCATCATCATTGCAGGCCCAAACTGCAAGGCAAGCCGCCAAAGGGTTTTCGTTGAAGATGGAATTCGCGAGAATCGATGGAAACTGCGTTTCTCTGATTCGAGATTAGCTGTGACACGGCGCCTGTCGAGCGCAAACCCAACAGGAATTTTGCTGGGCGTGAGCAGACTCATTGCACGAAGCGCGCCGATCCCTCCGCCGGTGTTGCCACGCAGGTCGATGATAAGGTTATCGACCGCACCCAGCTGATCGACGGCGCGGGAGATCTCGTTCGCAACCTCGACACCAATCATGCCCGGAAACATCGCAATCTTCAGATAGCCCAAACCGTCTGCCAGCCGCCGCGCCTCGACGAGCGTGGGCTCGATGAAGTGGAGCTTCTTCCCCTTGGGCCGTGCTACTTCGACGGAAACAGCGCGTCGCTGGTCGCTTCTGTCTACAAACTCCACACTTGTCTGCTTGCCCATAGCGAATACGGGATGTTCCGGCGGGGTAATCTCCCGGCCATCGACATTGAGAAGGATGTCCCCAGGTTCAATGCCGGCGATCGCTGCTGCTCCTCCTGCGTGGACATCCTGAAAGATCCAACGTTTTCCATAAGGTGTTTCGTCTTCCAGGTAGGTTGCACTGAGTGCGGCCCGGCTCGACGCTCTGCGGGCACTGCTGTGAAAGAACCCCAAATGTGAGGTGTGCAGTTCCGCCAACAAATCACTCATGGCCTTCTCAAATGCGTCCGCGGTGCCTAAGCTCTCGATCAAAGGCCGGTGCCGCTCCACGGCCGCCAGCCAATCGCCAGTCAGCTTTTCAGGCGAATAGAACCGCTTGCGCAGAGCGGCAAGGACGTTTTCGAGGATTACATGCCGGTCACGGAGTGAAAGTTGAACAGGCAATGCTGAGCTCGCAGCCGGATTCAATGTCATCGTGTGCTCCTGGGCGAATGTGTCGATTTTGTCTCGCTGAAGAGGCTGCCGCTTGGTTCGCCGTCGAGTTGGAAGCCGGCCCAATAGTACGGCGGCGCGCCCGTTTTGAGCATTTCGAGCTGCGCTTGCCTGAGTGCCTCTGCCTTTCCCTCCTGACGGCCGAGGTGCTCGTAGAAGTTGGCCATCAGTTGGGCGGTCGCGTGATCTTCAAGTTCCCAAAGCGTTGACACGACGCTCTGAGCGCCCGCTGCAACGAATGCATTCACGATGTTCTCCACGCCCTCCTCGCCCACTGGCCCTACGCCGGTGTCACAGGCCGAAAGCGTTACAAGATCGGCATTGAGACGGAGGTTTCTGATCTCGCGGACCTGGAGAAGGCCGTCGTTCTTTGCCGGATTCTCCGGAGCGAAGACAAGCGCCGAACGATCTGAAATCTCGGGATCGACATACCCGTGAAGAGCCAAATGAATAACTTTGTATTGGCTCAGCGGAAGCTGCTTGAAGTTTGTCTCCGTCGCTCTCGCCCCCAAAAGAATGGTGCTGGGCTTCGGGAGGTCGGTTGCAATGTTCTCGACCTCGTGCTGGCTCTCGGGCAGTGCGACAAATTCGCGCCGTTCGGGTCCAGAAATGGCCCGGCTAATGCGCGCGAGGAACGTGGTCGGGGGAGCTTTCGATGTCCATGCCGCCACTCCGACATACGGAAGGTCCTCTCGAATCACCTGATCGGATCGATGCCTCAGCATGTTCAGCACGGTTCCCGATGGTACGACTGTGACCAGGTGGGAAGTCAGAACGTACTGCCCGGCATTCACCAAAGCAGAGAATGGCAGAAGGTGGAGCGTGCCATCTGGCACCACGATCAAATCCTGCTTCACCTTGAATTCCGGCATTCCGCCGAGCAGTCCGTCGTAGAGCCGTTGCCCAAGAGCGGGGTCCGTCTTCTTCTGCTTGAGAGTGGAACGATACTGCGTCGCTTCCTGCTCCAGCAGGTCTCTGGGCGGGAGGCTGTACCGGTTGACCGTGTTGCGAGTCACGGCGAGCGCGTAGGAGTCTGGATCATCCAGTACATACTCGACAAACAGCTCAGATGCCCGCAGGTCGCGCTGAAGTTCGCGCAGTGCGACGGGTGCTGGCACAGGATCGTTTGACGACGGCTCAGTGCCGAGCTGCTGTTCGGTGCTATAGATCGCTTCGAGAATGTGCGCTCTGGAGGCCGAATCGTCTGTGTTAAGCAATTGGATATTGAGCTTGGTGAGGTTCTGTTCGGAGGCGTTGGGTTCATGTGGCAGAATGACCTCGTGATGTGAAAGACCTTGAGCTTCCACCCGACCGCGCGCCCGTTCAATTGCTCGGAAGGCCTCTTCTGTACGGCCCTGGTTGCTCAGAGAAACAAAGTATCCCGCGTAGACGATGCTGAGATCATTCAGCAATTGGCGCTCAGCGGTCGGCGTGGGAACCTTGCTGAGGAGCGCATCCAAGAGATCCGCGCTCTTCTCATACAGCTCGTTCGATGCCTTTGTGTTGCCAAGGAGGGCCATGATCTCGGCTTTGATTCCGAGATTCCGTGGAACGAAGTATAGTTCGTCGGGGATGTTCTCATTTGCCGCGATCGCTTCATTGATTGCGGCAAGCGCCGGCTGCAATTCCTTTTGATGGATATAAGCCTTTGCGAGCAAGCCATCGACCTGGGTCAGGCCGCGCCAATACGAAAGCTGCCTCGCATATTGGGCGGAAAGGGCGTAGTCGGATACCGCTTGATCCCATTGTCCCATCCGCTCGTATACGCGGGCCCTCTGCTGGTAGAGCTCGTAAAGATGTCCAGCAAGATGGTAGACGGAGACTCGACGCAGCTCCTCTGCGGCTAGCGCCAGTGCTTCTTTGTTTTCTCCGAGGCCGCTCAGTGCATCAATCTTTGCGTTGACAGCGATCGTCGGGTACGCGGCCCCGCGAGTCTTCCCGGCAACCTTGATCGCTTCGTCCAGCGGTCCGAGAGCCTCTTGGTACTTATGCATTTCCACCAGGCCCGCCCCGTAAAGGCTCGCGTATCGAATGTGTGCACCTGGATCGGCGACTTTGGCGACCGTCCACGCTCTAACTACATTCTTTTTCGCGGTTGCGATGTCGCCAAGCAGGAACGCTGCGACACCCTGTTCTCCCATCGCGCGCGCGGACAACAGGTAGTGATGTTGTCGGTCCGCGAGTGCCTTTACTTCCGTCCAGGTCTGGCGCGCCATTCCAGAGTCGTAGTTCACTTCGAACATCCCAAGAATGGTCAGGATGCGAAGACGTGTTTCAGGATCCTTCGCTTCCGGGAGATCCAGATCCTGTCGAAGCAGAGCAATTTGGCTTGGGATCGAAGTGGAGGATTCGCTGTGCGCCGGCATCTGGCTGACACGCGCGTAGAGCGCCTTTGAGAGCTGATGCCTCCGAGTGAATTCCTGCTCGGCTTGTCGGTAAAGAGGTTCTGCCTCAATCCAGCTGTTGAGCCACGACATCTCATCGGCTTGCTTCAGCAGTGCCTCTGGAGCGTAGTAGCTCGACTGCCGGAAAACTTGATACCCGACAACACTCAGAAGAACAGCAAGCAGCAAACCGGCAGCAATGCGAAAGGTGGGGGAGGCGATTCGCATAGCGCCCGATCTCTTTGGCCTCTATACTGGCACATCACAGCCTGCGAATCAACATACCTCGCCATAAACCATTGAAATTATAGGACCTACGCTCTCTCGACATATTTCAACGATCTGCCAGGGCTCAGCTCCGTGGAAATCCACATTGCTGTTTCGCCTTTTGTTCTCCTATACTGGCACTCGTGTTCAACCTTCCACAAGCTCGGCACTGCGACTTCACGATCCGTTGCAAGAAGTGCGGTGAGAACATCCCGGCCCCGGTAGGCACCATGCCGGATTCGTGGATTCTCGGAAGACCTGTCTACCGAATCACCCAGTTGGGCCTTGAATGCCTAGAATCGCGCGGGCATTGTTTGGTCTCACTGCCCAGCGATACGGAACAAATTCTTCACCCGTCGAAGATCGCTCACGCCCTTGAGTTGGTCAATATTCATCTCGCGTTCGCCCGAACCGGCTTGCTGCGTTCCTGGAAGACCGATCTCGAGATCACGTCACGAAACCTGATTGCCACCAGCGGAGCGAGTAAAGACTACGATGGCATCGCTGAGATCGAAGTCGACGGATGCATCCGAAGTATCGGAATTGAGTATGAGAGAAGCGCAAAATCCGTGACCCGCTATGCCGCGATTCGCGAAGCTCTCGACAAGGACATGACCACGGATTTGGTTCTCTATCTCACTGCTAGCGACGATATTGTGTATTTGCTTGCTACGGAATTGCGCTCGGCTCGCAAGCGGATCGCCTTCGCACTGAGCGATGCATTCCGCCGTTCCCTGCTTGAAACGCGGACTTTGACCAATACGGCGAGCTCGGAGATTGTGCCCTTCCGCGAACTCCTCAATCTGAGACATCCATAGTTGCCATCCTGCAATGCCACGAATCCCTTTGGCTCTTCGTTGCCGTCGTATTTCCGTCGCATTTCCGTGTGGTTGACGTTGCTTTGACCTTCTTTGCCTCGCTTTTGACCGGAATCGACCCCTCCTAAGTCATGCACGCTCAGGAGCTTCCGTTCTGACTATCCCCCTGTATACAGGGCTATTTTGAAAGGAGGTCACTCTGGTGAGGTGGATTATTTTGCAGATGAGGGATGAGCAGCGTCTCAACAACAAATCACCTCTTGTTCATGGCGACTGTCAGCAACGGTACTACTTCCGCTGCGCCAGGTCCGCGGCGCAATGCCGCCACCACCGCAGTGTCCCCGTCGATGGTTCGACTATTTGCATTGGCGCCGCCGTTAAGCAGCAAGCGCACCACCCGTAGATTGCCCCCATAACCAGCAGCCATAAGCGCCGTCGTGCCGTCGCTCATTGCGGCATTCACATCGGCTCCCGCGCTCAACAGATGTTTGACTACATCGTCGTGGTCGCCGTCCTCCGAGGCGGCTACTAGCGCAGTCTCCCCGTCAGTTGCCTTCGAATTGACATCGGCGCCATTCATGATAAGTGCTTGGACCGAATCCGAGTAACCCTCTCGTGAAGCCTTAATCAGCGCCGTCTCTCCGTCCATCGCCTTAGCATTTACGTCAGCCCCTCTGTCAATCAGTGCTTTCATTGCCTCGCAGTGATCACCGTTCTCCACTGTCCACATAAGCGCTGTCTGGCCATCGCTCGCGGCTGCATTAACGTTCGCTCCCTTAGCGAGGAGGGCTCTTGCAATTTCAATGTGACCGTCTAAGGCCGCCACCATGAGAGGTGTCGCGCCAGTGTCTGCCGTGACATTCGGATTGGATCCGCCGGCCAGGATGGCCCTCACTGCAGGAAGATCCCCGTTCGCTACCGAGTCGAAGAGGGCTTTCCCGGAAGTATTCACACACCCAGAGAGCGCTATGCAACATGCGAGCGCACTGCAGTTGAGAAATCGCAACATGTATTTGCTCCCCCTTTATTCCTCAAATTGCTCAATTAGAAGGCAGCACCGCGCTGATTCACGGATGGGAACTCCAATTTAAGTAACCCAGCTAAGCGCTCCCAAAGTTCATCGAGTTTTCTTCTCCATCCACGCCTTGATTCCGTCAGCGATGCGTTGACGTTGCCCAGAGAAGTAGTCCCCTTGAATCACGCTTGGAAGTGGGTCATCCTCGAATCGCTGATGAGCGACAATCTCCATCATCTTCAAATCCACCAACCAAGCATCGGTGAAACCTCTGCTCTGACCCATGTGGACTCCAGTCATTCCCTTTTCAACCATTGACGCCGGGCCGTATTGCAGTCTCTCGATGACACCGTGGGTTTCGAGCACAAGCCAACGGAGGTTAGCGATCTCAGCCGGGGAACGCTCCTTAACCTGCGACGCGCCAGCATCTGTCTTGACGTACCATCGGCAGTCTTCAATAAAAAGGGACTCGCCTGGGGCACCTTCTTCGCACACCTCAAACGGGTATCCGACAGACTGGCGCTCGGAGTATGTTCCCGAGACCACATATTCTGGGGAGCCGCGAAGCCGACCAGCGCCCATTGCACCCGTAGTGCCGCGGACCAGAACTTTTGCGGCAGCGAGCTTTGAATAATACGCCTTCAGGGGTCGTGTGCTCGCATTCTCGCTTTCCTGACGAGCGATCCGTAAGTCACTGACATGCGCGTAGAGCAACGCAATCAGGCACACTCCCACGACAACCGGTGCCGTCAAGAAGACTATTCGCCTCCGATTCCAAGAAACACGCAGCGGCGCCATCTGACGATCCTTTCCAACACCAAAGCCATTACAACTGTAGCTGTCCCGTTCAAATAGATTAGCTCAGCTCCGAGAGGGTGCCGTGTCGAAACCACTAGACCGCTTGATCGGGCGTCCACCAACCGCTGCGTCCGTCGCGCAGAGGCGCAGCGGAATCAGGAGTGCGATGGGGATGAACCAGCGAAGCTTCATGGCGTTGACCTCCTATGCAGCCTCATGGCCGCATATTTGCGAATCATGAACTGCCGCCGGACCGCCAGCACGTAGGCCACAACGTCCGGGTTTTGATAGTTCAATTGTTCCCGAGCGATCCAATGGTCACCCGCGTAATAAGCCGCGACGACGAGGCGCAAATCCCCGTGGAACTCCCACATCAATGCCGTCACGTAGCGCGTGCCCGCGGCAATGTTTTGCTCCACATCAAAAGGTTCATAGGCACCGAAGCGCCGCGCTGTCGCCGGCATGAGCTGCATCAACCCCATCGCTCCCTTGCTCGAAAGTGCTAGCGGATTCCACCGCGATTCCACATCGATCAACGCGGCGACCAACTCTGGCGAGACACGATAGTGCCCCGCATATTGCCGCACAAACTGCTCCGCCGGCGCGGGATTTACTTGGGCCAGTGCGAATCGGGAAAGCAAGAGCAGCAGAGGTAGTATGCATTGCTTCATGAAGGTGGCCCTCCAGGGAGTGCCAGGCTCCGCGCAAATCGGGCGCCGTCGTCAAGCAGGCTCTTGAATCCTTCGCGGAGCAACAGATGACGCCGATCCTTCTCCGTTTTTGCCAGGAACGGCAGCAGCACGTCGCGGTGCTCCTCGGTTACGTGGTCGGTTCCGAGCAACTGAAGCGCATTCGCGAAGTCGATCATCTCCGAGACCGAGGGCGGCTTTTCGAGAGAATAGTTGCGGAACGAGAGCGCAATCCCCGCCATCTCCCGGTGAAACGTCTCATCAGCCTTTGGAGTGCGGCTGGCGATGATCTCCGCCTCACGCTCCGGCGTCGGGTGCTCGACACGCACGTAGAGACTGCGCCTCCGGATGGGGTCGCCCAGTCTGCGCTCCTCATTACTGGTGAGCACGACGAAGGGAATGCTCTTTGCGCTGACGGTGCCAAACTCGGGAATCGAAAGCGTCCATGCGGAAAGTATTTCCAACAGCATTGCTTCGAA
>Ga0265339_10002986_pt1 | contig 11941 bp, 3 predicted proteins | sample 4CB219metaG_FD_202085 | JGI IMG/M metagenome (GOLD analysis project Ga0265339, IMG submission 202085) | Rhizosphere microbial communities from Carex aquatilis grown in University of Washington, Seatle, WA, United States - 4-CB2-19 metaG | ecosystem: Host-associated > Plants > Roots > Rhizosphere...
CGCGCCGGCAGGCTTGGTCTGCGGCCGCGAGCGCATCCTCCGGCTTGCCAAGAGCCAGCAGCGACGCCGAGGCGTGCAGGAATGGCGCCGGAACGTCCGGTCGCTCCTTTTGCAAATCGATGAAGTACTGCAACGCCTCGGTATGCCGCCCTGCCCCGTGCAACGCCAGCCCGAGGTTGAGCCGCGTTTGTGGATCGCCCGGGTCGATCGCTCTGGCCCGATCGAGAAGATCAGCCGCCTCGGCGAATTGTCCCACTTTCAGCCGATCCGCACCCTGTTGGCGAAGCGCTGCGAGCGAGCCGCCATCTCTACTGCCCGCAATGGCCGTCTCGGATGGCTTCAGAATGCTGTTCGACACGCGCGCACCGGCTGACCGCTTTTGGGCGGCAAATCCTCTCGCCACGCTTCGCGCAGCAGTTGGCGCCCTCCGGTGCAAGGCTAACAGGCGCCGCAACGGACGAAAAGCTTACGCGATCGGGTGCATCTGGCTATTCGTCGGCACGCTCAGAGCGGAATTCGCGCCCTGCCCGGCAGTTCCGTCGAAAGCCGGCGCGGTTGCCGACCATCGGCCTTATCGACGTGATCGTGTTGTTGCTGATGTGGTAGACTTCGAAAGCTCCGATATTCGAGTTGCGCATCAACATAGCGGTCTCGTTGGCGCGACCGGAGAAATCGCCGAAGCCCGAGACTTGCCATTCAAACCGACCTGGCCCATTGGGCCGGCAAACGTGACCGTATCGTTGCTGATGCCGTAGTTTCCAAAGGCTCCATCGTTGTTGTCGCGCATCAGCATGTCAGTCTCGCCCGCGCGGGTCAAAAAAACGCCAGGCCCGAAACCGCGGAAACGGGCATCACCTTCGGTCGAGACAGATTAAAATCCGCCCTGCGCAGCTGCAACAAAACGCACTTTTGATTCGCGCCTTCCTAGGCTTCTAGCGCTGGACCTATAGGAAGTAATGACGAGGGTGCTTGCCGATAAGCTGAGTTGGTTCGGATTGATTGAGGGCTGTAAGGTCGCGCCGACAGGTGTGATGCGGCGATGGACAGAGCGCGGACGAGGACAGCACCACGCCTCGGCTACGAGATCGCCTGGGGCTGATTGGTCGTGCTCAAAGGACCAGTTGTGTTTGAAGCGTCGGACGCCGAGACCTGGGCGAACTGTGAGGAGGCGTCGGACCCGCCGCCACTCGGCGCGAACGACGCCATGGCCTGCGTGAGCTGCGCAGTCGCGCTGCTCGATGCGGCGCCGGCCGGATCGACTGCCATACCGCTGAGCTGTGCGGCCGGCGGGCTGCTCGGCGGATCGGCGGCAATACCAGCGACCGACCATTCGAGGCCCACTTGCCCCATAGATGCCGCCGACGTGATCGCGTTGTTGCTAATGTCGTAGATCTCGAACTGGCCGGTATCGCTGTTGCGCATCAGCATGTCGCCGGTACCGGCGCCATTGATCGAACCAAAGCCGGCAACGGACCATTCCAGACCGACCTGTCCCATCGGAGCCGCCGAGGTGATCTGATTATTGCTGATGTCGTAAATCTCGAATTGCCCGGTATTGTTATTGCGCATCAGCATGTCGGACTCGTTGGGCCGCGTCGAGAAATCGCCGAAGCCCGCGACCGACCATTCCAGGCCGACCTGCCCCATCGGCGCCGCCGATGTGATCGCGTTGTTGCTGATGTCGTAGATCTCGAACTGGCCGGTATTGCTGTTGCGCATCAGCATGTCGGTCTCGTTGGGCCGCGTGGAGAAGTCGCCAAATCCCGCGACCGACCACTCCTGTCCCACTTGGCCCATCGGCGCCGCAAAGGTGATGGTGTTATTGGCAAGATCGTAGATCTCGAAGTTGCCGTTGTTGCCGTCGCGCATCAGCATATCGGTTTCGCCCGAGCGCGAGCTGAAATCGCCGAAGCCCGAAACCGACCACTCCAATCCGACCTGCCCCATCGGGGCGGCGCCGGTGAGATTATTGTTGCTAACGTCGTAGATCTCGAACTGCCCGGTATTGCTGTTACGCAAAATCAGGTCGGAGGTGTCCGGCGCATCGAATGCGCCGACGCCGGCGACCTTCCATTCCAATCCAACCTGGCCCAGCGGTGCCGCCGCCAGAATGCCGTTGCCGCCGAGATCGTAGATCTCGTAACCGCCGTTGTTGCCGTCGCGCATGACCATGTCGGCAGTCGTGGCGGAGGGCGGGCTTGAGTTTGGCAGATTCACCGTGGCGACGCCGTTGTCCTGAAAGAGTGAAAAATCATTGACCGTGTATTGGCCGGCAATATTCACCGTTGTGAGAATGACGTTGCCATTGACGACGCTCAACGCGCCGCTTGAACCGCCCTGCTGCCACGCAAGGTGCATCGAAGATGAATAGGGGACGCTGGTGAATAGAACCAGGTTGCCGCCTGAGAGAGTGCTGGTGATTTCGGCCTCGGGAAATGGATTGGAAAGTTCCAGTACGCCGTTTTGAGCTGTAAACGCCAGGTTTCCGGACAGCTGTGCGAGTGCCTGGACGATGGAGCCTTGGCCAATGTCGATTGTGCCGGCGCCGGAAACTGGCTTTTCCAGAATGAGGGTGTCGTTTTCCGCTGCCATGGTGCCGTCGTTCTCGACTGGGCTGTCGATCGACAGGTTGCCTCCATCGGTAGTGATCAGTCCTGCCGCGCCGTTGGTGATCGTGTTGCTGCCGGTATTGAGGACCAGTGTTTGCCCCGCAACCATGGATTCGATCGTGCCAGACGCGTTATCCAGAGTGAGATTCGTGTCGCCGACCGTGCCGGCGCCCTTGAGCGTCTGGTTGACCAGCGTCAGCGACGCCGCGTGACCGTCGCTGACGACCTGATCGTCGGCGGCGTCGTCCGTTCCGCCGAGATCGATGATGCCGGCAGTGGACGACCCAACGGTATCGACCGTGACGTTGCCGGCGATTTGCAGACTGGTGACTTTGCCTTCGCTGTCGAGATCGACCAGCAGGTTATTGACAAGGGTCGACGCGTCGCCGTCCATACCGAAGATCAGGGTACCGCCATTGTTCGCATATACGGAGGCGTTGTTGGTAAAGCTTCCGCTTCCCGCAGAGCCCGTGATCTGCAATGTGCCCGGCGTATCGGCGCCGGCCAGGCTGTTGTTGGTCTGGACGGTTGCGTCGTTGATGAACACAAGACCGGTATTGAGGCCTATTTGGCCGTCGCCCGAGATGGTTTCGCTGGAGTTGGTAAATGTAGCGCCGCCGGAACCGGCAATGATCTTACTGTCAGTTACCGCTGCTCCAAGGATTTGCATCTCGATTAGGCCCGTGCCATCGGCAGTTACATTCGCGCCGCCCTCGATGACAAGACTGCCGATGGCCGCCGGGGGCGGGCCGCCGGAATTGAATTCCACGTTTCCGGTGCCCGCCAGATTTTCCCCGACAATGACCGAGCCGTTCACAACCTCGATGGTTCCATCAATCTCGATCGGGCCGCCTCCGGTCGCATCGATCGTCAAGGTACGGTCATCCAAAAAAATCTTGTCATTGGCGCCGAGTGTCAGGCCGCCAATGTTTTCGGAGACATTGTCGATATGGAGAGATAAGGAGCTTGCAGTCGATATAACCGTGTCGTCCGTCGAGTTGGGGACGACGCCCAGGCTCCAATTGTTGTCTGAACTGCCCGCGGCCCCACCAAAATCAAGTTCGCCGTTTGGGCCAACCCAACTGTCCGTCGCCATGGCACTTCCTTCCCGAATGTCCTCGCAAATTTTCTATTGAGAACTTTTACGGCAGCGCGTCTCACGTTGCTGCGTGTTCTACGGAAGTCGATCGGCCGTACCGCCGACTTTGGCACGGAGCCCCCCGATATAAAAACGGAGCTGGCCGCCGCCACGGCGGCCCTCATGGCTCATACGTCTCCGCTCCCATTAGGCCAAAACCGCCACTGCCCGGCAAGCGCTTTAGTGAGCGTTGCGTGGATTAGTTGCAATGCAACAGACTATAGACCGCCCATCTCGGCAATGGGGCAAGGGGTTACAACACGACGAGAACCCCGTCGGAGGCAACGCAGCGCAATCTGCCACCATTAGGTCGAACTGGCGTGCGGTATTTGCCCGGCGAACAGTGTGGCCGAACTTGACTGCGGAGGGCCCGAGCCAAGGGACGCGGTCGTGTCGAGCGCACCCCCTGCAGGATCGACCATCGACGCCATGGCCTGCACGAGCTGGCTGTTTGAGGCCCCGGATGGCGGATCGGCGGCGATGCCTCCGACTGACCACTCCAGCCCGACCTGGCCCATGGACGCCGCCGATGTGATGCCGTTGTTGGCAATGTCGTAGATCTCGAAGGCGCCAGTATTGCTGTTGCGCATGAGCATATCGCTCGCGCCCGCGCCATTGATGGCGCCAAAGCCCGCGACTTGCCACTCCAATCCGACTTGCCCCATCGGTGCGGCTGAGACGAGCTGGCTGTTACGGATGTCATAGATCTCGAAGGCGCCCGTATTTTTGTTGCGCATCAGCATGTCGGTCTCATTGGCGTTGCCGGAGAAATCGCCAAAACCTGCCACCGACCATTCCAGCCCGACCTGCCCCATTGGTGCCGCCGAGGTGATCTGGTTATTGCTGATGTCGTAGATCTCAAATTGCCCGGTATTGTTGTTGCGCATTAGCATGTCGGATTCGCTGGCTCGCGTCGAGAAATCCCCAAATCCGGCTACCGACCATTCCAGTCCCACCTGGCCCATGGGCGCCGCCGACGTGATGCCGTTGTTGGCGAGGTCGTAGATCTCGAATTGGCCGGTGTTGCTGTTGCGCATCAGCATATCGGTCTCGCCAGAACGCGAGCTGAAATCGCCGAACCCGGCGACCTGCCATTCGAGCCCAACCTGACCCATGGGCGCAGCATTGGTGATGCTGTTGTTGCTGATGTCGTAAATCTCGAACTGGCCGGTGTTGCTGTTACGCAGGATCATGTCCGACGTGTCACTGCCGAAGAAACCACCTAGGCCGGCGACCTTCCACTCAGGGCCGACCTGCCCCATCGAGTAGGCGGCTAAAATCGCGTTATTGCCCAGGTCGTAGATTTCGTAGTTGCCGCTTCCGTCACGCATGATCATGTCCGCAGTCGTACCCGACGGCGGCGAAGGATTACCGATCACCTCGATCAGCGTGTTGCCATTGGTATCCCGCTCAACCTCGAAATCCGAGGAGGTGTATTGGCCTTGCAGGCTGACGGTCGTCTGAACGACGCCATTTTTCTCCAGGAACAGCGTGCCGGCGGTCCCACCCTGCGCCCAGACTGCCTGAAAGCCGGGATCGAAGGCTTCATAGGTCAGATCAAAACCGTCGCCGCGGGCGGCGCCGGCAATCGAATTGCTGATACGATGGTCGGCCGCCACCGCGAGCACGCCGCCCGAGCCCGTGAATTGCACAATCCCAATGATGCTGCCGGTATTCAGAACGGACAGAGTGCCGCCCGGCCCAATATAGATCGCGCCATTGCCCTGATTAGTGATCGAACCTGTGACGAAGATCTCGCCTCCGGCCAGCACGTTGACGATGCCGCTGTTGGTGACCGGGCCGTCGATGAAGATCTCGCCGCCCTCGGCGGCCTCGATCTTGCTGCTTGCGTCGACATTCGTAGTTGCGGCTGCGAGCACAAGCTGCACCTGGGTCTCTTCGATCAAGAAGCTTTGAAGCTTCAGGCTCAGAAAAGAATCGCCGATGCTGCCCGCTCCGGTCAGTTCACCGCCGTTGAGAGTGAGCGAAACCGCGGTGTGGGTTCCGTCGCTGACAATCTCGTTGCCTTCGCCCCCGTTGGAGCCGGTGAATTCAATCCGACCACCGCCCGAGTTGTTGATGATCACGTTATCCGTGATCTCCACCTTTGTGGTCGTGTCAGCGATGGTGTTGTTTATGTCGATAGTGCCGACGTTGGTAATGTTGACAGTGTTATCTGCTCCGTTGCCAAATATCAGTGTTCCTTCCGTATCGGCTTTCAGCAAATTCTCATTGTTGAATGCTCCGCCCGCGACATCGCCCCACAGTATGAGGGTCCCATTACCCGTCTCGACCGTTGTCTCGTTGATAAAATTAATCCCTAAAATCGAGCCGGTACCGCTCAGATTGTTGTCAACGTCGGTCAACGTCGCAATGTTATTCCGGCTCGTGATGATATTCGAGCCTGCATTCGCCTGCCCGATCGCGCTCAAAAGAATAGCGCCGGCGCCGTCGAAGCTGACGCTGCCGCTGATTGCAAGGATGCTTTGGTTGGCCGTCATGGAGTCGAATGTGAAATCGCCTGAGTTGTCGTAGACACCATTGCCGATAACAAAAGTTGCTGCATTGAGGTCGACAACGCCGAAGGTACCCCCAGCGGCCGACGCATTCGTGTCAGTGAAGGTGCTGCCGTTGGTGATGTCGAGCTGGTCACCGCTGTTGATCATGATGGTGTTAACGGTAGCGTTCGACGAGCTGGTGATCGTCGTGTTATTTGCGCTGCTCCCGATGACCACATCGCTCGAGCTCGTCGGGACCCCGCCGCTCCAGCTTCCGGCTGTGGTCCAACTGCCCGAGCTGCCCGATGTCCAGGTATCCGTCGCCATGATGTTTCTCCTGTCAGCCTGGGACCATCGTCCGCAAGCGTCAGTGTCGTGCGCGTTAGCGGTTCATCCGCAATCGCAGTGCCGAGCAGACGGGAATTTGCGAAGACTGATAACGCGCAAGACGATGGGCGTGTAGACTAGCCGCGCGCGGATATGCTCGAGACGTTGGTGCTTGCGCGCGCAAGCCCATAATCCGCCATCGATTACGGCTAAAAGTCGCCCCTGAGTACTCCTGTCGCTAAGAGCACGATGACAGGTTGTGGAATGACTGTCAAATGCTGGGCGGCGCGCACGAAAAAACAAAGTTCATTGCTGAGAACGGATCTAAATCAACGCGCAGAACGAGAACGGGATGCTTCCGGGCGAAATCGCGTCGGCATCCGATTTGGTAGCGTTGGTTGTCCGCGCTCTCGCCGTCCCATCATCGACTGCTCCCGCGAATCACATCTCGATCCACGGAGTCACGGATTAAACGCCGTCGAGTCTTGCAACACAATCCCACAGATAGCTGCCCTGACAGCGGACATACGCTCCGGTCGCGAGGTGGTCAGTTTCGGAAATGCGCCCTGGAGGGCTTCATCCTGCGATTGGGGCGGGTGCCAGTCTGGTGTAGGTCGTGAGGCTTGGTGAAACAGCAACCGGGCTCGGAGCGAGAGATTGCGTTGTTGCCGGTACGAGCGGACCCGTGTCCGACGTCGTGCCTGAAGGCGCGAACGACGCCATCGCCTGGGTGAACTGGGCGCTCGACGAGCCACTTGGAGGATCGGCGGCTATGCCGGCCACCGACTATTCCAGCCCGACTTGGCCCATTGATGCCGCATTGGTGAGCTGGTTATTGGCGATGTCGTAGACCTCGAACGCGCCGGTGTTGTTATTGCGCATGAGCATGTCGCTCGTGCCAGCCCCATCAATTGAACCGAAACCCACAACAGACCACTCGAGACCGACCAGGCCCATCGGCGCCGCTGACGTGATGGTGTTATGGTTGATGTCGTAAATCTCGAACGCCCCAGTATTGTTGTTGCGCATCAGCATGTCGGTTTCGTTGGCGTTACCAGAGAAATCGCCAAAGCCCGCCACCGACCATTCCAGACCGACCTGGCCCATTGGGGTGGCCGAAGTGATCGTGTTGCTGCTGATGTCGGAAATCTCGAATGCGCCTGTGTTATTATTGCGCATCAGCATGCCGCTCTCGCTAAGTCGAGTAGAGAAGTCACCGAATCCCGCGGCCGACCATTCGAGGCCAACCTGGCCCATCGGCGCCGCCGAGGTGATGCCATTGTTGGCCAGGTCGTAAATCTCAAGCTGTCCGGTATTGCTGTTGCGCATTAGCATGTCGGTTTCGCCGGCGCGCGAACTGAAATCACCGAAACCCGATACCGACCACTCCAGACCGACTTGCCCCATGGGCGCGGCGCCGGTGAGGCTGTTGTTGCTGATATCGTAAATCTCGAACTGACCCGTATTGCTATTGCGCAGGATCATGTCCGAGGTGTCGAGGGAATTGAACGCGCCGACGCCTGCGACCTTCCACTCCAGTCCGACCTGACCTAGCGGTCCGGCCGACAGGATGCCGTTGCTGCCGAGATCATAGATCTCATAATCACCGTTATTGCCGTCACGCATGATCATGTCGGCGGTCGGGGTTGGCGGCGGCGGAGGGGGCGGCAGGTTGATACCGAGGCCGTACTCATGGCCGGCCCCGTCAACATATGTTCCGACCATTTCACCCGAATTATTGATTCCGTAAAGACGAGTGTTTGTCCCGCCCGGAACGTCGATGGTGGTGAAGGTGCCAGCCGGTTGATTGTATATAAAGCCGTGAGAGAGTCCGTTACCGTCGATATAATAGCCAACAATCTGATCGGCGTTGTTGATCCCCTCGGCATAAGTACCGTTCACTGCGTTGGGATCGTCGAAATAGGAGAACGCACCGCCGTTATACAGAAAACCGTGTGCGGTAGTGGAGGTGGGGTTGATTTGGATCGGCGCCGATGAAATAGCCGACGACCTGGTCTTCGTCGTTGACGCCGTGCGCATAGCTGGCGCCGCCGACACCCGGATAGTTGAATTCCACAATGTTCGAGCTTGTATCAAGAAAGGCGTGATCGCCGCCGTGATCGGTGTAATACCCCACAACGGCGCCGGCGCTGTTAATGCCGAAGCCATAGGTTTTCACATAGCTCGGCGTGCCGGCTATGCCCACGCCGTTGATGGGGGCCTGAATATCCTCCCATGTCGTGGCGTTGGTCGCCATAAAAGCATCGTAGGCCGAATCGAAATTTTCATATTCGTAAACGCCTCCTCCCCCGAGCTCCCCGTAGTCATCCCAAAACCCGGAACCGGTTATTTGCCCGGAGTTGTTTATGCCTTCTGCTGTTGAAACGGTCTGAGACCGGTAATATTCGTTAGTCCCCTGCGGAGTGGCCTGGGTCGTTAGACTGACGGTCGAAAAGGTTCCGTTGTATTCGAAACCGTGGCTGCCGCTGCCGTCGTCATAATAACCAACGATCTCGCCGGCGTCGTTGACGCCCTGCACGTAAGTTCCAGCTGTCGCTGACGGATCGTCAAGCGTGGTGAACGTGTATCCCATCGGGGATCCCCCTTCGGTTCTTTTCTCGCGCGGCCTCGGCCAAGTGCCCCCGGTCGTACAATAAGCAGGCGAAGTCGAGATTCCAAACAAACATTATGGAAGATCCTCATTTTTTCTCCTGCTCAGGAACTTACTCTATCATTTGAAAAACGCGGCCAAGGCGAAGCGGCGTTCGTTCAACTAGAATTCAGCGAGAGCCAAGGCGCATGGTCAGATAGATGTGCGACATGCCGCCGCGCGAACGCATATGGCGCCCGCCCGGTGTGGAAATTGCTTCTTGGCCTTGGCGCCAACTACAGTTTGCTTTGTGCCCCCATTTCGGAGGCTGGCCAGGGGCGCCCACGAAAGGAGCACGCCATGTCTCAGGGCCCAATCACTTCGATCGCCGTAGTCGGCATCGATATCGGCAAGAACTCATTCCATATTGTCGGCCTCGATCAGCGCGGCGGGACTGTGCGGTGGCAGAAGTGGTCGCGCGGCCAAGTGGAAGCACGATTTGCAGCCTTCCGCCGTGCCTGATCGGCATGGAAGCCAGCGTCGGTGCGCATCATCTAGCCGTAAGCTGAAGGAGCACCGCCACGATGCCCGGCTGATGCCGCCGAGGTACGTGCGGCCCTACTCGAAGGGACAGAAGAACGACTTCCGTGATGCCGAGGCGATCACCGAGGCTGTGCAGCGTCCAACGATGAAGTTCGTTGCGACGAAGACCCCCCGGTCACCTCGACCTACAAGCGCTACACCGGGTGCGCGAACGACTGGTCAGTCAGCGCACCGGCATCATCAATCAAATCCGTGCTTTCCTGTTGGAGCGCGGTATTGCGGTGCGGCAGGGGCTACGGCTTTTACGTGCCGGGTTGCCGCGGATATTAGCTGCGCCATCCGATGTCCTATCGATGCCGCAGAGTTGGCGCCGTCCACAGCATCGCGAGCGACCGAATCGCGATGGTTGGGCGACTTCCTTTGCCCTAAATTCCGACATATCGCTGCGTTGCATCAAACGGCAAAACGCACTACAAGCCGCCGTGTCCCGGACGCGCAAACAGCGGCCACAGTAACCGGCCTATGAAATCGGCTGCGGGTGATTGGTCGCAGTCAAAAGACTGGTTGTGTTTGAGGCTTCCGGCGCCTGAAGGAGCGACGCGGTGGCGGTTGTGCCGGCACTCAGCGCGAAGGAGGCCATCGCCTGGGCGAGTTGGTTGGTTGCGCTGCTGGGCGTGGTGCCGACCGGATCGACCGCGCTACCGCTGAGTTGTGCGCGCGGAGGTGAGCTGGCGCCACCTGTCGAAATTCCAGCGACTGCCCATTCGAGGCCGACCTGGCCCATCCCGGTCGCAAGCGTGATGGTATTGTTGATGATGTCGTAAAGTTCGAATGCGCCGGTATTTGAATTGCGCATCAGCATGTCGGTTTCGTCGGCGTTGCCGGAAAAATCGCCGAAGCCCGCGATTTGCCATTCCAGGCCGATCTGTCCCATCGCGGCGGACGAAGTGATGGCGTTGTGGCTGATGTCGTAGACTTCGAATGCACCGGTATTTGAGTTGCGCATCAGCATGTCGGTTTCACCGGCACGGCCCGAGAAATCGCCAAAGCCCGCGACCTGCCACTCCATGCCGACTTGCCCCATCGCCGCGGCGGAAGTGATGGTGTTGTTGGCGATGTCATAGACCTCGAACGAGCCGGTGTTGCTGTTGCGCATCAGCATGTCGGTCTCGTTGGGCTGCGTTGAGAAGTCGCCGAACCCGGCGACCGACCATTCCAACCCGACCTGCCCCATGGGGGCGGCCGACGTGATCATGTTGTTGCCGATGTCGTAGATCTCAAATGTGCCGGTGCTGGTGTTTCGCATCAGCATGTCGGTCTCGTTGGGCCGCGTCGAGAAGTCGCCGAACCCGGCGACCGACCATTCAAGGCCCACCTGCCCCATCGGCCCCGCCGAGACGATGGCGTTGTTGCTGATGTCGTAGACCTCGAACGCCCCGCTATTGCTGTCGCGCATCAGCATGTCGCCGGCGTCGCCGCCGAAACTGCCGAAGCCCGCGACTTTCCACTCGGGGCCGACCTGGCCCATGGGCGCCGCCGCCAGGATCGCGTTGCCGCCGAGGTCGTAAATCTCGAAATCGCCGTTGCCGCCATCGCGCATGATCATGTCGGCGGTTGCGGAGCCAGCGCTGGCGAAGCCCAGAATGTTGAATATCTCGGTGTCCAGGCTGGTCAGCGTTGCGGTCGCGGGATTGCCGGTCTGCGGCAGCGCAAAGGGATCGTTGTCACCGAGAACGTCGCCCGCATTCGAGAACAGCGTGTAGTCGCCGACGGTCAGGTAGTTGGCGACGTCGGTGCCGCCGCCGTTGAGGGAAAAATAGGCGGGCTGACCGTCAGTCCATTGCAGATTGCCGGCCGACCCGTAGCGGAAAAGATCGAGCACGCTCGGCACGTCGCCTTCGCTGATGACGTAACCCGTATTCCAGCCGAGCGCGTGCCCGATCTCCTGCAGGGCGGCCTGTTCCCAGTCCGCGACCGGCTCGACTGACAGATCGCCTGTATTGAAGCCGATCGACCCGTCGACGCTGCTGGCGTCCCCGAAAAACACGCCGAGCGCCTTCTCTTGCGCGCTGGTCACAAGATAGGAATTCGGATTGCCGGGGAGCGAGGCATAATTCGGCAGGCCGGTGTAGCTCGCGGGCAGCGATGCGATCGCCGCGTTGGCGACGAACCAGCTTTTCATCGTGGCGTAGTCGATATCGGTGGAGTTGTTGAAGCCGCCGAGCGAGAAAATGCC
>Ga0265339_10002988_pt1 | contig 11937 bp, 12 predicted proteins | sample 4CB219metaG_FD_202085 | JGI IMG/M metagenome (GOLD analysis project Ga0265339, IMG submission 202085) | Rhizosphere microbial communities from Carex aquatilis grown in University of Washington, Seatle, WA, United States - 4-CB2-19 metaG | ecosystem: Host-associated > Plants > Roots >...
GCGAAATCTTGACTCGCCGGAAACCCCCTCCTATATCCGCCGCACCTTGTTAGCACTCAATGTTGCAGAGTGCTAACGGGCGGGATTTCACAGCATTTTTGGAGACAACATGGCTTTCCGTCCCCTGCACGACCGCGTGGTCGTCCGCCGTGTCGACAGCGAGGAAAAGACCGCTGGCGGCATCATCATTCCCGACACCGCCAAGGAAAAGCCCTCCGAGGGCGTGATCGAGGCCGTGGGCCCGGGCGCCCGCGACGAGAGCGGCAAGCTCGTTCCGATCGACGTGAAGGTCGGCGACCGCATCCTGTTCGGCAAATGGAGCGGCACCGAGGTCAAGCTCGACGGCAAGGACCTCTTGATCATGAAGGAAACCGACATCATGGGCGTGATCGGCTGATCGCCGGCCCTCCCCTGATCGTTTCAACCTAAGGAGCGCCTCACATGGCTGCCAAAGACGTAAAGTTTTCCACTGATGCCCGCGACAAGATGGTCCGCGGCGTCAACATCCTCGCCAATGCGGTGAAGGTCACGCTCGGTCCCAAGGGCCGCAACGTCGTGATCGACAAGTCGTTCGGCGCCCCGCGCATCACGAAGGACGGCGTCACCGTCGCCAAGGAAGTCGAGCTCGAAGACAAGTTCGAGAACATGGGCGCCCAGATGGTGCGTTCGGTCGCCTCCAAGACCAACGACGTTGCCGGTGACGGCACCACCACCGCGACCGTGCTCGCGCAGGCGATCGTCAACGAGGGCGTCAAGCTCGTCGCCGCCGGCATGAACCCGATGGACCTGAAGCGCGGCATCGACCTCGCCGTCGCCGAAGTCGTCGCCAACCTCGCCAAGGCCAAGAAGACCATTTCGTCGAGCTCGGAAGTCGCCCAGGTGGGCACGATCTCGGCCAATGGCGAGACCTCCGTCGGCGAGATGATCGCCAAGGCGATGCAGAAGGTCGGCAATGAGGGCGTGATCACCGTCGAAGAGGCCAAGACCACCGAGACCGAACTCGACGTCGTCGAGGGCATGCAGTTCGACCGCGGCTATCTCTCGGCGTATTTCGTCACCAATCCCGACAAGATGACCGCCGTGCTCGAGGAGCCCTACATCCTGCTCCACGAGAAGAAGCTGTCGAACCTGCAGGCCATGCTGCCGATCCTCGAGGCCGTGGTGCAGACCCAGCGTCCACTGGTGATCGTCGCCGAGGATATCGAGGGCGAGGCTCTGGCCACGCTCGTCGTCAACCGACTGCGCGGCGGCCTCAAGGTCGCGGCGGTCAAGGCGCCGGGCTTTGGTGATCGCCGCAAGGCCATGCTCGAGGACATCGCGATCCTCACCGGCGGCCAGGTGATCTCGGAAGACCTCGGCATCAAGCTCGAGAATGTCGGGCTCGATATGCTCGGCACCGCCAAGCGCGTCGAGATCGCCAAGGAAACCACGACCATCATCGACGGCTCGGGCCAGAAGTCCGACATCGAGGGCCGTGTCGCCCAGATCAAGTCGCAGATCGAGGAGACCACCTCGGACTACGACAAGGAGAAGCTGCAGGAGCGTCTTGCCAAGCTCGCCGGCGGTGTTGCGGTGATCAAGGTCGGCGGCGCCACCGAAGTCGAAGTGAAGGAAAAGAAGGATCGCGTCGATGACGCGCTCAACGCCACCCGCGCCGCGGTCGAGGAAGGCATCGTCGCCGGTGGCGGCGTGGCTCTGCTCCGTGCGGCCAGTGCACTGACGGCCAAGGGTGCGAACCCGGACCAACAGGCCGGCATCAACCTGGTGCGTCGCGCGTTGCAGGAACCGATCCGCCAGATCGTCCAGAACGCGGGCGACGAAGGCTCGGTCGTGGTCGGCAAGATTCTCGAGAACTCCAACGCCAACTATGGCTACGACGCGCAGACCAGCACCTATGGCGATATGATCCAGCTCGGCATCGTCGACCCGGTGAAGGTCGTGCGCACGGCGCTGCAGGACGCGGCCTCGGTTGCATCGCTCCTGATCACCACCGAGGCGATGATCGCCGAGACGCCGAAGGACGCAGCCCCGGCGATGCCGGGCGGCGGTGGCGGCATGGGCGGCATGGGTGGTATGGACTTCTAAGGAAGTCCCTGCCTCCACGCTTCAAAGCACTCCGGACTCTCCAGTCACGGACCATCGAGGGCGCTGCGGGAAACCGCGGCGCCCTTTTCGTTCTCAAGTCCCTTCTGACCTGGCTTCGTTAAGGCGAGTCTCGGACTTGTCGAGCGCGAAAGTGTGTATTATCTTACACAACGAGATGCTCGACGTGCTGTAATTCCAGGAGAAGCGTGGAGTGCACATCGAGACAAACAGCCGGAAGCTGATCAAGATGATTAGAGACGATGGCTGGTTGGAGGCCGGGGTCGAAGGTTCCCACCATCATTTCAGGCACCCGACCAAACCCGGCAAACTCCAGGTACCGCACCCCAAGAAGGATCTTCCACTGGGGACCGCCCGAGCGATCATGCGGGACGCCGGATTGCTGAAGGAAAAGTGAAATGCGCTACGTGGCCCTGATGCACAAGGACAAGAACTCCGCCTATGGCGTGAGCTTTCCTGATCTGCCCGGATGCTATTCAGCCGGCGATACGCTGGACGAGGCGGTCACCAACGCCTCCCGGGGACTGAGCGCCTTCGTGCGTTGGCTTGAGGCCGATGGCGATCCGGTGCCTACCCCTCGGGCGCCAGATGAGATCATGTCCGATCCCAAGCTCAAGCAGGATCGCGTCGGGGCAACGCTCGTGCTTGTTCCCCTGATCCGCGATCTCGGCTCGACGACGCGGATCAATGTCTCTGTTGATCTCGGTCTGCTTGAGGCCGTCGACTCCGAGGCAAAGCAGCGCGGCCAGACTCGATCGGCGTTCATCGCCTCGGCAGTCCGCAAGGAACTGATTGCGCCCTGAGAGGCGCTTTTAGTTTACATGAACATTGCCGCCGCATTAATTCGGTCGCCAAAGGGCCGCCAGACGGGCCTCGTTAGCGTCTGGTTAACCATAACGGCGCTGGCATCTGCATTGCGTCCGGCATCCCCGCCGGCGCAACCAAGGTGACAGTCATGTCCATCTCAGGACTTGGGAGCTCACCGTACGCTCAGCCGTACCAGCCCCCGAGTTTTTCCACTCTCGATACCAACAAGGACGGATCGATCTCGCTCGACGAGCTCGAAGCAGCTGCGCCAGGAGGCGCCAGCGCGACGAGCAACGCCAATGTGCAGGCGCTGTTCAAAGCCATGGATACCAATGGCGATGGCAGCATCTCACAGGACGAAAAGTCGGCGTTCGACCAAAAAGTTCAGTCGCACCATCATGGCGGCGGCGGACATCACCATGGGGGAATGGGCTTTCTGGCCCAGCAGCTTTCGCAGACACCGGACTCACAGGCATTCGCAGCGACCGACACCAACGGGGATGGTTCGGTCAGCCTGAGCGAGTTGTCCGCGGATCCCGCGGCACAGGGTGTCAGCTCAAGCAGCATGCAACAGCTGTTCAACATGATCGACACGAACGGCGATGGATCGATCAGCCCGAGCGAAAGCTCGAGCTTCCTCGATCAGGTCAGGCAGGCGGTCGGCCAGGCGAGCGGCGCGGGCCAAAGCGGGTTTGGCAGCTTGGGAGGGCTCGGCTCGTCCGGGAGCTCTGATGCGACCGATCCGCTCAGCATCCTGCTGCAGACGGGTTCGTCAAACTCGACGAGCGCGAGCAACGACAACTCGACCGGCGATCCGAGCAGCTCGACCGGCACGAGTTCGCCGAGCGACCTGCTGCTGATGGCGGCGAATGCCTACTCGACGTCGAGCCAGCAGCCCGACCTCGTCGGTATGTTGCAGAACCTGCTGCAGAGCGCAGCCTGACGATCAACGAGGCGGCCTCTCGTGGGCCGCCTCGACTTTGTCCGGATTTGCAGCCACGGTTCGCGCCTCGCCTTGGGAGGTGTCCATGCTCGTCCGCGCCGTCGTCGCGCTCAGCGCCCTGCTTTCGGTCGCCACGGCCGCTCTCGCCGATCCGCAATATGTCGACGACCGCTCGACGCCGGTTGCGGTGATCCAGTCGTTCTACGACGCCATCGACCGCCAGGAGTATGCGCGGGCCTATTCGTATTACGAGGATGGTCAAGGCGTCGCCAAGTTCGAGGACTTCCAGGCGGGTTATGCCGACACCGCGAGCGTCAGCATCGCCTTCGGCAGCCCGACGTCCGAAGGTGCCGCTGGAAGCACGTTCTATTCGCTGCCGGTGAGCATCGGGGCCATCAGCACGTCGGGCAAGCCCTCGTATTTTGCCGGCTGCTACACGTTGCGGCTGGCCAACCCGGCGATCCAGGCCGCGCCGCCGTTCCAGCCGATGCACATCGTTTCGGGGCACCTCGTCGCGGCCAAGGGCGTCGGGCAGAAATACCTGCCCAAGAGCTGCGCGCAGTAGCCCCTAGCCGGCCACGCGCGCGACCAGCAACTCCCTAAGTTCGGCGCGCTTGACCTTGCCGTTCTCATTGCGTGGAACGGCATCGATCCTGAGGATGCGGTTGGGAGTCTTCTCGTTGAGGCTGGCGTAGGCACGGGCGCCCATCGCCGGCGCATCGACCGCATTGTCGGAGACGACGCCTGCCCAGATTTCCTCGATGCCGTTGACGGGAACCCCGACCACAGCGACGTCACGAACCTGCGGGTCGCGACGCAGGACCTCCTCGATGAACTCGGGCGCGACGACCACGCCGCCGCGGTTGATGATTTCGGTGGTGCGGCTGACGATGACCACCAGCCCATCGGCGTGCAGCTGGCCGACGTCGCCAGGATAGAACCAGCCATCGCGAATGGTCTCGACCGGATCGGGGGAGTCGCCGGCGTAGGCCGCCATTTCCGGCGAGCGCACGCGGATGATGCCGTCGGCGCCGCGCGGCACTTCGTTGCCGTTCGCATCGACGACCTGCATTTCGACCCAGGGACGCACATAGCCGGCCGAGCCCTCGGCCCGCTCGAGCGAGTCGCCGCTGCCGCCGGTAATGTTGCCCATCTCGGTCGAGCCGTAGCCGAAGGCGATATTGCTGCAGAGTTTGGCGCGCGCCGCCCGCAGCATGCCGGGCGCAATGCGCGAGCCGCCCACCACGACAATCCGCAGCGATGGCGGCGGCGGGGCAGACCCCAGGACCTGCAGGAACCCCTGCAGCTGCCCCACCATGAGCGACAGCGCCTCGACCTTGAAGGTGCGGATCATCTGCAGCGCCTCGACGTTGCCGTTGGCAAAGCACAGCGCTTCGCCGAACGGCAGCGACAGCAATGGCGCAATGATGCCGAGCACGGTCGAGAAGCCGAGCATGTTGAGGCCCGAGCCGCCTGGGAACTGCGTCGGCGTGGTCAGCATCCAGTTGAGCACGCGCGCCTCGAGCACCGCTGCCGAGAGCGCAACGCATTTGGGAAAGCCGGTCGTGCCGGAGGTGTAGACGCAGCGGACGATCTCGGACGGATCGGCGAAACCGGGCCGCGCGAGCAGGCTCGCGTAGTCAACCGGCTGGGCGGCGTCGGCGGCGAACCATCGGTCGTCGATCTGGATGACCGGAACCTGTCCGAGGACGGCGTTGGGCCGATCGGTGAGCAGCAGCGAGGGCAGCACCCCCGAATGCTCGACCGAAAAGGCCGAGCTCACCGACGCCGTGGAGATACCCATCAATCCGAGCGTCAGCATCAGCGTGCAGTGATGGAAGGGGTTGATCACGTCGAGCATGACCATGGTGCCCTTCGGCAGATCGAGCCGATCGATCACCTCCGCAGCCGCGGCCATGGCCCGGACCATTGTCCCATAGCTCGCAATGCCACCGGCGAAAATGATCGCCGGCTGCGCCTCATTGAGCCGCGCGTGAAAAACGATCTGCCGGATCAACCGCACCGCAATTCCTCCCTGTTGCCCGATGCTCGCATGTTCGATGAACGCGCAATGTTGCGGTCCGGTCACAGCCGCGAACCAGAATCGTCGCTAGAGTGCCAAAAGCGTCAGCCTGCCAACTGCTTAATACGGATACCTGAATGCGTCGGCACCTGCTCGCGGCCACAGCGCTCACCAGCAGCATCCTGTTTCTTGTGCCCGGGGCACTGGCCCAGTCGGTGCCGTTCGACTGGAATGGCGCCTATGCCGGTCTTTTGCTCGGCAGCGCCAAGGGCAATACGCATTTCGACTTTACCGGGTCGGTGAGCAACAGCGACGACGTTCCCGTGCTCGGTCCGAGCGGCACGGTCACGTTCGGCGTCAACAAGCAATTAGGCAATTTTGTCTTCGGCCTCGCCGCGGACGGCTCGCTGCTGAACCTCAAAGGAAACGGCAGCACCGGTGGTGGGAGCATCGAGACGAGTCTCGACCGGCTCTTTGCGGTGCGCGGGCGGCTCGGCTTCACCTCGGGCAGTCTGCTCTACTTTGCGACAGCGGGCATCGCGGCGGGGCACGAGAGCTTCGATACTGACGTTTTCGGCATAGGCGCCGACCCGCTGACCCAGAGGCCGGCGCTTGGCGATGGCTATGTTTATGGTCCGACCTATGGGCTGGGCGTCGAGATCGCGCTCACCAAGAAGATCAGCCTCACCGGCGAGGGTCTCGTGACCAATCTGAGCAGCCTCACGGCATCAGGCGATAACGGCAAGAGCAATGGCGGCTACACCGCCGTCGCGAGCACCAGCAATGTCATGCTGCGTGGCGGAGTGAACTTCCACTTCTAGCGGCCAGTCGCCGGACCTTTGTCGAGGCGCGGGAAGCGGCTCGCTTGTCAGTGCAGCAACAGCACCTTGGCCGCCAGAACCAGCGACACGACCGCGACGAGCGGCCGGATCAGCCGGGCGCCGAAGCGGATGCCGGTGCGGGCGCCCAGATAGCCGCCCGCCACCTGCCCAATCGCCATCGCCACCGCGGCGGGCCAGAGCACGTCGCCTGACGGAATGAACAAGGCGAGCGCCCCGAGGTTCGAGGCAAGGTTGATGATCTTGGTGTTGCCGGCGGCGCGCGTAACGCCGAGGCCGAACAGGGCAACGAAGCCGGCGGTGAGGAACGAGCCGGTGCCCGGACCCAGCAGGCCGTCGTAGAAGCCGACGATGGCGCCCATCAGCGGCACGAAGGTCTCGAATTTGAGGCGCGCGTGACGATCCTCGTCGCTGAGTCGGGGCACGAAGAGGAAGTAGATGGCGACAGCCATCAGCGCCGCCGGCACCATGATCTCGAGCAGCCGCACATCGATGTGCTGGACGGTGAAGGCGCCGAGGAACGCCATGACGACGGTCGCGGCGACGGCAAGCACCAGCTTTTCGGGAGCGACGTATCCGCCGCGCCAATAGGTCGCCGCTGCGGCGGCGGTGCCGATCACCGACTGCACCTTGTTGGTGCCAAGGGCGAACACCGGCGGCAGTCCCGCGGCGAGCAGTGCCGGCAGCGCGATCAAGCCGCCACCGCCGGCGATGGCGTCGACGAAACCGGCGAGCAGTCCGGCGCCGCAGAGCGCGAGCAGCACCAGCACGTCGAGCGTCATCGCGAATCCTCGGCGCGACGCACCATGAAGTCTTCGCGCGGCACGTCGACCATCCGCCGCTCGCGCAGCGGCACGTCGATCATCGAGGCCATGAAGGCGCTCATGGCGAGCTGGATGCCGGCGACGAGGGTCGTCACCGCGACGATCATCGCGCGCATCGTCGAGCCGAGCGGCAGCTCGCCGAAGCCGCGCGCCGCCCATTGCGAGAAGCCCCAGCCGAGCGCCACGAGGCCGATGGCGACGAGCGCCAGCGCGACCAGCAACAGGCGCTCGAGGGTGAGCGCTTCGAGCACCGAATCGAACTCGCGCGAATGCGGGATGAAGCCATAGCGCGAGGCGAAGCGCCGGCCGATGACCGCGAAGCTTACCGCCTGCAGCCCCAGCAGCACGCACATTGCAGCGACGAGGAAGGTGTGAAGGTCGAGGACGACGGTGGGGGAAATCTTCACTGGGCCGCCGATCAGCAGCGCGCCGAGAAACAGCCCGACGGCGAGGAGTGCGAGACCGGGATAGAGGAACAGCCAGCGCGGCGAGAACAGCAGCAGGAAGCGCAGGTGCCGCCAGCCGTCGCGGAACGAACGCAGGTGCGGCGGGCGGCTGCGGCCGTCCTTGCTGAGCGTCGTCGGCACTTCGCTGACGCGCAGGCCGCTAAGCGTCGCCTTGACCAGCATCTCGGAGGCGAACTCCATTCCAGAGGTACGCAGATTGAGCCCGAGTATCGACTCGCGATCAAAACCGCGGAGGCCGCAATGGAAGTCGCGGGCCTTGGCGCGGAAGAACAGGCGGCCAAGAAAGCTCAGCACCGGATTGCCGATATAGCGGTGGTGCCAGGGCATAGCGTTCCGGGCGATGCCGCCCTGGAAGCGGTTTCCCATGACCAGCACGTCACCACCTCGGAGGGCGGCGACGAAGGCATCGAGATGGGCGAAATCATAACTGTCGTCGGCATCGCCCATGATGACGTAGCGGCCGCGGGCGGCGTCGATCCCCGCCGCGAGCGCCGCGCCGTAGCCGCGGGCGGGAACCTCGACGAGGCGGGCGCCCTGCCCCATCGCGATCGCCGGGCTGCCGTCGGTCGAGCCGTTGTCGGCGATCAGCACTTCGCCGGCGATGCCGGTGCGCTGCAGGAAGCCGTGCGCCTTGCCGATGCAGGTCGCGAGCGTCTCGGCCTCATTGAGGCAGGGCATCAGGATGGTGAGTTCGAGGTCGGCCACGCGAATCGCCCAGGACAGACTCGATGCTTATAGGCACCCCTCCCCCTTGAGGGGAGGGGCTGGGGGCGGGGGTCGTGCGGCTCCAGCCGTGCTGACGGCGCCACCCGCACCCTCGTTCCCCCCTCAAGGGGGAGGGAGGCGCCGAACGTTTCGGCTAAAGCAGCGTACTGGTGCCGGGCGGCACGCCGCCCATGATCGAGAGCAGCGCTTCGAGCTGGGCCTTCTTCAGCGGCGTCCAATCGGCGGCCTTGGAGACGATCAGGTTGGCCTCGCTCTTCATGATCAGGCCGTCCTCGATGATGCGCAGCGCATTGGCGGTGAGCGTCTCGCCGCTCGAGGTGATGTCGACGATGAGGTCAGCGGTGCCGGAGGCCGGAGCGGCCTCGGTGGCGCCGGCGCTTTCGACGATGCGGTATTCGGCGATGCCCCAGTCGGCAAAGAACTTGCGGGTCAGGTGGACGTATTTGGTGGCGACGCGCAGCCAGCGCCCATGGCGCAGGCGAAAGTCGGAGGCCACGTCGGCGAGGTCGGCCATGTGGGTCACGTCGATCCAGGCATCGGGCACGGCGACCACGACATTGGCCTGGCCGAAATTAAGCGGCTTGACGAACACCACGCTGGCCTCGCCGTTCTCGGCGCCTTCGTAGATGAGATCGGAGCCGGTGACGCCCATGTCGACGGCGCCCATGATCAGCTCGCGGGCGATTTCGGCGGCGGGATAGAAGCGCACGGTCACCTGCGGCTGGTTCTTGATCGAGCCGGAATAGGAGCGCACGCCGCCCGGCCGCGTGATCGGTAGCCGCGATTCGCCGAAGACGCGGCGGGTTTCTTCCTCGAGGCGGCCCTTGCTTGGCACCGCGATCACCAGGTTTTCCTCACTCATCCTGCAGCAGCGCCTCCTGCTCGAGACGGTCGGTCCAGAGCGCACAGCCGGAGGCGGCGATCGCCTCGGTCGCGCCGAGCCGAGTGAGCAGGCGGCTGTATTCGCCGCCCGAGGCGAGGATGTCGCCGTTCTCGCCGGTCATCTCGAAGACCACGCCGGTGTAATAGTCGAGGCGCGGCGAGAAGCTCGCGTCGAACATCACCTGCGCGCGCGGCGACAGCGCGGTGAGCGCCGCAGCGTGGCTGCGCACGGTGGCCAGCGGCGCTTCGAGATCGAGGCCGGCCTTCTGGCTCATAATGCGTATGCGCTCGAGTGCGCGCGGCGCGACGTCGACGACGCCGAGGTAGTCGACCAGCAGTTGCACGCGCTCGGGCGGGATCGGCACGGCGTCGAGTGCCTGCTTTTCGAGGTAGCGCTCGGCGATCTCCTCGGGCAGGCGCGAGCCGACGAGGCTGAGGCTCGCGGACAGCATGTTGTCGGTGACGATATCGACGATGGTTTCGCGCGCATCCGGGACGCCGCCGGAAATGCGGGGGCCGGGATTGGTCAGCCGGTCGAGCAGGCGCTTCATGGCGACGGGGTGACCGAACCGATGGCGGATGCGCTGCTGCCATTGCGGCGATATGCCCATGGCGGCGAGGAACGCCTCGAACAGGCCGACGCCACCGAGCCGCACACCGGGCGCCGTGATGTCGTAGATGGCGAGGGCCCAGCGCGCGAAGGTCAGCACCTGGTCAAGCGCCGCCGACGCATCGGGCTGGCCGATAAGTTCCAGTCCGGCCTGGTCGTATTCGACCGGAATGCCGTTCTCCTGGCGGAAGATCGGGCCGAGATAGGTGTAGGCGCCGGGCACCCCCTGCATGCCCTCGTCGAGATAGCTCTTGGCGATGGGCAAGGTGAAATCGGGCCTGAGGCAGTATTCGATGCCGTTGTTGGAGGTGGTCAAAAGAAGCTGGCGGCCGAACTCCTCGCCGGCGAGATCGAGATAGGGGCTGGCCGGCAGCAGCAGCGGCGGCGTGACGCGCTGCACCGTGCGGCTTTCGACCAGCCGCACCATCGCGCCGCGGCGTTCGCTGGGCGTCTTCTTGGCCATCAGCCGGCGGCTTTCATGCGCGCGATGGCGGGGATCTTGCTCAACTCGGCGACGAGCTCGGCGCGGGCGACGGTCACCTGCCCGACCTTGGCGGCCTTGTATTCGGCGTTGTCCTTGATGGCCTTGGCCTGCTCGGCGCCGGCGGCGAGGTCCTTGATGGTCACCTGCCCGGCGGCGCGCTCGTTGGAGCCGACGATGACGGCGGCGGCGGCGTTCCGGCGGTCAGCGTATTTCATCTGCGCGTTCATGCCGGACGAGCCGAGGTACATTTCGGCGCGGATGCCGGCGGCGCGGAGCTCGCTGGTCATCTTCTGGTAGTCGGCGATAGCGGCGGGGTCGCGATCGAGCACGAGAACCACGACTGGACCGGCGTTCTGGTTGCCCTCGAGATTGCCGGTGAGCCGCAGTGCGGTGGCAAGGCGGGAGACGCCAATCGAGAAGCCGGTGGCCGGCGTCGGCTCATTGCGGAAGCGCGAAACGAGGCCGTCATAGCGCCCTCCCCCGCCGACCGAGCCGAACACGACCTGCTCGCCCTTCTCGTTGGTCACGGGGAAGGTCAGCTCGATCTCGAAGACGGGGCCGGTGTAGTACTCGAGGCCGCGCACGACCGACGGGTTGATCTTGATATTCGAGTAGCCCGCCGTCTCCGTCAGCGTCGCGATCTGCGCGAGTTCGTTCAACCCTTCGACAAGCGTGTCGTTCGCATCAAACAGCAGGGCGAACAGACTCAGAGTATCGAGCGCAAAGCTCTCCTCATGCCCCTGAGGTATGGCGATCAGCTTTCCCAAAGTCTCGGCCTTGGCGGCCATGGCCCGTCGATCGATGTCGGCTGCAACTTGCCCCTTCGGCAGGTCTGCCCATGTCGAAGGGTGAAAAGTGAAAGGAAGCGGGAAGCCCGGGAGCATGGCGTCCAATTGGTTGCTGTAGCGCAGCCCTGTCTCAATGGTACCGAAATCCACGAACCTGCCGACGACTGCTAGCTGACGATCCGATAGCCCTGCACCCTTGGTAAAGTCGCCACTCTCATCTTTACGGCCTGCGCCCAGCAGCTGCTTCACGCCCTCGGAGCCAAACTTGTCGAGCTTGTCGATCGCACGGAGTACGGTCAGCTTCGCGCCATCATCTGTAACGCCCGCTGCTTGGAGCACCCCATCCAGCACCTTCCGGTTGTTCACCTTCACCACGTACTTCCCAGCCAACCCGAGCGCGTCCATCGTGTCGGCCATCATCATGCACATCTCGGCGTCCGC
>Ga0265339_10002992_pt1 | contig 11925 bp, 9 predicted proteins | sample 4CB219metaG_FD_202085 | JGI IMG/M metagenome (GOLD analysis project Ga0265339, IMG submission 202085) | Rhizosphere microbial communities from Carex aquatilis grown in University of Washington, Seatle, WA, United States - 4-CB2-19 metaG | ecosystem: Host-associated > Plants > Roots > Rhizosphere...
GGCTCCTCGCGGCCCGCCGCCGCACCGCCGCGCACGACGAAGGTGGTGTTGCCGAGAGCGATCTCGGCGCGCACGTCGCCGCCCAGAGGGACGCGCGTGGTATTGCTGGTCGAGACCAGCATCTCGACGGCGATCGGCGAGCGGCCGGCCTCGATCGTGCCGGTCATGCCGGTCACCAGCGCCAGCTCGTAGCCCTCACCGACGCGACGGACCAGGTCGACCTCGGCGCCCGCGAACGCGTCATCGTCGATCGACACACCGACTCGGTACCGGCGCGCGCGCTCGAGCGCGCGCCGACCAAGCACGATCCCCATGCCCGCGGCGACGATCATCCAGACCGCGCCATAGACGGGACCGTAGACGACCCGGTGGGCCCCCAGCAGTAACGCGGCGACCAGGCCGGTGGCGGCGACGAATGCCGCTCCCACAACCATCAGCGCCACGGCCACTTCTCTCAGCTCCCGGCGCCGAGAGAGGCGCCGCACGGAGATCACCTCGCCGTTCACCAGGTGCGCGACTTCGATCGAGTGATTCACGATCGCTACTCCAGATTGAATCTCAGCGGATATTACACGATGCATGAGCCTCGGAGATCTGCGTTTATTCGTTACATAGGCGACATTGGCGGAGAGCTCAGCCGGGTGTGAAAGACCCTTCGCACCGGGAATACCGAGGGGGTTTGCCGAGCCGCGCGGGCGCCGCACATCGATTTTCCGCGGAAATTTCGACGAAATTGAAACGATCGCGCGACCGTTACGGCTCTGAGGGTGCGTACGAGTCTTCGCGCATCCGGACGACCCCACCTCGACCGTGCCAAGTAATTTCAGCGAGTTACGCGCTGGCACCACTGGCATAATGCATGCTAGATGTCGGCCCGACCTTCTGGGAGGAGGGTTGAATGCCTCAAGCACTCACGCAAACCAAACCCATACCGACGGGTCCAGCAACCGCGACGATTCCCAACCGGGAAAAAGCGCTGCGAATTCTTTCGAAGTCCATCTACAAAGAACTGCGCCAAAACGGATACGAGCCAAAGCAGATCGTGGCGCTCGCGACCGAGCTCATCAGCCAGGTCACCTCCGACATCAAAGACGAGAACCCACTCGACTGAGACAGAGACGCAAAGGCATCGGAAGTTCACCGAATGTCCCTTGATATTCCGCGAGTTTCGCGCGGAAATTTTTTCTAGCTTTTAGTTTTTTCTTCGAGCATCCTCTGCGCGCCCCGGACAGGGCGCGCTTTTTTTTGGCCTGGCCGGTCTCATTCCCTGGAACCCTCAAAGGGTTCCAGACCTCCAATGCCGATCAAACCGATTACCGACCTCTCGATTGGCGGCCGCCGCCTGTTCGTGCGGGTCGATTTCAACGTTCCGCTGACGCCCGCCGGCGGCGTCGCCGACGACACGCGCATCCGCGAGAGCCTTCCCACCATCAAGTACGCGATCGAGCACGGCGCGCGGTTGGTGCTCGCGTCGCACCTCGGCCGCCCGAAGGGCAAGCCCGATCCCAAGTTCTCGCTGATGCCGGTCGCTGCGCGCCTGGCTGAGCTGCTGGGCGCCGACGTCGCCCTCACCGACGAGCCGGTCGGCGACGGCGCGCGCAAGGTCGTCGCCGATCTGCGCGACGGCGGCGTCGCGCTGCTCGAGAACCTGCGCTTCACGCCCGCCGAAGAGGCCAACGACGAGACGTTCGCGCGCGGCCTCGCCAGCTACGCCGACGTCTACGTCAACGACGCGTTCGGCACCGCGCACCGCGCGCACGCGTCGACCGTGGGCATGACCAAGTTCGTCTCCGAAAAAGGCATGGGCCTGCTGATGGAACGCGAGGTGAAATTCCTCGGCAAGCTGCTCGGCGAGGTCGATCGCCCGTTCGTCGCGATCATCGGCGGCGCCAAGGTTTCGGACAAGATCGGCGTGCTCGAGAACCTGCTCCAGCGCGTGGACCAGATTCTGATCGGCGGTGCGATGGCCAACACGTTCCTCAAGGCCAAGGGCGGCCACCTCGGCCGCTCGCTCGTCGAGGAAGACAAGCTCGCGCTGGCCCGCTCGTTCCTGAGAAAAGCCGACGCGGCCGAGGTCGACGTGCTGCTCCCGCGCGACCTCGTCGCCGCCGCCGGCATCAAGTCCGAGTCGGGTCGCGTGGTGAGCGCGATGGAGGTGCCCGAGGATCTCGCGGCGCTCGACATCGGCCCGGAGACCGCGCGCGGCTTCGGCGACGCTATTTCGCGCGCGAAGACCATCCTGTGGAACGGCCCGATGGGAGTGTTCGAATCGGACCCGTTCGCGGGCGGAACGATCGCCGTCGCGAAAGCGGTCGCCACCAGCGGTGCGCTGTCGGTGGTTGGCGGCGGTGACTCGGTCGCCGCCGTGCACAAGGCCGGCGTCGCGGACAAGATCACGCACATCTCGACCGGCGGTGGCGCCTCTCTCGAGCTGCTCGAGGGCAAGAAGCTGCCGGGTCTGGCCGCACTAGAGAGCTGAGAAAAACTCGTGTCAGTCAAGCAAAGTCAACGTCGTCCCTTCTTCTGTGGCAACTGGAAACTCAACGGCAACATTGCCGAGTCGGTGGAGCTCGCGACCCAGGTGCGTAACGGAGTCGCCACCTGGCGCGACGTCGACGTGGCAGTTGCTCCGAGCTTCCTCGCTGTGCACGCGGTTGCGCGCCGGCTCGAGGGCGGTCCGGTCGCGGTCGCCGGTCAAAATTGTTTCTGGGAAGACAAAGGTGCCTTCACCGGCGAGGTGTCGGCGCCCCAGCTGGTCGAAGCCGGATGTAAGTACGTCATCATCGGCCACTCGGAGCGACGGCAGCTGTTCGGCGAGCTCGACGCCGCGGTGAACATAAAGTCGCGCGCCGCGCTGCGAGCGGGCCTGACGCCGATCATCTGCGTCGGCGAGACGCTGGCCGAGCGCGACGCGGGTGAAACGCTGGGCCGCATCCAGGCGCAGGTCGACGCCGCGATCAAGGACATCTCCGACGACGATCTGGCACGCGCGCTGATCGCGTATGAGCCGGTGTGGGCAATCGGCACCGGCCGCAATGCGACGCCGGCGCAGGCCGAAGAGGTGCATCGTTTCATTCGCGGTCGCATCGGCACGCGGGGAGCACAGGTGGCGGCGGCGATCCGGATTCTCTACGGCGGCAGCGTCAAGCCGGACAACATCGGCGAGCTGCTGGCGCAGGAAGATGTCGATGGCGGTCTGGTCGGTGGCGCATCGCTGTCGGCCCCTTCGTTCGTGCAAATCGTCCAAGCTGCGCATGGCCTGCAAGCGGCGCACGGCGCGGCGGCGACGCCGGCCAAAGGATAATTTCGATGGTCACGTTCCTGACGATTCTTCACGTTCTGGTTTGCGTCTTCCTGATCCTGGTCGTGCTGCTGCAGGCCGGTAAGGGCGGCGGCATGGGCATCGCGTTCGGCGGCGGCGGCGGCAGCCAGACGGTGTTCGGTTCTTCGGGCGCCGGCAACTTCCTGACGCGCCTGACGTCGGTCACGGCGACGATCTTCTTGATCACGTCGCTGTCCCTCGCGCACTACTCGAGCCAGCAAGACTCGCGGCGCTTGCAGCGCCTGGCCGAGCAGAAGCAGGTCGAGAAGAAAGCCGACGAAGAGCGCGCCGTCAAGCTGAAGGAAGATCTCGAGAAGGAGCGACAGAGCGCGCAGAAGCCGGCGGCGACGCCCGCCGAGGGCACGGCCACGACGCCGCCCGCGTCCGAGGCGCCGGCAGCTCCGGCCGCCGCGGTCGACACCAAGACCGAAAAGCCGGCGGCGCCCGCGAAGAAAAAGCGCGTGGTCGTCGGTCCGGAAGGCACCACGGAGAAGCCGGCCGTCGAGCGGCCGAAGACCGAGCCCGCGCCGGCGGCCCCGGCCTCGCCCTAGGCCGCCCGCCGTGGCCACCCTCCCCTTCACCAAAGTCGAAGGCCTGGGGAACGACTTCGTCGTCGTCGATCTGCGCTCCGCCGCCGCCTCGGCGGACGGCGCCGATGCATCGATCCAGGATCCCGCCATCGTGCGTGCCGTCTGCGATCGCCACTTCGGCATCGGAGCCGACGGCGTGCTGGCGATCCTGCCCGGTATCGAGGGCGACGCACGCATGCGCGTGCTCAACGCCGACGGCAGCGAGGCGGAGATGTGCGGCAACGGCATCCGTTGCGTCGCCAAGGTGCTCTACGACGGCGATCCCGCTCTGCGCCGCCCGGTGCTGCGGATCGACACCGGCGCGGGCCTGCTCGCGTGCGCGATCGACGCCGAGGACGGCCAGGCGCAGTCGGTCGCCGTCGAGATGGGCCGCCCGCGGCTGACGCGCGCCGAGATCCCGATGCAGCCTGCCGGCACCGAGCGCGCGGTGCGCGCGCCGATCAGCGCGCGCGGCACGCGGTTCAAGATGACCGCCGTGTCGATGGGGAACCCGCACGCGGTGATCTTCGTCGACGATCCGAACGCCAACCTGCGCGCGCTGGCCGAGGAGTTCGGGCCAACGATCGAAGTCGACCCGCTGTTCCCGCGACGCACCAACGTCGAGTTCGCGCGCATCCGGGCTGGCACCACACGCGCCTCGGCGGACCTCGTTGCGAGTGACGCCGCCGAGATCGATCTCGTGGTGTGGGAGCGCGGGTGCGGCATCACGCTCGCGTGCGGGACCGGCGCCTGCGCCACCGTCGCCGCCGCCTGCGTCGAGGAGCGCCTGCATCCGGGCTCCGAGACGGCGGTGCACCTGCCCGGCGGAACGCTGCACATCACGGTCGCGCCCGACCTCACCGGCGTGCGCATGCGCGGCCCCGCTGTGACCGTCTTCAGCGCCGAGCTCGATCTCGCGCGCTTCGCACGCGCGTAGGCCCTCCTACTGAAACACGCGGCGGCGCGCGGGCACCCGAATGCGACGCTCGCCCCGCGGCCGCACCGCCCGCACGCGCGCCGGCGCCTCCGTCGTCGGCTCGGCACGCCACAGCGCGCGCCAGCTCAACGAATTGACGACCAGTGGTAGGAACAGCAGAGCTTCGATCAGCAGTTGGCGCACGCCCAGGCGCGAGAAGAGCAGCAGTCCGGTCGGGATGTCGGGGATCGGCCGGAACCGGAAATGGTACCGGTGCATGGAGAGCGGCCACAGGAAGAGCATGCCGCGGCCATCCTGCGCCATCGCGTCGAGCAAGCAGTGGCTGCCGACCAGCAACGCAGCCACGATGCCCGCGCGCGCGGCGCGCGCGCGGGTTTCCATCGAACGGTGACGGAACGCAAACACGACCAGCCCGACCCAGAGCGCAAAGATCGGCGTGTGCGTCACTCCGCGATGGTCGAACAGCGGTCCGCGAACCTTGAACAGGCCTCCGATCAGCACGTCGATGTCGGGCAACATCGCCAGCGCGATGTAACCGAGGACAGTCAACCACGCGCGGCGCTGCGTTGTGTCGCCGCTCGAGCGCGCCGACGCGAGACCGACTGCGATATGTCCGATGCCAGCGATGGACAACATATTGATCGACGCTGGTTGCAATCCGCCCACCGTTCCGTGAGGGCGTTGGGACGTTTCCGGAACGCTCGTTGCGCGCAGATCCGCTCATTGTGAATGGACGGATTCAATTTCAAACGGATGCGCAAAGTGACGCAGTTTGGGCGCCAAACTGACGAACGCCTGCTAGTGTCGATCGGACCGTGGCGCTCTCCGATGACGACAGGCGGACGCTCGATGACAGTGGGTACGTACTGGTCCGCGGACTGGTAGCGCCCGATCGGGTCGGGGCGGCGCTCGCGGCGATCAATTCCTCGCTCGGGCGCAACGGGTTGCCTCCCGACGCGCTGCCGCGCATGCGCGCGCACACGTTTTGCCCCGAGCTCGTCGGAGACGCGGCGATCCTGGATCTCTACCGCGCGACCCCGATGGCTGCGCTCGCCGAGGCTGCACTCGGATCCGGCCGGGTGAGGACCCCGCACGACGCGCAGATCGCGCTGGTTTTCCCCACTCCGGATGCCGGCCGCCTCGAGCCGCGGCCCCACATCGACGGCCTGCCGCGCGCGCAGAACGGCGTCGCACCCGGCACGATCTATCACTTCACCGCGCTGGCCGCGGTCTTCCTCAGCGACGCCGCCGTGCCGTTCGCCGGCAACTTCACGGTCTGGCCGGGCAGCCACCGGACGCTCGCGGCGCACTTCGCGTCGAACGGCGCGGCGTCGCTCGCGCAACCCGACGCACTCTTCCCACCCGTGCCGCTGCCCGAGCCGCCCCAACAGCTCACGGTCACCGCCGGCGACGCGCTGCTCGCCCACTACCTGCTCGCCCACAGCGTGTCGGCCAACCTAGGGCCTCATATCCGCTATGCGGTCTTCTTTCGCCTGTTCGACGACGCGCACGACGACGCGTCGACCGAGGCGCTCGCCGACCTCTGGCGCGGCTGGCACGGCCTCGCCGAGCTCACGTGACGATGGCGCGCACGACCTCGCCGGCGACGTCGGTCAGCCGGTAGCGGCGGCCCTCGAACGGATAGGTCAGCGCCGTGTGGTCGATTCCCAGCTGGTGCAGCAGCGTCGCATGCAGATCGTGCACGCTGACCGCGCCCTCGACCGCGTGGTAGCCGAGGTCGTCGCTGGCACCGTGGGCCAGGCCAGGCTTGATGCCGCCGCCAGCGAGCCAGACCGTGAATGCGCGGCCGTGGTGGTCGCGGCCGAGGAACTTCGATCCGTCGCGCGCCTCGATCATCGGCGTGCGCCCGAATTCGCCGCCCCACACGACCAGCGTCGAATCGAGCAGCCCGCGCTGTTCGAGATCGGTCAGTAGCGCCGCCACCGCCTGGTCGGTCTCGGCGCACAGCGCCGGCAAGCGGTGCCGCAGGTCATCGCTGCGGTTCACGCCATGGTTGTCCCAGCCGCGGTGGAAGAGCTGCACGATTCGGCAGCCGCGCTCGACCAGCCGGCGCGCCAGCAGACAGTGGTTGGCGAACGACGCCCGCCCCGGCGTGGTGCCGTACTGGCGATGAGTGGCCGGCGACTCGGTCTCCAGCGCCGCGAGCTCGGGCACCGACGTTTGCATGCGGAACGCCAGCTCGTAGTTGTGGATGCGCGCCTCGATGTCGCGCTCGCCGGTCTCGCGCAGCCGCTGGCCGTCGAGCGCCTCCAGCGCGTCGAGGCTGTCGCGGCGCGCGCGGCGATCGATCCCGGGCGGGTTCGACAGGAACAGCACCGGATCGGGCCCCGGGCGAAGCTCGACGCCTTGGTGAACCGCCGGGAGAAAACCATTCCCCCACAACGCCTGGCCGCCGTCGGGGTGGCGCTCACCCGACAACAGCACCACGAACGCCGGCAGGTCGTCGGCCTCGGCGCCGAGGCCGTACGCCAGCCACGCGCCAAAGCTGGGACGCCCAGGAAGCTGGTGACCGCTGGTCATCATGATCTGTGCCGGCGCGTGGTTGATCTGCGGCGTGGTCACCGCGTGCAGGAACGTCACCTTGTCGGCGACGCGCGCGAGGTGCGGCATCAGCGACGAGATCATCGCGCCCGACTGGCCGTGCGGTGCGAACGAGAACGGCGACGCGAGCAGGCGCGGCGTGCCCTTGATGAAGGCGAAGCGCTCGCCGCGCGCCAGGCTGGGCGGCAGGGGCTGACCGTCGTGCGCCGCCAGCGCGGGCTTGGGCGTGAAGAGATCCAGCTGCGACGGCCCGCCGGCCATGAAGAGGTAAATCACCTGGCGCGCGCGCGCCGCGGGCCGCCGCGCGGCGAACAGATCGCGATCGGCCAGTGACGCGAGCGCGAGCGCGCCCAGGCCGCCGGCGCTCGCCGACAGCAGGCGCCGCCGCGAGATCAACGCCGCTCTCCGGGCGGCAATGGCGGGCAAATCTCGGCGCGCGAGGCCAGCAGCCGCTCGGGCGAGGCGCAGGGGAGCCGGTCGACCTCCGCGAACACGATCGCACGGCTGCGCAAGCGCGCGCGCACGGCTTCGAATCCGTCCCAGCGCACGGAGATCGCGCCACCGGCGCGATCGAGCCGGTCCAGCTGCTGGGCCACCGCGCGCGATGCGCTGGCACTAGCCAGCGTGGAGAATACCGCCACCAGCGCGATGTCGATCGCCAGCAATGCGCCAAAGGCCAGCACAGCGGCGCGGCCGGCGCGGGCGAGCCGCGGCGACAGCAGCGCCAGCGCCAGCAGCCCCACCGGAAGCAACCAGAGATGCGGGACGTAGCGCGCCCACCACAGCGCCGGATTGCAGAACGCGATGCCAAGCAGCAGCGCTGCGAGGAGCCAGGCGCGGACCGGAATCACCACCCCGAGCCGCCGGCGCGCGAGACCGATCGCGGCGGCGAGCAGCGCCGACAGGCCGAAGAGCGGGCCGAACCCGCCGATGCGCAGGTCGGGATAGCCGAGCGCGCGCAGCTCGTTGCCGGCCAGCGAAAAGGGCCACTTCAAGACGGGCGCGACGTTGTGCTCATCGGCGCGTGCGAATAGCGAGATCAGGAAGCGCGTCGGCCGGGTGAGCGTGTGGAACGCGGGCGCGAGCTGAATGGTGATGATGTCGACCGCCCCCTGCCCCATCAGCGGATAGAACGGGTGTCCTTTGCGAAGCAGATTCGTGACGTACGGATCGAAGCCGAGCACCAGCGTCGCCAGCGCGAAGGCGCCGGCGATGCCGCCCAGGAACCAGCGGAATTCGAGGGCGCGGCCCGCCTCGATCGCGCGCGGGCGCGCGTGGAGGATGATGCCCGCAGAGAGCAGCACGCCGTACACCAGGCCGGTGAACTTGAGATTGACCAGGACGACGATCGACGCCGCGATCGCGAGCAACAGCCACCGCTCGGCGCGCCGCCGCCAGAGGTCGGCCAGCGCCAGCATCGCGGTCATGAGCGATGCGCCCATGCCGTCGTTGTAGAAGCTGAAGAGCTGCGCCAGCGCCACGGGGTTGCCGGCGATGAGCGCGCAGAGGCCGACGGCCGACGGCCGGCTCAGCCCGCGCGCGCGCAGCGCCGCGAACGCCAGCAGCGCCGCCGCGGCGAGGGGCAAGAGCTGCAGGCCCTTGGTCGCCTCGAGCGAGCCGGTCGCCCGCAGCAGGATCGCCTGAGCGATCCAGGCCGCCTTGGGATAGTGGTCGATCCAGATGTTGTCCCCGCGCAGCGCGACGGGCAGCGGCGCGTCGCGCAGCGGGTTCCATCCCTCGGCGAGCGCGAGCACCGCCTGCTGGTGATAGACCTGTCCGTCCCAGGAGACGTCGAAGAACGCCGCGCCGAAGAGCAGCGCCGCCCCCGCGCACGCCGCGAGCAGCAGGGCCGCGCGCGCCGCCTCTCGCAGCGCCCGCTCCGGCGTCGCCGGTCGTGCGCCCCAAACGGAGACGCCTGCGCCGGCTGCGAGCGCCGGCAGCCACAACCAGCCTGCGAGAGAGCGCGCGCACAGAAGGCACGCCACGCCGCACGCAAACAGCGCGGCGACGAAGGTCAGCAACGACACCGCGAGCCGCACGCTGAGCGGGGCCGGCGGCCGATCGACATCAATATCAATGATTGGTGAGGGTTTCATCGAGATTGAGGAGGACATTGGCCACCAGCGACCAGGCGGCGTCGTCGCCGAGGCGCGCGCGCTCGCGTTCGTAGAGCGCGCGCAGAGATTGCAGCTCGCGCGCTCGCGCGCGCCGCGCCGTGCACCAGAGGAATCCGTGAGCGATCCGCTCGGTCGTGCCGGCCGACGTCGCACCGGCCGATGGCGGTAGCTCGCCGCGCATACGCCGCCCGAGCGCCCGCGCCGCGTCCCAGAATGCCGGGTCGTTGAGCGTCGCCAGCGCCTGCAGCGGCGTGCTGGTGTGCCCGCGCCGGACCGTGCAGATCTCGCGGCTGGGCGCATCGAACAGCGCTGCGCTCGGGTACGGCGCGGTCCGCCGCCAGAAGGTATAGAGCGCGCGCCGGTAGCGATCGGGGCCGCGGCTGTCCTGCCATTCGGCCTCGCGGCTATTCGGCGGCGACCAGACGCCCGCGGGCTGCGGCGGAAACACGGGCGCGCCACCGACATGCGCGTCGAGCAACCCGGCGGCCGCCAGCGTTACGTCGCGGACCATCTCGGCGTCCAGGCGGCGGCGCGGCGCATGCGCGAGCAGGCGATTGTCGGGATCGCGCTCGCCGAGCACGCGCGCGACCGCCGGCGCCGGCCGAGAAGCCTGGCGATAGGTGGCCGAGGTGACGATCGACCGGTGCAGCGCCTTGAGCCGCCAGCCAGCGCGCGGCAGCTCCGTCGCCAGCCAGTCGAGCAACTCGGGATGCGTCGGCCGCGCGCCCTGGGATCCGAAGTCCTCGCCGGTCTCGACCAGGCCGCGGCCGAAGTACTGCGCCCAGATCCGGTTCGCGGTCACCCGGCCGACCAATGGATTGGCGTCGCTGGTGAGCCAGCGCGCGAGCGCGAGGCGGTCGCGCGGCGCCCCCTCGCGCGTGGGCGCGAACACCACGGGGACGGCGGCGGGCACGACCTCTCCCGGGCTGGCGAAGGCCCCGCGCTGGCGGAGGCGCGTCTCGACCGCGGGCGCTCCCGGCGCGGGCGCCGCCATCACCAGCGTCGAGACGACCCCCAGGGCGCGCTCCTCGCGCTCGAGCGCTGCCAGTTGCACGCGCTCGCCGGCAAGCAACGGCGTCAGCTGCCGGAACGCCTGCGCCAGCTCGTTGCCGTCGGCGCGCGCCCGTGTCGCTTCGGGCGTCGCGACCACGCGCAGGAGCCGCGCCGGCAGCGCCGCGATCGCGGCCGGCGCGTCGATATCGGTCGCGCTCAGGCGGAAGCGGCCGATGACCTCGCCTTGCGCCGCAGCGGCGTACCGCAGATGCACGCGCACGCGCGTACCGCCGGGAAAACCGAACGGCCGTGCCGCAACCAGCACCAGCTGCCGGGGCAGGCGCTGGGCGCCGTCGTAGATCGGGCTCACGCCCCAGCCGCGCGTCACGTCGGCGTCGCGCGCGTCGCCCGCCGGCGCGCTCGCGAGCAGGTTCTCGGCCGCGTACCGCTCGGGCTCCTCGCGCGGGCGGTCGTCGGCGGCCACGTTTGCGATCGCGACGACTTGCCACGGCGCCGTCTCGTCGGCAGCGGGCGCGGCTTCCACGTCGACGCCGGTCAGAAAAAACGCGCCGTCGGGACCGCGCCCGGGCCCGCCACCCGGCAAGCGCGGGTCGGGCAGCGCCTCCAGACGAACTGCGGTCAGTTGCGCGAGCGCGCTGGCGCCCGCGACGGTCTCGACCTCGGGTTCCGCCGCCGAAACCCGTGCGGGAATGAACACCACTCCGTCCGGCTGCGCGACAAGTTGTGCGCCGCTGCTCGACGCCAGCGACGCGATCGCGAGCGGGTGAAAGCGCGCAGACAACGCCAAGAGCTCACTCTCCCATCGGCGCTGGGCTTCCGCGAGCGCCGGCGTCCAGGTCGCGAGCTCCCGCTCGAGCGGCGCGCGCGCGGCGTGGATCTCCTCGAGCCGTCGCGCCTCGGCGGCGGTCGGCAGCGGGAGCGTGTCCTCGCGCGCGCCATCGAAGAACGCCAGCAGGCCGTAGAAGTCACGCCGCGAGAAGGGATCGTGCTTGTGGTCGTGGCAACGTGCACAGCCGAGCGTGCTGCCGAGCCACACTGTCGCGGTCGTCGCCGCGCGATCGCACATCCGTTCGAAGCGCGCTTCCTCGGGATCGACGCCGCCCTCCTCGTTGAACATCGTGTTGCGGTGAAAACCGGTGGCGACCCGCTGCGCGATCGTGGCCGATGGCAGCAGATCACCGGCCAGCTGTTCGAGCGTGAAACGATCGAACGGCATGTCGTCGTTCAGCGCATCGACGACCCAATCGCGGTACCGCCAGATCGATCTCGTGGCATCCTTTTCGTAGCCGTTGCTGTCGGCGTAGCGGGCCACGTCGAGCCACGGCACCGCCCAGCGCTCGCCGAAGTGCGGCGACGCCAGCAGCCGGTCGACCACGCGCTCGTAGGCCGCGTCGAGCGCGGCGC
>Ga0265339_10002993_pt1 | contig 11922 bp, 9 predicted proteins | sample 4CB219metaG_FD_202085 | JGI IMG/M metagenome (GOLD analysis project Ga0265339, IMG submission 202085) | Rhizosphere microbial communities from Carex aquatilis grown in University of Washington, Seatle, WA, United States - 4-CB2-19 metaG | ecosystem: Host-associated > Plants > Roots > Rhizosphere...
GATCAATGTGGTCAGGTAGCGAGCTAACGGCTCGTCAGAGAGGAGAGTACGAGCGCCGGCCTCGAAGGACACGGCCAACGATAACGCCCCGACAACACCCTTTAGTACGTCGAGGAAAGGCTCAGCCTGCTTGCTCACTTGTTGTTCTCCACAGACACAACATCACCGTTATTCAGCTTCAGAAAGAGTTGGTGCTTCAGGCCGGCAAGCTTGAATGACTTCCGCGTATCGCTTAGATCGATCGCGCTCGGAACGACGAATCTGACCTTTCGGGGGCGGTCCTTGTCCTCCGCACTCAGAGAAAACGAGCAAGGGAGTCTCAAGGTCAGTCTGACATGACCGCAAGAATCGGAACGCAAGTCGCCTGTGACCTCACCCTGGTCGACTTTTGCCGTCTGGGTCGGAATCGAAGTTGTCATTTCGAACAGGATTGAACCGGGATCCTTCTTGGACCGTTGGACTTTGGATGCTGACCATGGAACTACGCTGACGACCATCTGAGGTGCTGCATCGAAGCAGGCGATGGAACCAATCTCCTCAGCTGTCAGAGCGACCTCTTGAATGAGTAGCGAGCGTGCGGTCCGATTCGTGAGCCAGACGTCAATAGTTTCTCGCCGTCCATCAGCAGCCTCCTGCACTGAATCCATTGAAGTCTCCAGGTAGGGCATTAGCGTGACGCCGCCCAAGACCAGATCGTCGCCTTTCCTTGTGGCCACGGCGTTAGCAGGAAGGAACCCGTCGGCGGAGATAGAGCATCTCAAGTGAGTCTCCTTCAAGACCGTGCCGAAGGAGAATCGGAACTTACCCAGGCCGTCCAACTCAATGACGCCATCGACAGCTGCCTCTCCGGCCGCGTCCAAACAACGCGCCTTCGCGAACCGGAGGGACGCACCGGTACCAGATTTGGAAATCGATCCTACGAATTCTTCAGCTCGCGCGATCCGGCCAGCTGATGATGCAAGCACAAGAAGAGGGAAGAGTGCAACCAGCCTAAGCCAGCGCATCACATGACCGGGATACGACGCTCGCGAGTGCAATGTCACCGACCAGCCGTAGCGTGAGGGCCAATGGCCACCTTCCAATCGCGGCGTAGCGCTAGGTCGAAGGAGACCGCGCCCAAGACAGCGCCACCTCTGGCGATCACTCGCGTGATTAGGTCTGCAGCCGCGTCAGTCGCCATGCGGATTACCTTCTGCAGCCATATAACGATGGGAGCGACGATTCTTCCACGCCCGTGTCGTTTACGGGTGTATCAGGTTCCCGGACGCTGACCGACCACGCCGCCATCGTTAAATAGCCTCGGTCGAACGGCCGCCGAGATCACGCCACTCAGCGCCACCACGTCCACTGGCACCGCTAGGCTCAAATTGAATTGTGACCCGATAGGGCCAGCGATTCCTGAATGATTCCGCGGACGGGCCCGGGAGGAAGCCAGTGGTTGCGGGTTGGCAAAAACATCTCCTAATACTATCGACTCTGCTCGAGTCCGCGATTGCCAGCGTGCTGGTCGTCGATGTCGACGACCAGACGGGCTCATTGTTCGCGGTCTGGCGGATGGGCGTGCACTGACGCCAGACGCACCCGGTCCGCGTGGCCTCCGTGGACGGACGCGGCTAGTCTCGGGCAGAATACATCTCATGAGGGGGGAGGACCCAAGTGCTGACGGCAGCGCGCGAGAAATCTCTGGTGCCCCCTCACGAGGGTGTCCAGCGGCTGTTCGCGCTGTGATCTACGCTCGGGTGTCTTCGCTGGCACAGCGCGATCAACAAACCATCGCGTCGCAGCTCGAGACGCTGCCGAAGTTCGTGAGCCTCCGAGGATGGAACCTGGTAATGCCCGTCGACTCATACTTGGACGACGGTCGGACGGCGAAGGCCGGATTCCTGACGGAGAGACTCGGATTCACTCGGCTCCTGCACGACGCGGAGCTCGGCCTTTTCGACGTCGTCGTCGTGGTGGATCTCGACCGACTTACGCGCTCTGAGGACCTGCGCGAACGGGGTGAAGTACTCGGGGCCTTCCAAAAGGCGGGAGTACAGATCGCGGTCTCCTCGTCTGGGCAGGTTCTGGACTTGCGTTCGTCGATGGGCGACTTGATGTCGAGCCTCGGTGCATTCTTCGCCGCTGAAGAGAATCGCAAGCGCCGGGACCGAATCTGTCGCGGCAAAGCCGAGGCTATTCGAAAGGGTCGGAAGCCAGCTGGACCCACGCCATTCGGGTACCTCTACGACCGCAAGAGCGGTGAGTGGAGCGTCGATCCTGAGCTCGGTCCTATAGTCGTCGAGATCTTCACCCGGGTGGCCAAGGGAGAGACCTGCGAATCGATCGCACGAGATCTACAGGCTCGTGGGGTGCCCCGAGCTCGGGCGAGCGAGGCGGGCAATCGCCGGGCTGGGGTTTGGATTCTTGAGCGGGTTCATCAGATCGTTCGGGCGCGCACGTACCGTGGTACATGGGTAGCGGATCGAGCGCGGGGCCTGTCTGTAACAGTCCCTCAGATCGTCAGCCAGGTTCTCTATCAGCAAGCGGATGCAGCGCTACGTCGAGCGGGTCGACGTGGGCAACTTCGCAATCCGCACAGATATCTTCTTCAGGGGATGGCGAGCTGCGCTCTGTGCGGAGCGTCGATCGGTTGTGCATCGACCGGAAACTGGTCGTCGGCGCATGGGAACCGGAGGCACTTCTACTACGTCTGCACTCGACGACGACGCGGGCATCGAGGAGCTCGCGAGACCTGCACCTTACCGATGGTCCGATCAGATGCTCTCGACGCTCGGTTCTGGGAAGCGATTGTCGACGGAGTGATCCGGAAAGATCATCTCGAGAATGCCCTCCGCGAGCGCGCGCGCGAGTCACAGTCGGAGTCAGGCCGTTCTGCCGATCTCATTCGACTTGAGGCTGGACTCAAACGGCTCGGTCGGGCCGAAGAGATTCTTCTTTCGGCTATAGCCCGACCGCCTTCTCGCCGGACGGATCGCTCATCATGGGGGCCCTGACGCGTCCAGGCGCCGTCTGGCGCACGTCGGACCTGTCGCTGCTCTCGACGCTGCCCGAGGCCTCGCCGCCGTACGGGTTTCTCGGCAACGGCATGTTCCAGATGTACGACTCGATCTTCAACCCGCTCGACGGCACCAAGCTCGGGTCCGCGATCGGGTCCGGAGTCTCGCCCGAGGGAACGCTGGCCGTGGTGGAATCGACCTTGTCGAAGTGGTGGGTTGTCCGGCTCGCGGACCTGACCATCCAGGCGGTCCTGAACGCGAGCGAGCTGGCTGCTCCTCTCGGACCCGACTGGGTGTTCTCGCGTGATGGTCGTGTGGTTGCGGAAGCGGGAAACGATGCGAAGGGAAATCCCACGGTGATCGTATTCGACGCCATGACCGGAACCGCGCTGGCCACGCTGGCGGGCGTGGCGCCGGTTGCCATCACGACCACCCCGAGTGGAGCGATCCGCGTGGCAGCCTTCGTCCCGGTTCCCATCGGGAACGGATTTGCAAGCGATGTCCGCGTCTGGAGCGTCCCCGACGGAAAGCCGTTGTTCGATATCGCCCAGGCGGCGGCGAAGAACTCGGCGCCCGAGGGTAACTTACCTGCGCCGATGGCCTTTTCCTCCGACGGATCGCTGATCGCCGCCGGTGCCACTGGCATCCGGATCTTCGAAGTCGAGACCGGAACGCTTCGCGAAACGCTGCCCGCCCACTTCGACCCCCAGCCAACCGGCGCGTACCCGGGGGTCTTCTCGCTTGGTTTCAGCGCCACCGGTCAGATCGCGTCGGTGGGTTGGGAAGGAACGATGCGCTTCTGGTGCTCTCCCTGAGAGCGTTCGATTCAGCGCTGGCAGTCGAACAGCGGGAGCGAGTCGTTGGAGGTGCCGAGCAGTCCGACGCTCACGGATGCGGAGGACGACGTGGAGAACGACGACGAGACGTTGCCGGGCAGGCCGCCGAGCGATGCGCCACCATCGGCACCGCAATCGAGAAGGTTGATGGCGTTGGCGTTCGTGGCCGTCGTCCCGTCGGGGCAGCTCACGCTGATGCCCAGTGCGCCGGATCGACCTTCAGTCACGGTGTGACCACCCACGACCAGCTTGAAGCCATCGCTTGGGTTCTCGAAGTGCAGGCAGTCCGCGCCACCTTTGGTGATCGTGAAGTTCCAGGCCGGGTTGTCGAGGGGGATGGGGAAGACCAGCGCGGGCGTGAACGTCACCTGTGACCCGCTCGCGTAGGTGCAGGTCTTGTTGTCCGAGCTCAGCGTGCCGGTCTCCGTCGTGGGCGGCAGGCACGCGACGGCCTCGTTGGCCGTCATTTTCCAGCAGTTGTCGCCCGCCAGCCACGCGCAGTCGAGCGTCGAGGTGCTACCGCCGCTCGAACCTCCGCACCCGGAGCCCACTGCTAGCACCAGCATCGCAATCGAGACAATTCGCATGCCGCATCGTACGTGGAATCGCCGCGAAGGTCACGTTCCTGGCGCTGCAGGGTTGGGGACCACCAGGTTGAAAACGACTTCATCGCCGAAGCGATTCGCGGAGGCGGGTCAGGCGTGCGGTAGCCTCTCGATCGCCTGCGCGATCCTCGATCGTCTTCTCCAGATCGGGAATCGCTTCGGCGCCGTAAATTTCGGTGATGGCTCGCGCGGCGACGCGCCCCGCGACCGGATGCGCGGCGGCCTTGAGCAGATCCGCGAGCATCTGCGGATCGCCCCGGCTGGCTGGATCGGTATGGTGGGCGTGGCGATAGCGGTCCACCGAATCGCTATACCAATCGAGCTGGGCGTAGGCGTGTCCAAGCAAAAGCCAAGGGCGCGGGTCGCCGGGATTCTGGTGCGCAAAGGTGTAAACCGGGGCCAGCGCTCGCTGGGACAGGTGCACGCCGCGCTCGAGCCGATCGCGGATCGGCCGCAGGGCGTGGGGCACGGCCTCTTGCCACGGATCGCTTGCGGATGATTCCCGGCCGGGTTCCGCCGCGTTCTTCGCAGGCTCTTCGGCCGCGGGCTCTTTGGCTGCAGGCTCTTTGGGCTCTGGTGCCGCGGCTGTCGGCGGGGTAGGCGGCGCGGAAGTTGGTGCCGGCAAAGGAGGCGCAGGCGCGGGCGCCGGCTCCGTGGCCGCCGCGGGACTGGGCAACGGCTCTGCTGGCAGTGCCGCTTTCGGCGGCGAATCCGCGGACAGCGTCGGTTTTGGCAGCGGCTCCGCAGGCAGCGCCGGCTTTGGTGGCGACTCCGCGACCACTGCGGGCCGGGACGGCGCCTCCGCGGGCCGAGCTGTGGTCTGAACCGATTTCGCCTTGTCGCGCCGCAGATATGTCGCGACGACCGCACTCCCCGCCACGACGGTGGCCAGGACGATGGCACGGCTCCAGAAGCGCGAGCCTCTCCGCGATGGGCTTCTCGCGCCGGGGGTCTTTTTCTTTTTTCGCGCTCGTGACGGGCGGCGGCTCACCGCCCCGGCGGGCAGCTTGGCAATGACCGCCTCCAGGGCAGCCAGCAAGGCTCCCGCGTCCTTGAATCGCGCTTGCGACTCCTTCGCCATTGCCCGGTTGACCACCGGCTGGAACGACGACGCAGCGACGAGCCCGGGCCGGACGGTCTGCAGCGATGGAATTGGCTGCGTGAGGTGCGCTCCGAGATAGCCCTCCTGAGACTCGGAGACAAATGGCCGCCGTCCTGCCAGAAGCTCGAACAGCAGGACGCCCGCCGCATACACGTCCGTCCGCGCATCCACGGGCGAGCCCTTGGCTTGTTCCGGCGAGATATAGGCGGGCGTTCCGAACGCGACCCCGACGCGCGTCAGCGGATCGCGCGAGCCCGACCCTTCGAGGAACTTCACCATTCCGAAGTCCAGGAGCCTCACGTGATCTTCCTGGTCCGACAGCGCCTGGAGGAACACGTTTGCGGGTTTCAGATCGCGGTGGACGATTCCCCGGTCGTGAGCGAAGGCGAGACCGCGCAGCGTCTGGCAGACGATGTCCAGCGCCTGCCAGAGCGGCAATGGGCCTTCTGCAATCAGATCCGCGAGCGTGCGGCCCTGCAAGAGCTCCATCACCAGGTAGGGCACGCCGCGGTCGACGCCAGAATCCGTCACCGGAACGATGTTGGGGTGCGCGAGCGCCGACAAGGCCTTGGCCTCACGATCGAAACGCTCGCGCCATTCCGGGATGGCCGCCGCTTCCTGGTGGAGCACCTTGATGGCCACGAACCGGTCGAGCTGCGCCTGCCGGCCCCGGTAGACGATCCCGACGCCGCCCACGCCGAGGCGCTCCAGCACCTCGTAGCGCCCATCGAGCGTCCGTCCGATGAGCGGATCGGCCGGTGGTTCGAAGAGGTCTGCAACCACGCAGCACGACTATATCGCGGAACGTTCTTTACCGTCTGGGTCTGCGCCCGCCGCGCTGCGCGCGCTCCTTGATGCTCGAGCGCGTCAGGTCGAGACGCAGAGCTCGCTCGCGCCGCCTGTGAGCTGCAAGTCGTACCGCGCTGTCGCCCTGCTCCAGCTGTCGGAGTCGAGTGAGATCGGGCCGCCGGCAGCGCCGATCTGCCGGCCGTCGATCTCTAGGCACGAGACGCCGCCGCGCACCTGCACACCGACCGGGACGTTCGCGGGGCGGCGGATGGCGAGCTCGCTCGCGCCGCCGCGGATACGGAGCGGGACGACCGCGTCAGGGGCCGGGAGCGTGAGATAGACCTCGCTCGCGCCTCCAGAGATCTCCAGAGCCGTCACCCGGCCGTGCCGGAAGTCGACCTCCAGCTCGGAGGCGCCGCCCTGGAAGACGAGCTCCCACGCGACGCTTGGGTGCAGGACCAGGGTGGCGCCGATCCCTTCGCCCCACAGGACGCCGCCCAGCCAGTCGGCAATCCCGAAGCGGGGATAACGGATTGAGACCTCGTCGCCGGCGACCGAGACGCTCGGGACGAGGCCGTCGAAGTGCCCGCGGATGAGGGCGGTCTCGGTGGCGCCGACGCGCAGGGACAGATCCGAGACGCCCTTGGCGAAGATCAGGCGCATCCGGGTCTGGCCCTCGTAGGGAACAGTGAGGTCCTGGTCGGACCACACCTCTTCGGGCGGGAAAGCGGCGGTGCGGTAGGGGCCGGAGGTCGGGGTCGTCATGACTTTTCTCCTGGGTTCGAGGATGGTAACTTCCCTGGAATCTCGATACCGAGTTATCTTAGTGACTAAGATATAAGAGTCAAGTGGCATCTTCCTCTGCGACCTCGAGCGATCGCCGGCGCGTCCAGCGCGGGCTCGCGCTCGCGCACGCCCTGGCGAAATGGGCCGACGCCGACCGCGCGTACCGCGTCGCCGTCGCCGAGCGGCTGCGGGTGGGGGCGTCGGACGTCGATGCCTTGATCCTTCTCTTCCAGGACGACACGCCCTGGACGGCGGGAAAAATAGCCGAGGCCCTCGCCCTGACGACCGGAGCCGTCACGGGCCTCGTCGATCGCCTGGAGAAGGCGGGGTGGGTGCAGCGCACGCGGCACGGCGTCGACCGCCGCCAGGTGTGGATCGAACGCACGCCCGCGCGCCGCGAGGAGCTGGACGCGGCGCTCGCCGTCCAGAGCGCGATCCTGGCGGAGGCCGCCGAGCAGCTCGACGATGCGTCTCTCGGGCGGGCAGTGGAGCTCATCGAACGGGCAGCGGGCCGCCTGGTCGACCAGGCCAAAGCACCAACGGAAGAGCCGGCGCCGGCCGAGCCCCTCGAGGGGACCATCACGAGCGCGCCGATCGACGGCGCGACGCGCGGAACGTTGCGGGTCGCATCCGGTGTCGCGCATCTCCAGCTTCGCGCGGGACGGATCAAGGACCTCTTTCGTGCGACGTTCGACGGGAGACCGCCGGTGGTCCGGGTCGAGGGCGGCACTGTCCATCTCAAGACGCGTGGCTTCGGACTGTTTGGCTGGGGTGGCGGTGGCGCGGAGATCGTGCTCACGACCGCCGTGCCCTGGGCGATCGACGTCCGCGGTGGCATCTCCGAGCTAAACGCTGTTCTCACGGAGCTTGAGCTCGAACGCATCGATGTCCACGGCGGCGCCAGCGAGGTGAGCTTCCGCTTGCCCGCGCCGCGCGGGACGGTGCCGATCCGCATCGTCGGCGGCGCGAGCGAGGTCGCGTTCCGGCGTCCGGCGAAGACGCCCGTCCAGCTCGTGGTCACGGGCGGCGCGAGCGAGCTCAGCTTCGATCGCCGCGGCCTCGAAGCGGGGTCGGGTGTGGTCCGCCTGGCGACCGACGGCTACGAGCTCGCAACCGATCGCTACAGCATCGAGATCTCGGGCGGGGCAAGCGAGATCGCGGTGGCGGTTTAGACGCGCCAATCAACGCGCGAGAATCGTTGATGAACCGCGAAGACGCCAGCGGGTCTCGGTTCAACTAGAGACCGGCGTCGGCCGCAGGCTCCGACCGTGATCCGCGTCGATCTATGAGCCAGATCACGCGCGGCGAGTTACTTGGGAACGGAAGGGAAGCGTTAACGCAGGTCGCTACCCGGGCGACCGGAGGACTCCCTATGAATGAGAACACACCAGGGCTCCCGTTTCGAACGCGCGGCTGGCTAACTTTGGCGACAGCGGCGCTCCTGCTGGCTCCCGCCTGTCAGGGCAGCATCGGTGGCGTCGGCGGCGATAACGGGGGAGGAGGGAATAGCGGCCCCAGTGGCGCGGGCCCCTGCACCGGGAATCCCACCCTGGTCCAAAAGCGCATGGTGCGTCTCAGCTTCAACCAGGTGGTGACGACCATCCGCACCATTCTGGGCGACACCATCGGCGACAAGATCGCGAACGACCCGGTTTACGCGGCGGATCTCCCCGACGCCAAGCACCGGTGGTTTCCGCCGCTGGCCAGCCCGCGTGAGGGGTCGGTGATCACTGACGCGGCCTGGAACACCGGCGATCAGATCGCGCAGACGGCCGCGCAGTACGTGTTCGACAATTTCGCGACGGTCACCAAGTGCACCCAGATCGGGACGGCGCTCGACACCTGCGCGCAGACGTGGCTGCGCACGCTCGCTGCGGCTGCATGGCGCCGGCCGCTGACCGCCGACGAGACGACCTCCTTCAACCAGCTCTACACCGACCTCAAAGACACGACCAAGGTCGGTCTCACGTCCCAGCAAGCCACGCAGTCCGGCGTCTACGGCATGCTGGAGGCGCCGCAGTTTCTCTACCGAACCGAGTTCGGCTCCTCGGCGACCGCGGCCGGGACGCTGGCGCCCTACGAGCTCGCGAGCGAGGTGTCTTACTTCCTGACCGACGGCCCCCCCGACGCGATGCTGCTGTCGGCCGCGGCGAACAACGCGCTGTCGAACGCCGACCAGATCGGCGCGCAGGTCGATCGCATCCTGGCGACCCCGGCGGCGCGCGCGAACCTGCACGCGGCGATGTTCGGCTACTTCGCCATCCCCAACATCGAGGCGGTGGTCATCGACACCGCCGTCTTCACGACCTGGAACGACGGCCTGCGCAACTCGATGGAGCACGAGACCGACCTGTTCTTGCAGGACACGCTGTGGAACGGGAAGGTGACGGATTTACTGACGTCGAAGACGTCGTTCATCAATCCCACGCTGGCGTCGTTCTACGGGTCGGCGATGCCCGCGGGCGGCACGGCGGACGCCGACGGTTTCGGCAAGGTCATGCTTCCCGACACGCGCGCCGGCATCCTGACCCAGGGCGGCTTCCTGGTCGCACGCGCCCGTCCCATGGCGGGGTCGGTCGTGGGGCGCGGCCTGCTGGTGAATGCCGCGTTTCTGTGCGCGAGCAACCCGGCGTTCCCGTCGCAGCTGGCCGACACGATCAACATGGTCAGCATGATGCTCGCCGACCAGACCGAGCGCGCGAAGTCCGACTACCGCCGCATGACCGCGCCGTGCATGGGCTGCCACCCGAACTTCGACCCCTACGGCCTGGCGCTGGAGAACTACGACGGCATCGGCCGCTATCGCATGGTCGACGACAAGGGCCGGCCCATCGACGCCTCGATCGCGCTGCCCGCGCTCGCCGGCGGGCAGATGGTCAACGGCGGCGTCGCGCTGGGACAGGCGCTGGCGTCGGGCGGCGCGTTCGCCAACTGCATCGCCAAGAATCTGGTCAATTTCGCGCTGGCCGAGACGCCGGCCATGCCCGTCGAGACCAACGCCTGCGCGATCCGCAACGTCTCCGACTCGTTCACGAGGTCGAGCAATGGCTCGTTCAGCTCGCTGGTGCGCGGTGTCGCGGTATCGACAACCCTGGCTTCGCGGACCGGAGGTCTCCCATGAAATCGTACCGATTTGCTCGCCGCTCGTTTCTGCGCGGAATTGGGGCGGGCGCGGTGGGTTTGCGCGCGATGCTGCGCAGCCTGGAGTCGATGGCGCAGGGAATGGCGCCGCCTCCGCGTTTCCTCATGACCCACTGGCCGGTCGGCACGATCCGCTACCTGTTCTTGCCGACGGGGACCGGGCCGAACCTGGCCAACATGACGCTGTCGAACATCCTCAAGCCATTCCAGCCGCTGGTCGGCGATATGAGCCTGCTCTACGGACTCAACAGCAGCAGCTATCACGGCTTCGGCGGCGGGCACGAGTCGGGCACGCCGCAGTCCACCACCGGCGCGCGCACGCCGGGAACCCGGTCGAACGGCGGCGAGACCGACGATGCGGTCGCGGGCGGTCCGTCGTGGGACCAGATCTTCCTCAACAACGTTCCCGCGTTGATGACACCGGGCGCAGGCTACGCCAACGCGATCTGCGACGCACGCGTCGACTCGTTCGAGACGTCGACGCAGTGTCTGTCGTACGGCTACTCGACGCGATCGGTGGCGGCGGCGACCGGCGGCACCGGCGGGCAGGTCACGGAGAACACCCCGCTCCTGCCCACGCTGAGCCCGCTCAAGGCCTTCACCAACCTGTTCTCCGGCGTCATGCCCGGCGGCGGCTCCGGCAGCACGACCGACATTGCCAAAATGCTGAAGGCGCGCCGGAGCGTGCTCGATTACTCGATGTCGGAGCTGGCGCGCATGCGCACGCTGGCGCCGGGCGCCGAGGCACGCTCGAAGATCGACGTGCACACCGAAGCGATCCGCAAGATCGAGATGCAGCTGACCACGCAGATCAACAACGGGACAATGACGCCCACGTCCTGCACCCTTCCGCCCGTGCCGGACGCGACGCTCACCGGCAAGACCGGGTCGAAGAACGACTACCGGACGACGCCGACCCCGGCCGCCACCGACGACAGCCCGATCCACGAACAGATCGGCAAGGCGCACATGGGCATCCTGAAGGCGGCGTTCATTTGCGACCTGATCCGCGTCGGCACCTTTCAGTGGTCGCCGGGCACGAACCACGTGTCGTTCAAGGGGCTGTTCCCGAACGCGCCCGACGCGATCTACATGCATCATCCGACCAGCCACATCATCACCAGCCCGACGGAGACCATGCAGTCGCTGCCGGCGGCCGGCTTGCACCAGGACGTCGTCAACTTCTTGGCCGCGGTGCAGACCTGGTACAACCAGAAGATGGCCGGCATCCTGCTCGAGTGGAAGGCCACGACGGATGTCTACGGCGGCAACTTGCTGGCCAACACCATCATCCCCTACGTCACCGAGGTCGGCGAGACGACCCACAGCTGGAACCCGCTGCCGGCGTACATCTTCGGCGGCAGCGCGCTGGGGATGAAAGGCGGTCAGTACCTGAACGGCGCCTGGCCGATGAACTCGTTCTGGCTCACCATCGCGCAGGCGTACTTCAAGACGACCACGCCCCTCAACAACCTGCCAGCGACCGTGCCCAACGTGGGTGCCAACACGTTCGTCCGTACAAACGTGGCCCCAATCGCAGGGCTCTGGGCACCGCCGTAGGGTCTGACTCCCGATTGCGAGTGGCGGAGTTGGAGACGATGTAGTCCTTCGGTGTTTCTCACGCCGAGAGAGTTGTGTGAGGTTGGAGACCGAAACTTTTCACA
>Ga0265339_10002997_pt1 | contig 11907 bp, 10 predicted proteins | sample 4CB219metaG_FD_202085 | JGI IMG/M metagenome (GOLD analysis project Ga0265339, IMG submission 202085) | Rhizosphere microbial communities from Carex aquatilis grown in University of Washington, Seatle, WA, United States - 4-CB2-19 metaG | ecosystem: Host-associated > Plants > Roots >...
GAGCCGAACGCGGACCGCGGGCCGATCTCGTCGTTCACGTCGGTGCCGCGGCACCGCCTCGAGCTGCGCGCCGGCAAGATGTCGACCGCCGACCTCTTCGACATCAACCCCGTGGGCTCGGACAGCCACATGCAGTTCATGAACTGGACCGTCGACAACAACGGCGCCTACGACTACGCGGCCGACACGCGCGGCTACACGTACGGCGGCGTCGTCGAGTACCAGGGGCCGTACCTCGAGGCGCGCTTCGGCCTGATGCTCATGCCCACGGTCGCCAACGGCCTCGACCTCGACTGGAACCTCGCCAAGAACCGCGCCGAGAACCTCGAGCTCGAGATCAAGTACCTGCGCCGCGCGAGCTGGCGCGGCACGCTGCGCCTGCTCGGCTACCTGAACCACGCCGCGATGGGCAGCTACGCGAAGGCGATCGCCGACGCGCAGGGGACCGGGCTCGCGCCCGACATCAACGCCTCACGCCAGGACGGGCGCCTCAAGGGCGGCTTCGGCATCAACGAGTTCCAGGAGCTCGGCCCCCTGTTCCGCGCCTTCTTCCGCATCGGCTGGAACGACGGCAAGAACGAGAGCTTCGCCTACACGGAGGTCGACAACACCTTCGCGATCGGCGGCGACGTGCGCGGCACGCGCTGGCGGCGCCCCGACGACAAGGTCGGCGTCGCGTTCGTCAGCAACGGCATCTCGAGCCTGCACGCCGACTACCTCCGGCACGGCGGCACGGGGTTCATTCTCGGCGACGGTCCCGGCTGCGAGGGCAATCCCGGCATGCGCGTCTGCGGCGCTGTCGCGGGGAGCTACCTCAACTACGCGCGTGAGACGATCGTCGAGCAGTACTACAACGTCCACGTCTGGTGGGGCGCGTTCCTCGCCGAGGACGTCCAGCTCGTCGTCAACCCCGGCTACAACGCCGACCGCGGCCCGGTCTGGGTCTTCTCGCTCCGCGGCCACCTCGAGTTTTAGGGATGGTCTAAGCGGGACCCTGACAGGGTCCCGTGCCCCCGACGCTCGCTCCGCGCGGCGAAGCCGCGCTACGCTCGGGACACCGCGAGGTGCCAGCGATCGAGCGCCTCTTCGCGCGCGGCGGTGGCCATGTTCGGGTTGAAGATGCGCACGCGCGCCGTCTCGCCCGTGCGGTCGGTGCGGGGCAAGCCCACGCCGCGCGCGGCGAGCTTGGCCGCGCCGAGCGCCGTCGACTCGACCATCTCGGGCCGGAAGATCTGCAGGCCCGAGAGATCCGCCTGCAGCTGCATGAGCAGATCATTCGCCGCCGCGCCGCCGTCGACGCGCAGGTTGGTGATGGCGTGCCCCGCGTCCGCCTGCATCGCGCGCAGAAGATCCACGTTCTGCAGCGCGATGGCTTCCAGCGCCGCGCGCGCCAGGTGCGCCTTCGTCGTGCCGCGCGTGATGCCGCTGATGAGGCCGCGCGCCTCGGGCCGCCAGTGCGGCGCGCCGAGCCCCGCGAGCGCGGGCACGATGGTGACGCCGCCGCTGTCCGGCACCGAGCGCGCGAGCGCCTCGACCTCGGAGGCCTTCTCGATGATGCCGAGGCCGTCGCGCAGCCACTGCACGAGCGCGCCCGCGATGAAAGCGCTGCCCTCGAGCGCGTAGGCCTTGCGCGCGACGGGGCCCACGGCGTTGCCCGCGTCCTCGCCGAGCGTCCACGCGACGGTGGCGAGCAGCCCGCGCTGCGACGACGTGGGCCGCGAGCCCACGTTCATGAGCACGAAGGCGCCCGTGCCGTAGGTGCACTTGGCGTCGCCCGTGTCGACGCAGTCCTGGCCGAAGAGCGCCGCCTGCTGATCGCCCGCGATGCCGGCGATGGGGATGCCGTCGGGCAGCCCGGGCACGCCGCGCGTCTCGGCGACGCGCCCCGCCGAGGGCGTGACCTCGGGCAGGAGCTGCATCGGCACGTCGAAGATGTCGCAGAGATCCTCGGAGAAGCGCAGCGTCTCGAGGTCGAGCAGCAGCGTGCGTGAGGCGTTGGTGACGTCGGTCGCGTGCACGCGCCCACCCGAGAGGCGCCACACGAGGAACGCGTCGATCGTCCCGAAGGCGATCTCGCCTGCCTCGGCGCGGTCGCGCAGCCCCGAGACGTTCTCGAGCAGCCACTTGATCTTCGTGGCCGAGAAGTAGGGATCGAGCACGAGCCCTGTGCGCTGCCGGACGAAGTCCTCGTGCCCCGCCGCCTTGAGCTCGGCGCACTGGATCGCCGTGCGCCGGTCCTGCCACACGATGGCGTTCGCGACCGGCTTGCCGCTGGCGCGCTCCCACAGCAGCGTCGTCTCGCGCTGGTTCGTGATGCCGATGGCGGCGAGGCGCTCGGCGTCCGCGGGCTTGAGCGCGTCGGCGAGCGCGCCCGTCACCGAGGCCCAGATCGCCTCGGGATCGTGCTCGACCTCGCCGGGGCGCGGGTAGATCTGCGCGAACTCGCGGTAGCCGCGCGCACGGACCGTCATTTTCTGGTCGACGACGAGCACGGTCGTACCCGTCGTGCCTTGATCGATCGCGAGGATGAGGTCTTTCACGCTCGCCGAGCGTAGCACCGATCCGGCGCGCCCGGCGTCGGTCAGGACACGAGCTTCGTGACGAACCTCGTCGCGGCGTCGATGGCCTCGGCGGCGTCGACGTCGAGGCCCACGACGTGGAACGAGCGCTCCAGCCACAGCCGCTCGATGACGTCGGAGCCGATGCTGCCCGTGAGCTCGAGCGAGTCGTCCATGGGCACGACGTGATCGTGGCGGGCGTGCATGACCAGCGCGGGCGCGCGCACCGACGGCAGATCCGCGCGCACGACGTCCATCAGCGCGAAGAGCTGCTTGAGCGCGGCGATGGGGAAGGCTGGCAGGCCGGGGTTGCCGTGCCGCATCTCGGGGATCGAGATGTCGGAGCCGTTGGGCTTGGGGACGCTGGCCGCCGACCAGCGCCCGAAGTCGATGGGCAGGCGCGCGATGGCGCGCACGGCGCCCACCTGGAACCGACGGAGCCGCAGCGGCGTGCCGATGACGACGAGGGCCGCGACGCGCTCGGGGTAAAGGCGCGCCAGGCGCAGCGCGAGCAGCCCGCCCATCGAGAAGCCCAGGACCGCGACCGGCTTCCCGCCGGTGCGCGCCCGCAGCGCCTCGAGCGCGCGCTCGGCCGACGCGAGCCAGTCGGGCCACGTCGACCGCGCGAGCTCGGCCAGCGTCTCGCAGTGCCCCGCGAGCACGGGCGCCTCGACCGAGAAGCCGGCGCGGCCGAACGCCTCGGCGAACGGCCGCACCTCGAACGGCGTGCCCGTGATGCCGTGCAGGCAGAGCACGCCGCGCGAGTCCCCGCCGATGGACAGCGGGGACTTGTCGAACGCGGTCAGCGGGCCACTAGGCTACGGGCAGCCCGCGGGCCGCGGCGTCTGCCCGGCGGGCGGGCAGGCGAGGACCGAGCACGAGACCGAGCTGTTGAGGTCGGTCGGGGGCGTCGGGCCCGGGCGGTTGAAGCCCATCGCGTGCGCGCCCGGGCAGGCCATGCCGCCCGCGTCGAGGTGCCAGCACGGCGTCGCGCCCATGTTCTGGCCGGCCGCGCACGCCGGCAGCGTCGTGTCGACGACGACGCCCTGCGCGTTGGTCGCGTGGTCGACGACCGTGCAGTCCGGCTGCCCCGTCGTCCCATTCCACACGGCGCCCGTCGTGTCGAGGACCTGCCCCGTCACGCACGGCGAGCCGATCTTCTTGCCGATGACGTTGGCGATGGCCGTGAGGGCGGGCGCGAAGGACGGCGCACACATGTCCTCGAACACGCCGTTGCCCCCGAAGGCGCTGACCCACTGCTGGATGCGCACCGAAGGATCGGCGTAGGTGATCGACATGTCCGGCTCCGTCTGCTGGCAGGAGTGCTCGACGTAGGGCCACATGCTCGGGTCACCCTTGACCTGCGAGGGGCCGATGTTGACCTTGTACGGATCCTTCGGGCCCGCGATGGCGGCGACGAGGACCTTCGAGGGATCGGCCTTGAGCCGCTTGAGCGCGGTCACGACGTCCTGCACGCGCAGCAGGCGGCCGTCCTCGGCCGAGACGCAGGTGCCGCTGAGATCGACCTCGCCCTGCGGCTGCCGCGGCGGCTTGGCGCCGTTGCAGAGGTGACCGAACTCGTTGCAGCGGTACGACTGCAGCGGGCCGAGGGGATCGGTGACCGTCGACGAGGACGAGTCGAAGAGGTCCGAGTCCGGCGGCGCCGAGCAGTCGTCCTCGTTGGTGATCAAGATGACCGCGAGGTACGCGTCGGCGCGGAGGAAGTTCGCGTTCTGCGCGGGCGCCGGCGCGCCGTCCGCGCCCAGCGCGCGGAGCACCGACTCGAACTGGTGCTCGAAGCCGCAGCCGCCCTCGCCGAGGAGCGCGATGCAGCTGAACACGTCGGAGATGTCCCCCGTGTAGTTCGCCTGGCCGTTGACGTTGATGATGAAGTTCTGGCCCGCGTTGAGCGACGCCTTCGCGCAGGTCGCACCGAGCGGCTTCGTGTGGAAGATGCCCTGATCGCCGCCCTGCGGACAGTGGTCGATCGACGGGTTGCGGCCCGCGCCCATCGACGACGACACGACGCCGATGTGAACGTTCGGCAAGCCGCCGGGAAGGGTCTTGAGGACGTTCATGAACGCCGGGAACTGCGCCGTGAGCTTGCCTTGAATCGGCGCCATCGAGGACGAATCGTCGACCATGAAGACGATGTCGATGTTGCGGTTGATCGCCTGCTGGAACAGATCGTTGAACTGCATCTGCGGCGCAGGCTCCGGCTTGGCGAGGCGGCGCGAGTTGCACGCCCACAGCGCGGGGATCGCGGCAGCGAGCACGGCCCAGCGGGCGGCGCGCCACGTGAGCAGCGACTTTGGCTTCATCATCGGAATCCTCCTGCGCGAGTCGGGGGGGCAGCCGGGTCGGATATCAGCGATCGCCCGACGAAAGTCGCGCGATTATAGGGAGACGCTCCCCGAACCGCAATCGTCGGTGTGAGGCTGTGCGACCTTCGGCTCATTGGTAGTGGGCTCCTGTATGAGCAAGGCCAGGACCAGATTCGTCATCCGATAAGCCATTCAATTCATTGGCGTTACGAATCTGAGCCGCCAACCCGGTTGGCGATGGGTCGCATGCCGTTGGCAGATTTCAGCGGCGAACGCGGGCGACTCCGCAGAGCATCTCTCCAGCGAAGTAGCGCGCCTCGGGGGGATCGCTCACGCGCTTGGGGCGCAGGAAGCTGTTCAGGATCCGATCCTGCTCGCCCCGCCTCGTCGTGGGGTGCGAAGGGTCGACGAAGCTGTGGCGGACCTGGCCCTCGCGCGCCTCGACGAAGCCGAGGCGGCCGTCGCCGTCGACGGTCTCGACGATGCCCGCGTGGTCGGCGCAGCTCGGCACGTCGTCGGTGCCGCGCGTGTCGAAGAACACCACGTCGCCGGGGCGCGCCTCCGAGGCCGCGACGACCTCGTGCGACGTGCGCATGTAGCCCCAGAGCGCGCGCACGCTGCCGTCGGTGCCGAAGCGCAAGCCGGCGTCGCGCAGGGAACGCTCGACGAGCGCCGCGCTCTCGTCGCCGCGCGGATGGTGCGCTGCGCGGTGGCCACGGACCTCGTACCGCGCGCCATGGAACACGGAGGCGGGGAGGCGCCGCGTGCCGTTGGGCGAAGCGCATCCAAACGCGCACAGGCCGAGGACGGCGACGGTCGCGAGCAAGACCTCGAGCCAGCGCGGGCGGCCGCGTTCACCTGGGAGTTGGAGGGCCATGAAGGCTACGGTACTACATGTAAGATAGCTGTCCACATTTGACGCTTAAGGCGGATTCGCAATCTGCCGGTATCATTGGTAGTTATGAGAGACGTCTTCATCGTCGGGTCGGCCCGCACGCCGATCGGGTCATTTCAAGGCAGCCTCGGGAGCGTCTCCGCTCCCAAGCTGGGCTCCACCGCCATCAGGGCCGCCCTCACCCGTGCCGGCGTCGACGGCGAGGCCGTAGGCGAGGTCTACATGGGCTGCGTGCTGCCGGCCGGGCTGGGCCAGGCGCCCGCGCGCCAGGCGTCCATAGGCGCCGGGATCCCGGCCTCGGTCGGGGCGGTGACCATCAACAAGGTCTGCGGCTCGGGGCTCAAGGCGGTCGTGTTCGGCAGCAACGCCATCGCCGGCGGCGAGCACGACGTCGTCGTGGCGGGCGGCATGGAGTCGATGACGAACGCCCCGTACCTGTTGCCGAAGGCGCGCGAGGGCCTGCGGCTCGGCCACGCCCAGGTCATCGACTCGATGATCCAGGACGGGCTCTGGGACGCTTACAAGAACGTCCACATGGGGGACTGCGGCGAGCTCTGCGCGAAGGAGAAGGGCATCACGCGCCAGGACCAGGACGCGTTCGCCGCCGAGTCGTACCGGCGCGCGCTGGCCGCGCAGAAGGCCGGCAAGTTCAAGGGCGAGATCGTCGGCGTCGAGGTCGCGCAGCGCAAGGGACCGCCGACGATCGTCGACACCGACGAGGAGCCCGGGCGCGGCGACATCGAGAAGCTCGCGTCGCTGCGGCCGGCGTTCCAGAAGGACGGGACGATCACGGCGGGCAACGCCTCGTCGATCAACGACGGCGCGGCGGCGCTCTTGCTCGCGGGCGGCGACGTCGCGCAGAAGCACGGGTGGAAGCCGCTCGCGCGCATCGTCGCGTCCGCGGGGCACGCGCAGGCGCCCGAGTGGTTCACGACGGCACCCGCGGGCGCGATCGACAAGGTGCTCGCGCGCGCCGGCTGGAAGAAGGACGACGTCGATCTGTGGGAGATCAACGAGGCCTTCGCCGTCGTCTCGATCGCGAACAACCGAATGCTCGGGCTCGACCCGGCACGCGTGAACCCGTGGGGCGGCGCCGTCGCGCTCGGCCACCCCATCGGCGCGTCGGGCGCGCGCGTCCTCGTGACGCTCCTCGCGGCGCTGCGTGACGCGGGCAAGAAGCGGGGCGTCGCCTCGCTCTGCATCGGCGGCGGCGAGGGCATCGCGCTCGCCGTCGAGCTCGCCTGAGCAGCGCGTCTCAATACGGACACCCCCTCCCCCGATCGGTGCTATGACCGGCGCCGTCATGACCATCGAGCACATCGGCGTCATCGGCGCGGGCCAGATGGGCCGCGGCATCGCGCAGCTCGCGGCCTCGCGCGGCCTCGTCGTCACCCTCGTCGACGTCGGCCGCGACGTCGCCGAGCGCGGGCGAGCGACCATCGCGCAGCAGCTCGCGCGCCTCGCGGGCAAGCAGAAGATCACCGAGTCGGAGCGCGATCAGACGCTCGCGCGCATCCACTCGGCGGACCTCTACGCGGGCGACCTCGAGCAGGTGGACTTCGTCGTCGAGGCCGCGACCGAGAGCTTCGAGATCAAGCGCGAGATCTTCGAGGCTCTCGACCGCGCCTGCCGCGGCGGCGTCATCCTGGCCACGAACACCTCGTCTATCAGCATCACCGCGATTGGCTCCGTCGTGAAGCGCCCCGATCGCGTCATCGGGATGCACTTCATGAACCCGCCGCCGCTCATGAAGCTCGTCGAGATCATCCGCGGCCTGCCGACGTCGGACGCGACGTTCGAGACGACGCGCGCGCTCGCCGAGCGCCTCGGCAAGCAGACGGTGTCCTCGCGCGACATCCCCGGCTTCATCGTCAACCGCATCCTCATGCCGATGCTCAACGAGGCGTGCTTCGCGTTGTACGAGAGCATCGCCTCGATCGAGGACATCGACGCGGCCATCAACCTCGGGCTCAACCACCCCATGGGGCCGTTCACGCTCATGGACCTCATCGGGCTCGATACGGCGCTCGCCATCCTCGAGGTCATGCACCGCGAGCTCGGCGATCCGAAGTACCGGCCCTGTCCGCTGCTGCGGCAGTACGTCGCCGCCGGCTGGCTGGGGCGCAAGTCGGGGCGCGGCTTCTACCAGTACCCGAAGGCCGTGCCGGGCGTCGCGCCGGGCACGGGCTCGGGCGCGGTGGAGGAGCCTCGGTGACGACCGGCGGCGCCGAGCTCGCGCTCGTCGAGAGCGGCGGCGGGCCGGTGGCGACCGTCATCGTGAACCGGCCGGCGGCGCTCAACGCGCTCGACGGCGCGACGCTGAACGCGCTGCTGGCCGCCTTCACGGCGCTCGCGGCGGAGCCGGCCGTGCGCTGCGTGATCCTCACGGGCGCGGGCGAGAAGGCCTTCGTGGCCGGGGCGGACGTCAAGGCCATGGCCGAGATGACGCCGGCGGAGGCGGGCGCGCTCGCGGCGATCTCGCACCGGCTCGGCGAGGTCATCGGCGGCATGAACGCGCCCGTCATCGCGGCCGTGAACGGCTTCGCGCTGGGCGGGGGCTGCGAGCTCGCGCTGTGCTGCGACTTCATCTACGCGTCGCGCACCGCGAAGTTCGGGATGCCCGAGGTGGGCCTCGGCGTCATCCCGGGCCTGGGCGGCACGCAGCGGCTGCCCCGGCGCGTGGGCCTCGCGCGCGCGAGCGAGCTGCTCTTCACGGGCGGCGTGATCGACGCCGAGGAGGCGAGCCGCATCGGGCTCGTCAACGGCGTGCTCGAGCCTGCGGCGCTGCTGCCGCGCGTGCGCGCCGTCGCCGACGCGATCGCGGCGCGCGCGCCGCTCGCCGTCGCCGCCGCGAAGCGGGCCGCGCGCGAGGGCGCCGACCTGCCGCTCGCCGCGGCCATCGAGCTCGAGCGCCAGCTCTTCTCGGGCCTGTTCGGCACGGCGGACCAGCGCGAGGGCATGCGCGCGTTCGTCGAGAAGCGTCCGGCGAGCTGGTCGGGCAAATAGCCGGCGGACTCGCGGGGGCCGTCCGCGCCCGGTACAATGGAGAGCGAATGGACCTCACGCTGACCGCCGAGCAGAAGCTCCTGCGCGACACGGCCCGCGAGCTCGCGACGAAGGAGATCCTGCCGCGTGCCGCCGAGCTCGATCGCGCGCACCAGTTCCCGCGCGCCCTCGTGAACCGCCTCGGGGAGCTCGGGCTCCTCGGCGTCATGGTGCCCGAGGCCTGGGGCGGCGCCGGCATGGACGCCGTGAGCTACGCGCTCGCGCTCGAGGAGATCTCGCGCGCCTGCGCCTCGACGGGCGTCATCATGTCGGTGCAGAACTCGCTGGTCTGCGGGCCGCTCGTCGCACACGGCACCGACGCGCAGCGAGCGCGATGGCTCCCCGACCTCGCGACGGGGAAGAAGATCGGCTGCTTCGCGCTGTCCGAGCCCGAGGCCGGCTCCGACGCGGCCGCGCAGCGCACGACGGCGACCAAGAAGGGCGACGGCTGGGTCCTCAACGGAACCAAGAACTTCATCACCAACGCGCCCGCGGCCGACGTCATGCTCGTCGCCGCGATGACGAGCCCCGGCCAGGGCGCGCGCGGCATCTCCGTGTTCCTCGTGCCGACGAACGCGCCCGGCGTGAAGATCGGCAAGCCCGACGACAAGCTCGGCATCCGCGCGGCGGTCTCGGCGCAGGTGTTCCTCGCCGACTGCGCCCTGGGCGCCGACGCGCTGCTCGGCGCCGAGGGCGAGGGCTTCAAGATCGCCATGAAGGCGCTCGACGGCGGGCGCATCGGCATCGCCGCACAGGCGGTGGGCATCGCGCGCGCCGCCTTCGAGGACGCCGTGCGCTACGCGCAGGAGCGCAAGACCTTCGGCCAGCCCATCGCCGACCATCAGGCCATCCAATTCAAGCTCGCCGACATGTCGACGGAGATCGAGGCGGCGCGCCTGCTGCTCTGGCGGGCCGCCGCGAAGAAGGACGCGGGCGCGCGCTACACGCGCGAGGCGGCCATGGCCAAGCTCTTCGCCTCCGAGGTCGCGAACCGCGTCGCCAAGGAGGCGGTGCAGGTCTTCGGCGGCTACGGCTACCTCGCGGACTTCCCGGCGGAGCGGCACTTCCGCGACGCGAAGATCACCGAGATCTACGAGGGGACCAGCGAGATCCAGCGGCTCGTGATCGCTTCGTCCTTGCTCAAGGACTGAGGGCGGGGCTATTTTCCCCGTCGACGCCGCCGTTGGGCGTCCCTTGGCAGTCCACACTGCACTCGTCCACATTGGGAGGGCTCGATGACCCGCATGACGTTGGGCGTTCGTTTCATGACCCTCGGGCTGCTGTCGGCGCTGGCGTTCGGTTGCGCCGACGAGACCGCCACCGGCGAGCCGCGCGTGCGCGTCGTCAAGAACGCGGACGTCGCGCCGGAGAAGGGCGGCATCGCGCCCGACAAGCAGGCCGACATCCAGCTCATGCTCCAGCAGCGCGAGCCTTCGGTGCGCAAGTGCTACAACGACGTGCTCAACGACGGCAGCCACGACCGCTCGTTCAAGGGCACGGTCGTCGTGCTGATCTCGCTCGCGCCCGGCGGCGGCAACGCCAAGGTCTCGGGCGTCAAGGTCATCACCGACACGCTCAAGAACGACGAGGTCACTTCGTGCGTCGTCGATCGCTTGAAGGACTTCGAGTACCCCGACGTGCCGAACCCGGGCACGATGCAGTACTCGTACAAGTTCGAACCCGCGTATTGAGCGCAGTGTAGGTTGCGCAACGCGCGCGTCGCGTGTTGCGCGACGACGATGCGTTGCGTATCGCGCGTGGGGAGAAGACTGATCCGCGCGCTGTCGCGCGGAGTTCGCGTGAATCGGCGCCGTGCGGCGAGCTATTTTTGCGTTCCCGGGAACCTCGTGTAGGAGTTGGGTGTCTGTTTAGCGCCTGCGCGTGTCGGTCGATGGGGAGTTGGCAGGGCCACCTCGACGCAACGAATGCCGGATAGCTTCACCAGACGAATCGTCCCGCTGACCGCGCTCGCGCTCGCCTTTGCGACGCTCACCGGCGCCTTCACGCTGACGGGGTGCGCGACGGACGACGAGGCGGCGCGCGCCGCGGCCGAGCAGGAGCGCCTCGCGCAGGCCGCGCGGCCCGAGGCCCCGAAGCGCAAGCGGCCAACCGCTGACATCGATCCGAGCATGCACCTCGACAACGAGATGGGCGTGCTCGAGACGGCCGACGTCGAGGACACGCTGCAGGCGCGCTTCGACGACGTGCGCGCGTGCTACGAGCGCGCCGGCAAGGCGCGCGACTACGCGGGCGGCCGCGTGATGCTCCACTTCCTCGTCGACGGCACGGGGCACGCCGAGGACGTGTGGGTCGTCGAGTCGAGCCTCGGGAACTACGACGTCGAGCGCTGCCTCGTCGGGGTGGGGCGCAGCGTCGCCTTCCCCGCGCCCAGCGGCCACAAGGGGACGACGTTCGACTACCCCGTCGAGTTCCGCTCGACGCGCGAGATGGCCGTGCTCGACATCGACGGCCTCAAGATCGACCACGACCTCGCCACGTTCTTGCCGCAGCTCGCGACGTGCGGGCGCATCGCCAAGGAGCCCGTGAACGCGATCATGTACATCGACCCGACGGGCTTCCCGGGATCGGTGGGCCTGGCGGCGGGCAGCGCGCTCGACGAGGCGGCCGGCGAGTGCGCCGTGCGGACGATTCAGCGCTGGAAGATGTCGGCGTCGCTGCCCGGAAAGATGCTGCGCGCGAACTTCAGCATCCCGACGTACTTCGCTAGCGCGGAGCCGTCGCCTTCGCGGCACGCAGTTTCGAGTGCTTCCGGCCGTAAAAGGCATAGATAAACAGCCCGACGACGAGCCAGACGGCCAGCCGCAGCCAGTTCGCGATCCCCAGGCCGAAGATCATCGACGCGCACACGATGATCCCGAGGATCGGGAACAGCGGCACGAGCGGCGCCCGGAAGGAGCGCGGGAGATCGGGACGGCGCACGCGCAGGATCCACACGCCGGCGCACACGAGGATGAACGCGAAGAGCGTCCCGATGCTCGTCATGTCGCCCACGATGTCGCCGGGGACGAAGGCGGCGAAGGCGCCGACGAACCCGAGGAAGATGAGGTTGGTCTTCCAGGGCGTG
>Ga0265339_10002999_pt1 | contig 11906 bp, 18 predicted proteins | sample 4CB219metaG_FD_202085 | JGI IMG/M metagenome (GOLD analysis project Ga0265339, IMG submission 202085) | Rhizosphere microbial communities from Carex aquatilis grown in University of Washington, Seatle, WA, United States - 4-CB2-19 metaG | ecosystem: Host-associated > Plants > Roots >...
GTTCCAGGTACGTGTGCCGGCACGGCGCGTTCCTTGGAAACATTCCGCGCCTTGGCCGTTAACCGGTGTTTCGATGGAGGTTCGCATGACTCGCTTGCGGGAAAAGGTGCAGGGTCACACCAAGCAGACGATTGGCCAGATGATTGGCGACGATCAGCTCGTGGATGAAGGCAAGCAGCAGGTCCGCGAAGCCGAGGGCGAGGGTTCTACGGCGCAGCATTCCGACCATGGCATCGTCAAGGATGGGATGTCCGAGGAGCAGCCGAAGGACAAGGAGCGCGTCCAGACCGTGCACGAGACGGATGCCAGGGATTCCGCCTCGAGGGAGGAAACGCGTCATCCGAAATCCGGCGATGCCAAGAAATCCGGCGACGCCAGGAAAGAAGCGAGGAGGAGGCAGGACGGCGCGTCGGAAAACTGAAGCCGAAATGCACAGACGTCATGGTGTGGTGGTTCGGAAGTTCTCTTCATCTTCGCTGCGAGTCCTCCAGGAGAACTTCTGAATCAAAACCACACTGGTGGAGCGGATTTGACGTTCGCTATCCCGCGGGCCGCGATCTTGAAAAGCGAACGATGCGTCAGTTGGTCAACGATTGGAGACACGATCGCCGAAACTGCGGTTCACCTCCGGCGGAATAAGAGTCGACGGCATTGCCTTGATAAGCCTGCAATTTCCTGCTTCATCGGGTCTTGAGATCCGGCGTCCTACGAAATGCGTAGGAACGATGCTTCGTGGCGCACGTTTGTTGGCGGACTGGAGCGCGTCATGCTCAATCGCCGCACCTTCCTCATCGCTGCCGCGGTCTGGTTTGCCGGTACCACTTCACTCACTCGCGCATCCCTTGTTCGCGAGCACATGCCATGGTCCCCATTTCCCTCCGACGAGCCCGACATCGTCCGTCCAGGTCCCTGGCAGTTCTTCACTGTCGACGAAGCAGTTGCCATGGAAGCTATCGCCGACCGTATCATTCCGCCCGATCCCGAGACGCCAGGCGGCAAGCAGGCCGGTTGTACGGTCTTTCTGGATCGTCAACTCAGGGGGCCGTACGGTTCATCCGCGGGCCTCTATAGATCCGGTCCCTTTATCAAAGGCAGCAAGGAACAGGGACCGCAGTCGCCCCTTACGCCGGCCGAGCTCTATCGCAAGGGGCTGGCGGGACTCGACAAATATTGCAAGGCCAATAATGGCGGCAAAGGTTTTGCCGAGCTCGCGGCCGATCAGCAGGACGGCGTGCTGAAGAAAATCGAGGCCGGTGAAATCGCCTTCGAGGGAATCGATGCACGGGGTTTCTTCGATGCCCTGCTCAAGGATGTGCCCGAAGGGTTTTTCTCGGATCCGATCCATGGCGGCAACATCGACATGGTCGGATGGAAAATGATCGGCTTTCCCGGCATTCGTTACGACTACCGCGACTGGGTCGGCCGCCATAACGAACGTTATCCCAATCCCCCGGTCAGCATCATGGGTCGCGCAGACTGGACCCCGCAAAAATCCTGAGCGAGGCCATGCCCCATAAACTGCCGGCAAAAGACGTCGTCATCGTTGGACTGGGATGGACCGGCTCGATCATGGCTTACGAGCTTGCCGACGCCGGGCTCGATGTCGTGGCGATCGAGCGCGGACCCTGGCGCAATACGGCCACCGATTTTCCGCCGGGCTATGCGGCGGACGAACTGCGCTACCGCATCCGGCATGAGCTGTTCCTGCGGCCCGAGCAAACCACTTTTACCTTTCGCAACAAAATGAACCAGACGGCTCTGCCGATCCGGTCGTGGGGTGCCTTCATGCCTCCCAACGGCGTGGGAGGCGGCGGTGTGCACTGGAATGCCGAAACCTGGCGCTTCCTGCCGTCCGATTTCGTCGTGCGTTCGCATCTTACCCAGCGCTATGGCGCAAACTTTCTTCCACAGGACATGACGATCCAGGATTGGGGTGTCACCTATGACGACCTGGAGCCGCACTATGATCGCTTCGAATATCTGTGCGGCACGTCGGGACAGGCCGGCAACGTCAAAGGCCAGATTATCGACGGCGGCAATCCGTTCGAGGGCGCGCGTTCGCGTCCCTATCCCAATCCGCCGCAACAACAGCCTTTCGGTCCAACCCTGTTTGCAAAAGCCGCGCGCGATCTCGGCTACAAGCCATTCCCTCAGCCTTCCGGAAACATGTCGCGTGCTTACCGGAATCCGCTTGGCGTCCGGTTAGGACCCTGCACCTATTGCGGCTTCTGCGAGTGGTTCGGTTGCGGCAACTACTCCAAGGCCTCGCCGCAAACCACGATCCTGCCTGTGCTCGTGCGCAAGGCGAATTTCTCCGCGCGCGACAACAGCGAGGTGACACGCATCAATCTCGATGCCTCGGGAAAACGCGCGACCGGCGTCACCTTCGTCGACGTCGACGGCAATGAGTGGGAACAGCCCGCCGATCTCGTGATCCTGTCGGCCTATACGATCTTCAATGTGCAGCTTCTCTTGCTGTCGCAGATCGGCAAGCCCTACGATCCCGTCGCCAATACCGGCGTGATCGGGCGGAATTTCACCCATCAGACGATCTCCGATGTCACGAGCTTCTTCGATCCCGCGAAATTCGTCTTCAATCCTTTCATCGCGTCCGGCGCCATCGGCATGTGTATCGACGAGTTCAATGGCGACAATTTCGATCACGGCCCGCATGGCTTTGTCGGCGGCGGCTATATGGGACAGGTTCAGACCAATGGCCGCCCGATCGAGACTGCGCCCGTGCCGCCGGGTACGCTGCGATGGGGAGCGCAATGGAAGAAGGCGGTTAAGGAAAATTATCAGAGCGCGTTGAAGCCGGGTACCGGCGTGCACGGCAGCATGTACAGTTACCGCGACGTCTATGTCGATCTCGATCCGACCTACAAGGACCGCTTCGGACGGCCGCTGGCGCGCTTGACCATGGACTTCCACGACAATGAGCTCAAGCAAAACAGGTTCCTGACTGACAAATTCGCCGGGATATTCCAGGCGATGGGCGCCAGGCAGGTCGTGAAAGAATACCGTACAGGCCCCTACGACGTCACCAAGTACCAGACGACGCATCTTTGCGGCGGTGCCATCATGGGCACCGATCCCGCAACCAGCGCGCTCAATCGCTACCAGCAATGCTGGGACGTGCCAAATCTGTTCGTAACAGGCGCCAGTGCGTTCCCGCAAAACCATGGCTACAACCCGACCGGAACGGTTGCCGCGCTGGCTTATTGGACGGCTGACGCGATCCGCGGCAAATACCTGAAAAATCCGGACCACCTGATCGATGGGTAACGCGCGCACCATAGCGATCGCGTTGGCGGCTCTATGCGCAAGCTCGCGCGTTTGCGAAAGTGCGGGCCCGCAGGATTTTTCCGCGGTGGAGCACGGCCGCTATCTCGCCATCGCCGCCGACTGCGGCAGTTGTCATACCAATCCCGACAGCCATCAGCCATTTGCCGGCGGCCGGCCGATCGAAACGCCGTTCGGCTTCCTGGTGGCGCCCAATATCACGCCCGATCGCGAAACCGGAATCGGCGCCTGGACCGACGAAGAGTTCGATGCGGCCGTGCGGCAAGGCCGCAGCCGAGACGGCGCGCGACTCTACCCGGCCATGCCGTTTCCCTACTTCACGCACATGTCACGGCAGGATGTGGCGGATATCCGCGCCTACCTCAACACCATCGAGCCCGTGCACAACCCGGTGACGGTCAACCGCCTTCCATTCCCGTTGAGCCTCCGCGACTCCATGATTGCCTGGGATGCATTGTATTTCACGCCCGGCGAATTCCGCGCAGATCCTTCAAAGTCAGCGACGTGGAATCGCGGCGCCTATCTTGTCCAGGGCCCCGGACATTGCGGCGCCTGCCATACGCCGAAGACGCTTCTCGGCGGCGATAAATCCTCCACAGCGTTGCAGGGCTACACGCTGCAAGGCTGGACCGCCCCTGATATCACCGGAGGCCAGGGATCGCTTCATGGCTGGTCAGTTGAGGATATCGTGGTCTATCTCAGGACGGGCCACAACCAGCATGCCGCGGCGGCGGGATTGATGAGCGAGGTCGTCGATCTCTCGACATCCAGGCTGACCGACGAGGACCTCAAGGCAATTGCAGTCTATTTGAAGGATGTCTCGGGACCGGCACCGGAAACCGCCTCGGCGGCCGATCCGGCTGTACTGACCGCAGGCGGCGCCATCTTCCAGGACCTTTGCGCGGCCTGCCACCAGAGGGACGGGACGGGGGTGCCGTACATGTTCCCGGATCTCGCGCAGGCAGCGACGGTTTCTGCAAAGGATCCGACCACCGTCCTGCGGGTGATCCTGCAGGGCGCGCAGAGCGTTGCGACGGAGCAGGAGCCGACCGGCCCGGCAATGCCGGCATTTGGGTGGCAGCTTGACGATGCGCAGATCGCAGCCCTGGCAACCTACGTCCGGAATCATTTCGGCAAGGGAGCCTCGCCGGTCAGCGAAGGTGACGTCAGGAAGGCCCGCGCAGCGCTCGCGGCCCGGACGAACTAGATCAATGATGTGCAGTCAGGCCGGCGGCGTTTGACTGCGGGGACATGTCAGCCGCATCGCCTCGGTGGATTTGCCGCCCACGGTCGGTTGGAACATGATATTTTGTCCAGGCGCGAGCATCCGCCAGATTGCGTCATCGTTGGACGGACAAAGCGCCAGTATCTTTTCACGCAGCTGACTGGGCTCGTACCAAAGGTCAAAGGCCTCCTGGTAGGGCGGCATGAAAAAAGCGATCAGGCCGTCGCCGCGACGCGATACATGAACCTGCCAGTTCTGCGGGACCTTCCGGGCAATCTCCTGCTCGAGATAGGCACCTGCTTCAGACGGAAGTTCGGCCGCTATGGCCGGCGTCGTCAGCGCCAGCGTCAAGAACGCAGCTGGAATCAAAGGGTTGGCTTGTCGAGGCATCGACCTCTCCCTTGTTTCATAAGTGGGAAAGACATTGGCACCCCCTGGCCGCACCGCCTATCGAAGAATGGGCATGCTGAACATGATGGTCGTTCATGCTAGGTTGGACTTGGTGCTGCCGACCGGCCCTCTCGAGCCGTCGCATCGAAGCGCGCGAGGCTAGGCGCGCGCCCCGTGAGCCTGAGACTAAATTCAGGCCTGCCGGATTTCGCGACGAGGATCTCATGCTTCTCGACATCGCCCCCTTGCGCACATTTGTCGCTGTCGCAGACACCGGCAGCTTCACGCGCGCCGCGGGTGTCGTGAATCTTACGCAGTCCGCCGTGAGCGTTCAGATCCGGAAGCTTGAGGAGCAGATCGGGAGGAGGCTTTTTGAAAGAAATAGCCGGCAGCTCGAACTCACCGCGGAAGGCGAGATTCTCCTGCCCTACGCGCAACGCATTATCTCGCTGCACGACGAGGCCGGGCGCCGTCTCGGGCACTCGGACTTGAAAGGCGTGGTTCGTCTGGGGGCGCCGGAATACTTCAATCCCGAAACTCTGGCGTCCCTGCTCGCCTTGTTCAAGGGACGGTATCCCAGCGTTCATCTCGAAATTGAAATGGGAATCGGACCGGACATCGCCGCACTTTTCGACAAGGGCGTGCTCGACGTCGTTATCGTCAACCGCGAGATCAGCGACGACGGCGATGACACGGTCGATGCTCTTTACCAAGAGAGCCGGGTGTGGGCCGCGGCGCGGGGTTTCACGCTCTCGGCGAGCGAACCCGTTCCTCTTGCGCTTTTTCCGCCGCACTGCGCATGGCGGCGCCTTATCCTGGATCGGCTCGGGGCCGTCAATCGGACCTGGATCGCGGCTCTCCAGTGCACGGGTGTTGCCGGTCTCGTAACGGCCGTTGAGGCAGGGCTCGCCGTGGCAGTTTTCGCCGAAAGCGGATTAACCGAGAAAATGCAGCCGCTTGGATCAGCAGAGGGGCTGCCGCACATGCCGGATTTCGAATACGTGGTTCGCCGTAGAGCCCGCAGCTCCGCCGCAGCGGATAGGCTTCGGGATGTAATCGTCGATTATTTCCGCCTGGAAGCAAATTTACGCGGTCGGAAGGCCGCCCATGTAGCCGGTCCGGCGCTCTCGGCTCGCTAAAATTAGGAGGCAGAATGCTCGACGGTGACCGTTTCATTGCCGCCCGTTTCTTGAAGCGTGACTTCTTCGTCACACTCCTGAGCTGCCAAAACCGGGTCAGTTGAGCGCTACAAAACCGCCGCAAGTCGGTCATTCTTTCGGTCGGCGAGCCGGCCAACCATTCATGCCTGTAAGTGTGAGTGGGGGAATAGTGCCGTGGTGGGTGACCTTCAAGCCAAACTGGACAGGTACGAGAGCAGAGCCGCTCATTGCTCGAAGGCGGCTCAGGACGCAAAAGATGAGCCCGCCCGATGGTTTTATGAGGAGCTTGCCCGTTACTACGGCGATCTTGCAGCGGACTTTCGGCGGGTCATCGCAAAGCGGACGGACGTATCGATGGCGGCTGAATAGGCGATGTCCTGGCTGAAGTTCCGTTCCGCTCGCCGGCGCAAGTCCTCACGTTCAATCCGGAACCTGATTAGATTCCGGTCCTGCGCCGCAATAATTCCAAAATTTAAGCAATCAATATCCGAATCTGGACGCCGCTGGGGGTCAGAGCATGGGGGGAACCTCGCCATGACTGACAGCGAGTGGAAAGAGCGGAGGAATGAAGTCGAGCGCTACCGATTGATGGCACGGGATGCGACCGATCCGGTAGCAGCGGCCTTGCTTCACGACATCGTTTCGGAGTTGGAAGCCGATCTAAACAAGTTGGCAGACATAGAGGCGCAACGGACATTGGCGCGCGAATGCGTGCTCGAGCCCGGTGTGATCGAGATTTACGGACGCACAGTCTCATGCCTGGTCCGCAGCCTTTCCGAGGACGGCGCTGCAATCGACGTGATCAATCCAGGCGCAGTTCCAGATCGCTTTACGTTGGAGCTTCCGTTGGAAGGCGCAACCCATCGCTGTCGACTCGTGTGGCGAAGGGAAACGGAAATCGGCGTCACCTTCCGATAGGACGCGACCAGGAATAATAAAGGCTGGGCTGCCTCCCGTCCCGACGTGTCAGCGCGGCGCATTGACGCATTGAGCCACCGTGCGTCCCGGAACTCGGGAGAGGGTTATAAACTTTGATTGAAACCCTGGAACGCTTCGCCAGTCGATCAGTTCGCTCACGGCAGCCCAGAACAGGAGCGGACCATGAAATTGAATTCGACCCAGGTTAAGCAGACCCTTAGCCAGATGGATGCTCAGGTTCTTCCTGATGATCATCCCGCAGTGACGCGACTGACCGACATGTTCGGAGAGCACACGTTCTTTGTGGATGAACGCGGTCTCAAGGTTCTCGAGCCTGCCGAAGCGCCCGAGATGGACGCTCAATCCGGCGAGGTTCTCAGCCTTGCGGATTGGACCGACGCAACGCTGACCAGCCTGAAGCCGCATGATCCCGAACCGACCGGCACAACCATCGTGTTCAGCGAGGTCAAGCATTGACTGCGTCACCCGCCGAAGACAGTCGGATCTAGCGCCCGTTATCCGTCGTCAGTTGGAACGACTTGATCTCGAAGCGGTCGTTGAGAGCCTTCAGCAGATCGCACGGGGGCGTTTCATGCTCGGGACGCCGCCAGGCGAGTTCAAACACATAGTCCGCCTTGGCTTTATCCGTGCCGCGCCTGTGCTCCTGGAAACGGGCGCGGCACTTCATCGGAGCGAGGAGGCGAGGGACGTCCTCCAGAACCGACCATGAAGGTGCGGAGGTGATCACCATCGTGGCGCGATGTTCACGCGGGATCATCAGATCGACCCGTTTGAGCGCCCAAAGCGTGATGACCGCGAGAGCGGTTGCCGTCATGCCCAGGATCAGCTGACCGCCGCCGAGACAGAGGCCGATCGCGGTCATCACCCACAGCGTCGCCGCCGTCGTGACGCCGGTGACGAGGTCGCCCTTCCTGACGATGGTGCCGCCGCCGATAAAGCCGACGCCGGTCAGGATGCCGAGCGGAAGCCGCATCATATCCATCACGGCGAAGGACTCTGGGGTCTTGCCGCTCACCCCCAGGAGCAGGTTGGTTTGGATCATCGCGACAGACGCGGCGAGGCCGACAAGGATCGTTGTCCGAAAACCCGCCGCCTGACCCCGCACCCCGCGATCGAACCCGATGATGGCGCCCGCAAGCATGGTCAGCGCAAGACGGACAGCGATATCAGTCCATGTGGGTGACAAGGGCATCGGGCCCTCCGAAATCAGGGCTGCCCCGATCCAGCGCCGAAACGGCGTATGACTCCCGAATCGTTCCGCGGTTCCCCCGGCCATTTCCACCGGGATGCTCCGCGCTGCGAGGTCGGAGATGCCTTCATGCCGCGGCGTATGTTCAAATTGCGCGCCGGACAGTCAGTTCCATCAATTTAAAATCGTGTCATGTCGGTTGTATGTTTTTAGTTCTCCCCTATCTGCCCATCATGAAGCAATCCGACAAATTCCGAGACAACGCTGAAAACTGCCTGCAACTCGCGGAGCGCGCCGAGGACCAACCTGCCTTCAGGCGTTATTTGCGCATGGCGCAGGCATGGAAGGCGCTGGCAGATGAGCAGGATTGGCTTGATGGGGAAGTTTCGCCCTCGCCGGAAATTCATTCGCCGGACGACCGGGAGAAAAAGTCCCGTGCGCCGGCGGCGGGACAAGAACAGCATTTCTAACTGTCGTTTCTAGCTGCCTTGGGTCGCCCTGACCATCAAACAGAGTCAAACAGAAGCGTGGAGGCAACGCCATGCGTGCGCGCCTTGCTTTAGCGGCACTCGCTGCGGCCTTTGGCATCGCGAGCCTGCTGGCGACCGTGACCACGGTCAGGCAGGTGAGAACTCATGCCGCGTCCTCGCACAATCAGTTCAGCGATCACGGCCGGGCTGCCGTCGCAGCCAATGTGCCGCGATGCAATGCAAACGAGAAAGGCTCCGACGCGAGATCGGAGCCTTTCAGGTTCAATCGCGGCCATGGATGACGGCCGGCCGCGCATTCTCCTATTCTTGGCCTCGCCGGGTTTCACCGGCAGCGAGGGGAGCTGACGCGGAGCCTGTACGGCATGCGCCAGATCGCCATCGCCGCCAGAGGTCAATCGCAAGCTCAGACGGGTCTTCCATCCGAGCCGCAGCGATCGTCTCAGGCGTCGGTGAAGCTTGGAGTGGAGCGCACCGCCGCAGGCTTCTCAGCCGGATCGACCGGTAGCTGCAAGACCGTCGCTTTTTGTCCGACCACGAGATCGGTCACCAGCACGATCGTGCCATTGGCGAATTCCAAGGCATCGTGATGCTGGCCCGGTTTGTCCACGGCGATCTGCCGAAACCGAGCTAACCGATCGTTGACCTTCTTCTGGCTGCCTTCCGCACAAACGTCTTCCTCGAAGACGAGCTCAGTGCCTGGACGAAGGCAAACCGCGACGGTTGGATCGGCAGGCGATGCGAAGCCGTGTGTCTGCGTTCCTGCAAATCCGGTAGAGACGATTGTTTCTGCCAACTCCGCCGCTCTGGACGATACGGCGTGCAAACTGTAGTCACACATGGAGAGCTCCCTTCAACGCTTTAGCCCAAATTCCGTAACACTGGGCGCAACGCCTCGTTCCAAGTCATGCCGAACTATTTGGCTCCTGTCGTTCACGAAAATGGAGATGTGAGGGGCGGTTCCGACCAGCCGCGGGGCCCGCCGGGATTCCGGTGCGTTACGCCCAAAATTCGTGCGTTCGGCTGCCCTCATAAGCGGCAGCAGATCGTCATTCGCGCGCCGTACGATTTTACTTGTGACACGTGCCCGTCCGGGTGTCGCACGAGTTTCCGGCGTGGCAAAAACGATAGCGGCCCGATGTGCCCGCATGACACTCGCAGGTTCTCTTGGTTACGAGTCCTTCGGGACAGTGCGGAAAGCGCTTGAACTTGATCGCCGCGGATACAGGCTCAGTCACGAGAAAGGACAAACCGAGAAGCGCGAAAACAAGCAAGACCGGTCTCATGCCTGTTCCTCCCTTTAAGTGCGCGCGATATCCAAACTCGGCTTGGATTTTCACGAACGGATCATTGAGACCTCAGTGCTCATTTTGCTGCTTTGCGATCATTTCAAGCTCAAGCGCCTCGAGTGCCAGTTGTTCCGCCAGGCGTCTGAACAGCTCGCGCTTCGCCGGGTCCGCCGCCAACTCGCTCAAAAGGGCACATTCGCTGGCGTCAGCGCGGAGCTTCTCCAGTCTTTCCCTGAGGTCCGTCATCTCTTTTTGAGCAAGCCCGCAATCTGGCCCCCGTTCGATGGAATTTCGACAATGTTGCGAACACGGGAACAGGGTATTTGGTTCCCGAAGGGCGGTTCGCTCTCGGATGATCGCCGCGCGCCTCGCCAGCGCAGCGATCATCGCAAGCCGGTCAATTCACCCGCGCGCGGGTTGACGGCGAACGTCCGAAGCGACGCATGCGTTGGACCGACATTCACGCGCCGGGCGGCGAGGCCGTCGGGAAAAATCGACGTGGTCGTGCATGACAGATCGCGCAGAGTCTCGAGCAGACGCCGCGCGTTCTCGGCGCACGCCTTCGATGTCCAGTTCTGCCGTCGCCCGCTCTTTCGGCTCCTTCATTTCGCCCTGATCCTCGTTCTTTCCGGGCTGCGGTTCGTTGTCCTCTGTTAGCTCTGCTCATGGTCATACGGTTGTCATATTTACATCGTGTCAAAGCTTTGCGGAAAAGGGGGCCCGCCATATGACCACAAAGATCAAGCCTGACCCACAGGACCTCGACGAAGTCATCAGGAGCTGCTGCCGCGAGCTCCGCATCAGCACCGATGAACTTTACACCAGATTGAAGAACGACGACGCGCTGGTGGCAGAGATGTACCGACAGGCGCAGGGCGCCAAGCTGACCCGGCTGGCCGACAGTGGAGAAGACGATGCGCAACGGACGAGCCGCGCCGTGAGAAGTTGAAGCGTTCTCGTTGCGGCCGCCAGGAGCGCAGCATCCACTGTTCGAGGTCGTGCCGGTAGCCGCACAGGAACCTGCGAAAATTTGACTTTCCCGATCGGCCGTGCTCCCTTAAACAGGTATTTTAAATACCTGTTTAAGGAGCCTCATGACGCGGCGCGAGCGGATTTCCGCCGGCATCGCCGAGCGGACCGTGATCACCGAGCCCATGATCGAGCGTCTGGTGCGCGCCTTCTACGCCAAGGTTCGCGCCGACGAGGTGCTGGCGCCGGTGTTCGACGCGCACATCCACGATTGGGAGCCGCATCTGTCGCGGATGTGCGCCTTCTGGTCGTCGGTCGCGCTGATGAGCGGCCGCTATCACGGCACGCCGATGGCCAAGCACATGCCGTTGCCGGTCGATGCCGATCATTTCGACCGCTGGCTCACGCTGTTCGAACAGACCGCGCACGAAATCTGTCCGCCGGACGCCGAAGCGCACTTCGTCGAATGTGCCCGGCGGATTGCCGCGAGCCTCGAACTCGGCGTCGCCAGCGCCAATGGCGCCATGCTCGGCGCCGGCGGACGATTCCGGCGGGCGCAGGAAGGAGCAACGCCATGATTCATCGATCCCATCCCGTGGGCGAGAATGCCTCGGCCAATCCCTATTCCGGCAGCAGCCTGGTGCCCATGCTGGTGGCGGGCCTTGTCCTGACGCTGGTCGGGATGATCGCTGCGTTTCTTTTGACCTAACGGCCTCGCGCAGTCCGCGCTGGTCCCATTCCGGCCGATGCCGACCGCATCGGCCGTGGCCCACGGGCGCGGCGCGGCGGTGCCGCAATTTGCCGGCCGTGCTGATCGATTCCCTTCAGCCCCTCGAAGCCCTTGTTATCCGGTCCATAGGCGCCCCGGCGAAGCCGGCAGGGAGCGGATGGCCGCATGCCGCAGATGCAGTGCACGGCCCTCGAAAATGGTGTATCGGCTCACGTCATGGCGGC
>Ga0265339_10003000_pt1 | contig 11902 bp, 7 predicted proteins | sample 4CB219metaG_FD_202085 | JGI IMG/M metagenome (GOLD analysis project Ga0265339, IMG submission 202085) | Rhizosphere microbial communities from Carex aquatilis grown in University of Washington, Seatle, WA, United States - 4-CB2-19 metaG | ecosystem: Host-associated > Plants > Roots > Rhizosphere...
TCGCCGCGGAAGACCGGCGACACCGCGCCGCCGCGATAGAGCGCGCTGCTCTCGGGATAGGGCTCGAGGCGAACCGGGCCCGCGACGTAGAGGCGATCGCCCTTGGCGAGGAAGGTCTCCATGTAGAGCGACCAGTCGGGTGCCGGTAGCTCGGTGTAGCTGTCGTTCTTGATGAAGGCGACGGCACCGCCGAGATCCAGGTGCGCCGAGCCCGACTCGTCGGCGACGATGATCTCGCCGCCGGCGCGCTCCTGCGCGTGAATGCCCGGGCCGACGCGCAGCGACTGCCAGTAGACGCACGGCCGGTTCGACAACGGCGCGCGCAGCTGATTGTCCGAGACAACGCGCGCCTCGACGCGGCCCCAGCCTTCGCGCAGCGCCGAGATCGAACCGGCGCTGGCGGCGCGGTGGCTCACCAGGGGGCCGAGCGTGCGCAAGCGGCGCAACACGCAGAGCGCCAGGATCAATCCACCGGCGAGCCAGGCCATCGCCGCCCATGGGCCGCTCTCCTCGATCAAACCCAATGGCTGAGGTCCGAGCGCGACCTGGCCAACTGAACCGATCGCGCCGGCCGCGACCTGGCCCGCGGCGAGGATCCCGGTCGCGAGCTGGCCGATGCCCCAGCCGAGCCCGAGCGCGGCCTGGCCGATCGCGATCCCACCGACCGCGAGCTGGCCGATCGCGACCACGCCCATCGCGACCTGTCCAATGGCGATGATCCCGATCGCTGGCGGCCGCGAGCCGGTCGACGGATCGACACCGCGGACGATGTGGATCAGTGGCAGCGAGCCAATCCTCAGGCGGGATCGGTACTCATAGGTAGAGATTCTGCGCACCGGTTCGGCCGGGGCCGAAAACTCCTGCACCGCCATACCCTGAAGGTTACGGCGGCCATTTCAATCCTGCAATGGCGACTACGACGCCGCTGTCGATGAGAGCAATGGATCGAACGGCATTTGACGGCGATGATGCGCAACGGGTCGATGCGAGCGCTTTCGGGATCGTTGTTGAACTTGGAACCCTCGAAGGGTTCCAAACCTCCCGCGACGGGCTCCGGCGGGGGACCCGCCTACGCCCAACGCGTTTTGAACACCATCATTGCCGGTGCCGCAATTGCTGCGTGGGGCGGGATCGCGGCTTGCAGCGGTGCCGCGCCGGGGCAGAGAGCCGTCGCGGGGGAGCCGGCCTGGGCGGCGCGGGCGCGCCCGAGCGATTCGCCACCCACGAATGGTCCGCCCGCCGGCGCCGTCATCAGCAACATCCTTCGCGGGGATTACGTCGGATCGAAGGTTTGCGAGCCGTGCCACAGCGAGATTTACACCGCGTGGGCCGGGTCGCCGATGCACCAGATGACGCGATTACCCGACGGCGCACGGATTCGCGCTCCTTTCGACGGAGCGGAGTTTCATTTCAAGAACGACCGTGCGCGCTTCGAGAGCGACGGCGGCGCGCGCTTCATCCGCGTCGCGTCGGCGACGGCGGGCACGCACGTCTATCGCGTCACCAAGGTGATTGGCGGGCGCTACCGGGAAGACTTCGCGGGTGTCGAGGTGCCCGACGAAGGGAACGCCGGTGTCACCCTCGCCGCAGCGCCCAGTGCCGAGCTCATCTTGCCCGTCTCCTTCGTGTTCCAGCCGCCTTCGTTTCGTCTCAAAGGTTATTCGGTGATGGTGGGGGAGCGCCCGGGGCTGCGCGCGGGCGGCGTCTGGAATCAGACCTGCGTCTTCTGTCACAACACGAATCCATATTTCGACAGCACCTGGGGCGAGCTCTATGGCCCGGGCGCGCCCGGGTACCAGGGCGAGGTCGTCGACCGCTTGCTGCCGCCGTCACGGCGGTTCTCGTTCGAGATCACCGACGAGGTGGCGCTGGCGCGCGCGCTCGAGGGCGAGCTCGCGGTGCTGGGACAACAGCCGCCCCGCGGCGTTTATGATGATCCTCCGCGCGGCGCCGGCATGGGCGTCGAGGCGCGGCGCGCGTTGCTGGGCGCGAGCATGCACGCCATGCGGCGCGATCTGACGCCGGCGCACTTCGTCGAGATCGGCATCGGTTGCGAGTCGTGCCATGGCGGCAGCCGCGAGCACATCAAGAGCGATCGGGTGCTGCCCGATTTCGTGCCGCGCAGCGCGTTCTTGCGGGTGCGGCCGCCGTCTGGCACCGGCGAGCCGACGCGCGCGGAGGCGATCAACCGAACCTGCGCGCGCTGCCACCAAGTCTTGTTCTCGCGCTACGCGTTCACCTGGGAGGGCGGCGTGCGCCGGGGCGGGCCGGTCGCCGACATGGGCGGGAGCTCGATCACGTCGGGCGAGGCGCGGGACTTCCTGCTCGGTGGCTGCGCGCGCCAGATGGCGTGTACCACCTGTCACGATCCGCACGCCGAGGATCGACGCGACAAGCTCGAGGCGCTGCAGACTCCCGATGGCAATCACGTCTGCACGACCTGTCACGCGCGTTATGCCGCGCCCGAGGCGCTGCGCGCGCATGCGCACCACGATCCGGCGGGCGCGGGCGGCGCCTGCTTGTCGTGTCACATGCCGCGCAAGAACATGGGCCTCGGTTACGCGCTGTCGCGCTACCACCGCATCGGGTCACCGACCGATGCTGCGCGCGTGGAGCGGGACCGGCCGCTCGAATGCGCGCTCTGCCACGTCGATCGCAGCGTCGCGACCCTGGTCGGCGACATGGAGCGGCTGTGGGGCAAGCGCTACGATCGGCAGGCGCTGGCTCGGCTCTACGGCGGCGATCTGAGTGTGAACGCGCTGCTCGCCACCGTCGACCACGGAAAGCCGCACGAGCAGGCGCCTGCGATCGCGGTGCTGGGCGAGAAGCGCGTGAGCGCCGCGCTGGCGCCGATCGCGAGGCAATTGCTGAATCCCATCCCGCTCGTGCGCTACTACGCACGGCGCGCGGTCGACCAGATCCGCGGCGCGCCGTGCGGCGTGGATCTCGATCGCCCGGCGCTGGAGATCGAGGCGGCGGCGCGGCGATGTGTGCCCGGTGCGTTGCCGGCGGGAACGGCGGTCGCGGCGCCGCCGGTGCGCGCGGGCGCGCCGGCGGACGAGACCGACGACGATTGAATCAGTCAGCGGACCTCCTCACCCCGACCCTCTCCTCCAAGCGGACATGGAGGAGAGGGAGAAGAAGTCCTCGGAATGCTCCGGCTCTCCTCTCCTCCATGCGGACGTGGAGGAGAGAGAAGAAGTCCTCGGAATGTTCCGGCTCTCCTCTCCTCCATGCGGACATGAATGGGACATGGAGGAGAGGAGACGATGTCCTGCGAATCGTCCGGCTCCCTCTCCTCCACGTCTGCGTGGAGGAGAGGGTGGGGTGAGGAGGTCCGCTGTTTCCCAGGCTCGAGACCCTCATCCCCGCCCCGGAGGTGGCCCACCATCGCCACCCGGCCCGCCGCCCGACATCGTGCCGCCGGGCGCGGTGCACAGCGACTCGGACAGCGACGTGCGCAGCACGATCGTCTTCCAGGACAGCATCGCGCCGTCGGTCATCTTCTGCGTGGTCAGTAGATAGTCGCCCACAGCCGCCGCCGAGATCACGCCGTCGTTCTGGTTGGTGGTGTCGCGTGCGCCGCGCGCGTCGTAGATCGGCTGCGACCCGACGATCTCCGTCGTGAGCGCGTCGTCGAAGAAAAGCTGCGTGGTGACGTAGCTCTGGCTACCAACGGTGATCGTGAAATGGATGTGCACCGTGCGGCCCGAGTACCAGCCGGGAAAGCAGCTGTCGAAAAAGACCACGCCCTTGGCGTCGGTGGTCTGCTTGCCGCGAAAATAGACGTGCGAGGTGTAGTCGCCGTCGTTGCCGGTGCAGTAAGCGACGTCCTCGTTGGCGCTGTCGTTGCCAGAGTACTTCCCGGCGGGCGAGACGTGCCACACGTCGACCAAGGCACCCGACACCGGGGTGCACGTCTCGTCGACGATCTGCAGGTACATGCGCATCGGCAGGCCATTCATGCCGTAGCTGATGTCCTGGATCGTCTCCGATTGCGACGAGTAGCAGGGACCCTGGGTCATGGCGCAGCTGAGCGCGCATGCCGTGGGCGCGCCCGATGCAAATGGGTTCGGGTAGCTCGCCTTGTCCTTCATCGCGGCCGTGCCGCCGGTCGCCCACGCGATCGTGCTGGTATCGCCGCTGCTGGCGGCATCGGTGCCGCTGGCGTCGTCGTTGTTGTTCGCAGTGCCGCTGCTCGAGTTGCACGCCAGGAGCGGGATCACCGGGACGGCAGCGAGCGCGGTTCCCATGCGGTAGAGGATCACTCGGCGCGAGATGAGGTCTGGCGAGACTTGATTAGGCTTGATGGTCATGGCGTGTCCTTTCCTGCGGCGACATGGGGGGCGATTCGCCGATTTGCTGTCTGGGAGAGGCTCCTTTTCAAGCGGCATGCCGCTCCGGTCGTCCGGATCGGTGCAGGAGATCCGGGCTCCTCAGCCAACGGCGCGATGCGGATTCCGCATCACGCACTGCAGATTCGGCACGCCGCCGATCTCCCGACGCCGAACCCTGCGGCGCCGCGCGCGGCATGCCGGTTGCTGCAGGGTGTGAGAGACTTCATTTGTCGGAACTGTTGGCGATCTCATGAGCCCCACCTCATCCCGGCTTCGACGGTCCCTGGAGCGCGTCGGGCCGCTCGGCGTGGCGCTGATCCTGGGCGCGCTGCTGGTGGTTAGCTCGGCGCTGGCGTACCGCGACGCGCGGTCGGCGGTCGGCTTCGTCGGCGAGCGCCAGGGGATCGGCTTGCTCCATCGCCTCGAAGGCGAGCTGTCCATGAGGCAGCACCTGCAGGGCAGTTGGTCGATCGCTCCCGCGACCCTCAAGGCAGTGCTCGACGCCAATCGCGCGCTCGGGCTCACGTACATCGGCCTGCTCCAGGGTGAGCGCATCGTCGCCGGCGCCGGCACACCGCTGCTCGGCGACACCCATCCCCAGGTGGGCGCGCCGGCTTCGGGACACGGCCGCATGCGCATGGTGAGCCCCGGTCCGGGCGGGCCACCGTCCGCGCACCACGGCCGACCCTTCGAAGGACCTCCCGAGGGGCCGCCGCCCCCACCCTCGGCCGAGGGTGAGCAGGACCCGCCTCCCGCCCCGCCCTTCGACGACCGTCACGGCCCGGGCTTCCGCGGCGACGGTTCACCGCCCGGTTCCGATCGACATCACCACCCGCTCGTGATCGAGTTCGAGCCGATCAGCTCCGCCGACGCCGTCCGCCGCGCGCTGGCGTCGCTGTGGTTGTCGTCGAGCGCCGCGGTGCTGCTGACCGCGGCCGCCTGGATCCTGTCGGCGCGCCGGCACCGCGCCGAGCGCGCGGAGGCGCAGCTCTCCGCGCAGCGGCACCTCGCGCGTCTCGGCGAGATGTCGGCCGTGCTGGCGCATGAGATCCGCAACCCGCTCGCCGCGCTCAAGGGTCACGCCCAGCTGCTGGCCGAGCAGGTCGCCGAGCCGCAGGCCGCCGCGCGCGTCGACCGCGTGGTGAAGGAGGCGGTGCGCCTGGAGCAGCTCACCAACGATCTGCTCGAGTTCGCGCGCTCGGGCGCGATCCGCGTCGCCCCCGCGAACCCCGGCGAGCTCTTGCAGCGCGCGGCGCGCGCGACCGATCCGGCGCGCGTTGAGATCACGGTCGCGGGCGCGCCCGATTCCGTCGAGCTGGATGCCGCGCGCATCGAGCAGGTGTTGATCAACCTCATCGATAACGGTCTTCAAGTGTCGCCGCCCGGCCGCAAGGTCTACGTCGCGGCGACCGCGCAGCGCGGGGGCCTGCTGCTCAGCGTGCGCGATCACGGTCCCGGCGTGCCGCCCGCCGAGCGCGCGCGCATCTTCGAGCCGTTTCACACCACGAAGACCCGCGGCACCGGCCTGGGCTTGGCGGTCGCGAGCCGCATCGTCGAGCTGCACGGCGGCCGCATCGACGTTGTCGAGGCAGAGGATGCTGGGGGCGGCGCGCTGTTCCGCGTCTTCATTCCGCTCAGATTGCCCCTCAGATCGCCACTCCGCCCGTCACCACCCGAGGGGAGCCGTTCATGAACCCGTCCGATCGCGCGAGCATCCTGATCGTCGACGACGAGGAGGGCGTCCGTTCCTTCCTGGCCGACGCGCTGGCCGGCGCCGGCCACGCGGTGGCGCAGGCCGAGGACGGCGAGCGTGCGCTGGCGCTGATCGCGAGCCGGGCCTTTCACGTCGTGCTCACCGACCTGCGCATGCCCGGCATGGACGGAATGGCGCTGCTGCGCGAGCTGCGCCGCGAGCACCCCGAGACCGAGATCATCGTGCTGACCGCGCACGGTTCGATCGAGAACGCCGTGCAGGCTATCAAGGAGGGTGCGTTCGATTATCTGCAAAAGCCGGTCGGCAGCCCGACCGAGCTGCGCCTCGTCGTCTCGCGCGCTCTCGAGCGGCACCGGCTGAATGCCATGCGCGAGATCGCGGCCGGCGGTGCCGAGCCGCCGCTCGGCTACGGATCGCCGGCGATGCGCACGGTCGAACAGGCGCTGCGCAAGGTCGCGCCCACCGCGGCGACCGTGCTGCTGCTCGGCGAGAGCGGCGTCGGCAAGGAGATCGCTGCGCGCACGATCCACCGCTGGAGCGGCCGCGCCGCCGGTCCCTTCGTCGCGGTCAATGGCGCGGCGCTGTCGGCGGAGCTGCTCGAGAGCGAGCTCTTCGGTCACGAGAAGGGCTCGTTCACCGGCGCGCACGCGCGGCAGCGCGGACGCATCGAGCTCGCCGACGGCGGCACCTTCTTCCTCGACGAGGTCGGCGAGTTGGCGCCGCCGCTGCAAGCCAAGCTCTTGCGCGTGCTGCAGGACAAGCGTTTCGAGCGCGTCGGTGGCCGCCAGGTGGTCGAGGCCGACGTGCGCTGGATCGCTGCCACCAACCGCAATCTGGCGGAGATGGTCCAGCAGGGAACGTTCCGCGGCGATCTCTACCACCGGCTGTCTTTGTTCCCGGTGCAGCTGCCTCCGCTGCGTGACCGGCGCGATGATATCGGGTCGCTGTCGGATCACCTGCTCCGCCGCATCGGCGTGGCGCTGGGGCGCCCCGAGCTGCGCCTGACGGATGCTGCGCGCGAGGCGCTGGCGGTGGCGTCGTGGCCGGGCAACGTACGCGAGCTGGCGAACGTGCTCGAGCGGAGCGCGATCTTGGTTGAAGGAAACCAGATCGGCGAAGACGACCTGGCGTTGCTGCCGCAGACCGAGGCGCGTAGCCCGGACCTACCGACGACAATCACGGACATCGAGCGGGATGCGATCGAGCGGGCCCTGGCGGCGACTTTTGGGAACCGCCGGCACGCGGCGGCCCGGCTGGGCATGCCGCTGCGGACCTTTTACGACAAGCTGAAGCGTTACGGGATCTCGTGATGGCCGTGCGGCTCGTCGCGGGCGCAAGCCGCGTCCCGCGCGCAAGCGTACAAAACGCGCCACCGGTGACTTATTCCCATTTCGCCGAGAAACACCGCTGTTTCTCGCGAGGGTCAAGGGTGCAACTGAGGGCGCGACCGATCACAATTTGTGTATCATTCGTTGGTCGGCGTCATGAGCGGGGAGGCGGTCAAGAGCGAACAGATCCGTACCCTTTACCGCCAGGGCGTTCCGGTGCTGTTCGCGAACCTGATCATCGGGAGCCTGGTCTGCGCCTCGCTGTGGTCGATCACGCCGCGCAACCTGCTGCTCACCTGGATCTCGCTGGTGGCCGCGCTCACGCTCGCGCGCATCGAGCTCTCGCGCCGCTACTGGCGGCGCCGCCCGCTACCCGCGGACGCGGGACCGTGGGGGCGGGCGTTCGTGGTCGGCTCCGGCGGCGCCGGCGCGTTGTGGGGGGTAGCCGCGTTTCTGTTCTTCAGCGGCTCCTCGCCGCCCGCGGCGCAGCTGCTGGTCACGTTCGCAGTCGGCGGCATGTGCGCTGGCGCTGCCGGCACGTTGGCCTGCTACATGCCGGCGTTCCGCAGCTACGTCTATCCGTCGCTGGGCCTGCTGATCGCTCGCACGGTCGCCATCGGTGGCACCCCGCACGTGGCGATGGCGCTGATGCTGGTGGTCTATGGGGCGGCGATGGCGACCGCGGCGCGCACCGCGCACCGGTCGATCACCGAGGCGTTCCGCCTGCGATTCGAGAACGAGGGCCTGCTGGCGCGGCTCTCGGACGCGCAGAAGACGCTGCAAGAGAGCAACCACTCGCTCGAGCAGCGCGTGCACGAGCGGACGGCCGAGCTCGAACGACAGAGCGAGGTGCTGCGTGAGGCCCAGCGGCTCGAATCGCTCGGGCGTCTCGCCGCCGGTGTCGCGCACGACTTCAACAACCTGCTCACCGTGGTGCTGGGCAACGCGACCCTACTGCTGCGCGAGCGCAGCCTGGCCGCCCCGTCGGTGAGCGCGATCGAGGAGATGAAGACCGCCGCCACGCGCGGGGCGGATCTGGTGCGCCAGTTGCTGGCGTTTGGCCGGCAGCAGCGGCTGGCGCCCAAGGTGCTGGATCTCAACGTGGTGCTCTCGGGGCTGGGGCCGTTGCTGACGCGGCTCATCGGCGAGCAGGTGCGGATCACCGTCGCGCTCGCGCCCGGGAAGGCCTACGTCAAGGCGGACCGAAGCCAGCTCGAGCAGGTGATCGTCAACCTGGTGACGAACGCGCGGGACGCGATGCCGGCGGGCGGCCACCTGTCGATCGAGACGGCGCTGCGCGAGCCCGACCCGGGGGTGCCCGGTCCGTGGTGGGTCGTTCTTTCGGTGGTCGACACCGGGCTCGGTATGGATCGCGAGATCCGGCAGCGCGTGTTCGATCCGTTCTTCACCACCAAGCCATTCGGCAAGGGTACGGGGCTGGGGCTGGCGACCGTGCACGGCGTGGTCGAGCAGAGCGGCGGCCACGTCGTGGTCGAGTCCGAGCCGGGTGCGGGTAGCTGCTTCCGGGTCTTCTTGCCGCTGACGACCGAGGCGATTCCCGCCGACGAGCTCTCGGGCCCGGCGCCGGCGCGCAGCGTGCGCGGCACGATCTTGCTCGCCGAGGACGACCCCGACGTGAGGGTCGTGATCGAGCGCGTGCTGCGCGAGGGGGGACACGAGGTGCTGTCGGCGGGCGGTGGGCACGAGGCGCTGGCGCGCTCGCGCACGCACGCCGGGCGGATTCATCTGCTGGTGAGCGACGTAGTCATGCCGGATCTCAACGGTGCCGAGCTGGCGAAGCAGCTGCTGATCGAGCGGCCCGACCTGCGCGTGCTGTTCGTGTCGGGCTTCGTGCCCGAGGGCAACCTTCTTCCCGCCGAGCCGGGACAGGTCGTCGAGTACATCGCGAAGCCGGTCACGTCGGATCGCCTGCAGCGCAAAGTCGCGGCGCTGCTGGCGCCGGTGCTGGGCACGGGCGTGGTGGCGCCGGGCGGAGCCAGCGTCACCGGCCGCGGGACATCCCGGCCGTCGTAAGATTCGCCGGATGATCACTCTCCATGGTGGGGCGAGCGCTGCGTCGACGGTGGTTCACTGGATGCTCATCGAGCTCGGGCTGCCGCACGAGCTGCGTCTTTACGATCTCGATCGGCTCCAGCACCGAACGCCGGAGTATCTAAAGCTCAATCCAGCGGGCACGGTGCCGACGCTGGTCCAGGGCGGGCTGGTGCTGACCGAGGCCGCGGCGATCGCGATGCATCTCGCGGATCTGTATCCCGAGCGCGCGCTGGCTCCGGCGGTCGGGACGCCGGAGCGCGCGTTTTACTACCAGTGGATGTTCTTCATGGCGAATACGGTGCAGCCGGCGTATCGCGCCTGGTTCTATCCGAGCGAGCCCGCGGGCGCCGACAACGTCGAGGCGAGCAAGCAGCAGGCGCGCGCGCGTCTGGAGCAGGCGTGGGGCCGCGTTGCCGCCCACCTGGAATCGCAGGGAGAGGCCAACGCCGAGCCATACATGCTGGGGGCGCGTCTCACGGCAGTCGATTTCCTGACGACCATCTTGATGCGCTGGGCGCGCAAAATGCCCCGGCCCGTCGAGTCCTGGCCGGCGCTGGCGACTTACGCGCGGCGCATGAAGTCGATGCCGTCGTTCAAGGAAGTCTGCGCGCGCGAGGGCCTGACCGACTGGACCTGAGCCCGATGGTGTATGTTCCTCGGGCCGATGAATGATGCCGTTCCCTTGATCATCGTGACCGGCTTCCTGGGCGCCGGAAAGACCACCATGCTGAACCGCGTGCTCGGCGCTTCGCACGGCCGCCGCGTGGGCGTGATCATCAACGAGCTCGGTCGCATCGACATCGATACCCGGCTCATCAAGTCGCGCTCCGGCGACGTCATGGAGCTGGTCGGCGGCTGCGTCTGTCACGAGGTGCGCGTGCAGTCGGAGCTGTGGGCCGCCGTTGGCGAGGTGGTGAAGCGCTCGGAGCCCGAGGTGATGATCCTGGAGACGACCGGTATAGCTGAGCCCTGGTCGATCCTCGACGGGCTCGAGTCGCTGCCGCGACGTACGGCGCCGGTCACTGCCGGGCCGGTGGTGTGCGTGGTCGATGCTGAGTCGGGCTGCAGGCAGCTGCAGCGTCACGAGGAGGCGCGCGCGCAGGTCGAGGCCGCCGATCGGATCCTGCTGTCGAAGCTGGATCTCGCGACGCCGGAGCAGATCGTCGCGATTCACCGGCTGCTGGGGCAGCGAAACGCCGATGCCGAGCGTGCGGGTTTTCCCGAGGGCGCCGCGGGCACGGCGGCTCTGGTCACCTGGTTGCTCGATCTCGGAGGGCGTGCGAGCGTCTCGCGACAGCGAGCGACGCACGCGAGCGATCACGCCGAAGCCGGAGAAGCACACCGCCCGCATGCGCACGGCCAGCTGGTCGCCGCGGTCTTTGCCGACGAATCACCGCTGCTGGCCGAGCCACTGCTTCAAGTCTGCGAGCGCCTCGGCCCGACGCTGGTGCGCGCGAAGGGCTTCGTGCACCTGGCCGGCGAGCCGCGCCGCGGCTTCCTCGAGCGCGCCGGCGCGCACACCACGCTCAAGTACGCGGAGCCCTGGGGCGACGAGCGCCCGCGCACCGAGTTGGTGATGATCGGCGAGGGTTTCGACGAGGTGGCGATCCAGAGGCAGCTCTGGGCGTGTCGAGCGCCGCAGAATTAGCGCAAAGCTCGCCTTGCGGGAGTCGACCTTGGTTCAGCGAGTCACCCTCTCCCGTACTCGGGAGAGGGCCGGGGTGAGGGCAGGCCTTGCGAGAGGCGAGGCTCGCGGCAGGCCTTGCGAGAGGCGAGGCTCGCGGCAGGCCTTGCGAGAGGAAGCCTTCTACCCGCGGCTTCGGTACAGCGCCACCAGCGCCGCGCCGATCGCCTGCGACAGCTCGCCGAGCGTCGACGGGAGGATCGTGATGCGCTCGCGCTGCACGGGCCACAGGTGCGGCCGCGCGGTATCGCGCACGATGCGCAGGTAGCGCTCGCGGAATGACTCGCTGGTGCTCTCCGGATCCATGAGGCCGCCGCCGATCACGACATACTGCGGATCCAGCGCCAGACACAGGTTTGCGATGTGCAGCCCCAGCGCGCGCGCCTGCAGGTCGAACAGCTCCAGCGCAAGCGCGTCGCCCTGTTGGGCGAGGCCGCGCAGGGAGAGCGCCTTTTCTCGCGGCGTCTTCGTCGAAGACGCGAGCGGATGGTTGGGCAGCGACACCAGCCTGTCGGCGAGCAGGTAGGGCAGTCCCGCGAGCGTCGTGTAAAGCTCGACGCAGCCCCAGGTCCGCCCGCAGCCACAGGAATAGGCCTTGGCGCCGATCAGCTGCAGCGGCGCCGCCATGTGCGCGGTCTCCATGCCGGCGAGCGTGTCTCCCTGGAGCGGGAGCCCGCTCGAGTCGATGTAGGCCGAGCCGAGCCCCGAACCGGGCGCGAGCATCAGCACGCCTGCCGAGGAGGCGCCGCGTACGCGTTGTGCCTCGCCGACACCGCCGAACGCG
>Ga0265339_10003004_pt1 | contig 11888 bp, 11 predicted proteins | sample 4CB219metaG_FD_202085 | JGI IMG/M metagenome (GOLD analysis project Ga0265339, IMG submission 202085) | Rhizosphere microbial communities from Carex aquatilis grown in University of Washington, Seatle, WA, United States - 4-CB2-19 metaG | ecosystem: Host-associated > Plants > Roots >...
ATCCGATCATGCGCGACTTCAGCTTCAGCACGATCCTTACGCTGCAGTCGCCGCAGCACTTCACCAAATACGCCGGTTTCGATTCGAATGGCGACGTATTCGGCAACAACGATCGTGTCGGCAACGAACCGCGCAATACATTCAAAGGAGACTCGCTGCAGACCATCGATGTGCGTCTGGAACGGGCGTTCCCGATTGGAGAGAAACTCCGCTTGCAATTCATGGCGGAAGCTTTCAACCTCTTCAACACCGTCAATGTTCGCTACTACAACACCAGCTACGGCGCTGCGGATTTCTGCGGGCCGGACCCGGGTGCACCGGGCTGTTTCGGCGCGGCACAGCTTTACAGTGAGGGCTCGCCGAACCCGTCATACGGAACGCCGAGCGCGGTATTCAACCCTCGCCAGTTGCAGTTCGCGTTGCGGCTGACGTGGTAGCTTGTTTTTTGGCCGGACGGGTCGCCTCGGGGATCCGTCCGGCGATTCAGAACTGAGCTCCTCCAGAAAAGGGCCTTAGGTTTCCGCAGCATGAGCCTCACCGCAAGCGATTTCCGCAAGGCCATGGGATGCTTTGCCACTGGAGTCACGGTCATTACCGTCGACCAGGATGGCGAAGTGCACGGTATGACAGCGAACGCTTTTACCGCAGTGTCGCTGGAGCCAGTACTGATTTTGGTATGCGTGGATCACAGGGCACGAACCCATGCCCACCTGCATGCTCGAAAGCGGTTTGGAGTGAATGTGCTGAGCAGCGATCAACAGTCGATTTCCGAATACTACGCGCGTACGGCCGAGACGCATCAGCATGCGGAAGGCGCGGGTGCCCGCTTTGATCGGACTGCGCACGGAACCCCTGTTCTGCATGGCGCATTGGCCTATCTCGAGTGCCGGTTGCATTCCGCGCAGGCGGCGGGGGATCACACGATTTTTATCGCGGAAGTGGAGGAGGTTCAGGTTCGCGAAGGTGAGCCGCTTCTTTATTTCCGAAGCCAGTATCGGGATATCGGGAACCAGAAAAAGTAATGGCGGAAATTCTCACACCATTTCGGCAGAGCCCCCTGACCCCAGGCGCGGGTTTTGCGGCCATGAGCGCGCGCCGCGTCTATATTTTCGGTGGCATCCTGCTCGTCGCTGCTGGACTTCTTTTCGGTGACATTTTTGCGGTGTTCACCTTGCACCAAAATGCGGGTCGTCAAGGCGAGGCGCTGATGGCCGCATGCCAGGCTGTCGCGGCCGGAAATCCGACGGCTGTTAATGATCTATTTGCGCATCTCGGGGATCTGCTCGAGGATCGCGGAACGAAAGTGGACGCGCACGTCCACATGATCGACGCCGGATATCTCGCATTGCTTCTTGCCCTGGTGCAGCCGTACGTCGCTCTTTCCAGCCCAACCAAGAAAAAGATGGCTGTATTGTTCGTTGCCGGAGGAATTCTCTTCCCGGTTGGAATCTTTCTGATTCACTACGTGGGCCTTGCCCACAGTCCATTTTCCGTAATTGGATGGGCGAGCATTCTGGCGGATAGCGCGGGAGCACTTTTGATCATCATTCTTGTCGCGCACGCCCTTGGCTTTTGGACGTATCTGCGAACTCGCGAGCTTGCCGATCCAGAGCTGCCTCAGGACGACAGCATGCCCCGGCGCGCTCTCTTAACCGGCGGGACGATCCTTATTTTGCTGGGCTTTCTGCACGGCGCCTATTACGCCGGTGCTTTGCTCTATGAGCACGAGCAGATGGAAACGGGGATCCTCCAGCGAATGGTCCGGGCTTCTGCGCAGGGAAATCTTGAAGCCGCGGCAGCCGAAGTCAAGAATTTCGGCAACCTGGCGGGGGCGCGGGCTGTGAATTTGGCTGCGCACTCGCACATCATCGAATTCGGACTTCTCGCGATGCTGCTCTCATTTGTGCAGCCGCTCGTCTTCCTCTCGGAAAAATGGAAGCGCCGCTGGGTGAAAGTGCTCCTCGGGGGCTCGGTGATTCTTCCCGTTTTTGTGCTGCTCGAACTCAGGTTCGGATTGCTGGCCGGAGGCATCGCGGATATCGGTGGCCTGATGGTCCTTGTGAGCCTGCTCGGAATGCTCGTCGGCATTTTGCGATATTCGGGCGGCCTGGATATTCGCCAAGGTGCTGTTCGCGAGGGCGCGAGATGACCGGGTCTCGCAAACTTCTGCTTTTCGGTGGCCTCGCGTTAGCCGCCTTTGGAATGCTCTACGGTCTGCAGTATGCCTTATTTGTTGAGCACCAAACGCTCGATCAGATGGGCACGTCACTGGCGCGGTCATTCGCCGCCGCGGCTAGTCGAGATATGGTGCAATCGCAAACCGCGCTCGATCAGTACGGAGAAACGAAATACGATTACGTCCGCCAGGTCGATTGCCACTCCCACTGGATCGGCCTCGCCATGCTCATGATTGTGCTGGGTGCGATATTCGATCGGGTCCACCTGAGTGAGCGCAATCGGCAACTGATAGCATTCTCGTTGCTGGCGGGAAGCGCGATATTTCCACTGGCGGTCATTTTGCAGACTTATCATCACGGTGCTCTGCTTTTCAAAGGTCTGGCAGTAGTTGGCTCCGGGTTAGTGATCGCCGCGCTGGTCGCAACAGCCTGGGGATTTGCCAGAGTCGCAAGAACGGCCTAGGGGACAAGGAAAAGAAACAGTCATGTATCCGCGATCATTTCACTACCACCGGGCGTCCTCGTTGCAGGAAGCGGTCACGATGCTCGGCCAACTCGGCGAGGGAGCCAAGCTGCTTGCCGGTGGCCAAAGTCTGATTCCGCTGCTTAAGCTGCGTTTTGCAAATCCTGAACACCTCGTGGACCTGAATTTCGTTCCCGGCATGTCCTTTGTCAAAGAAGAAAACGGCACGCTGCGTTTCGGTGCTCTGACTCGTCACGCCGAGATTGAAAATTCTTCTCTCGCCCGCAAGGTTCCGCTCCTTCACGACTGTGCTGCGGGAATTGCCGATGTGCAGGTGCGGAATCGAGGGACCATCGGCGGTTCACTGGCGGAAGCCGACCCGAGCGGTGATTGGGCTAACGCTCTGATCACGCTCGATACAACTGTTCATTGCCTCGGCCCAAAGGGTGCGCGTTCGATCCCCATGAAAGATTTCGTTAAAGACGCCTATACGACCGCGCTGGAACACGACGAACTTGTCAGCGAGGTCGAGGTGGGGCTCTCCCCGAAAGGCAGCGGTGGTGCTTACCTTGCATTCAAGCGAACCGCTCCCGTATATCCCAGTGCCAGCGTTGCCGTGCAGTTAACGATGGCAGGGGATGTTTGCCAGGAAGCCGCGGTTGCTCTGGGTTGCGTCGGGCTCACTGCAATTCGCGCCACGGAAGCCGAAGCCGCTCTTCGAGGCAAGAAACTGGACGACAAAGCGATTGCGACGGCGGCCGAAGCGGCTCGCTCGGCTGCCGATCCGCAACCCGACATGCGTGGTTCGGCCGATTACAAACGACAACTGGTTGTCGCCCTCCTGAAACGTGCCATTGCCATTGCGGTGCGGCGCGCGCGCGGGGAAGAAGTTGAAGGGACTCATCTCTATGCCTGAAGTTGCAAGTGCGGAAAAGATCGCGATCGAAGTTAAGGTGAACGGCAAATCCTATTCACGCGCAGTCGAGCCGCGAATGTTGTTAGTGGAATTCCTGCGCGAAGCGTGCGACTTGACCGGAACGCATGTCGGTTGCGATACGACTTACTGCGGCGCTTGCACGGTGCTCCTGAACGGACTAGCAGTCAAATCCTGCACCATGCTTGCGGTCCAGGCCGACAAGTCTGAGATCACCACGGTGGAAGGCTTGGAGAAAGATGGCCAACTCCATCTCATTCAAAAAGCATTCGGAGACTCTTACGGGCTCCAATGCGGTTATTGCACGCCTGGCCTCATGCTTTCCACCCATCAATTGTTGTCGAAGAATCCCGATCCGTCGGAAAAAGAAATTCGTAAAGCGATCGCTGGCAACACTTGCCGCTGCACGGGCTACATGAACGTTTTCAAGGCCATTCAGCTCGCGGGTCGGAACATGAAGGGAGCCTGAAATGGCGATCAAGTTTTCGGGAGAGTTCAGCGTGAAGAAGAGTCCAGGCCAGGTCTATGACTTCCTCACTGATCCCAATAAGTTCGCGCCGCTGCTGCCGGAATTCCAGAGCCTGACCGTGCAGGACGAAAAGCACTTCACCGTAAAAGTAAATGTAGGCATTTCCTATATTAAAGGCGCCGCTGACGTGAAGATGGAACTCGCACAGGCCGATCGACCTACACGGGCTCAATACAAAGGGCAGGGAGCAGTCGCGGGCGGGAACGTCACGCTGGTTGCCGGTTTCGACCTGGCTCCAACTGCGGATGGAACGAAAGTTAATTGGCAGGGTGAGGCGCAGATCTTCGGCCGCCTGGCTTCGGTTGCCGGCGGATTGCTCGAGCCACTGGGAAAGAAACAAGTTCAGAAGTTGATCGACGGTTTGCAGGCCGCGCTGGCCTAGCTCGTTTGGCGCGGACACTCCTGTCCGCGAAATGTTTTCGGAGGCACCGGAATCGTGGCGGAAGAAGAGAAAAGGAACGGAAGCGGTCCATGGGTTGGCGCCTCGCTTCCCCGCAAAGAGGAAGATCGCCTACTGCGCGGCCGTGGCAAATTTGCCGATGACATCAAGCTTCGGGAGATGCTCTACCTTCGATTTGTGCGCTCTCCCTATGCGCACGCGCGCATCGTCAGTGTGGATACGTCTGCTGCCGAAAAGCTCCCCGGCGTGATCTGCACGCTTACGGGGAAAGAAGTTGCCAGTCAGACCCAACCCTTCATCGAGATTGGGCCCGACCACGCTCAGAAAATTCGCGATTTCCCGATGGCCGTCGAAAAGGCTCGCTATCAGGGAGAGCCGGTCGCGGCCGTCGTCGCCGAATCACCAAGCCTTGCCGATGACGCTGCCGAACTTGTCGCGGTGGAGTACGAACCGTTAGAGCCGGTCGTCGATGCCGAGCAGGCTCTTGAAGACCACAGCATCCTTCACGAAGAAGCTGGCACGAATAAGGTCTGGAATGGCGTTTGGGAATTTGGCGACGTAGAAAAAGCGTTCGGGGAAGCAGCCTACGTGGTGGACATCGATCGGATGCACTTCCACCGCTTCTCCTCGACGCCGCTCGAGAACAATGTCGTGATCGGGGAGTGGAATCCGAAAGACGATCGGATCTATTACTGGTGCAACAATTCGTTTCCCTCGTTCGCGATCCAGTTTCTCGCAGCGCACCTGAACATTCACATCGACAAGATACGCTGTCAGACTTTCGATATCGGCGGCAGTTTCGGCATCAAGATCACCAGTTATCCGCAAATGGCCGTGTGTGCGCTGGCATCCAGGAAAGCCGGTGGCCGTCCAATTAAGTGGGTGGAAACGCGCTCGGAGCACATGGTTTCAAGTGCTCATGGGAACGAACGCACTTTCCGCAAAACGCGTGTCGCCCTCGACAAAAACGGAGTCATCACCGCCATTGACTCTCACCATATCGACGACTGTGGCGCATATCCGCGCTATGAGCCCCTCGGATGTGTGATCTGGTCGCAGGTTTTTTGCGGCGTCTACCGTTTCCGCAATGCACGCATCAATTTTTCCCAGGCCGTCACGAATAAATGTCCCGTCGGCCCCAATCGCGGATACTCGCGCATGCAGCACCTCTGGTTCCTGGAACGCATTGTTGATATCTGCGCTCACCAGATCGGAATCGCTCCGGATGAGATGCGCCTGCGCAATTACATCCGCCCCGAAGAGTTTCCGTATACCACGCCCAACGGTTGCATCTACGATTCGGGCAACTACCCCAAGATGCTCGAGGTCGGTAAGAAACTGATTGGCTGGGATGACTGGAAAAAGAAGCAGGCCGATGCCCGCAAGGAAGGACGCATGATCGGGATTGGCATTGGCACCACACTCGACTCCGGTACTAACAACTTTGGCCAGTCGCAGATCGTCAATCCGCACGCGCCTTTCTCGGGGAATTCTCAGGGCGCGAACTGCAAGTTGGATATCTACGGAGAAGTTGTCGTTGCCGTCGGCTCCTGTCCGCAAGGCCAAGGCCACGAAACTACGTCGGCTCAGGTTGTCGCCGATGTGCTGAACATTCACCCCGATTTGATCGCGGTGCGTACCGGCTTCGACACCGAACGCAACGTGCACACCGGTTTTTCTGGGACTTATGCCAGCCAGTTCGCGGTTTCCGGTTTATCGGCCGTTCACGGTGCAGCGCAGAAGCTCAAAGCTGAAATGAAGCGTCTGGCGGCGTTTGTGCTGCAGGCGAAAGAGGACGATCTGGAATTCGGAGTCGGCGAGCAAGGCCCCGAGGTCAAAGCCAAGAGTACCGGCAAGTCGATCAACTATTGGGGCCTCGCAAACATCGTGAACGTCAACAGCGCCGTACTGCCGACGGAGCTCTTCGATGTCACGCTGAACTGCCGCTATGTCTGGCGCGCGCCCTTCAAGGTCCCCGACACCAAAGCCAAGTATGGCAATCTCACGATGACCTATGCTTCGCAATTGCACATCGCCGTGGTGGAAGTCGACCGCGAGACATTTGTTCCGAAAATTCTCGATTACGTTGCAGTCGACGATTGCGGTACCGTCATCAACCCGCCCATCGTGGAAGGCCAAGTTTACGGAGCAACAGCACACGGCATCGGCGCAGCCCTAATGGAAACGTGCGTGTATGACGCTGTCGGCAACATGTTGACCAGTACCTTCAGCGATTACACGCCGATCACATCCGTAAATATTCCCAAGATCAAGTATGGTCACCTTTCAACGCCGTCGCCGCATAGCTACAGCGGTGCGAAGGGCATGGGCGAAGGCGGTGCTGCCCCTATCCATACGATTTCAGCGGCGTTGCAGGATGCTCTGCACTCCCAGGGCATTTTCATCAACGACTCGTTCAACAATGCCGACAGCATTTTCCGCGGTCTGAAACAGCACGAAGGCGGACAACTGGCAGAACAAGTGAAGTTACAGAAGAGGTAGGCGAAGCAGCGACATTCGATGAAAAAAGTTTGCATTATCGGTTGTGGCGCGATCGGTAGCTTGTACGCTGCACACTTGGCGCGTGTCGCCGAGGTATGGGCCTTCGTGCGCCGGGACGATCATGCTCGTGCTCTCAATCGCGAAGGGCTCCGCGTTACCGGTACGCACGATTTTGCCGTGACTTTAAGAGCGACGACAAATCCGAATGAATTGCCCGACTGCGACCTGGGAATCGTTGCCACCAAGGCCACGCAGGTCAAAGCATCGTTTCGCCCGGTGGCCCGCTGCTTCGACAAAGGAGCAGTACTCTCTGCCCAGAATGGAGTCGGCAGCGAGGAGATCATTGCAGGACTGACTCGTGGGTTTGTCATTCGCGGTACGACCTTCATGAGCGGCACGCGCCATGACGACACCCACGTCCAGTACGAACTCGACACGCCTACGTGGATGGGCCCGTTTGAGCCAACTGCAACTCCTTACCAAGTCGTCAAAGAGTTTGCGGATCTGATCGTGGCGGCAGGACTGAAGGCGCAAGCGCTCGAAGACGCTAAGCCGGCACAGTGGTCGAAGTTGATTTTCAATTCCTCGGTGAACAGTGTGTCTGCCTTGACTGGGCTCCCCCACGCCCCCCATTTCGCCGACGAAACGAGATTCTCCGATCTGGGCCACTTGTTGCATGCCTTGATCGAAGAAGGAAAGCGCGTCGCGGAAGCCTCAGGTGTTCACCTGCATGAAGACCCTTGGGCCATGAACAAACTTGGCGCCATGACCAATCACCCTCCGTCGATGCTCCAAGATGTCCGTCACAAGTCCACAACCGAAATCGATTTTCTTTCTGGAGCAATTGCACGCGAAGCCGAAAAACTTGGCGTGCCGGCACCTTTGCACAGCGCCGTCTACCGTTTGATCAAAGGGAAGGAAGCCGCCTGGAACTTCCAGGATGAAAACAAGCCGGTGACCGTTCACTGATATGGCCTGGGCGATTGACAAAGCGAAACTGGACCGGGTCCGCTCCCTGATGAAGGATCAGGACCTCTCGGCGCTCGTCTGTCGGGCGCCTGATAATGTCCTCTACCTCACGAACTACTGGTGCATGAAGGGGTATGACGCTGTTGTCTTCCCGCGCGATGGCGGGCCGACGCTAATCGCTCTCGAACCCCAGCAGGCCGATGCCGAGCGCAACTCTTGGACGAAAGACATTCTGTATTTCAAGGGTTACGACGAGCGCGATCCGAGACCACCGCAATTCCGCGCTTGGGACCGAGCCTATGACGTACTGAAGCAACGCGGACTGACCGACAAAGTTGCCGTGGAGCTCAACATGGGCACGCAATCGGCAGACCGCATGGTGGGAGAGCCGACCACATTCATGATGTCGTATTTCGAATCGTTCCAGAAATTCTGTGGTCAGGTTGTGGACGCGACACCGCTGCTGAACGAAGCCCGTGCTATCAAGACCGCGCAGGAGGTTGAGCGCATGCGGCTAGCCAACGAACTGGCGGCGCTGGCGATGGACTACACTCGCGAGCACATGCGCCCCGGAATGAAGGAGAGTGAAGTCGGCGCGATGTATGAGGGTTTTGTCCACGGCATCGGCGTTGGCTACAAGGGTAAAGTCGAGATGGCGCGCGCCTTTACTCTCGTCTGGTCGGGCAAGGGGATTGCGACCTTTACTGCTACGGGCGACCGTCCCATTCAGAAAAATGAACCGACCCTTTTTGAAATCTGGGTATGCGTGGATGGGTACTGGACCGATCTCACGAAGAATGCCTGCCCGGGTGACCTAACGCCCGAATACAACAGGCTCTTGGATCTGCTGCTGAAGGTATTTAACGGTGCCGTTTCTTTCGCACGTGACGGAGCGAGTTTTCCTGAACTCGACAAGCTCGTGCGCGCCCGCATCGCTGAAGGCGGATATCCGGGGCAGCCCTCCCACCCCATCTGCCATGGTGTCGGCGCCCGCGCCCACGAGCCACCCTATGCTCACCAGGCTGGGGGCGGCACCATCAAGAAGGGAATGGTACTGGCGATCGAGCCCGGGATCTATTGGCCGGGCGGCGGAGGGTTGCGCCTGGAAGACGATTTCCTGATCACCGAAAGTGGCAACGAGAAAATGTGTACAGATCCAGATGATTTTCGTCTGGCAAAACATCACTGAGAACTCAACTTTGTCTCCATCAACCAATTCGAAGAATTCTCTCGACCCCAAACTCGTCGAGCGCATCCTAGCCGAGGTTCGCGAGGACGAAATCATTTCGATGTCGTCCGATGTGATCAACATCCCCAGCCCGACTGGCGAAGAACTGCAGATGGCGCAATACATGCAATCTGCGCTGCAAAAGCTTGGGCTCGACGTGACCTGGCAGGAAGTTGAAGAGTCGCGGGCCAACGTGGTCGGCCGATGGAAGGGCACCGGCGGTGGCAAGAACCTGATGTTCAACGGCCATATGGATACGTCCAACACCGGGCGCGAGGACTTCCTGACGGGCCTCGGCTACAAGCCGAACGCCATCGTCAAGGACGGATTCATCTACGGCCTCGGTATTTACAACATGAAAGGTGCGCTCGTCTGTTACACAAATGCGGTGAAGGCCCTGCAGCGCGCTGGAGTTCGGCTGAAGGGCGACGTTATCATCGCCGCGGTTGCGGGCGAGATCGAAAAAACGCAGTGGGGAGAATTTAAAGGCAAGGAATATCGTGGCTACGGATACGGCACTCACTACCTCGTGAACCACGGCATCTTGCCCGACATGTGTATTCTCGGTGAACCCACCGACATGCACGTGGTGCTGGAGCATTTCGGCTCGATGTGGGTGCGCATCTCATGCACCGGCATTTATGTCCACACGGCATTTTGTGAAGGACGCGAGGAGATGAATTCGATCCGCCGCATGCTCGAGCTCACGCAGCCGATCATGAAATGGATCGAGTATTGGGAGACAAAAGCCGCCTATGGGGGCAAGAAGGCGATCGTGAACCTCGGCGGCATTCGTGGCGGGCATGCCTGGCGCGCCAGCCGCACACCCGAGAAGACGGATCTATTTCTCGATGTCCGCGTGCCGCCCACGATCCCCATGGCGGACGCCAGGCGCGAAATCCAGCAGGTCTTCCTAGATCTGGAGAAAGCGTACCCCGACTGGGGACTCGAATTCGAAACCTACGTGTCGGTGCCGGGTGCGCGCATCAGTGAAGATCACGAAATGATCCGCGCCATCGACCGGAATCATGAGCGAATCACCGGGAAAATACCGGAAAGGGAAGTGGTCACCTGGTGCTCCGACGCTAGCGTGCTGACCCGCTTCGGGGTGGAAACCGTGAATTACGGTCCGTCCAGCGGGCCCCGCGATAAAGAGGGAGAAAAGGTTCGCATTCAGACTCTGGTTGAGATCACCAAGGTATACGCACTCACTGCCGCTGAATTGTGTGGCGTGCACACGTAGCATTTTGTTTCGCAATCGAATGAAACCGCGCTGTCGCTGAGGTCAATTTGCCGAGCCAGAAAGAAATCGATCGCCGATATAAGAACATCCGCCTTCGGATGCAGCAAAACAGTCTTGATGCCCTCATTGTCTGTGGCAACCAGTACGCCGGTTTTGAGGGAGCCGTCTTTTATACCTCCGGATTCGAAATTGTTCACCGCTATGTGTATGTGCTGATTCCGCTCGACGGTGAGCCGACTCTTGTCTTTCCGCGCGAAGCGCGCTGGATCGGAGATAAGAAAAAGCCTTGGATTCAAGACCAGGTGTGGCCTGATCTCCCCGGTCAGTGGTTGCGCGATCGCATCGTCGAACGAAAATGGAAGCGGGTCGGCACGTTCGGTTTGAATTTCATCATGGCCGTGCGCGACTACCGGGAACTCGTGCAGGGACAGTTTGAGCTCGTTCCCTTCGACCAGGAATTTGATACGGCTCGCGCCGTGAAGAGCGAAGAAGAACTGATCGAAGTGCGCGATGCCATGGACATCATCGTCGACGGTTTCTGGGAGTTGATCGCGGCCTACAAGCCGGGCAAGACCGAGGCTGAGATCATGGCGCCGGCTGTCGAGCGATTCTTTGCGCGCGGCGCCGGCCCTCGCATGATGAACATCATGCTCTCCGGAGAAAACGGCGAGGCCAATGCGTACTTCAAGGTTCCGGGCCATCGCAAAGTCGCGTCCAACGACCTCCTTTTGTATTCATTGGAGATCACGGGCGCAGGCGGCTACTGGGTTGAATTTTCGCGCGCTCTGCTGCGAGGCAAGCCGAGTGCGACTACGCAAAAGATGGCAGATGCATATCCGCACGCCATGGAAGCCGCGCGGAAGTTGATGCGCCACGGCGAGCTGGCCTCGACCGTGCATCGCACCGTGGCTGACATTTTTGCCAAGCACGGCTTTGCTCTTGGACATCTCTCCGGCCACAGCATTGGTATGACGATGATCGAGTATCCGGCGATTGGTGCGAAGACCGATGTTCCCCTCGAAGAGAACATGATCTTCTCCCTGCATCCGCAGGTCGTCGATCAGGACGGAAAAGTCTGCCTCTACACCCAAGACACTTACCGTATCGGCAAGACCGAGGGTGAGTGCCTGGCGAGTGTGCCCTGGAAGTTTTACAACGGCGGCGAGAAGAGAGAATCAGGTCACAAGAAATAAAGCAGTCCGATTGCAGAAGCTGTTCAAACACATGGCAGTGCCTGCGGTCTTAGTCCTGCAATTTGAGATCTGCAATTTGCAATTCTGCCCGGAGGATTACGAACGTTGCTAAGAGTCTGCGTGGTCGGCTGCGGTGCAGTTGGAAGTTTATTCGCCGCGCATCTGGCGAAACAGGGTGAGGTAGAGGTATGGGCCTACGATGTCTGGAAAGAGCACGTCGAGGCCATTCGCAAGAACGGATTGCGTCTCT
>Ga0265339_10003005_pt1 | contig 11888 bp, 8 predicted proteins | sample 4CB219metaG_FD_202085 | JGI IMG/M metagenome (GOLD analysis project Ga0265339, IMG submission 202085) | Rhizosphere microbial communities from Carex aquatilis grown in University of Washington, Seatle, WA, United States - 4-CB2-19 metaG | ecosystem: Host-associated > Plants > Roots > Rhizosphere...
GAATGGGGGAGGGTCGGGGAGGGGGTCAGATTGATCACCTTGCTCGGCGGCCGATCCCCTCCCGCTTTGCTCCTCACGGAGCAAAGCGACCTCCCCTTTTCAAGGGGAGGTCAGGAGTAGAGGACGACCGAGTCATTAAAACTCATCATGCGTTAGCAGCGGGGGGCTGCGCCGTGGCCGATATCGATCTCGTCCATCTCAACTTCAATCCGCAGACGCTGTTCCTCCTGAACTGCGTCCTCGGCTTCGTGATGTTCGGCGTCTCGCTCGAACTGAAGGCCGAAGACTTCAGGGAGGCGCTGAAGAAGCCGCGCGCCCTGGTCATCGGCGTCGTCGCCCATCACCTGGTGTTTCCGGCCGCGACCTTCCTGCTGGTGCTGTTGCTGCAGCCGCGGCCGAGCGTCGCGCTTGGCATGATCCTGGTCGCGTCCTGCCCCGCCGGAAACATTTCGAACTTTCTCACCCACTTCGCGCGCGGCAATACGGCCCTGTCGGTTTCCATCAGCACGATATCCACCTTCGTGGCGATGTTCGCGACGCCCGCGAACATCGCGTTTTGGGGCGGGCTGTACCAGCCGGCGCAGTCCATCCTGCGCCAGGTTGCGGTGAACCCGCTTGAGATGGTGCTGGACGTCTTTCTGCTGCTGGGCTTGCCGCTGGCGCTCGGACTGTTGCTGTCGCGGCACTGGCCGAACCTCGCCAAGCTGGCGCGCAAACCGATGAAGTATTTTTCGCTTCTCTTCTTCCTGGTCTTCGTGCTGGCGGCGCTCGCAACGAACTGGCAGTATTTTATCAGCTATGTCGGCATGGTGGTCGGCGTGGTGGCGGTGCAAAATGCGTTGGCCCTGGCGACAGGCTACGGCTTCGCCCTGCTTGTCCGTTTGCCCGAGCGCGACCGCCGTGCCGTGTCGATCGAATGCGGCATCCAGAACTCGGGCCTCGGACTTATCCTGATCTTCAACTTCTTCGGCGGCCTCGGCGGCATGGCCGTGGTCGCCGCCTGGTGGGGCATCTGGCACATCATTGCCGGGCTTTCGCTGGCCACATTCTGGTCGCGGAGGCCGCCTCTTCCTCAATCTCTCTCCGCGAACAAGGCGTGATGTTACGGAATCGGAATCGCGGAGACATGCCATGAATCCACCCTCGATCCTCATCACCGGCGCGGCCGGCTATCTCGGCTCGCAACTGCTTGCCGCGCTTGCCTCCAATCCGGCCGCCGTCGGCCGGATCGTCGCGGTGGACGTGCGGGACGTTCCGCCGAACCAGCGGTTGCCGGGCGTCGACTATTGCCAGGCTGATGTCCGCTCGGATGGGCTCGCCGAGCTATTCCAGAGCAAGGCGCCGGAGTTTGTGGTGCATCTGGCATCCATCGTCACGCCGGGCAAACACAGCAATCGGGAATTCGAATATTCCGTGGACGTACTGGGCACCGACAACGTGCTCAAGGCCTGCCTTGCGGCCGGAGTGAAGAAGATCATCGTCACGTCGAGCGGAGCAGCCTACGGCTACCATGCCGACAACCCGGCCTGGATCACCGAGGACTGGCCTGTGCGCGGCAACCAGTCCTTTGCCTACTCGTATCACAAGCGTCTGGTCGAGGAGATGCTTGCGCGCTGGCGCGCCGAGCACCCGGAACTCAAGCAGGTCGTGCTGCGCGTCGGCACCATCCTCGGCGCGACCGTGCGCAATCAGATCACCGATCTCTTCGAGAAGCCGCGTCTCATCGCGATTCAGGGGTCGGAGAGCCCATTCGTCTTTATCTGGGACCAGGACGTCGTAGGGAGTATCCTGCATGCCATGACGACGGACAAGACCGGCATCTACAATGTCGCAGGCGACGGCGAGCTGACCGTGACCGAGATCGCGAGGCGGCTTGGCAAGCGCCGCATGGTGCTGCCGGCCTGGCTGATCGGGGCCGCGCTGGCCGTGCTCAAGGCAGCCGGGCTCACCCAATACGGTCCTGAGCAGGTCGACTTCCTGCGCTACCGGCCGGTGCTTGACAACCGCAGGCTCAAGGAGGAGTTCGGCTACACGCCGCGCAAGACCTCATCTGAGGTGTTCGATTTCTGGCGTGCGACGCGGAATGGAGGAAGAAAGCGGCAGGGGTGACATCCTGAACCGCGACTGATTGGGGGCATTTCATTGCGCGATTTTCGTGACAAGGTCGTGGTCATCACGGGAGCGGCAGGCGGGCTGGGCCGCGCGCTGTGCTTTCGCTTCGGCGCCGCAGGCGCGCGGATCGTCGCGCTGGATCGCGACGCAGCCTCGCTGGCGGCCCGGCTTGCCGATATCCGGGCTGAAGGGATCAAGGCGGTCACCGAGGTCTGCGACGTGAGCAGGGAAGAGGACTGCGACCGCGCCATTTCTGGCGCGATCAAGGCCTTCGGCGGTATCGATGTGCTGATCAACAATGCCGGCATCACCCATCGCAGCGGCTTTGCGCGCACCCGGACTGAGGTGATCAGGCGCGTGATGGCGGTGAATTTCTTCGGCGCCCTCGATTGCACGCATGCGGCGCTGCCCGCGCTGATCGCCCGGCGTGGCATGATCATTATCATCTCCAGCGTGGCCGGCTTTGCGCCGCTGATCGCACGCACCGGCTACGCCGCGAGCAAGCATGCGCTGCATGGCTTCTTCGACAGTTTGCGAACGGAAGTGGAGCCACTCGGCGTGCAGGTGATGCTGGTGTGCCCGTCGTTCATCCAGACCGGGATCGACAAGAATGCGCTGGCCGGCGACGGGAATCTTGCCAGCCACCCTCAGTCCATCGTGGGGACCAGAACCACGCCGGGCGCGATCGCCGGAAAAATCTTCACGGCGGCGACCAAGGAGCAACGCCTGCTGTTGCCCGATCTGATCTCGCGCTCGTCCTGGTGGCTGTCGCGGCTCGCGCCGCGCTTCTACGCGCGGCAGATGGTGAGAAAGCTTGGACAGGAGATGTTGGGCCTTTAGGCGTGGGGCTGGCAGGCCACGACGGCAGCTCCGCAAGGTGTGCAAGCTTTGGACGTTCATTCCGGCGTCCGCTTTCGATTTCTGTGTATTCGGCAACCAATTGAGCCCCGACGCATAGAAGGTCAATTATGGCCTTTCGCTGGGCCTCTAAGCCAAGACCGGACCGCCTCTGGCGCTATGTGCTTACTCTATAATACGCGACGCAGCGGCGAGTGGGCACGTGATCGGCTCCATTGTTTGTATCGCTCGTTGCAAAGAGTGTTTCAGGCTTGAGGATCTTCCGCACAATCAAGTTTTGTAACAGGCAGGCTCCATCGACCTCGTGATTGTCTGTTGCAGGTACCTGCAAGCTCAAGCTCATAAAGCCTGTTGCGGGCGCTATTGGTGCAGGAGGAATTTTGACAGCGCTTTCGAGACGTAGTCTAGCCGCTTGGTTTCGCATTCCCACAGGACGAGCACCCGCCAACCGCTCTTTCTAAGCTCGCGCTTCACGCGCGCATCGCGCGCGACGTTCTTGTCAAACTTGTTCGCCCAATACGAACTTCTCGTTAATGGGGTCGATGCGCGCCTACAATGCCGATGACGATGCCAAAAGCAGCCATGCACGAAGACTACCGCTCTATACTTCGGAAAAACTAGGTCGGGTCGTCCAGGCAGGTCCGACCGGTTTATTCGAAACCTAAAGCCCAATTGGTGCGCGATCGATCTGACGCGAAGCTCCGGGCTGGTCCCAGATCGCCGAACGCTGGCCATCAGCGCTGACCGCTGCGCTTTGGACAGGTGGTCGGATCGACCTCGCCCCTTGAGTTTCATCTTTGTCATCGTATGGTTGCACACGCGCGCGTCGCAGCCTATGGCGCTAGCTTTGGGGGGCTTCTAACATGTCGGGACCTAGCTCAAAAGAAACAGGTGGTGCGTCAGCCGATGAAGGTGTTGCTTCGATCGCCCCTACGGCTCCGGATTTCAGTAAGCCGAACGACTTCAAGATGACGATTCAAGGCGGAATCCTTGAGAACCTCGGCATCCGGATGTACACGAAGTTAGGCAAGGTCCTCGTAGAATTTGCTGCAAACGCGTACGACTCTGATTCGCCCTTTGTAGACATTTCGTTTGACCCTTATGCGATTGGATTGGCGCGCGAGACAGTTCGCGCGGCGGCTCTTGCCCGAATCGCCGAGGAGAGCAAGGCAGACGCAAAAGCTAAAGGTCGCCGGCCGAGGCGTAAGGCGCATGTCATCACGGATCCCTTGCCTGAGGATGTGACCATCGTCATTCAGGACGAAGGGCACGGTATGACGGCGCAGGAGATGGCGGCGCGCTTTCTCCCGTTGAACCGAAATAGGCGAAAGGAAACGACGGCCGGCGAGGAAAGTGACTTCTATTCCGAAGCGGGGAAGCGGCTTGTTATGGGTCGGAAAGGGATCGGTAAGCTTTCCGCCTTCGGCGTTGCAGGAAGAATGGTAATTCGCTCCAAACGCGCTGGTCAGTCCTTTTGGACGGAACTCGACTTGTCGGCTAGCAGTCTGATGGTAACCGAGAACATCAGTAACGTTGTTATCCCTCACAACTACATTGAGGCCGACGCTGGCGATGTGCCGAAACACGGAACTCAGATTACGCTGAGTGGCTTACGGTGCGATTCCATGAATTTCACCGTTTTGGAAGTAGCTGAGGTGCTCAATCAGACATTCTATCCGATCAAGCCCGAGGAATTCGATATCCGTATCAATCAAAATGCAATCGTCCGAGTGGAGCCGCCGCTTGAATTTTGGTACCCGTCCGAGATGCCACGTGACGGAATGGCAGAAGGCTCTGTCAAAGATCAAGATTGGGGCGAGATTTTCTTCCGATACCGTGTCCAGTTTCGCGAGCACAGCCTACCGGCGGACAAGAGAGGCGTTTATTTGTACTCGAAAAAACGTCTCGCAATGGAGCCTACGTTGCTTGGGCTGAATACGGGCATGCACAACTTCATGGCCCATCAGTACATGGAGTGCATTGTGGAATCGGACGACATCGACAACCTGAATATCGATATTATTGGCACCAACCGATCAAGCGTCATTCAGAATAGTGATTTGGTTAGAGCGTTCTTAGAACGAATTACGCAGATCATGAGGGATGCTGTAAACGCTCACAGTGCCTTTCGAGATGAGAAGGCAGACGAGGAAATTGAAACTGCGCCGCAGGCAGATGAACTGCGCCGCATTCTGCAGTCGGTCTCGCCTACCCAGAGACGAAATGTCCGGTCATTGGCGCGAGCGTTCGTTAGCAGGTGGGGGGCATCTTCAGATGAATTCAAGTATCTAACCCCGCTAATCATCGGGACCGCCAACGCAGGTGAGATTTTGATCGATCTCATTAAGGTCTCGAACAGTGCGGAAAGCGTTGCAGAAATCGCGCCAAAGCTTATCGAGCTACGCGAGATCGAACGATCTGATGCTATTAAGCTCTTCCAAGGTCGACGAAATGGCATTCACGGGCTGCAACGCATAGTTGGCGAAAGCGTCGACAATTGGGGGAAGGGACCGCATCAGGAAGAGGAATTGCATCGGCTCTTGAAGGCGTCGCCCTGGCTCATACGGCCAGACTTAACCGGCTACGTTGCGAGCAATGAGGGGATGACGCGGCTCCTGAACCGCCTTGCAAAAGAACTAGGGATTGATCGGTACGCTGGTCCAGAAGAGGTAAGCCCACCCGTCGCAAAGAGCGACACTCCCGATGATACCGAACTAAAGAAAACGAAAAGGCCAGATTTGGTTGCTCTGCTAGGTGACGGAGAGCATCCGACTCGCGTGTTCGTGGTGGAACTGAAGGCGCCGACGCTTCCGCTTCGCCGGGAGCATCTGCAGCAATTGCAGACTTACATGCGAAAGGTACGAGAATTCTTCGAAACGACTTATGCGCAATCTAGTGATAGAGTCGTCGTTGAAGGCGCGCTAATCGGAACTATGCCAAAAGCCGACACGAAAGCAGATTCGCAGCGTGACCTGCTTGATGAGATCAGGAGACGCGGCCCAGGTACCGATTGGGAAGTGATTAGTCTAGCCGAGATGCTGAGGAGAACTGAACGCGTTCATTCGGAAATGTTGGAGATATTGAAAAGCGAAGAAGCTGGCGCCGACGAGGAATCGGCGGACTCAGGTAAGGTGCGGCTTGGGGTAGCGGACGCCAAGGCGTATCTGCAGAAGCCGTCTCACGGGGCTGCACCGGAGCTTGCGGCAGTGAAGTTCCTGGGGCCACCGGCCGGCTAAGCGCTAGGCAAGTAGATTCGAAACTCGCCGCGCCACTGCGCTAGCGAGCTTTATGGGTACGCCGTTCCCGATCTGACGCGCGATAGGATAAGGCAAGCCCTCGAAAATCCAGGTGTCGGGGACATCCTGCAACCGTGCACCCTCGCGCAACGATAGCACCCGATTTTCGGTAGGATGAATGTAGCGCCCCTTTGACGGGTTCTGGAACGTGCATCGAATCGTATTGGCGGGTTCGTCCGGGTCGATGCGCCCCCAAGCGTCCGTTGCGTGGCAGCCAATCTTGAACCACGATGGTGGACACAATGACGGCGCGCTTGCCAATATATCTCGTCTATCGCCTCTCCGCGGTATGAGCGGAAGCCGTTCCGCAGCGATGCCCGATGGAGTTGGCCAAACATGCATCGGATCGCGCGAGGAGAGTGGGCGGTCATCGTTTAGCAATACCTCGCCTACGGACACCAATTCGCCTCTAGAGCGCGGAGGCGAAATCGGGTCGCGAAGCGACGCAACGGTGAAGGCTCGTCGCCGTCGTTGCGGGGTGCCGTAGTCCGATGCCTCAAGCTCCCAGACAACGATCTTATACTTCAACTCGCGGAGTTTGCGGGCCAATTTTGCCCAATGTCGAGAGGCGACGAATGGCGGTACGTTCTCGATGATTACGACCTGCGGCTTGACCGCTCTAACCCAGGGCAGGATTGCCAAGGAAAGTTCATTTCGCTCGTCGGTGGGATCACGTCGACCAAGAGTGCTGAAGCCTTGGCATGGGGGGCCGGCTATGAGGAGTTCAGCGCGGGGTGCCTTCCTCGCGTCGGACACTGAACCAACAACGACGCAGTCAGCAACGTTTCTCCGATACGAAGCGGCCGCGTCCTTGGCCATCTCCACCGCGAGTGCCGGTTTGAACCCAGCGCGGATCATTCCGGCGCTGAATAAACCGGCGCCGCTGAACAGGTCTACGAAGGTGGCCGTCACAACTCATACTCGGAAAACTAAAATGTGGCTCAAAGTGAACGAATGGCGTAAAGGCGCGGTTAGGCGACATGATTAACAAGCTCTAAAGAGGGGCTCTTGCAGGTACCTTCCAAGAATCGAGCGCCAACGCCCCACCGCAATGCGACGCTGGTCACTCTGTGGAAGAGAGGGATAGCGCTCGGTATCGAAACGCAAGCACTATTCGCGAGGAGTTGCTACCGCGGAGCTCCGGCCAAGAAGAGCCAAAGGCAGATGTGATCGGCGGTTGCAGGTTCCTGCAATCGCAGAGCCGCCCACGGCTCGGGGAATGAGCGCTTAGCGACTACCCGGGTAGCCCCGTTGCGAGCGGCTACCCGGGTAGAATTTGTCACATGTGGGCGTCTGGAGGGCGTTCGTAGAGGGGTCTGGCTGCTAACCGCTGACAGGTCGGATGCTGAGAAGCGCATTCTCAATCGCTTTGGCATTTAGGCGGTGTGCGCGTTCCTGTACGGTCAGTTGATCTTGCTTCGTTTCGGGTAACATGCCGAACAGCTCCCAGCCACGAGCGATATCGCCGCGCCCGAGGCGTTCTACAATTCGACTTTGAACAATCTCGGCAGATTCGTAGTGCCCCCACCGGTGAGATGGAGGTGGCGCCTGCATCGGTCTTGGACCTTCCGAGCCTCGCAAGAGGGGTTAGGGGAGATTGATGGGTGAATGACGGTAATAGTTGCGGCCCGAGGGTCACTACTCCTTGTGACTAGCTGTCCGGATTTGGTTGCCGACGTGCTGCGCTTCTTTGGCGGAGATTGTGACTGGGAGTCACAGCCCGGCATCAGTAGCTGGTAGAGATGTGTTAAACGCTGCTTGCCGTCCCGGTGTGGGGTTACAACATTTGATCTGGATCAGCGCGTTTGCTTGCCAGGCTGGCACAAAGCCGGCATGGCCGCAGTCACCAAAATCGTTTTTCTCGGCGCGAGCAGTGCATCCTTCGGACTGAGCATGTTCCGGGATCTGTTCTCCACGCGCGATCTCGCCGGCTCTACCCTGGTCCTGGTCGGCAGGGATGCCGAGCGATTGTCGCGGTCCGAGCGTGTGGCGAGGCTGCTCAACGAGAAATCCGGCGCGGGACTGAAGATCGAAAGCACCACCGATTGGCGGGCCGCGCTGGATGGCGCGGAATTTGTCGTCCATTCGACCGCGATCGACCGCAACCGGCTCTGGAGGCTCGATTTCGAGGTGCCGCGCAAGTTTGGCATTCGTCACACCCTCGGAGAGAACGGCGGTCCCGGCGGGCTGTTCTTCACGCTGCGGACGCTGCCCGTGGTGTTCGATTTCGTGCGCGAGATAGAGCGGCGCTGCCCGCAGGCGCTGTTCATCAACTTCTCCAATCCGGAAAGCCGGATCGTGCTGGCGCTTGGGCAATACAGCAAACTCCGCTGCGTCGGCCTGTGCCACGGAATTTTCATCGCGCGGAGCTACGTCGCTTCGATCCTCGGACTACCGAATGAACAGGTGGATGTGTGGGGCGCGGGTCTCAATCATTTCCAATGCCTGATGCAAATCCGCGACCGGCAGACCGGGGCCGATCTCTATCCGCTGCTGCGCGAAAAGGAAAAGAGCCACGATCCCTCGCTCGAACCTCTGACGCGCGAGTTGTTTCGCAGCTTCGGCTATTGGCTGGGCTGCGGCGACGGCCATGTCGGCGAATATCTCTCGTTCGGCTGGGAAGCCGGGGAGGGCGGCTACAATTTCGGCTGGGATGAAGGCGAGCGGGCGAAACTGCACAAGCTGATCGACGACGTCCTCTCGGGCGCTGTGGGAATCCCGGACTGGTGGGGGATGCCATCGGGTGAGCGCGCGGTCGCGGTCATTGCGTCGGTGCTGCACAACCGCAAGCAGTTCATCGAATCCGGCGTGGTCTACAACCAGCACGTGATCCCCAATCTGCCGGCCGCCGCCGCGGTGGAAGTGCCGCTCGTGGCGGATGCGGCGGGGGTCCATCCGGTTTCGCTCGGGCCGCTGCCGGACGCGGTGGCCAAGCTCATGGCCGTTCAGGTCAATGTGCAGCAACTGGCTGTCGAAGCCGCGGTCCACGCCTCGAAGGAGATCGCATTGCAGGCGCTCCTGATCGATCCCGTCGTCAACTCCGCGACCGCCGCCCGCAACCTCCTGGATGAATTGTGGGAACACAACCGGCCCTACATCCGCAAATGCATCTGATGCTTAAGGGGATGGCCGGCCGGGAAACAGCCAGCCTCTCTCAAACGCGTGATCAGAACTGACGCCGATGCGTGAAAGAGCCGCCAGGAATCCTGCCTTGACAATGACTGACCAGTCAGTCATATTTAGAGAATGTCGAAAGGGCCGACCAAGCAGACGCGATTGGGCAGGGCGGGCCGCACGCGCGCAGGCGGTAAAACCGCCGGCAGCGCCCCATCCACCGCCGCCCGGCCGCCATCCGGTCGCGCGGCGCGCGCAGCCGAGCGGCGCGCGGCGATCGTCGAGGCGGCGCTCGACGAGTTCATCGCACGCGGCTTCACCGCCACGAGGCTTGACGACATCGCCCGTCGCGCCGGGGTCGCCAAGGGCACGATCTATCTTCATTTCAAGGACAAGGAGGCGCTGTTCGTGGAGCTGGTGCGCACCGCGATCGTGCCGCTGATCAGCCGGCTCGCTCCGCCGCCCTCATTCAGCGGATCGGTTCGCGACCTCCTTGAGGAATTCGCACGGACCTTCATCCAGGAGGTGGCGACCACGCGGCGCGGCGAGATCGTGCGCCTGATCGTGGCCGAGGCGCCGCGATTTCCCGCCATCGCCGATTTCTACTACCGCGAAGTGATCTCGCGCGGTCTTGCCGCCATGCGCGGCTTGGTCGAGCTCGGCGTCGCCAGGGGCGAAATCCGCGAGCCGGCATTGGCGAATTTTCCCCAGATCGTCGTGGCGCCGGCGATCGTGGCGGTGATCTGGAAGAGCCTGTTCGATCGGCACGCGCCGCTGGACGCCATCGCGATGCTGCATGTCCACCTCGACCTGATCTTTGGCGAACGGAGCGCGTCATGAGCGCACCGCGAGCGATACTGCGCGCATTGGCGGGGCTCCTGATTGCCGTGAGCCTTGCCGGTTGCGGTGCAAGGCGCGATCCCGGCTTCCAGGGCTGGGTTGAAGCCGACATGATCTTTGTGAGTCCCGACGAGTACGGCCGCGTCACCACGCTCAACGTCCGTGAAGGCGACGAGGTGAAGGTCGGCGATCCCCTGTTTTCGCTGGACGACGATCTGCAGCAAGCCGATCTGAACCAGAATAAGGCAACGCTCGCCAACGCCAGGCAGACCTATGACCGTGCGTTTTCGTTGAACAAGACCGGCGCCGGCACCCAGGCCACACTGGACGCAGCGGTGTCCGAGCTGCGCGTGGCGGAGGCGCGGGTCAACACCTCGCAGACGCGGGTCGCGCGGCGTAGGGGTTTTGCCCCCGTGGTGGGCACCATCCAGCAGATCTATTTCCGCGAGGGCGAAACCGTGCCCGCACAGCGGCCGGTGCTGTCGATCATGCCGCCCGGCAACATGAAGCTCCGCTTCTTCGTGCCGGAAACCGAGCTGCCCAAGCTTGCGATCGGCGACGAGGTGCGAGTGACCTGCGACAACTGCGCCGCCGACCTTACCGCGACCATCTACTTCATCGCGACCCAGGCCGAATACACGCCGCCCGTCATCTACAGCCTCGATGAGCGCAACAAGCTCGTCTACCTGATCCAGGCGCGGCCGTCGCGACCCGATGCGCTTCGGGTCGGCCAGCCGGTCAGCGTCTATCTCAATCCCAAGACACCCGTGGCGGACAAGCGATGAGCGGCGCGCCCACATCGCCCATCGCGATCGACGTCAGGAGCCTGTCGAAGTCGTTCAGCGGGCGCGAGGTGGTGCATGAGCTGTCGATGCAGGTGAAGCGCGGCTCCATCTACGGATTTCTCGGTCCCAACGGCTCGGGCAAGACCACGACTATCCGCATGCTCTGCGGCCTGCTCACGCCCGACAGCGGCGAGGGTACGTGCCTCGGCTACGACATCCGCCGCGACGCCGACAAGATCAAGCGTCGGGTCGGCTACATGACACAGCATTTCAGCCTGTACCAGGACCTGTCGGTGCGGGAAAATCTCGAATTCGTCGCCAGGCTCTACGGCGTGAGGGACGCCCGCGGTGCCGCGCGCGACATGATCGGGCGGCTGGGGCTGAACGGCCGTGAGGAACAGCTTGCCGGCGAACTCTCCGGCGGCTGGAAACAACGCCTGGCGCTCGGCGCCTGTACCTTGCCCAATCCGCAGCTCCTGCTGCTGGACGAGCCGACCGCCGGCGTCGACCCCAAGGCGCGGCGCGACTTTTGGAACGAAATCCATGCGCTGGCCGCGCAAGGCCTCACCGTGCTGGTCTCGACCCACTACATGGACGAGGCCGAGCGCTGCCACGAGATCGCCTATATCGCCTACGGCTATCTCCTGGCGCACGGCACCGTGGACGAGGTCATCGCGAAGTCGGGGCTGACCACCTACACGGTGAGCGGCGACAATCTCAACGGGCTCGCCGCCGAACTCGCCGGCAAGCCCGGCGTGGACATGGCGGCTCCGTTCGGTACCTCACTGCACGTCTCCGGCCGCGACCACGCGGCGCTGGAAGCCACGATCGCTCCGTGGCGCGACAAGGAAGGCCTGCACTGGCAGCTTTCCAGGCCGTCGCT
>Ga0265339_10003006_pt1 | contig 11887 bp, 10 predicted proteins | sample 4CB219metaG_FD_202085 | JGI IMG/M metagenome (GOLD analysis project Ga0265339, IMG submission 202085) | Rhizosphere microbial communities from Carex aquatilis grown in University of Washington, Seatle, WA, United States - 4-CB2-19 metaG | ecosystem: Host-associated > Plants > Roots >...
GGGCGCGAGACATTTATGGGCCGCGTACGGCATTCAAGTGAAGGCACCGACGATCTCGACGTAAAGGGCAAGAAAGTGCTTGTCGTTGGCGCCGGTACCAGCGCTCACGACATTGCACAAATGTCCTACATGGGAGGCGCCGACGTGACCTTGCTCCAGCGCTCTTCCATCACCGTTGTCGGTCTTGAGCCTGCGTCCGCGCGTCCCTTCGAGATATATCGTTCCAACGATGGCGTGAAGCTGATCGACGATGTCGATCTCATGGTCGCCGCGCTGCCTTATGACTTGATCCGCCGGTTGCAGGGACCCCTCAGTAGACAGATGATGGAGGACGACAAGGAATTGCTCGCCGGGCTGCGTAAGGTCGGTTTCCTCCTGGACAACGGCGAAGACGACACCGGCTACCTGATGAAGTTGCTGCGCCGTCAGGCGGGCTATTATCTCAATATCGGCGCTTCAGATCTCATCATCGCGGGCAAGATCAAGCTCAAAGCCGGCGTCGGCCTTGCGCGTTTCGATGGCGCCGACGTGGTGTTCACTGACGGCTGCACGATGCAGCCGGACATCGTGATCTTTGCCACCGGCTACCGACCGATGCAGGAAACCGTGGCGCATCTTTTCGGCGAGGAAGTGGCTCGCCGCGTTGGGCCGATCTGGGGGATCAGCGCCGACGGTGAAATTCAAGGCATGTACAAACGGACTGGCCAACCCGGGCTTTACTCGATCGGGGGCGGGTTCAGCGGCGCGCGTGTGTATTCGCGTTATATGGCGATCCTGATCAAGGCCGAGATCGAGGGCCTGCTGACGTTCGAGGCGCCGCGAGTAACCGATCCGGGCTTCCGTTTGCCCGATTCAACGAAGGCAACAGCTGGAGTGGTGGAATATGCGTGAGCGGCTCGAACTGCCAAGAATGTCGCTCGCCGAGCGCGACCGCCGCTGGACGACGACGCGCGCCCAGATGAAGGACCGGGGCATCGATTGTCTTGTGCTGTGGGGCTGGCCGGCGACTTGGGACTTCAATACCGCGAACGCGCGCTATCTGAGCCCGATTGGCGGCAACGCCGAGAACAATACATTGATCTTCCCGGGCGAAGGCGAGCCGACCTCGTTCGTCTTCATGCCGACGTTCGTCGAATACTGGAAGCGGGCGCAGGACTGGGTGAAGGACGTCCGCTCGCGCCGCGGCTCATGGGTCAACACGGTTGTCGCCCGGCTGAAGGAAATGGGCCTCAAGCGCGCTACGATCGGTATTGATGGGCTCGCCGGCCCTCTCGATCCCGACGGCTGGCTGCCTCACAGCATCTATGAAGGCCTCAAGGCGGCATTGCCGAATGCCAAGTTCGTCGTGCTCGACGACATGCTCGAAATCGCGCGTTCGATCAAGAGTGCCGAAGAGATCGCGATGCTCGAGAACGCATCCCGTCTCGGCGACAAAATGCTACAGGCCTGCGTCGATCTCGCTCGGCCGGGCGTGCGCGAGAGCGAGGTCTATGCGCGCATGATGGAAACCATGCTGTCGGATGGAGGCGAGGAGCCAACATTGTTCCTCTGGGCCTGCGACCGATATCCCTTTCCGCATCCGTTTCGTGTGCCGACCACGCGCAAGATGGACGCTAATGATCTCATCATTTGCGAAATCCATCCTAAGATTGGTGGATACTTTACCCACGTCGAGCGAACATTCTGCCTCGGCGGGCCAGACGCCGGCACCCAGCACATCTATGACGTTTGCTCGCTCGCGTTTGGGCGGGGCATGGAATTGTTTGGGCCCGGAAAGTCGATCGTGTCCTGTCTCGACGAGGTCAAGCGCGTCGTTGATGACGCGGGTCTTGGCATCTGCGAGCTCGGCATTCATGGTCACGGGCTCGCTTCACTGGAATATCCGCGATACCGCTTCCATGCCCTGCAAAGCGACCAGGCGGTCCTCAAGCGGGGCGGCGAGACGTTCAAGGCGGGCATGGTGTTCGCCTTCAACATCAATCTGTTCGATCCGAAATGGAGAAACGGCGAGACCGGCACCGTGCTGGCAGATACCGTCATTATCACTGATAGCGGCGCACGCTCGATGCACTCGTTCTCACGGGAACTTCAGAAGATCGCCGGTTGAGGGAGTAGGTCTGCCTCAACGATAACAAAACAGGCCGAGATGCATTGGCCAAAACGGGAGGAAGGAATGAAACGTTTACCAGTAATCGCCAGTGTTCTGGCCGCGGCCGCACTTGGCTGGCCAGCGCAGGCGGCAGATCCGATTAAGATTGGCGTGATGTTCCCGTTGACCGGGCCGATCGCCGTGCAAGCCGCGCCCGAGCGAGATGCGATCAAGCAGGCCTTCGAGGAAGAGAATAGCACGGTCGCCGGCCGCAAGATCGTTTTGCTGTTTGAGGACAGCGCAGGTCGCCCAGATACCGGGCTGACCAAGGTCAAGGCGCTGGTCGAGCGCGACAAGGTCGATCTGCTCGTCGCCGAACTCGTCGGCTCGGTCGGCGCGGCGATGGCGCCTTACGTGACGGCGCAGAAGGTACCGTGGGTCAATACCGTCGGCATTTCCAGCCTGACCCGCGCACAAAAGAGCCCTTACATCTTCCGCTTTGCGCCGTCGGCCTATCAGTATGGTCTTGCTGCGGCCGAGAGTGCCAAGAAGCTGGGCTGGAAAAAGGTTTATTTCATCGGCTGGAATGCTCCGGCCGGTCATGAATCCTTCGAGGCGGCACAGAAGGTGTTCGGTGCCGATAACGTTCTTGAGCCGATGTTTCCGAACGTCGGCACGGCGGACTTCGCCCCCTATCTCACCCGCATTGATGCGTCGAAGGCCGATGGCGTATTGATTGCAATGTGGGGCGCCGACGCGCCACGCGTGATCGCGCAGTTTGCCGAGCTGGGCCTTTCCGCGAAATTGCCGATGTTCGGCATCGCGTCCTTTACCAGCGAGGAACTGCTGGGCAGCATGCCGCCGGAATCAGTGGGCGTTCTGAGCTCCTATACCTATTGTGGCACGCTGGATACGCCGGAGAACAAGGCGTTCGTGGCGGGCTATAAGCAGCGTAACAACGGCTTGCCGGGCTCATATCAGTACATGGGCTATCAGGCCGCGAAGATGGTGATTCAGGCGATCAAGGACGTCAAAGGCAACGTTGAGGACCGCGACGCCTTTATTGCCGCACTCGAGAAGGTCCAGATCAAAGGGCCGATGGGCGTTACCAAGTTCGACAAGAACCACGGGATCGTTGCGGACTTCTATCTCTTGAAGGTCGAGAAGGGCACAGACGGCCAGCTGCGGAACAGGTGCGGCGACAAGCTGTCGCAGGTGGAAGATCCTTACAATCTGTTCCCGTAAGGCTTATCCCGGAGGTTGAAAGACCTCCGGGTTCCTTCGCGAACCGAGTGTTTTGTCCCGACGCCGGAATCTGACCGATGATGTTCTGGATTTTGCAGACACTCAACGGTGTATCATTCGGCATGCTGCTGTTTCTGCTCGCCTCTGGTCTGTCCTTGATCTATGGCCTGATGCGAATCCTCAATCTCGCGCACGGTTCGTTCTATTTGCTCGGAGGCTACATTGGTCTCGCGCTGCTCAAGAGCACCGGCAGCTTCGTCGCCGCCGCTCTAGGCGCAAGCCTCGCGGTAGCGCTGCTCGGCGTCGTGGTCGAAAGGACATTGTTGCGCCGGCTTCACTTGCGTGAAATGCCGCAGGTCCTCTTTACTTTCGGACTGTTGCTGGTCATCTCGGATTTCTCAATACTTCAATGGGGCGGCGCCCCCGAAACCGTGCCCAAGCCGGAGCTTTTCAGCCGTTCCGTGCAGCTCGGCTCGTTCGTCTATCCCTCGTATCGCCTCTTCATTATCGGGTTTGGCTTCGCTGTCGCCGCGGTGCTGTGGTGGCTTCAGGAGCGCACGAGGATAGGGGCCATGGTGCGTGCCGGTGTCGACAACGAGGAAATCGCGCGCGCGTTGGGCATTAACGTCTCCCTTCTCTTCACAATTGTATTTGGATTTGGCGCATTCCTCGCGGCGTTAGGCGGCATCATGGGGGGCCCAATCGTTGGCGTTTATCCCGGGGCCGACTTTGAAGTGCTGCTCCTGGGGTTCGTCGTAGTCATCATTGGCGGGCTTGGCAGTTTGCGTGGCGCGCTGATTGGTGGTCTGGCCGTCGGCCTGCTCGACAATTTCGGCAAAGTGTTCTTTCCGGAATTTGCCTTGTTCACGATTTTCGCGCCGATGGTCTTGATCCTCGCGCTACGCCCGACCGGCCTATTTGGACGGGCCTGAACGTGGCGCGGGATCAGTCGATGCCGTTGAAGCTTGCGGCTTGGGCGGCCGGCATTGCCGCTATTTTAGCGCTGCCGCTCGTGCTCGGTCCCTATTATTTGGGTCTTGCCACGAAAATGATCATCTACGCGCTGTTTGCGATGAGTCTTGATCTCTTGATCGGATTTACCGGCATGGCCTCGCTCGGGCAGGCAGCCTACTTCGGATTGGCAGCTTATACGGCGGGCCTGTTGGCATTACGGCTGGGCTGGAACGTATGGGCTGCGCTGCCGGGCGCGCTGCTTGTGAGTGTGCTCGCGGCGCTGGCCTTCGGCCTGCTCGCAACGCGCACGCGGGGCAGCTACTTTCTCATGATCACGCTGGCGCTGTCGCAACTCGTATGGGGCATTGCCTTTGGCTGGCGCAGTCTGACCGGCGGCAGCGATGGCCTTCCTGCCGTTCCGCGGCCGGATCTGATGCCGTTCGTTTCGCTCGAAAGCGACTCGGCGTTCTACTACTTCGTCCTGCTGATTGTGGCGCTCGCAACCTTCATTCTCTTCCGTCTTGTCGCATCGCCGTTTGGCTATGCGCTACGCGGAATCCGCGAAAGCGAAACGCGGATGCTGGCGCTCGGTTACAATGTCCGGCGATACCGGCTCTTGGTCTTTGTGATTTCGGGCCTCTTCGCCGCTTTGGCCGGCGTTCTCTACGTTTACTTCAATCGTTTCGTCAGTCCGGATTACCTGCACGTCGAACGCTCAGCCGAGGTATTGCTGATGGTCATTCTCGGCGGCGCAGGGACGTTGATCGGGCCCGCGATCGGCGCCGTAGTGATTGTCGCACTCGAGGATGTCGCGAGCGCCTATACCGAGCGGTGGCTGATGATTATCGGTGTGGTCTATATGCTGGTCGCATTGCTTGCGCCGGACGGACTGACCGGCCTTTTCAAGCGGCTTCGCCGCGGGCGGACCGGCGCATGAGTGCTCTGCAGACGGTCGGCGTCAGCAAGAATTTCGGCGGTGTGCTCGCGCTATCTGATGTGTCTATCGCGGTCGAGAAGGGCGCGCGTCATCTCATTATCGGCCCGAACGGCGCCGGCAAGACGACGCTCTTCAACATGTTATCCGGCACATTTTCCGCGTCGTCTGGACAAATGCTGCTGTGGGGCAAAGACATCACGAGCTTGCCGCCCTATGAACGCGCCAGACTCGGCATGGCCCGCACGTTCCAGATCACGCAACTTTTTAGCCGGCTGAGCGTGAGCGAGAATGTGATGCTCGCTCTGCATGCGGCGCGGGGCGGCGATCTGTCGGTCTATCGCCCGATGAAAGGCGACCGTCTGCTCCTGCAGGGTGCGGCCGACATGCTTGCGCGGTGGGAACTGAGCCACATCGCGGACCAAGCTGCAAACACGATCTCGTATGGCCAAAAGCGCCAGGTCGACTTGATGCTAGCTTTGGTCGGGCAGCCCTCTGTGCTTTTGCTCGACGAGCCGACGGCGGGTCTCTCTGCCGCGGAAGTCGTGCGGGTCGCCGATATGATCAGGTCGCTGCCGCGCGATATGACCGTGCTGATGATCGAGCATGACATGGATATTGCGTTCGGGTTTGCCGACCGCGTTACGGTGATGAACCAGGGACAGGTTATCGTCGAGGGCGACGTCGCCGCGATCCGCAACAACGCCGAAGTTGCGGCGATCTACCTGGGTGAAGACTGAACCATGTTGAGCATCAAGGACGTCCACGCTTATTACGGCGACTCTTACATTCTCCAAGGGGTCGATCTCGAGGTACAGCCGGGGCAGGTCATTGCGCTCCTTGGCCGCAACGGGGTCGGCAAGTCCACTTTGGCGCGCGCAATCATGGGGCTCACTCCGGCGCGACGCGGCACGATCGCCTTCCAAAGGCGCGACATTACACATCTGCCGTCGCACCAGATTGCCAGAGCCGGCATCGGCTACGTTCCACAGGGGCGGCAGGTGTTCCCGTCACTGACCGTAAAGGAGCATTTGCAAGTGACGGCGCGCGGCAACGGCCAATGGACTTTGGATAAAGTCGTCGATCTCTTTCCCAATCTGCAAAGCCGGCTCACGAGTCTGGGCGGCAAGCTGAGCGGCGGCGAGCAGCAGATGCTGGCGGCGGGTCGCGCACTGGTGGGCAATCCGTCACTGCTCATTCTCGATGAACCAACGGAAGGGCTTGCGCCGATCATGGTCAAGGAGCTCGGCCGCTCGATAAGCGCGCTCAAGGCGGTTGGCACTTCGATCCTGCTGATTGAACAGCAGCTTGCCTTCGCGTTGCGTTATGCGGACCTCGTTTCCGTCATGAGCAAGGGTCGCATCGTTCATCGATGCGCGCCGGGCGAATTGCTGGCCGATCAAGAAACCAAGGCCAGATATCTTGGCGTATAGTCATCAAAAGGAGCGGTCGTGAACGATTCGATCAAGTTTCCACCGATGCGAAGGGTCGTTACTGTCCACGACCATAATAACATCGCCAAGGTTGGTTTGGACGACAATGCACCCAGTAAAAAGATCGTCGGTCAAGGCATAGTCGCGACCCAGCTATGGAGCACGAACGGTTCGCCGGTCGATATTCCGGTTGGCGAGAACATCGAGGATGGCGGCGCTCGGATCATGGGAACGGCGCCGTTGCCCTTGGGCTGCCGCTTTACGGCGCTCGACATCCCGCCCGGTTCAAGCTCGTCGATGCATCGCACCGAAACGATAGATTTTGCCGTGGTTGTCGAAGGCGCGATCGAGATGGATCTCGATAACAGTACGGTCAAGCTTCAACAGGGTGACTTCATTGTCCAGCGAGGCACCAACCACGCCTGGTGCAATCGCAGCGACAAGAAGGCGCGGCTCGCGGTCGTGCTGGTCGACGCCAAGCCGCTCGGCATTGGCAATCCTGTTCTCGGCCAAACCAAAGCCCAGTAGCCCGACCCGGACTGCATTCGATGGCTGCGAGCAAAACGACCACGACACGGGCGGCGCGTCCGGTGGACAAGACGCTGACGAAAGGGCTTCAGCTCATGGAAGCCCTGAGCCGCAGCGCGGGCTCGCGCGGCATTTCCGAGCTCGCCAAGGAATTGTCCCTCACCAAGAGTAACGTTCACCGGCTTATGCAGACCCTGATCGCCAGCGGCTACGTCCGGAAGGATGAGGCAACGGAGCGTTATTTGCTGTCCTCGAAGCTCTGGAGGCTGTCGCGACTCGGTCAGCCGCTTTATGGCTTGCGGGAAATCGTCAGGCCCGTTTTGCGCGTCGCGGTCGAGAAGACTTCCGACAGCGTTCTTTTTGCGGTGGTCGAGGGTGACGAGATGCTGATTGTCGATCATGTTGAGACCAAGAGCGTCGTCAGGGTCTACTTTTCGATGGGCCAAGTCATCCGGGTCGATGAGCCAGTCGTACCGGGCAAAGGCCTCACGGCACTGCAGATGGTTGCTTTAGCATATCTGTCATTCGGACGAACCTCCGAAGGAGTGTCAAAAAAGCGCGCCGTTGTAAACCCTTGGGTCAGTGATGGACGTCTCGTCCAGATTCGCAAAGACGGCTTCGGGGTGAGTCGAGGTTCATGGCTCAAAGACGTCAATGCGGTCGTAGTGCCGGTTTTTGACATCGATCAGAAGTTCGTCGGCGTGCTCTCCTGCTTTGGGCCCGAGAGCAGACTGACCGAGAGCAGGTTCGCGCCGATCGCAAGAATTTTGGCGCAGTTGGCGCTGCAAATCAGAGACCGGTTAGGCTGAATTGCCTCGACGTCGCGCAAGCTATGGCCGGTACAGGTCGCTATCTGCGGCACCGTGGCGTGGACAAGTGTCAGGCGCTACGGCCGAGCCGCGCAGAACGGTGCTCGTGTCGGCCGTCAGCGTTCCCATCTGCGTTTCAATCAGTCCTAAGGAACGCTTGCTCACGTTTTTTACTCGCTGCGCTGCCGCTGGCGTGATGCCGCTTTGTCAAAAAGGGTATTGTTGTAGACATTCTCATGACAAATAAAATCTGAACACCAATGAAGCGAAGTCGGATTGAGCCTCGCCTGCGCCGAAATGCCGAGCGCTGCTGAGACGGAGCACACCTCACAGGGCGACCTTCCACGCTTCGGGCAAGAAGCGGTAACTGTCTTTTTCCCGGACAATGTGCGCAAAGCTCGGAAAGTGCAGATGCATGCCGGCAACGAGCTGGCGATCGGTGGCGGCGCGGTCGAGGACCCGGCGGCGCGTCTGCGCTGCGATAGCTGGGTGCGAATCGAACTGATGCGACACCTCGGGCCGCGGGATCTGGACTTCGGGGACATGAACCACGTCGCCCCAGATAAGCAGGCTGTCCTTGCCTGAGTTGACGACAAAGCCGCTATGGCCCGGCGTATGGCCCGGCATGTGAACGGACGTAACTCCGGGAAACACTTCGTTCTCGCGGAACAAACGCAGGCGATCGCGATAAGGGCCAATTTGCCTGCGTGCTTCGGCGAAATAATCCGCACCCTGTTTGGTGTCAGCCACGATCGCCGCCTGCCGGTCGTCATCCCAGTAGGCCAGTTCTGCCTCGTGCAGCGCCAGTTCGGCGTTGGGAAAGCGCCGTTGCCCATCCGCGTCTATCAGCGCATTGGCGTGGTCGGGATGCAAATGCGTCAGAAGGACAATGTCGATGTCCTTCGTCGCAATCCCGGCAGCGGCCAGATTGTCGAGCATCGTTCCGGCCGATGGCTGCATCGTGTTGGCGCAGCCGCAGTCAATCAATGCGGTGCGCCCGCCGTTGCGAATGATGAAGCAGTTGACGTCGCTGCGCCGCGGGACAGGGCGGAACGCTTCCACCAACAGGCGTCTGGCTGCCTCCTCCTCGATATTCTTCAAGGCCGACAGCGAGCCTTCGAGATATCCGTCGCTCAACACGGTGATGACGAGATCGCCAACCCGCCGATGATAAACGCCGGGTGTCTGGCGCGCCGGAGCATCATTCATCATGGGTTTCTCCTCAAACCCGACGCGAGGGTACGCACGAGCTCGAGCTTGCGAACAGTTTCGGCTCCTCTAGTGCTGCGGCTGCAAAGCGCCGTTCAGCATGTGCCTCACGCTCGGCACTAGCCACATCATCGCTGTTCCGCCGGCTGCAATGAATGCCGGTATTGCGGCGGCCATCAGAATTTGCGGCGTTGTCCACTGAAGTTGCACCACGACGCCGCCAAGCAGCGGGCCCAGGATCGATCCAATTCGACCGATGCCGATAGCCCAACCAACCCCTGTCGAGCGGGCTAGCGGCGGATAAACCGCGACGTTGAGCGCCATCGTGACGCCGATCACGCCGTTGCCGATGCCGGCAAGAAACACCGCAACGACGAGAAGCGTGAAATTTCCCGTCAGTGTACCGGCGCTCGCCAGCGCGACGCCGTAGAGAATGGACGATGCCGTCAATGCCAGCATCGCCCAGCCGCGTTTGAGAATCGCCGTGAGAACCAGCGACGAGATGCCTGAGCCGATCGGGAAGGCGGTGGCCGCCCATACCGATCCGACAATGGACAGACCGGCCGCGGCAAACAGCGTCGGCAACCACGTGAAGACGAAGTGCGTGGTGATGAGGACCATGAAGATAGTCAGCCAGATCAGCACCGTGTAGATGCCGCGATTGTTGAGAAAAAGGCCGGAAACGGGAGATTTTGCGGTGCTGACCGGGGTCGCGAGAACCGCATTGTCCGGTAAGTCAGCGGCTGGCAGCACGCGCCGCAGAAGTCGCACGGCCTTATCGCCGGGCACTTTCCAGTTGATGAGTTGGGTCACAGAGCTCGGCACGCCAACAAGACAAACCGCCGCCAGCACGATCGGAGCCAGGCCGCCGATCACGAAAATCGAGCGCCAGCCAAGATGCGGAATTAGCGCCGCCGAAAGGATGCCGCCGGCCACGGTGCCGACTAGAAATCCCAGGGACGCCGCCGTTACCACCATGCTGCGCCGACGCCGCGGGATGTATTCAGAGGCCAATGCGGCCGCACATGGATAGGCGCCGCCCATGAAAATTCCGGCGAGGAACTGCAGGGCGACCAGTGCGCCGAACGACGAGGATGCACCCTTAGCCAAAGTAAATAGACCAAACAAAACGAGGCTAGCGATCAGAACGGCCTTGCGGCCCAACTTGTCCGCGACGACACCAAGGCCGATCGCGCCGAGGGCGAGACCCGCGAGCCCCGCGGTAAAGATCGGGCCGAGAAGCGTGCGCTGGAATCCAAGATCCTTGATGAGTGCCGGTGCGACGTATCCGATTGCTTGTGCGTCGAACCCGTCCACCACAAGGACCAGCGTGCAAAGAGTGGCGATGACCCATTGGAAAGCGCCGATCGATTGACGATCGATCAAATTATCAACGGCTATCGTTTGCATGATGCCCAGTCCCCCCATGCCGCCATTCTTCTCAAGCAGATCGCTTGGAGCGGCAGCTTGGATAATTATTAACTCGCGAGTGAATTAGGTACAAGGGGCCATTTGCTCGATTAACCCGCGGATTGAATTGGGCGATATGGCAAAAGCTGGCGGACACCGCGCGCGCCCACCTGCCCGGAAGAGAGCGGAGCATTCGCGCGGTCCGCGCTATTCCCAGATCAGTACGTTCGGCAGCGACGGGTCGGCCTGGCGCAGCGCGATGTAGCCGACGCCGGCGAGGCCGCGGAACAGGCCGAGGTTGAAGCGCCGCTGGCCACTGTTCCAGCGGTAGTCGCCCTGCGTGGCGGCCGATGTTAGCACCGCGGCCAGATGGCGCTGGCCAAGCTCGCGCAGGTCGTTGCGCTGGAGCGCTTCTCCCGCCTCGCACAGGAACTCGACGCTGCCGAGCGTGCCACAGCACAGCGTGTCGACGCCGCCCGGCCAGCCGCGTTCGACGCCGTCGACCGCGTTGCAGATATCCGCCGTCATCACGGCTTGATCCATCAAGCCGCGCCGTGCCGTCGCGACCCGCGCAAGGCCGATACCCGGCGCGCCATGACACCACTGGCACGGCCAGGACGGCTCGCCGGTGGCGCGCAGGTCGGGCCAGTTGTGGCGCGCGGCGTCGTAGTTCGCGTCCTCGAAGGCGATGCATTCCGCCGCGGCTCTGGCGAAATCGTCGCGGCCGCTCGCCGCCGTGAGCGACGACAGCGCGTAGGCAAAACCGGCCGCGCCGTGCGACATGCCGTTGAGTGGTTGCGTGCCGATGCCTTGCCCGACCCAGCTGCGGCGGCCGTCCTCTCCCAGCCTTTTCTGCGCCAGCAGGTGCTCGCCGCATTTGACCGCGCGTTGCAATACCGCGGCGGACGAAGTGTCACGATAAAGCCGCAACAGGCCAAGGATCGCGCCGGCACTGCCGCCCAGCGCGTCGAGCTGCTTGTCGGCGGCGATCAGTTTATCGGTGATGAGGCCGGCCGCCGCGTCCGCATCGGCCAGCAGGCTCGAATCACGCAGGCACTTTGCGATCACCGCCAGCGCATAGACGATGCCGCCCATGCCGGTGCCGCCGCCGACGCCGATCGAGCGCGCAAAGCGCGCGGCGTTGCGGCCCTTGATCTGCTTGCGCAGCCGGGCGACGCCGGCAAGCGCAAGGTCGGCGGACGGCGCGGCGCCGGCCGTTGCCGCGTGCGCGGCAAGAAACAGCGCGATACCGGCATTGCCGTTGTAGAGATCGGCC
>Ga0265339_10003010_pt1 | contig 11880 bp, 9 predicted proteins | sample 4CB219metaG_FD_202085 | JGI IMG/M metagenome (GOLD analysis project Ga0265339, IMG submission 202085) | Rhizosphere microbial communities from Carex aquatilis grown in University of Washington, Seatle, WA, United States - 4-CB2-19 metaG | ecosystem: Host-associated > Plants > Roots > Rhizosphere...
AACAAGCTGGCAAAGCCGGCGTGGTTCCACAGGCGGGTGCCCTGGAAGAGCTGGTCGAGCTGGATCCCCCACATCATCGCGCCGTGCAGCGAGCGTGATTCCTCGATCGATTCGGGCAGGCACCAGTCAAGGACGACCAGCCGGCCGCCCGGCTTGACGCAGGCCCAGGCTGCCCGCAGCGAGGCGACCGGGTCGGGCTGGTCGTGGATGGCGTCCTGGAAATAGACCAGGTCGAACTGGCCCGGCCAGGGCAGGTCCTCCCCGGGCCGGCTCTCGATCATGACCCGGCCGGCGAGCCCGGCCTCCTGGACGTGGAGCACTGCCCGGTTCAGTGAATCGGGCTCGAGCTCGACGCCGACCAGGCTCGTCTCGGGGAAACGCGTCGCGATCGCGATCAGCCACTTGCCGCCGCCACAGTGGACGTCGAGGACTCGCCCTCCGCGGGCCAGGCTGGCGGCCAGGTCGGGCAGCGCCGACAGGCCCTCCTGGAAGAAGACGGCGATGTCCTGGGCCGTCAGCGCCTCGATCGCCCGGTGGTAGCGGGGCGGCCGGACCTCCATCCGCCGCCCGGTCCGGGCGAACTCGACCAGGCCCTCGTGGTCGAGGCTGCTGACCACCGTCGAGACGAACTGGCCGCCGAGGTACTCGGGGCGTTGGTCGTCGAGGAGGACGGCGGCGATGTGCTCATCGATGGTGACCCGTTCCCCGTCGAACTCGACCAGGTCAACCGCGTGGGCGAGGCGGACCCAGGTCTCGATCACCTCGGGCTCGCAGCCGGCCTGGGTCGCCAGCCCGGCGGCAGTCAGGCCCGATGGCGCCGCGGCCCGGATCCGGCGGAAGAGCCCGAGCTCGAGGCCGAGGTAGGCCGCCCAGGTCCGGTAGAAGCCATCCAGGCTGGCGGCCAGATCGTCGAAACGATCGTCGATCGACATCGGCGCGATTGTCGCACGGGATGGGCCGCGAACCGCGGCCTGATTCGTTGGGAACGGCCATCCGAATTACTGGCTAGCGCGAAGTAGCCAATGACAGCCAAACCGGCTACGATTGCGTCGACAGAGCAGCTCCGAAGGAACCACCGACCATGTCCAGCCTCGCCCGCCCGATCGGCCTGGGGCTCGCCGCCCGCGATGACATCGGCGATGTCGTTGGCTGGGCGCTCCAGGCCCGTGACGCCGGCCTCGATTCGATCTGGGTCCACGACTCGTATTTCGAACGGGACGCGATCACCTTCGTGACCGCCATCGCCCGGGCCCTCGAGCTCGACGGTGAGTCGGGCGAAGCCGGCTTCCGGGTGGCCCTCGGTGCGGTCAATCCGAACACCCGTCATCCGGTCGTCCTGGCGATGACCGGCTCGGCCCTCGACGAGGTCCTGCCCGGCCGGATCGTGATGGCCCTGGGGACCGGCCTGCCCCTCCGCCTCAAGCAGATGGGCATTCCCTACGCGCCCGATACGGCACTCGAGGATGTCTCGAAGGCGATCGACACCCTGCGCCTGTTGTGGCGCGGCGAGCGGCTGCCTTCTGCGACCCCCGGCCTGCCGCCGATCCAGCCGATGTTCCCGCCGACGCACCGGATCCCGATCCATATCGCCGCCTACCGGCGCGAGTTCGTGACCCTCGCCGGCCAGAAGGCCGACGGCTACCTGTCGAGGCCGGCCGAATCGATCGCGTCCCTGCGCGGCATCCTCGAGCGCCTGTCGGCCGCCGCGATCGAGGCCGGGCGCGACCCGGGCGAGATCGAGACCGAGGGCTACCTCCTGTCGCTGGTCGACTCGACCCGGCGCGAGGCACTCAACCGGGCCAAGCGCGAGCCGTTCGTGATCTACATGATGTCGGTCCTCGGCGACGTCTCGCTCAAGCGGGCGGGCTTCGAGCCTGAGCTCCGCGACCGGATCGCGGCCGCCTGGCGGGCCGAGGATTACCACGGCGCCGGCGCCCTGATCCCCGACGAGCTGCTCGACGCCTACATGCTGTGCGGGACGCGCGAGGACGTCGCGGCCAAGGCGCTCGCCTTCCACACTGAGGCGGGCCTCGGGCTGCCACTGCTCCAGCCGGTCCTCCAGGAGGATCGCCAGATCAACGAGCTGGTCGCGGCGGCGGCGCTCTACGCCGGGCTGCCCGAGCCGGCGACGAGCCGGGCGAGGGCGCGCCTCGCGCCCAAGGCGGGCGTCCCGGTCGGTGTCGCCGCCGCCGAGTCGGCGCCCGGGACGGAGTCCGAGGTGAGCGGCACGGGTGCGGTTGGACTCGCCGACGATCGACGCCTCGGCCTCGGCGATCGTGCCTATCGCCGGCTCGGCGCCGTCTGGGAGATCCTTCGGCCGTTCGCCTATACCGCCTCGGTGATCCCGGTCCTGACCGGGGGCGCGCTGGCGGCCGTCGACCACAACTTCAGCTGGCTGCCGTTCGTGGCGGCGCTGCTCGGCGGCGTCCTGCTCCACTCGGGCACCAACATCGTCAACGAGATCTACGACGTCCGAAAGGGCATCGACACGATCACCTCACCGCGGGCCAGCCACGCCCTGCTCAAGGCCCGGATGACCGAGCGGCAGGCGTTCGTGACCGCCTTTGTCGCGTTCGCCCTGGCGGTCGCCATCGGCGGCTACCTGATCGCCCTGCGCGGACCGGCGATCGTCGGCCTGGGCCTCGCCGGGATCCTGGGCGGCTACTTCTACACGGCTCCCCCGTTCGAGTACAAGTACCGCGCCCTGGGCGTGCCGCTGGTCTTCCTGCTCATGGGTCCGCTGATGGTCGTGGGCACGTTCTTCGCAGTGACCGGCACCTGGAGCGCCACCGCCCTGGCGGCTTCGATCCCGGTCGGCCTGCTGGTCACGGCGATCCTCGACGGCAACGAGTGGCGGGACATCAGCGAGGACAGCCGGGCCGGCATCTCGACCCTGTCGGCCCGGATCGGCCGTGAGCGGGCGCACTACTTCTACGTCGCCCTCGTCCTGGGCGCCTACATGGCCCTCGGGCTGACCGTGGCGATCGGCTGGCTGCCACCGCAGACGCTCATTGCGATCGTGTCCCTGCCGTTCCTCGCCCAGGTGATCCGGGCGGCCGAGCTCGGCGCAACCGGCCAGCAGCGAGCGATCGCGATGATCGACGTCCAGACTGCCCGCCTGCACATGACCTTCGGTGCACTCCTCGTTGCCGGGATCCTGCTGTCGGCCGTGCCGCTGCATGGCTGAGTCGCAGACTGAGCGGAGCGGCCCCGGTTCGCTGCCGCTGGTCGTCGGGCTGGCCGGCGCGATCGCGGCCTTTAGCGCCACGTTCAACGGACCGCGCGACCGGTTCTGGAGCCGGATGACCTGGACCGGTGTCGGACTGGGCAGCTTCGCGCTCCTGACGTCGGCGCAGTCGCGCCGCCTGAGCCCGCGCTGGTGGCACCTGCCCCTTGGACTTGCCTCGGCGGGCATCCTGTACCTGACCTTCCGGGGCGGCGACCGCTTCGCCCGCCGGTTCGTGCCCGGCGGCGATTCCCAGATCCGCGACATCTATGCGCTCCGGACACTCCGCCCGAAGCAGGAGATCGCGGCGCGGCTCGCGCTCCTGGTCGGGCCGGCCGAGGAGATCTTCTGGCGCGGCCTCGTCCAGTCGGCCCTGATGCGCCGCTACGGTCGCTGGCGCGGAGCCGTCCTGGCTGCCATGGCCTACGGCGGTGTCCACGTCGTGACCGGCAACTTCACCCTGATGGGCGCTGCGGGGGTGGCCGGCGCCCACTGGTGCGCGCTCTACGCAGCGGGCGTGCCGCTCGGGGCGCTGATCGTCAGCCACACGACCTGGGACATCTGGATCTTCCTGGTCCAGCCCACTGGCGAGATCGACGCGATCGACGGCGCGGGCCGGAGCACCCGCCTCAACCTGGCGGCCACCACCGCCTGAGTCCGCCGTGTCGAGGTCCGTCCTGCGGGTCCGTGGGGCGCTCGATTGTCAAATTCCGTCTGGAGCGGCGGTATGGTCGAGTTGGGACCCGTCGAGGGTCGGATCGAGCCAACCGGGTCTCGATTGGTGCACGGGTCCGCTGCAGCTCGGCGCCCTGGGGGCGATGCTGGCCTCAGATCCGACCATACGGCGGCTGGGAACGGAATTTGACAACGGGCCGCGGCGCCGGGCCCGGCGAGCGTGCAACGAAACTGCGGACGGCCGTGTTATGAACGGGTGATGGACGTAGCGACCCGATCCGAGACGGCCGACGGCACCCCCGCGGACCTGCGACCCGCCCTCGCGGCGAACCTCGACGCGGCCTTTCCGGCGTTCGTCGAGGCGGAGATGTCCCGGATCTACGGGGTGGCCCTGCGCCTGACCGGCCAGCCGGCGGACGCCGAGGACCTCGCCCAGGACACCCTCGTCCGCGCCTACCGGGCGCTCGCCACGTGGGAGCCGGCGCGGATTCGGGAGTTCAATGTCCGGCCGTGGCTGGCGAGCATCGTGGTCAACCTCGCCCGCAACCGGGCCCGGGCCCGGCTCAGCCGGCCGACCACGGTCAGCCTGGTTGACGAGCTGGCCCACGCGGGGATCGCCCTCCACGAGACGCCCCATGGGCGGCTCGAGCGGCGCGAGGCAGCCGAAGCGTGGGCGGCCCGCCTGCTCGCCCTGCCCGAGCGCTATCGGGCGCCACTGGTCCTGCGCCACGTCGACGGCCTCTCGTACGACGAGATCGGCCAGGCCCTCGAACGGCCGGCCGGCACCGTGAAAGCCCAGGTCCACCGCGGAATCGCCCTCCTCCGACTCGCTCTCGACGCGGAAGCCGGCGCCGGATTCGCTCCGTCCTCAACCCGACCCTCACCAACCGTGCGCCAGGAGGCAGCCCGATGACCCCAACTCGCCGTGACCTGAACGACACCATCGACGCCGCCATCGAAGCCGGCCTCGATCAGCTCGCAGTCGAGGCACCCAGCGGGCTGGCCGACCGAACGCTCGTGGCGGTCGGCCTGGCTGAGGCCTACGCCCCGATCGAGACCGTTATCGGGACGATCTGGGTCGCGTTCAACGGCCTGGGCGTCAGCGCGGTCGAGGCGGCCGAGTCGAGCCAGGCCTTCGAGGCCCACATGCACGCAGAACATGGCCGGCCGGCCCATCGGCTCGAGGCATTGCCGCCACGCCTGGCCGGCGCGATCCAACGCCGCCTCGCCGGTGACCGCCGCGTCCAGATCCCGCTCGACCTGCGCGGTCACTCGAGCTTCGAGACCGATGTCTGGATGAAGGCTCTCGAGATCCCCCGCGGCGAGGTCCGGCCGTACGGCTGGATCGCCTCGGAGATTGGCCGGCCGAAGGCGGTCCGGGCGGTGGGAACCGCGCTCGGCCACAACCCCGTGCCCCTGATCGTGCCCTGCCATCGGGTCGTGCGCAGCGATGGGATGCTCGGCCAATACTCGCTCGGTGGTCCGGCCAACAAGCGAGCCCTGCTCGCCTCCGAGGGGCTCGACCCGGACGGCATGGAAGGGCTCGCCCGGGCCGGCATCCGCTACGTCGGCTCGGACACGACCCATGTCTACTGCCTGCCGACGTGCCACAACGCGAAGCGGATCACCGACCGGCATCGGGTCCTGTTCCGCTCCGCGGCGGCCGGGATATCCGCTGGATATCACGCCTGCCAGCACTGCCGGCCGGTAGCGGCGGCCGCCTGACCGACGGAGAACGCCGGGCCGCTCGCGCGGGCGTCAGGCGTTCGCAACGCCGGGCGTTGTATGCTCCCCACTTGGACCAGCCGACTCAGCCAAGTACCGTGACCGCGGCCGACGGCCGCGTCAGCGCCACGGCCAGCCCGATCGCGCTCTGGCTGGGCCTGCTCGTCATCTATTTCGTGTGGGGCTCGACGTACATCGGCATCCGCCTTGCCGACGAATCGATCCCGCCGTTCCTCATGGCCGGCGTGCGCTTCCTGCTCGCGGGTAGCGCCCTCCTGATCTGGGAGTACGTCGCGATCCGGCGGATCCCGCGCGAGGCGCCTGCCGGCAACGCGATCGATGCGCACGATCGCGGCCACCTTCCGACCCGGCGCCAGGTGCGCGACTCGGCGATCGTCGGCGGGGCGCTCCTCCTCGGCGGGATGGGCCTCGTGGCCCTCGGCGAGAAGACCGTCCCAGCAGGCGTCGCCGCCTTCCAGATCGCGCTCCTGCCGGTCTGGATCGCCGTCCTCGGCCGGGTGTTCTTCGGCGAGCGGTTGCCGCGGATGGTGGTCGTGGGCATCTTCGTCGGGCTCGTCGGGGTTGCGATCCTCGTCGACCCACTGGGTGGCAGTGGTCCGGCTTTCGACCCGTTCGGGCTCTTCGTCCTGCTCTGCTCGCCGATCTGCTGGGCGTCGGGCTCGCTGTTCTCGAGCCACAAGGCGGTCCTGCCGCGCCGGCCGTTGACCGCGACCGGCCTGCAGATGGTCTGCGGCGGAACGCTTCTGCTCATCGCTGCTCTCGCGACCGGCGAATTCGCCAGCTTCAACATCGCGGCGGTCACCGGCCGGTCGTGGCTTGGGCTGGTCTACCTGACCTCGATCGGCAGCTTGGTCGGCTTCACCACCTACGTCTGGCTGCTGCGGGTCGCACCGCTGCCCAAGGTCGCGACGTATGCCTACGTCAACCCGATCGTGGCCTTCGTGCTTGCCGGATTGCTCCTGGGAGAGACGATCGAACCGCGCACGGCGCTGGCCGGGGCGGTGATCGTCGCCGGCGTGGCGCTCATCGTGACCGCCCGTGGCCGGCCGGGCCGAGGCAGCGGCGAAGGTGCCACGAACACGAGCGCCGGACCGGCGCGCGCGGCCGAAGTCGCAGAGATCGGCTCCGCCTGAGCCCGGCGAAACCTAGCTCGCCCGGGCCTCGCTGACCACGGTTCGGGCGACCCGCCGGGCGAGGGCCATGACCGTCAGCATCGGGTTTGCGCCGAGGGCCGTCGGGAAGAGTGATGCGTCGGCGACGTACAGCCCGCCCACGACCTGGTTCGAGGTGCCGCTCCGGACCCGGCCGCCCGGGTCACAGGGGTGCAGCCGCGGATCCCCGCCGAGGCGCACCGTGCCCATCTGGTGAGCCGAGAAGATCGAGCCTCGATTGGGGGCAAAGTCGAAGGCGCTGAGGCGCTCCTCGAAGGCAGCGAACGAGCCGTCCCCGCCGCCCGGCCCGAACACCTGCGGGCCATACCAGGCCGGCGGCGTGCCCATTGCCACGAGCTCGAGCGCCCCGGCCGCCCGGCTCATCCGGGCCATCTGGACGAGCGCGTGACGGAGGGTGGCGACACCGGTTGCGTCGAGCCGGTAGTCGACCCGGACCGAGCCGCCCTTGGTCGCGCTGACCCGACCGTCGCCGCCATCCCGGGTGATCGCGATCAGCGGCGCGAAGTTGCCGATCCGGGTCATCAGGCTCGAGTGCGCGTCGGCGCCTTCCCACGAGAACGCCAGGGCGATCAGGCCGGGATGGCCGGGCGCCGACTCGATGACGTAACCGTTGCGGCCAGGCTCGCCGGCCATGAACGCGGTCGAGCGAGCTGCCTGCATCACCCCAGACCACATGTCGATCGACTGGGCGAATCGGCCGGCAACGAGGGGCACCGGGTGGAGGCGCAGGTTGCGCCCGATCCCGGGATGGGTCAGGCCGCTCCTGATCAGGATCGCCGGGCTGCGCAGGGCGCCCGCCGCGACGACCACCTGCCGGGCTCGAACGACCAGCCGGCGCGATGCGCTGACCGTGGCGCCGCTTTCCGCCTCGCCGGTCAGGGTGGCCTCGACGCCCACCGCCCGGCCGCCGTCAAGCAGGACCCGCTCGACCCGTGCCCCCGCGATGAGCCGGGCCCCGCGCAGGGTGGCGTCGGCCAGGTGCGCCTGGAGTCCCGAGCGCTTCGTCCCTGCGCGGCAGCCGAACGGGCAGGATCCGCAGCTCGTGCAGCTCGTCGCGTTGCGGTCAGTCGGCGCCGCTTCGAGACCCAGGGCCATGGCGCCCGCGACCAGCGCCGCATCCTTGGGTGGCAGCGCCGGCGAGGCGGTGACGCCCAGCTCGCCCCGGATCGCGGCGTAGTCCGCGTTGCCCTCCGGACCGTCGAAGCCGCTCACACCGTGGTCGCGGGCCCATTCCCCACGGACCTCGTCCGGGGCGGCCAGGCAGGTCATCCAGTTGACGGTCGTGCCGCCACCCACGACGGCCCCGGCGAGGATCGAGACCGAGCCGTCCCAGGTCGAGGTCAGGCCATGGTCGAGGTACAACCGGTCAAAGGCCGCCATCTCGTCGGTCGGCATCGCCGGCTCGGGCACGAACGCCCCGGCCTCGAGGACCAGCACCGCCCGGCCGGCAGCGGCCAGCTCCCGGGCGATCACGCCTGCCCCGGCGCCCGACCCAACCACGACCACGTCGGTTTCGAGGCTGACGTCACCGGCGCCGGCGGGCGGGTTGAGCGGGCGAATCGGTGTCGGCTGGCTGGTCAGCGGCGCAACGTCCGGCCGATACCCGATCCGCGCCCAGTTCGGGTTCGTGACGCCGCCCTCACCCGGATCGGCGTAGGCCAGGAAGCACAGCAGCTTGCGCAGGGCCTGGTAGGCGCTCCGGCGCTGGGCGAAGCGCGACGTGCTCCAGGCCAGCAGGTAGCGCTCGCGGGCGGCCTGGTTCAGGTCGCGGAAACGAGCCGGACCGGCACCCAGGGCGAGGTTGACCAGCGGCTGCTCGAAGAGGCGCAGGACCATCCGCAGCTGGCGGACCTGCCCTGGATCGGCGGCCAGGTCCAGGACGGCCGAGGCGAGCCCGGCCCGGCGGGTTGCGGCGCCGCGCACGAACGTCTCGGCCACTGCGGCGAGGGTCGCGAGCTCCTCGGCCGACCACGTGCCGGCCGCGTTGGCCGGCGACGAAGGGGCCGCCTGGCTCATGCCGGCGAGGCCGCCGCGGCAGGGCGCTCGAAGCCCTGGGCCGGCCACGGCTCGCAACGCAGCGGCCGGTCCTCGCGATAACCCAGGGCGTAGTCGGCCTGGATGAGGGTGTGGAGCTGGCTCGTACCCTCGTAGATCACGGCGGCCTTCGAGTTGCGCAGGTAGCGCTCGACCGGGAACTCGTTCGAGTAGCCGTTCGCGCCATGGACCTGGATCGCATCGAGAGCGGCCTGGACCGAGTGCTCGGTGGCGTGCCACTTGGCCAGGCTCGTCTCGCGCGTGTTGCGGAGGCCCTGGTTCTTGAGCCAGCCGGCACGCCACACGAGGAGCCGGCCGATCTCGGTCCCGGCGGCCATCTTGGCGATCATCTGCTTGACCAGCTGGTGGCGGCCGATCTCCTCGCCGAACGTCTCACGCTCGTGGGCGTACTTCACGCTGGCGTCGAGGCAGGCCTGGGCCAGCCCCACGGCCCCGGCGGCGACGGTGTAGCGGCCCTGGTCGATGGCGCTCATCGCGATCAGGAAGCCCTCGCCCTCCTCCCCGACCCGGTTCTCGACGGGGACCTCGCAGTTGTCGAGGTTGATGATCCCGGTGTTGCCGGCGTGGATCCCGAGCTTGCCGTGGAGGGTGCCCGTCGAGAGGCCCTTGAAGCCGCGCTCGACGATGAACGCGGTGACGCCCTTGTGCTTCTTCGCCCGGTCGACCGTCGCGAAGACCAGGAAGTGGTCGGCCAGGTCGGCCAAACTGATCCAGATTTTCTGGCCGCTCAGGCGGTAGATGTCGCCATCCCGCCTGGCCGTTGTCTGGAGTGCCCCGGCGTCGGTGCCCACGCCCGGTTCGGTCAGGGCGAAGCTGGCCAGCTTCTCACCCCGGGCCTGGGGCACGAGGTACTGCTGGCGCTGGGCCTCGGTCCCCCACTGGAGGAGAGTCAGCGAGTTCAGGCCGACGTGAACGCTCTGGACCACCCGGAAGGCGGTGTCGGCGCGCTCGAGCTCCTCGCACAGGAGCGCGAAGCTGATGTAGTCCATGCCCAGGCCGCCGTACGCCTCGGGAATCGGGGCCCCCAGGAAGCCCAGCTCGCCCATCCGGGCGAACACTTCGGGGTGCACTTCGCCGCTGCTGTCCCAGTCGCGGATGTGGGGCAGGATCTCGGCTTCGGCGAACGCCCGGGCGCTGGCCTGGACCAGCCGGTTCTCGTCGCTCAGGCGGAAATCAATCACGAAGGTTGGAACCTCGCGCTGCAGGGCGGGACCCGGCCATTGTGCCATCGCGATCGTGCCGCTCGCGGCCGCGCCCGGTATCCTCGCTGGATGGAAGCACATCTGGACGCACATGCCAGCGGCCTGGACCTGGCCGCGATCGCCGATCCCAACCTGACTCCCGTCCTGGGGCGCTATTTCGAGCGCAGCTGGAGCCATGGCATCGGCCACCGCCTGTACGACACCGACGGCAAGGCTTACCTCGACTTCGCCAACGGGATTGCCGTCTCGGCGCTCGGCCATCGCCACCCGGCGGTGACCAGGGCGATCCACGAGCAAGTCGACAAGCTGATCGTGCCGACCGCCGCGATGGGCTTCTCGGAGCCCGTCGTCCGCCTGGCTGCGGAGCTTGCCGCCACGTTCCCGGCTCCGCTCGACACGGTGATGTTCCTCAACTCCGGTTCCGAGGCGATCGAGGCTGCGCTCAAGCTCGCCCGGCGGACCACCGGCCGGGCCGGGATCGTCGCCTTCCTGGGCGGCTTCCACGGCCGGACATTCGGGGCCGCCTCGGTGACCAGCTCGGCCCTCAACTACCGGGCCGGCTACGAGCCGCTCCTGCCCGGCGTCCACCTGCTGCCCTTTCCTGCCGCGTATCGCGACTACGACGGCGACGAAGACCGGGCGACGAACGCCTGCCTGGCCGCGCTCGAGGAGCTCGTCCGGACGACGATCCCGGCTGAATCGATCGCCTCGATCCTGATCGAGCCGGTCCAGGGCGAAGGCGGCTACTACCCGGCCCCGGTCCGCTTCCTGCAGGCGCTGCGCGAGTTCAGTACGGCCCACGGGATCGTGCTGATCGCCGACGAGGTCCAGACCGGCTACGGCCGGACGGGCAAGATGTGGTCGTTCGAACACGCCGGGATCGTGCCCGACGTCGTATGCGTGGCCAAGGCGATCGCGAACGGTCTGCCGCTCTCGGCGATCGTCAGCCGGCGCGAGCTCCAGGTTCGCTGGGGCCGGAGCGCCCACGGCAGCACGTACGGTGGCAATCCGGTCGCCTGCGCCGCGGCGCTGGCGGTGCTGGCCACGATCCAGTCCGAGGACCTCGTCGCGAACGCGGCAGCCCGCGGCGCCGAGCTGAGCCGTGGCCTCGAGGCGATGGCCGCCGAGGATCCCCGGATCGGGGACGTACGCGGACTGGGCCTGATGATCGGCGTCGAGCTGGTCAAGGATCGCGCCACGCGGGCGCCAGACGGCGACCTGGCCTCGGCCCTGATGGCCGGCTGCGCGGATGCGGGCTTGCTCGTGCTGAGCTGCGGCCGGGATCACAACGTGATCCGGCTGATACCGCCGATCGACGTGACGCCCGAGGAGGTCGGCGAGGCGCTCGGGATCCTGGATCGGACCCTGGCGGGGCTGCCCCGGTCCTAGGTTTGGTTCCGGACCCGCGGGCACGACGCGGCCGGAGGCGGACAGCAGCGAGCGCCCGCCAGCGGCGAGCGCTCCAAGACCATCGCGGAGGCAGGCGGCGTCATCCGCCCGGGATTATCGGTTGCGGGCGAGAAAGGCCATCACGTCGTCGAGGCGAAAGCGGCGATCGCCTCGCTTGCAGACGCGATAGAACGGGAGTTCGCCGCGGTCCCCGAGTCGCTTCACCGTGTTCACGTGTAGGTGGAGCATCTCGGCAACTTCGCTCGCGGTGAGCATCGGTCCCAGGTCGGTGGCGGCCATGGATGCCATCTGTCGAGTTTGCCTCACGTCGGTGCGTCTTCGGCCGTTCCGGGCCCGTCCGGTTGTGACGGGTAGAGTGCGGCCTGCTGCTGAGTGGACTGTAGGGGTGGGTCAT
>Ga0265339_10003013_pt1 | contig 11874 bp, 11 predicted proteins | sample 4CB219metaG_FD_202085 | JGI IMG/M metagenome (GOLD analysis project Ga0265339, IMG submission 202085) | Rhizosphere microbial communities from Carex aquatilis grown in University of Washington, Seatle, WA, United States - 4-CB2-19 metaG | ecosystem: Host-associated > Plants > Roots >...
CTCGTCACGAATGCCGTGCACGCCGCGCCACCGACGTTGGGCTTGATCTCAAACCTTGTTTCCGCTGCTCCGCGCAGCTACCCTCAACCCAACGAGCCCCTACGGAGCCTCCCGCATGCCCTTTTCCACACGACGGTCGAACGACCTGACTCGCCACCTCGACCGCCGCGATTTCCTCGCCGCATCGGGCGCTTTCGCCGCCGCAACCACACTCGTGGCGGCCGCGCGCTCGGCCGACGATGACGCCGCCAATCGGCCGCTCAAGGTCGCCGCAATCTTTACCGAGTTCACCTACCGCAGCCATGCCCACGTGATCCTGGAGAACTTTCTCGAGCCGTATCTGTTCAACGGCCAACTAACCCAGCCGGGTTGCGAAATCGTCAGCCTCTTCGGCGACCAGTTCCCGAAAAATGAAATGGGCCGCGAAGTGGCCGCGCGGTACGGCATCCCCATCTTCGACTCGATCGCCGAGGCCCTCACCCTGGGAGGCGACTCGCTAACGGTCGACGCGGTGCTCTCGATTGGCGAACACGGTAGCTACCCGGTCAACGAGAAGGGGCAGATGGAATACCCGCGCAAGCGGTTCTTCGACGAAATCGTGGCCGTCTTCGAACGCTCGGGCCGGGTGGTGCCGCTGTTCAACGACAAGCACCTCTCATACCGCTGGGATTGGGCCAAGGAAATGGTCGACACGGCCAGACGCCTCGAGATCCCTTTCATGGCCGGTAGCTCCGTCCCGCTGGCCGAGCGCCGGCCCCCCCTGGAGCTGCCGCTCAAGGCGAAAATCACCGAGGCCGTTTGCGTTCACGGCGGCATGCCCGAGTCGTATGGCTTTCATGCCTTGGAAGTCTTGCAGTCGTTCGTCGAGTTCCGCCTTGGCGGCGAGACGGGGATCGAATCGGTGCGGTACTTCGAAGGCGACACTCTCTGGCAAGCGGCTGACGACGGGCTTTGGTCGACGGAGCTCGCCGAGACCGCGCTGGCACAAGAGTTGGGAACTGGGCAGCCGCCCATTCGTGAACTGGCCGAAATGCTCGCCGCCGCCGAACAAGAGCCCGCCGCGCGGCAGCCGCCGCACGGATTGCTCGTCATGTACCGCGACGGCCTGCGCGGCTTCGTGCTGGGCGTCGGCTCCAAGGCCACGCGCTGGAACTTCGCCTGCCGTCTGGCGGGCGAAACGGCCCCGCGCGCCACGCGGCTCTATACCGGCCCCTGGAACAACCGCAATTTGTTCAAGGCGCTGGCCCACGCCATCCAGACGCACTTCCGCCAGCGCCGCGCGCCGTACCCCGTCGAACGCACACTGCTGGTCACCGGCGCGCTCGACTCGCTGATGGACTCGCGGCTGCAAGGCGGCAAGCCCATCGCCACACCGCACCTCGAATTCGGTTACGCGGCGCGCGATTTCACGTCGCTGCGCGAGATGGGCGCCACTTGGAAGATCATCACCGAAGCCGTGCCCGAGCCGCCGGGGATCGGTCGCGAATCGTAGGTCAGGCTTTCCAGCCTGACCTGGACGGTCCAAGATTCGCGGAACTCGCGAAACTCACGCTCTCGTGTCAGCTTGGAAAGGCTAACCTACAAGTGGACCTGTCGGCCTCGAAAGGCTAACTTACGCCCATGCTCTTCGACACGCATACCAACCTGATGTGGTATCCCGACCACCTCTCCGACGAGTTCGTCGCGTTCGCCTGGGAGGCAAAACGGGCCAAGATGCGGCTCACCAGCGATGTCTACTTCGCCGGCGCCGATTCGCCGGCCAACAACGCCTTCGATTCGACGCCGGAAGCGCTCCTCAAGGCGACGGCGAATTGTGACAAGGTGATCGTGTTCGGAATCAAGGCCCCCTTCACCGGCATCAACGCCGACCAGGAGCTGATCGCCCGTTTCGTCGCCGACCATGCCGACCGCTTCATCGGCTGGTGCTCGGTAGACCCCAACGACCGCGACTGCGTAGAGCAGTTGGAGCACTTTGTCACGCGGTTCGGCTTCAAGGGCCTGAAGGTCTCGCCGATCTACCAGAATTGGGACCCCCAGGACCCGCGGCACCTGCCCCTGTTCCGCAAGGCCGAGAAGCTCGGAATTCCGGTGAACATCCACCAGGGGACATCGTTCGTCCGCCCCGGTCCGCTCAAGTATGCCAACCCGATCCAGCTCGAAGATATTGCCATCGCGTGCCCCGAGCTGCGGATGATCATCTCGCACATGGGGCACCCTTGGGAAACCGAGTGCGTGGTGTTGATCCGCAAGCACCCGCACCTTTTCGCGAACGTTTCGGCGCTTCACTATCGTCCCTTGCGGCACTACCAGGCGTTCATGACGGCGCTGGAATATGGCGTCGAACACAAGTTGATCTTCGGGTCCGACTTTCCCTCGGCCACTCCCGAACAGGTGATCGCCGGGCTCTACAAGGTGAACGACGTGGTCCGCGGAACGAGCTTTCCCACGTTCCCCAAGGAAGCGATCGACCGCATCATCCACGAGAACTGGAAGCAGGTGCTCGCAGGTTAGCCTTTCCAGGCTGACATGTAGGCTAGCCCAACTTCCCCAGCAAACGGACAAAATTCCCTTCGCCGCTGATTTTCCCAAGATTGTTTCGCCGTAAGTCGTTTGACGATGGCGATCGGCGTGGAGTCGTTCGACTATTTTGCCGCCAATGGCGTGTAGTGGAAAAACTCTCGATCGGCCGCGGGTAACATGGCGGCATGTTCCTGCGACCCCACTTCCGCCGGCGCCACGGACGACGCGAAGCGTATTGGGCCCTCGTCGAATCGTATCGCACTAAGGCGGGGCCGCGGCAACGCACGGTCGCTTATCTCGGCTTAATGGACGAGTCGGGCCGGCTCGGTGTCGAGCAGGCGGCCGCCCCGCATCCGCCCGATGAACAGCGTGAATTGTTCCCGACGGTGACGGCCGAGCCGCGATACGTTGAGATCGATCGCACGAGCGTGCGCGTCGAGAACTGCCGCCAGTTCGGTGGGCCCTGGACGGCGCTGAAACTGATCGAGCAACTGGGGCTGCACGAATTCTTGCAGCGCGCTTTGCCTGCGGGTCAGGAACACGTTCCCTGGTGGCTGACCGCGTTGATCTTGATCGTCGGCCGGTTGTGCGAGCCATCGAGCGAGCTGCGCATCGCCGAGCATTTCTACCGGCACAGCGCGCTGGCCGACCTGTTGGGCGTGCCCATCGACAAGGTGGACGACAATCGCCTGTACCGTGGTCTCGATGCGCTGTTACCGCACAAGCCGAAACTGGAAGCGTTTCTCAAGCAACGTTTCGGCGAATTGTTCGCCGTCGAGTACGACCTGTTGCTCTACGACGTGACGAGCACCTACTTCGAAGGACAAGCCGATGCCAACCCGCTGGCCAAGCGAGGCTACTCGCGCGATCATCGGCCCGACTGCAAGCAGGTTTGCATTGGCCTGGTGGTGACGCGTTGCGGCTTGCCGTTGGGCTACGAAGTGTTCTCCGGAAATCGGCACGACTCGACGACGCTGCAAGAGATCGTCGAGACGATGGAGTCGCGATACGGCCGGGCGCAGCGCATCTGGGCATTGGACCGCGGCATGGTCTCGGAGGAAAACATCGAGTTCCTCAAGGCCGGCGGGCGGCAGTACATCGTGGGCACGCCCAAGAGCCAGCTCAAGCGATTCGAGCAGCAGTTGGCGGAACAAGACTGGCGTGCGATCCGCGAAGGGCTGGAAGTCAAGTTGTGCCCATGTCCCGATGGTGGCGCCGAGACCTATATCCTGTGCCGCAGCCACGACCGTCGCCAGAAAGAGCAAGCGATGCATGCGCGGTTCGAGAAGCGGATCGAAGAGGGGCTGGAGCGAATCGCCGCGAGTTGCGCCAAGCGTTCTCAACCGGTCGGGCCGATCGAGCGGCGCGTGGGACGCTTGCTGGGACAAAACACGCGGGCCGCCGGCCTGTTCGAGGTGCAGATCACCGCCGACGCCAATGGGTCCGCTCAGGTGGTGTGGAAAAAGGTCGAGAAATGGCGCGCCTGGGCCGAGCTCAGCGAAGGCTCGTACGTGCTGCGCACCAACGTCAGCGGCTGGAGCGACGAAGACTTGTGGCGGGCGTACATCCAACTGACCGATGCGGAGACTGCGTTCCGCATTCAAAAGAGCGACCTGTTGCTACGACCGGTGTGGCATCAAAAAGAAGATCGCGTGCTGGCCCACATTCTGGTCTGCTTCCTGGCCTACGTGCTGTGGAAGTTCTTGGGCCAACTATGCCAGCAGGCCGGGTTGGGAAACGAACCCCGCCGGGTCCTCGACGAGTTGAGCGAACTGCGCGTGGTGGACGTCGTTTTTTCGACGACGGACGGCCAAGAAATCCGCACGCGTTGTGTGACGCAGCCCAGCGAGCACCAGAAGATCCTGCTCCAGCGCCTCGGTTGGCAAGTGCCCGGCAGAATGACAAAACACGATTTGTAGTGGAAAAACGGCCAGCCCGCCCGTTGCGGCGCAAGCACTTACATCAAACGTTGGGGAAGTTGGGCTAGCCTACGGCTACGGCAAGTGCTCCTTCGCAACCAAGAGCCGCATCGTGTAGGGCGAAACCTGCATCTGCCCCGGCCGAAGGTCGCTCGTCAGGGTCAACAGCAGCCGCGCATCGTGCCTGGTCCAGCAGTATCGTTCTTCGAGCCAGACGATCATCTCGCGGATCGCTTGCCACTGGGCCGTTTCGGCCGGGCTGCCGGCGCCGACCGTCACCAGGTGCGTGGGTGTCTCGATTCGCGGGGCGTTTTGTGCCCGCGTCCATTTCTTGCGGACGCTGACGGCCAGCGTCACGACGGCCCGCATTTCGCAGCCGCTCACCTCGCCGTCGCCCTGGTAGGGATGGCAGTCGCCCAAGTAGAGTAACCCGCCGGGCGCGGCCACCGGCAGGTAGACCGTGTTTCCCGCGGCGACCTCGGGCACATCGAGGTTGCCGCCGAAACGGCCGGCCGTCCCCGCCGTGGGCACCTCGAGGTGTGGCGCGGTGCCGATACAACCAATCATTGGCCGCGTCGGTATCTTAAGCGAGTGCGGGCCGGCGGCCGTTTGCAGCGTGAACTCAACGTGGCCGTCGCGAATCTCCACCAGCTCGGTGATCGGTTCATCGAACCAGTCTTGCAAATGATAAACGAACGGCCAGTAGCCGCAGAAGCCGAGCGCGTCGCACTCGATCTGGTGAATCGTCACGGCCAGCGTGTCGCCCGGCTCGGCACCGGCGATCTGGATGGGCCCCGTCACCGGATTGCCGTAATACGGCCCCTGGCTGCGAAGGGCCTTCACGTATTCCGGGCCGATCGTCTCGGGAGTCCGCGTCTTTCCTGTGCGGGCGTCTTCAGTCTCGACCTGGAACACCTCGCCATCGGCCACGCGCAGCACCGGCTCGCGCCGGCGGTCGAAGACATAACTGATCTGATCTCGCGTGACAGTTTGCATCAGTAGGCGAGCGGGGGGCGTCAGCCCCCTGTTTGTCCCTCGTTGCGCGATGCCCGTTCCTTCGCTTCCCACTCGTCCAGGCGTCCGGAGTACTCGCGGGCTTGGACCACGAAATCGACACCGACATGTTCCTTCCAGGCGGCCGTCAGCTTTTTGAACACCGGTCCCGGGCCGCCGTCGCCGATCGGCTGGCCTTCGAACGTGGTCGCGTGGACCAGCCCGAATGAAGTGGCCGTGCAGAAGATCTCCTCGGCCTGCAGCGCCTCATAGCGGCCGAGGTTCGCCTCGCGGACGGCGATCCCCGCCTCCCGAGCCAAATCGAGGATTGTGGTCCGTGAAACTCCCAGCAGAATGTTCCTCGGTTCGGGCGTAAAGAGCACGCCGCCGCGCACGAGAAAAATGTTCCAGCCCGGCCCCTCGGCCAGGTAGCCGTCGGGGTCCAAGAGCACCGGCCAGCGTCCTTCGCCGAAGCGCCGGGCCTGCAACTGGGCCAATTGGTAGTGCAGCCGGCTACGGGTTTTGGCCTTGGGGTCGATCAGTTGCGCCGGCAGCGCCTGCTGCGCGACGATCACGACATGCACGCCGGTACCATAGGTCGCCGCGAAACGGCCCATGTGCGTGATCAAGGGCCAGCAGTTGACACTGACCGTCGGCCGCAACCCCTCGGGAAACGCCGCGCGGTAAAGTTCGAGCGGCCCGCGCGAGACGTCGTGCATGATCTGCCAATCGACGTCGTCGGCCTCGGTCGCCAGGTTCCGCCGCAGCGTCTCTTCGGTGACCTGTTCCATGGCGTCGATCGACAGGCCGCAGTCGATTTCGATCAGCCGCAGCGAGGCATAGAGCCTTTCGAGATGTTCGCGGAGCTTATACGGTTGCTGGCGGTAGGTGCGCGTCATTTCGAAGGCCATGTCGCCGTACATCAGCGCCGAGTCGAAAATCGACACCCGCGCTTCCGCTTCCGGCACGAACCGGCCGTTGAAATAGACGACACGTCCTGGCATGAAACCTCCACTCAGGCCGTTACATGTGCTTCTAAAACCGATTGATCCTGTCCAAGCGACCGAAAGGTGATCGCACCATCACTCCAGATCGGTACGTCGTGAAGGGGAACTTGACGTCCCTCGGGCAGTACGGCCCGCAATCCGAGCGACACAATCTGGGCATCGAGTCGGTCGACCACGGTCAACGCTTGGAGGTTGACAGCCTCCTCATAGTCTCGGAAGAGTCGTTCGATCGTCGAAAACCCCGGATCTCGGATGAATTCACCCGTGAACAGACCTTGATCGACGCGTTCAACGGCGATGCGCCCAAGAGTATGTTGTTGAGCGTCGATCAGTTGCAAGGCGTGCTCGTCTTCTTTGAACCTTGAGCCCTGCATGCATTTTACCATCGATAGATGACAAACGCGAGCTGACGATCGGCGTTCAACTCGCTTACCCCAGCAGCCCCGGTATCGGCTCACCGTAGTAGACATTGTGCGGCCGGTCGACGTCGTCGTGCCAAACGGCCGTGCGCGGGATGCCGAGCGCCTCGTAGATTGTGGCGGCCATGTTCTCGGGCCGCTGCGCGCAGGTCGCCGGGTGGCCCCCCTCCTTGTCGGAGCTGCCGATCACCGTGCCGCCGCGTACGCCGCCCCCGGCGAAGAACACGGTCTGCACCGCGCCCCAGTGGTCGCGGCCTGGCCCGCTGAACGAGGCGGGCAATGTCGAAATTTTCGGCGTGCGGCCGAACTCGCCCGCCATCACCACCATCGTGTCGCCCAGCAGTCCGCTGGCGTCCAAATCGTCCAAGAGTGCCGCAAGCGCCTTGTCGGTGGGCGGGAAGAGCCTGTCCTTGAGCCGGGGGAAGGCGTCGCCGTGCGTATCCCAGGTTTCGTTGTTCCCCAGGTTCACCTGCACCAGATTCACTCCTGCGGCCACCAGCCGGTAGGCCATCAACAGCGACCAGCCGAAGCTGTTGCGGCCGTAGCGCTGTTGCACGGCCTCGTCGGCGTGCGTCACGTCGATCGCCTGGCGCACCTTGGGATCGGCCAAAAGCGAAATCACGCCCTGGCGGTAGTTGTCGAACTTTTCGATTTCGGCCGAACGCTCCAGCCGCGCCCGCTGCTGGTCGATCTCGGCCAACATCGCCAACCGGCTGGCGAAGCGGTCGCCGGCCAGCCCTTCGGGCAACGTCAGGTTGGGCGCCTGGTACACACGGTCGTCGGGCGTGGCGGGCGGCTTTTTCGTTTCGTTGGCGAAGGTAAATTCGGGGTACGCGCCGCGCCAGAACGGGTTGCCATAGGGCGAGGCCTCAATAAACCACGGCTCGCGCCGCCGCCCCATGATTCCGCCGTAGGCGCCCGGCAGCGTGCGGCCCGACCAATGCACGAGCCGTTCGGGCAGAACCACGGCCGGCGGCAGATTATCGCTGCGAGAGGGTGTGTTAAAGCCGGCCACGGAGGCGATCGAGGGCCAATCGGTGGGCTTGGGTTCGCTCGAAAAGCCAAAGCCCGGCGGCAGGTCCGAGCGGCCGGTGAGCATGATCATGTGGCCGTCGGTATGCGAGTTCGACCAGTGGCCCAGCGAGCGGACCAGCGCCCAGTGCCGGCTGCGCGCGGCCAAAAGCGGCAGGTGTTCACAAATTTCGATCCCCGGCGTGGCGGTGGCGACGGGGTTGAACTCGCCGCGAATCTCGGCGGGCGCCCGCGGTTTGAGATCGAAGCTCTCGTGCTGCGCCAGACCTCCGGAAAGGAAGATGTAGATGCAGGCATTAGCCTTGGGTTTTGCCGTTGGCGCCGGCGAGGCGGCCCGCAGCGCGGCCAGGTGATTGCTACCCAACCCCAAGAGGCCGACGGCTCCCGCCTGCAAAGCGGCCCGGCGGGAAATATTCGGATGCTGCGGGACGAACGCGGCGGGCATGTTCTTCATCGCAGGGCCTCAGCGTCGAGCGGTCCACGGCGGCCGTCAGGCCGCATTCGCCGTTAGTATACACGATCCGCGCGGTCAACACGACGGAGGCGCATCAGGGGTAGTGGGTAATCAGAGTGTTGCTAAGCCTGATGCCTAATCGGTAGGCGGACGATTAGGCAGGGATGCACGATCCGGAGCAACGCGATTGTCGCCGTTGATGGCTTCCCAGTCGCTACCGGCGCCGGTCGCCTCGACGAGCCTATCGAGTAGGAGTCGGTGCTTGAGTTGGTAGGCCTGGCGATCCGCTTCCATCCCCCTCTGGGCCTTTTCCAGCGCATCGCGACTCGCTTTCACGCGACGGTCGCTCTCGCGTAGGCCGAACGCTCGCCCCCCGAACCAGCAGGCCACGGCCAGCGTGATCCAGAGCAACGTCGAAAGGCGGAACTGGGGGCGAGACATGGGTAGCGGCAACGCTATTTAGGCTTCTTTGGTATCGGTGTTGATGAGTAGCAAGTAGTAGGCTGTCGGATCGCGCGGGTATCTTCGGATTTGCCGAAAAAGCCCCTTTCCCTCTAATCGCTTCATAAGTTTGTCGGCTGTGTGCCAACGCGGATTTCCTGGCATTAGCTGCATTGCATCGTTTGATTTTATCTTGTAGTCGTGCTCGGCAGCAAAATTCACCACGCGACGTTCTTCGATCGTAAGTCCCTTCGCGCGATCTGCACCAAGAATTGCCGTTACTTCAGCATCAACCCACGCTACCCTCGCGTGCTGATTGTTGCGAAGCGTTACTCGAACCAGCGCACCGTCGATTTGCTTCTGCTCGAACTGCGGCTCTGGCAACTTCATTTCGGTCATGGCTCGACGAATTCTTTTGACTCCTTCGTTCTCGCATTTCACGTACTCAAGGAATTGAAGGGCGTCCATCAGCCACCAGTTCCGTCGATAAGGACCGGCATCGTAAATGTTCGATTCGGTCACGAAGCCTGGGAATCCGCCTGGACTCTCGACTACCAATCGATCATCGAACATTTTTATGAATACGTTTGCCCCCTTCAGGCTATAGGACCGATGGGCGACGGCGTTGATAATGGCTTCTCGCCACGCCTCTTCTGGGTATTCCGGGGCCGTGTAAAACTTTCCACCGCTGGCAAATCGCGAGTATGTGCGGAGATATGTCTTGAGTGTATCGCCAGCGGACTCGATCAGTTGCGGGATCGTTCCAGTGAGTTGAATGTCCTTTACGACGTTCCGATCTTTCCCGGTGACGGCATCCCTGCCTTCGATCCTCTGAAATCGTACCATGCAGCCGGGCACGACGGACTGTGGATCTTTAGCAAAAAGCATGGCGCAAGCATTATTAGGGGCGAAATCACCCTTTATCGTCTTTCCGAGCTTGTGCAGTACAAGTACCGCTGGAATCTGCGGCTCGGCATCTAATTCTCGCAATCGCCGCACACCAGCAGCCCAGGATCTAACCGCCGCTTGGTCGAAATCATCTGGCCACTGCAAGCCGCACGGCTCTAGCTCAAAACTACGCTGCCCGCGCTCCATTTGGAGTTCGTGTTTTTCTTCGGCTGTCAGCAGATGCCTGGTCGAGGCTCTTCGGATATACGCCTCGCCCTTGTTCGTCTCAACGACTTTGTCATCACGAAACTGGACCCTATAGAGCAGGACAAAGTCCGCTGCCCCATTGCGATTGGTGGCAAGGATTCGCTTGGGGGTGAATACTGCGTCTGTCACCAATTCATTGCGAATTCGACGTTCGACATCGACTACGTGTTCTTCGCGAGCGCAACAACCGAGAACTGACCGGGCGGGTTCCCAAAATAGGGCTGGTGTTTGCCGGCCGTGGCCGGGCGGGTAGGATGTGCCGCGACATGGATGTTCATTCGGCAATGAGGAAGGAGCCTCAATGGAAATCAGACTGTTGTCCAGGCTGGGTGGTTGGCGGCAGAAAGGCGACGCGTTGGGGGATCGAAGCGATCCGACGCCCCCTGTGGATGACGTACTGGCCACGGGAGTCGCGACAACCAGATCGTGTTGGGACGAGTGGCGACAGGAACTGTGTGACGACCCGAGCCGTCTGGCGGTGGTAGAAATGGCGATCCACGACCACTATCGTGCTCAGGCTGATCAGTTGACAGCGACACTGCTGGCTGATGTGGCCAAGTCGCCAGAATTCGCCACGCATGCTGAGGCCGCATGCGACGCAGCTGCAGTGCCCTTGCGTTCGCCTGAAAAAAAAGGCGCCCGTTGAAGATTCGCCTACTCGGGGGATTGTTATTGCAGATCAGCACAATGTACTGCAGCCCCCGTGGGCGGACGGGCAAGGGGCGTGGCGGGGCGGGCGGTGGCCTATATCCTGAGTTGTCTGCGTTTCGGATCAACGAAGGTTGTACTCCGGCGATGCAAGCCGAGGTGGCGCGGCTGGTCGCGCAAATGCCTTTGGCTCAGGCACAACGCGAATTGGCGCGGCGTGGACTGCATCTGGACGAAAAGACCATTTGGCGAATCGCCAACGGGGCTGGAGTTCAACTGCTGGCGACTCGAACCCGGGATGTGCTTGCCTGGCATGACGGGCAGGTTCCGCCCGGCCATGAGCTGCGCGGGAAGCGTATCGCGGTGCAGATTGACGGTGGTCGCGTGCGAACGCGGCGCCCTTCGTCGCCCCGAAAGGGAAAACAAAAGCGGGCCAAGTTCGATACGCCTTGGCGTGAACCGAAGCTGCTGATTATCTACGAATTGGATCAGCATGGTCGAATGAAGCGTGGCACGCGTGCATGGATCGACGCCACGCTGAAAGGCCCCGACGCGTTGATGGAGTTGCTCGCGTACCATCTGCACCGACTTGGCGCAGCCGAGGCGGAGACGGTGGCATTCGTGGGCGACGGCGGACCGTGGATTTGGGACCGTCTCGGTTGGGTGTGTCGGCGTGTGGGCCTCGACTGCAGCCAAGTCGAGTGTATCATCGATTGGTGTCATGCTACGCATCACCTCAGTCTTGCCTTGGCGGCTCTTGGGTTGTCCGAGAAAACGCGGGCTGTGGAGTTTCGCCGACTACGCGGCCTATTGAAACAGGGGCGTCACACCGAAGTGATGGCCGAGTTGCGTCGGCTCGCGCAGGGCGTCTGCGAGAAATCAGACGTATGGGGCGAGATCGCGTATCTGGACAAGCACAGCGGCCACATGCGGTACGCATTCTTCCGTCGGCAAGGCTTGCCCATCGGAAGCGGCGCGATCGAGAGTACCGTGCGGCGTTTGGTTAATCTGCGGCTCAAAGGAAACGGAATCTTCTGGCGCGAGGACAACGCGGAGGGGTTACTGGTGCTACGTGCGGCATTGATCACGGATCGTTGGGATGAGACCCTAAGCCATGCTCGCGATGCCATGGCGCGTGACCGGCGCAAGTGCTGGAAGTGGGAACCGCCAGACGCCCTAAAGGAAATGAAGGCGCCGCTTCGCGTCACACCGCCGCCGCTCCAACTGCAATGCTCACAAACACCTATGCCCACCGCAGCCTGACCGCATTGTGGGAATGCACCCGA
>Ga0265339_10003015_pt1 | contig 11869 bp, 10 predicted proteins | sample 4CB219metaG_FD_202085 | JGI IMG/M metagenome (GOLD analysis project Ga0265339, IMG submission 202085) | Rhizosphere microbial communities from Carex aquatilis grown in University of Washington, Seatle, WA, United States - 4-CB2-19 metaG | ecosystem: Host-associated > Plants > Roots >...
TGGTGAGAATGGTGAAGGTCTCGAGCGCTTCATTCTCTTTGCCCTGCCACCTGTCCCACAGCCCTGCAAAGGCGTAGGGCTCGCCGCTCTTCATGGCGAAGGCAAAGGGACGCTTGGTCTTGGGATCGAGCCGCTGCCACTCATAAAAAGCATCGGCGGGCACCAGGCATCTGCGCTTTTTCAGGGCATCGCGAAAGGCGGGTTTCTGGGCGGCTTCCTCGGCCCGCGCGTTGATGGTGGAGTAGCCGAATTTGGGGTCCTTGGCCCAGAAAGGCACCAGCCCCCAGCGCAAAAGGGCGAACTCGCGGTTGCCCGTATCCCGGTTTGAACGCACAATCGGTTGCACACTTTGCGGTGCAACATTGTAGCTGGGCGCAAACCAGGGCATGTCCTCAAGCTCAATGCCAAACCATTCAGTCAAAAGGTCTTGCTTCGATTTGCGAGCGAAGCGGCCACACATAGTGCCCTCAGCATACCGCAAGGGCCGCGCAAATTCCGAGGAAAGACAGTTGACAAGAGGGGCATGGCGGATGGAAGCTAGAGCGAATAAAAGGCGAATATGTCTGCCCGCTCTGCCACTGCCCTCCGTCTCGAAATTGAGCACGCCCTGGAACGAAGTTTTCCGGCGGCGCTGACCCCTGCGCAGCGCACCCTCCGTGAAACTGCGTCCACCGGCATCGCCGAGGTGGATGCTCTGCTCGAAGGTGGCCTGCCCGTGGGCGCCATCAGCGAGATCAACGGGCCGGAGTCTTCCGGGCGGACAACGCTTGTGCTTTCCTTTCTGGCCCAGAGAACCGCTGTGGGCCAGGTGTGCGCATGGGTTGACGCGGACGACGCCTTCGATCCCGAATCGGCCGCAGCCAACGGCGTCAATCTGCGCCAGCTTTTATGGGTGCGTTGCCGCAAGGCTGGCGGTCCAGTCCAAAGCAAGCAAGCTGCGAAGCCATGGACGCGTCTCGACCAGGCGCTGCGTGCGACCGATCTGCTGCTGCAGGCCGGCGGGTTCGCCGCCATCGTGCTTGACCTGGGCGATACCGCCGCCGAATACACACGCCGCATTCCTCTAGCGACGTGGTTCCGTTTTCGCCAAGCGGCAGACAGGGCGCGCACCTCTTTGGTTGTGCTGGCGCAAGCCGGCGCCGCCCAGGCAAGCCCGGCCCAGTCCAGTAATGCCCAGTCCGGCGCCGCCCTTGCACTCCAGTGCGCTGTCGTCAGTCCGGTGATTGCCGGCGGAACGGTACTGCGGGGTTTTCACTATGAGGTGCGCAACGAGCGGCAGCGTTTTACGCCTTTTGCCGTGGGGCGAAAGAAACCGCCGGCCTCTGTATGGCCCGCGGCCAGCGCGTGGGATGCAAGCGGAGATTTCGCTGACGTAGAAACATCTGCAGCCGGTGAAGTTTTGGAAATGGAGCAGAGCGCATGAGCCAGGGGCTGTATGCGTGTGTTCATGCGCCGGAGTTTCCCTCGCAGGCATTACTGCGCCTGCGGCCCGATCTGCAATCGCTGCCTGTTGCGGTGCTTGAGGGCCGTGCGCCGCTGGAGCAGGTTTGCTCCATGAATCGAAACGCGCGGCAACTGGGCGCGGCAACAGGCATGACCAGGCTTGAGGCTGAAGCGCTGGCCAGCCAGAGTGGAGGCCTGCGCCTGTTGCCGCGCTCGCTTGAAGGTGAGGCCGCTGCGCGCGCGGTGCTGCTGGAGTGCGCGGCCAGCTTTTCGCCACGCATTGAAGAAGGGAGCAAGGATGCGGACAGGGACGCAAGCGCAGGAACCGCATGCGCCCTCGTGCTGGATATCGCCGGCACCGAGCGATTGTTTGGACCGCCGCGCGCGCTGGCCGAGCGGTTGCGCAACGCGCTTAAGAGCGCAGGCTTTCGCGCTTCCATAGCAGTCAGCGCCAACTTCCATGCGGCTCGCATGATGGCGGCAGCGTCGCGCGGTATCACCGTGATCCCCTCAGGCGAGGAAGCACAGGCACTCGCCAACCTTTCCGTCGCGCTGCTCGCAATACCGGATAGCCATGCTGAAACACTCGGCATATGGGGCATTCGCACGCTGGGTGAGCTTGCCGCGTTGCCTGAGGTCGACCTGATCGCGCGTCTCGGACAGGCTGCATCCACCTGGCGCAAACTGGCCATGGGCGCGCACGCGCATGCCTTTCAGCCGATCGAGGCTGCGTTCTCGCTGCGCGAGTTCTGCGAGTTTGAAACGCCCGTCGAGCAGATGGACTCGCTGCTGTTTGTCGGCGCGCGCATGATCGATAGTCTCGCTCTGCGTGCTGCCACGCACGCCATGTCGCTGGCTTTGGTCACGGTCGATCTGGAACTCGAAGGCAAGCAGGCACACCGGCTCATGGTTCGTCCGGCGCTGCCTTCCGTCGATCGCAAATTCCTGCTCAAGCTGCTGCAACTGGAGATAGCCGCCAAGCCTCCGCCGGCAGCCGTCTTGTCTCTCGCGCTCAGCGCAGAGGCAGGTCAATCCAGCAAGGTGCAACTTGGACTGTTCGCGCCACAAACGCCGGAACCCTCGCGGCTGGATGTAACCATCGCGCGCTTGAAGGCAATTGCAGGTGAAGACCGCGTCGGCTCGCCCATGCTTGAAGACACGCATCGTGCAGGCAGCTTCCGCATGGCAAACTTCACTGCTGCGAATCCGCCGGACGAAGAGCATGAAGGTCAGCCGCGCATGGCTCTGCGCCGCCTGCGCCCTCCGCTGGCGGTGCGTGTCGCGCTTAACGCCGGCCAGCCCGCGCTCTTCCACGATGGAAGCCAAAGTTACAAGGTCGCCACATCCTTCGGTCCATGGCGCAGCAGCGGATGCTGGTGGTCGATGGATGGCTGGGACAGCGATGAGTGGGACGTTCTTGCGGAGTCCCAGGGCGCGCCAGTGGCTTGTGTGCTGGTGATGGATCGCGGCAAACATGAGTGGCGGCTCGAGGCCTTCTATGACTGAGAGCGGACCTAAAGTTTCCAACACACGTTCGCCAGGAACACCTGTCTGCCATCCGGACGACGCTTACGAGCCACCCGCATCTCAAGTGCATTCAAACGGCGTTATAGGCCGGAGGACAGCGGGATCTGGGGAAGAAAGTGAATATGTGGAACTGCATGCGGCAAGCGCCTTCAGCTTTCTTGACGGTGGCTCGCAGCCGGAGACGCTCATCGAACGCGCCGCGCAACTCGGCATGCCTGCCCTCGCGCTGGCCGATCGAAACGGCCTTTATGGCGCGGCGCGTTTTCATACTGCCGGCGTTCGCTGCGGCGTGCGCGCGCATATCGGCGCGGAGATCGCCGTGCGCTCCTTCGGAAACATGCTCACGCCACCTGCCTGGCTGCCGCATCAACATCCCGCGCAGCCACCGCGCCTGCTGTTGCTGTGCGAATCGCAAACCGGCTATCAGAATCTCTGCCAGCTCATCACCCGCTTAAAGATGCGCGAGACTACAAAGGCTGAAGGCGCGGCCACGCTCGAAGATATTGAAGAATTCTCCGCGGGGCTCATCTGCCTCACCGGTGGCGACGAAGGCCCACTAGCCGCAGCTCTAGCACAGGGCGGTGGCGAAGCCGCTCGCAAAATCATCGACAGGCTCCAAGCCGTCTTCGGCCCCGCGCATCTCTATCTCGAACTTCGACGTCACAGTCGCCGCGACCAGGAGTGCCGCAACCAGGCGCTGCTTACGCTGGCTTCCTCGCTGCATCTGCCGGTGATTGCCACCAACGGCGTTCGCTATGCGACGGAAGCCGATCGCGAGCTGTTTGATGTGCTCACCGTCATCCGCAACCACACCACACTCGACAAGGCCGGCCGCCTGCTGGCTGCCAATTCTCAGCGGCTGCTGCGTTCAGGCCGAGAGATGGCCGCTCTCTTCCGCGACATTCCCGAAGCCGTTGCCAATACGCGCATCGTAAGCCAGCGGCTCGATTTCACGCTCAACAATCTTGGCTACGAGTTTCCGCATTACCCGGTGCCCGCAGGCGAGACGATGGACAGTTTTCTGGCCAGGCGCGTGGACGAAGGCGTGCGCAAACGCTACGGCAATGCAGCCAAACAACATCTGCTGGAAAAGGCAAAGGCGCAGGTGCAGCACGAACTCAAGCTCATTGCCAAGCTCGGCTTTGCCGGTTACTTTCTCATCGTGTGGGATCTTATCCGCTACTGTCAGCAACGCGGAATCCTTGTGCAGGGACGCGGCTCCGCGGCCAACTCCGCTGTCTGTTACGCGCTTGAAATTACGGCTGTCGATCCAGTCGGCATGGAGTTGCTCTTCGAGCGATTCCTGAGCGAGAGCCGCGGCGAATGGCCCGACATCGATCTCGATCTTCCTTCGGGCGATGAGCGCGAACAGGTGATTCAGTATTGCTACGAGCACTACGGAGCGCTGGGCGCGGCCATGACCGCCAACGTCATTACTTATCGCGGCCGCTCTGCCGCGCGGGAGGTAGGCAAAGCGCTCGGTTTTGAAGAGCAGACTGTCACGCGCCTCTCAAGCCTGGTGAGCCGATGGGAATGGAACGGCGACAACGACACATTGGCCCGCAACTTCGATCAGGCTGGCTTCGACATCCGCCACCTGCGCATCGCCCGCTATCTCGACCTGTGCCTGCGCATGCGCGATATGCCGCGCCATCTCGGGCAGCACTCCGGCGGCATGGTCATTTGCGCCGGAATGTTGAATCGCGTTGTGCCCATCGAGCGCGCATCCATGCCGGGCCGTACGGTGGTGCAGTGGGACAAGGAAGACTGCGCCGACCTCGGCATCATCAAAGTCGATCTGCTCGGTCTGGGCATGATGGCCGTGCTCAAGGAATGTATTGAGCTGATCCCGCGCCACTACAAAAAAGAAGTGGACCTCGCCACGCTGCCTGAAGATCCGCTGGTCTACGAAACGCTTTGCAAGGCAGATACCGTGGGCCTGTTTCAGGTGGAAAGCCGCGCGCAGATGGCGTCGATTCCGCACAATGCACCCGTGCGTTTCTACGATCTGGTTGTGCAGGTAGCCATCATTCGCCCCGGGCCCATCGTCGGAAAAATGATGCACCCCTACATGCGCCGGCGCCAGGGAAGAGAAGAGGTCACCTACCCGCATCCATCGCTGGAGCCGGTGCTGAAGCGCACCCTCGGCGTGCCGCTGTTTCAGGAGCAGCTGTTGCGCATGGCCATGGTTGTCGCAAGCTTCACCGGTGCTGAAGCAGAGGAGCTGCGCCGCGCAGTTGGCATGCGGCGTTCCATGCAGCGCATGCGCAACCTCGAGGGCCGCCTGCGCGAAGGAATGACGCGCAACGGCATTGATCCTGTCGCCCAGGACAACATTGTGCAGGGCATTTCTTCCTTCGCGATGTACGGTTTCCCGGAGTCGCATGCGGCCAGCTTCGCGCTGATCGCGTATGCGTCGGCGTATCTGAAAGTTCATTTTCTCGCGGCCTTCACCTGCGCTATTCTCAACAATCAACCCATGGGTTTCTACTCGCCGGCTGTGCTCATCAAGGATGCGCAGCGCCACGGCCTGCGGGTGCGGCCCATCGATGTGCAGCGCTCGCAGCCTCTCTGCGCACTGGAAATGGAAAGCGATTCGACATTCTCGCTCCGCATCGGCTTTAACTACGCCAAGGGTCTGCAACGCGCCGCGGCAGACGCGCTTGTGAATGCACGCACGCATGATGGCGCCTTTCGCTCCATTGACGAACTTGCCCTGCACGTCCCCGAACTCAATCGCAAGGATCTTGTCTCACTCGCCCAGATAGGCGCACTCAACTCCATTGGAGAAGTCGAGCATCGCCGCGACGCGCTTTGGCAGGTAGAGCAAGCGGCGCGCACTGTGGGCCCATTGCTGCGCGGAAATAACGGTGCGCAAGATGAAACGCGCAAGCAGACGCCGCTAAGAAAGATGAATGACGAAGAGCGTCTTTCCGCTGACTATTCGGGAACCGGTATAACCACCGGCCCGCATCCTATGGCCTATCATCGAGCAGCTTTACGCAGTGACGGCCTTCTCTCCGCGAAAGAACTTGAGCAATGCGCAAACCGGCAACCCGTCAGCATCGCGGGATGCGTCATCGCGCGGCAGCGGCCCGGCACCGCGAAAGGTTTTGTATTCCTCTCGCTGGAGGACGAAACCGGCATCGCCAACATCATCATCACTCCAGATGTGTTTGAAGCCAACCGCGTGGTCGTTACCCGCAGCCGCATTCTGCGCATCGATGGACAACTTCAGATTCAGGATGGCGTGATTCACGTCAAAGCGCGAGAGATTCTTCCTCTCGACATCTCCAGCGCCGCAGCTCGTTCGCACGACTTCTACTGATCTGTTCCTGAATCTCGATGCTACCTCAGGTTCGCGGACGCATTTCCCGCTCCGCACCAAAGCCATAGATGTTCTACGATTGCTGCATGGGCGCATTGCTCGACATTCGCTATCTGCATATTTGTTTTGGTGCGGTTGCGGCCGTGCGCGGCATCAGTCTGCAGGTGCACGAGGGCGAGGTGTTGGGCCTGGTCGGTGAGTCGGGGTCAGGCAAAAGCGCGACCGCCCTGGCAATCCTGAGGCTGTTGGGACCGGCGGCCCAGGTTGCGGGAGAGATCCGGTGGCAGGGCACTGACCTGCTCACGCAATCGGCGAAGGCAATGCGGCAGGTGCGCGGGCGCGAGATTGCCATGATCTTTCAGGAGCCGATGACGGCGTTGAATCCGGTGATGTCGATTGGCCGGCAGGTCGCGGAGGCAGCACAGGCGCACTCTTCTTCCTGGACCGGCCGCGAAGCGAAATGGAAGGCAATTGCCGCTCTCGAGGCAGTCGGCATTGCCGATGCGGCGCAGCGCTACGGCGACTATCCACACCAGTTTTCAGGCGGACAGCGGCAGCGCATTCTCATTGCCATGGCGCTCATCAATCGGCCACGGTTGCTTATTGCCGATGAGCCTACGACCGCGCTCGACGTTACCGTACAGGCGCAGGTGCTGGAGTTGCTGCGCGGCCTGCAGCAGCAGTACGGACTGGCTATGCTGTTTATCTCGCACGATCTGGCTGTGGTGGGCCAGGTGGCAAGCCGTGTTGCAGTGATGCGCGCGGGAGAGGTTGTAGAGACGGGGCCTTCAGCAAAGCTGCTGACTGCACCGCAACACGCTTACACACGGAGCCTGCTGGCGGCGGTTCCAACATTGCGAACCGACAGGAGCAGGCCGTTGGCGATGGTGGGTGGTCCGCCAGATGCATCAACGGTATACTCTTCGCACGCAGAGTGAATATATCGAGTGGGAAGAAGTCAGAGACAAGGAGAATGCAACCGATGACGCAACGCGCACGCATCAACACCGCGATCTTTGTTTCGATATCTGCAGCGGCCCTGTTCGCTATCCTTCCCGCGTGCTTCGCGCAGACGGCGACTCACAAAAAGAAGACTCCCCCCAAGCCCGAGCCCACGGCACCCGAACTCTTCGAGTACATTCGTGGCGCACTGCTGTCGCTCAGTCCTCAAGACGGAATCAACGACAACGTCGATGTAACGTACGATGTGGCGAAAGGGGTTCTGTCCGTCAAACAGCCGGGTGGCCGTTGCGATGAGTTTTTTGGCGCGCTCGATGCAAACGACGTTGTATGGGACGACTTTGATCCCAGCGACTCGCGCAATACGCGGGAAAGGCTGGTGCGCGTTACCATGGTTTCGGCCAGCGGAAAAACCGCGAGAACCTGCTACGACAAGGCCAATCAAGTTGACCCCACGATTCTCGCGAATCGAGTCCGCTTGCTGTTCTCTTTTGTCAAAGCGGATCAGCGGCCCAAGTTTCAGGACACGATGACCAAGGCCATCAAGAAACTGATTGTGCTCAGCGGCGGCGCTCCGGAGCACGATTTATTCTAGGGAATTCCCACGGCCTATCGAGTGCCGTTAACCAGCCAGACAGAAACACGCGCCGCCTCCCGGTGCATCCGAGAGGCGGCGTGGAAGTAAAGAGGCTAAAAACTACTCGGCTGCCGCAGCTTCGGCGACAGGCTCTGCGCCCGCTGCTTCTGCAACGTCTGCCTCAACAGCTTCAGCCACAACCTTAACCTTGATTTGTGCGGTGACTTCGCGATGCAGCTTGATGGCTACGTTGAAGTCGCCCACGCTCTTGAGCGGCTCGGGCAGTTGAATCTTGCGGCGATCGATCTCGAAACCGTTCGACGCGAGCTCGGCGGCAATGTCGGCCGAGGTAACGGAGCCGAACAGGTGACCAGCCTCGCCCGACTTGCGGGTAAAGCTGAGCACGACAGGCTCGAGTTTGGCGACCATGGCTTCGGCCACGGCTTTCTCACTGGCGGAGCGGCGCGCGGCCGAGGCCTTCATCTGCTCGATGACGGCCTTGTTGGCATCAGTGGCCTGCATCGCAAGCTTGCGGGGCAGCAGAAAGTTGCGGCCGTAGCCTTCTGCAACCTTCACCACGTCGCCGCGATGACCCAGATTGTCTACATCTTCCTTCAGGATGACTTCCATGTGAAACTCTCCAATACTTCTTAAAGCTGGCTGCGAGCACTCTCGCAGGGGCAATAGCCCCATCGTTAATTGCCAGGCACAAGGCACGGACCAAAGCCCGTACCCTTCAAATCCTCGACCCGTCGCGCCTGTCTTAAAACGTCAACCACCGGCGCACTACTCACACCGCGAGCGGGACGGGGCATTTTAGTGCCGTGTGGCAAACGGCAGCAGGGCGATGTTCCGGGCCTGCTTGATGGCGCGGGTCAGGCGGCGTTGGTGCGTGGTGCAAACGCCGGTGAGCCGACGGGGCACAATCTTGCCGCGCTCGGCCACAAACCCCTGCAGCAGACGTACGTCGCGATAAGGGATCGCGTCAATCTTCTCGGTGCAGAACTTGCAGACCTTCTTGCGGCGGAAGAACTTGCCGCGTCCGCCGGGACCACCCGAGGGACGGCCGCCAGGTCCGCTTGAGGGACGCCCGCCGGAGCGAGGCCCTGAACCTGAACCTGGACCGGAACCCGAACTTGGGCCATGGCCCCCTTCGGAAGCCTGCGGTGCTGCTGCGCCCGCTTCGGGCGCCTTTCCTTGAGTCTCATCAGACATAGTGTTTCCTCTTTACTCTCTTCGTTTCCGCCCTGGCCCATGCGGGCGCGGCAGAACACTGGATCGGGCCGCGGCCGTTTCCCAATAGAAGGGGTCGGCGGCGGCGATGAACAAAAAGCCGTTAGACGGCGGCCTGAACGGGTTCGGCAGCTTCCGCCGCCGGTGCGGGTGCAGCCACGGGCGCGGGTGCTGCCGCGGTAGTCGCAGCCGGTTCCACCTTGCGGCGAACTCCGCGCAGAGCCTTCACCTTGGCCAGCCGCTTCTCTTCCTCATCGATGCGGACGGTGATGAACTTGATCACCGGCTCGGTGACGCGCAGGCGGCGCTCGAGTTCGAGCACTCCGGCGCCATCCGCTTCAATGGTCAGCAGGACGTAGTTGCCGTCGTTGAACTTGCGCACCATGTAGGCAAGCTTGCGCCGGCCCATCTTTTCAACTGTCTTAACCGTGCCGCCGCCAGCCGTGACGGTGGTGCTAAAGCCGGCAATCAGCTTGTCGGTATCCTCTTCGGTCACATCGGGCCGAACGATAAACATAACCTCATACACACGGGACATCTGCATTCCTTTTCCGCCGGAGCAACTTATTGCCCCAGCCCCTCGACTCTCAATTCACAGTTCAAAGTTCGCAGTCCCTGGTCTCTACGTCACTGCTCACTGATCCCTGTCTTTCTCTTCCTTGCGGTTAAACTCGTTCATCGCGGCTGCCGGCCCCTGTTCCAGAATGCGCCGCGTGGCAGTTGCCACCCGGTCCAGCACCTCGTCAAGAACCGTCAACTCCGCCTTGCGCATCGGCGAGAGCAGATAATCTCTGCCCGGACGCCTTCCGCCACCGGCGGCCATTGCTTCAGGGGGCAAGTCGAGGCCCACGCCAATGCGCAGCCGCAACCACTCCTGACTGCCCAGGGCGCCGGTTATGCTGCGGGCTCCATTGTGTCCCGCCGGCGAACCGCGTTCCCTGATCTTGAAGGTCCCCAGCTTCAGGTCCAGCTCGTCATGAATCACGAGCAGGTCCCGGGCCGGGTCCGCCTCAAACTCCCGAACCAGCGCGGCCACTGCCTCTCCGCTCAGGTTCATAAACGTCTCCGGCTTGGCCAGGACCACTGTGCGCCCTGCGATTCTGCAGGTTGCCGTAACGGCCCGGCAGCGCCGGTTCTGCACCACAACCCCTTCTTGCTGGGCGATGCGGTCGATGGCCATGAACCCCGCGTTGTGCGGGGTCCACAGATATTCCAGTCCGGGATTGCCCAGCCCCACAACCAAAAAGGGGCCGCGTTGCTCACGGATCTCGCTTTCTTCGGCCAAGGCTTACTTCTTTGTGCCGGAGTCAGCCTTCTTGGCTCCCGCTTCCGGCTCGGCCTTGCCCTTCTTGGCAACCTCAGGCTCGGCTGCTGCCGTCGCTGCCGTCGCCGCTGCCACCGCTGCTGCTTCAGTCTCTGCAGCTGTCGGCGCTTCTTCGCGGATCGAAACCACGTGGGCCACGGTCGCATCGGCTGCATTCAGGAACTTGATCTTGTCTGAATGCGGCAGATCGCTGACGCGCATTACCCCGTGCATCTCCAGGACGCTTACGTCCAAATCGATATGGCTGGGAATGTCGGCCGGCAGGCACTCGATTTCCACCTGGCGCATGACCTGGTCCAGAATGCCGCCTGAGGTCTTCACGCCCACCGGAATCCCCAGCAGCTTTACACGCACCTTCACGCGCAGAACCTTGTCCAGAGCAATCCGCTTCAGGTCGATGTGAATCAGATTGTCGTTGATCGGCTCGCGCTGCCAGTCCACGATCATGGCCTTGGCAGTTTCTTTGCCTGGAATCTCCACATCGAAAATGGTGTTATGGCCGGTCTCGGAATAAAGAATCCGGGCAATCTGCTTCGGCTCCACTTCAACAGCAACCGGGTCGTGCCCGGGACCATAAAGTACAGCAGGAATCTTGCCGGCGACTCGTACGCGGCGCGCGGCGTTTTTGTTGAACTTGCCCTCACGGGGCTTGGCTATGACTACTTCAGGCATTGCGATCTCTCGTTTCCTTGTATCGGGCACGGGCTTTTTGGGGTCCGCTCCCTTTGTTGATAAAGCTAGTTGTCAGTCTTCAGTTGTCAGTGGTCAGATTTCGGTTAGCAGCCGATGTTGTAGCTGACAACTGATTACTGAAAACTGACAACTCGGTCAGTTGAACAGCGAACTTACGCTGGTCTCCAAATGGATGTTCTCAATTGCCGTGCCCAGCAGGCCGGCGATGGAGAGCACCTTGATCTTGGGCAACTTCTGTGCGGCCTCGCGCAGTGGAATGGTGTCGGTTACCACCAGTTCCTGAAGACGCGATGCGGCGATGCGGTCAATGGCCGGGCCCGAAAGCACGGCGTGGCTGGCGCAGGCATAAACTGAAGCCGCGCCCGCGGCATGAAGGGCATCCACGGTTTTAACCAGTGTGCCGGCGGTGTCAATAATGTCGTCGATGATGAGGCAGGTCTTGCCGTTGACGTCGCCCACCACGTTCATGACTTCGGCGACGTTCATGTCGGTGCGGCGCTTATCCACAATGGCCAGTGGCGCGCCAATCTTCTGCGCAAAGAACCGTGCCCGCTCCACGCCGCCCGCATCGGGCGAAACCACGATCAGGTTCGGCAGCTTGAGCTGGTTGAAGTAGCCCACCAGCACCGGGCTGGCAAAGATATGGTCGACGGGAATATTGAAGAAGCCCTGAATCTGGGCTGCGTGCAGGTCTACGAAAAGGGCTCGATTGGCGCCGGCCGTGGTCAGCAGATCGGCAATGAGCTTGGCGCTGATGGCAACGCGGGGGCGATCTTTGCGATCC
>Ga0265339_10003025_pt1 | contig 11858 bp, 11 predicted proteins | sample 4CB219metaG_FD_202085 | JGI IMG/M metagenome (GOLD analysis project Ga0265339, IMG submission 202085) | Rhizosphere microbial communities from Carex aquatilis grown in University of Washington, Seatle, WA, United States - 4-CB2-19 metaG | ecosystem: Host-associated > Plants > Roots >...
CTTCCAGGACGGTAAGGTAGCCGGAGAATTCGGAACCATGGTCAAACTGGCGCGCGTGATGCTGCTGGCTCCCGTTGTGTTCGCTCTCAGCTTCTGGGGACGGTTTTCGGCAAGTGATGCTGCGACGAAGAAGGTTCGACCGCCGCTGCCCTGGTTCGTTCTCGGCTTCATTGCGGTGGTCGCCGTCAACAGCGCCGTTGCCATTCCCGCCGAGGCAACAAGAACAATCACAGTCGTGACGACATTCCTGCTGTCGGTCGCTCTCGCCGCAATGGGACTGGAGACAGACATCTCCAAACTCTACGCGAAGGGAGTGAAGCCTGCGATACTCGGCGGATTGGCGTTTCTCTTCATCGCAAGCTTCAGCCTGGCGCTTTTAAAGTTCGCGGGATGATTCATCCATGACGCTCGAACAACTTCGGATCTTCGTTGCAGTCGCCGACAAACAGCACGTCACCCGGGCGGCCCGTGATCTGAACCTGACGCAGTCGGCAACGAGCGCGGCCATCGCCGCGCTCGAAATGCGCTATGGGATAAAACTGTTCGATCGTATCGGCCGCGGCATCGTGCTCACTCAAACCGGCCGCGCATTCCTGATCGAGGCTCGCGACGTGCTTGCGCGCGCACGGGGCGCCGAGCAGACACTTCACGACCTCGCCGGCCTCAAGACCGGCAAGCTGACGCTTGCGGCCAGCCAAACCGTCGCCAATTACTGGCTGCCGTCAAGGCTGCAGGCATTTCAGGCCGCCTATCCCGGCATCGAAGTCGGCGTCAGAATTGCGAATACCGAGCGTGTGGCTGCCGACGTGCGGGAAGGCCAGGCCGACGTCGGCTTCATAGAGGGTGAGATCGACGATGGGGCTCTGTCCGCCCGTCGTCTCGATGGCGACGCGCTCGTCGTTGTCGTCGGGCCGAAGCATGCCTTCGCCCGGCAAAAGAAGCTGGCTTCCGGCTGGATGACCGAAACTCCCTGGATTCTTCGCGAGCCGGGCTCAGGCACGCTCGCCATGTTCGAGCTGGCATTGAAGAAGCGCGGGCTGCGGCTCTCCGACCTGACGGTGCAGCTCGTACTGGCCTCCAACGAGGCCATCCGCAGTGCCGTTGAAACCGGACGCTGCGCAACCGCCATCTCCAATCTGGTTGTCGGACCGTCACTCGCCGCGAAGACACTGTTCAGGCTGGATGGCGAACTCGCGCAGCGTTCCTTCTACGTCTTGCATCACAAGGAGCGGCACGTGAGCAACGCGCAAGCTGCGCTGATCTCGAGTTTGACCGGAGCCAAACGCACATTGTCGCGGTGAGCGAGGACGAATCGCCTCACTCGGCGCCCGATGATCGCATCGACACAGGCGCCGAGTTGGCCTCTTGCGCGGTCCGGCCAGGCTGATCGGGCTTCGCGGCCACCGGAGTCCCGGTCGCAAAGCGAGCGCGATAGATTTGCAAATTCTCCATGACGCGCTCAACGTAGTTGCGCGTTTCGGAGAAGGGAATGCGTTCCACCCAGTCGATTGCATCGACGTTCGGATCACGTGGATCGCCGTGCTGTTTCATCCATTCGCGAACGCGGCCGCGGCCGGCGTTGTAGCCGGCGAAGGTCATGATGTGAGAACCGGCATATTCCTTGAGCAGCGCGCTCAGTTCGGCCGCGCCCATCTGCGTATTGTAGACGGGATCGGACACCATCCGATCCCAGTCGTAGGCGACGCCGAACCTTTTCGCGGTGTCGCGCCCGGCTTCCGGGGTCACCTGCATCAGGCCGACCGCGTTCGCCGACGACTTGTCGCCCTGGTTGAACGCGCTTTCGGTGCGAGCGACCGAATAGATCACACTGCGGTCGATCTCGGGCCCGATCTGGGTGTGTTGTGGAATTCCGATCGTGGGGAAGGCGTAAACATCAAGCGCCAGTCCGCGCTCCAGTGCTGTCTTTCCCATCTCCAGCATGGCGCGCGCGTCGTTGTGGCGGCCGGCCAGCTCGCCAAGCGCGGCGAGCGCCGCGGCATCCCTGCTCTGCTCGGCGAGATCAGCCATGAAGCAAACGACTAGGTCGCGCTCATGGAGCGTATAGAGGATGTCGGCGGCGCGTACGAGCTCCGCGGTCAGCGCAGGATCAGACGTCGTATCGGGCGGCGGCGGCGGCCGCAGCTCCAGCCGGTCGAGGCCGAGTCTGGCGCGTGCAAGCTGTCCGTAATAGGCGGTCGTTTGCCGCGCGGCCGCCTGATAGCTGGCGAGCATCGCGCGCTTGTCGCCGAGCGCCTCGGCGGCGCGGCCGCGCCAGTAATTCGCCCGCGCCAGTACGATCGGATCCGCCGTTCCGTCATCGATATGAACAAAATGCGCGCGTGCGGTGAGGGGCTCGTTAAGATAGCGCAATGCGATCCAGCCGGGCAGGAAATGGGAATCGGCCCGGTAATTCTCGCTCGCCGGCAGCGCGGCATCGCGCACCACCTCGTAGGCGACCGCGAATTCACCGAGGTCGAGCAGCTTGCGGGCAAGCGAGCGCCGTTCGCGCCACCATTGATCGGTGTCCTGGAGCGCCATGGTCCGTTGCGGCGCCGCCAGCAGCAGCCGGGCCGCGTCGGCGACACGATCGTGACGCGTCAGCCATTGAATGCGGCACAGCACGTAGCCGAGGTCCTGGCGGACCTCGATTGGCACATCATCGAGTCGTTCGAGCGCCTTGTCGTCGTTTCCCGCCACCGCGGCACAGGCCTTCACGATCGCAATCTCGTCTTCGCCGAGATGATGCGCCGCCCGCATCGCGCCTGAAAAATCCCGGGCGCCGATCCGCTTGTCCATGCGCGCGCGATGATCCTCGCGCGTGAGCAGGTCATGAAACGCCTCGAACGCGTCGGTCTCGGCGCGCTCCGACAACTCCTCCGAGCGCCAGACTTCGCGGATCTGTTTCACCGCGCCGTCGCGGTCGCCTTCGGCGAGCAGCGCCCGCGACAGAGCCAGGCGGCCCTTGGCGCTTGCCGGCTGATCGTGCGTAAACTCATGAACCGTCTTTGCGTCGCTGCGCTCTTGCCACAGCCGCGCCTCGGCGCGGCGGCGCATCAGGGCCGCGCTCGGCCAGTCAGGATTGTCAGCGATGAAAGCCGCGTAGCGGGTGAAATCGGCGGTCGAGTCCGGGTGTCGCAGGATGTACCACTCGACAAGCTTCTGCGCCGCCGGATCGCGGATTGTTTTTTCCGCGGCGGTGGCGTCGCCGATCTTGCCCTCCCGCTGCAGATCAATTGCGTTCCTGACCGCTGCGAGGTCGCCGGTCAGCGGAGGGGCCTCCGCGCGCTCGGGATCCGCTTTCCCGACCAGACCCGACTGCTGCCGCTTCGCCGCGTCGTGCCGTGTGTGCTCGCCCGTCTTACGTGCGGTTTTTCGCTGATGCCGTTTTTCGGTCGCGGCTTCCGACTTCCTGGAATTCCGACTGTCTTTGTGATTGGCGAGCGCGCGTGCCTCGCATGACAGCCCGGCGAACAGGACCAAGGCGAGAAAGCAAGTCAGCGAACGGAAGATTTGATTCATTCCGTGTCCCCCGCAAGCCGCCCGGCGCGAACCCTGAAGGTGCAGGGCTGATCCGGTCGAGGCTGCACGAAGCGTATCACACCGCAGTTTTACAGTTGTCGCGTTTGGGCAACATCGGGAACGCGCGACAGTGAAACGGAGCTTGTGGTCGAACTGTCAATCTCTGCGGGCCATAGAACTGGACGGCGGCGTCAAATGTATGGCAACGGCTCCGCGCGTCAGATCATGATTTCAGAGAAGCGCCCGCCGATGTCCTCGCGGTCTCCGCTCGGGGATGCGGGGCAGAAGATAAGGCAGCCGGCAAGCTCTCTTGCAGAACTCGCCCTGCCCATCCGGGCAGTTTCCGAACACGTCCCGAAGCCCCAGATTGGATGTCAAACCCTCTGGAGCCTGCCATGACCGATCCAACCATCACCGCGCTGTCGTCGTTTTCTTCCGCACTCGCTGCCCTCGTCGCCCGCGCGACGCCGGCTATCGTCTCCGTGCATTCGCATCGCTCGCGTGCAACGGGCTTCGTCTGGAAACCCGGTCTCGTGGTCACCGCCGACGAGGCGCTGGCGGACGAAGGCGACGTCTTCATCAAGCTCCCTGACGGATCGGAGCAGCCTGCCAGCATCGCAGGACGCGACCATACCACCGATATCGCGCTGCTGCGGTTCGGCGCCGAAAACATTACGCCGATCCGGCTTGCACCGACCGTGCCGGCGCTCGGTTCTCTTGCCGCAGTCGTGGCCGCCGAACGCGGCCGGCCTGCCGCGGCGCTCGGGATGATTGCGCTTGTCGGCGACCGCTGGCGCAGCCTTCGCGGCGGCGACATCGACGCGCGCCTCGAACTCGACGTCCGGCTGCGTCACAGCCACCAGGGCGGCCTTGTCATGGATGCCTCGGGTGACGCCATCGGCATGGCCGTCCTGGGTCCGCGTCGCGTCATCGCTATTCCCACGGCAACCATCGAACGCGTCGCGTCCAGGCTGCAAACCCACGGCCGGATCGCGCGAGGCTATCTCGGACTTGGCCTTCAGCCCGTCAGGACAGACGACGGCGTCGGCGCGATGGTGATGCGTGTCGATGGGGCGGGGCCGTCGGCTGCGGCCGGTATCCGGCAGGGCGATGTGATCACGGGCTGGAACGACGAGAAGCTGTCCGGCGTACGGCCGCTGTTGCGCGCGCTTGGACCGGACAGCGTGGGCTCGGTCGTGAACGTGGCGATAAGGCGCGCCGGCGAGCCGATGCGCATCAAACTCACGATCGGCGAGAGGCCCGAAACGTGAGCGCGGATGCCCCGCCTGCCATCGTCGTGTCCATCGAGATTGGCGATCCGGCGCTGGCCGACCGACTGGCATCCCTGCTCGGCGGTATCTCCGGCCTTCGCCTGGCGGCCCCGGGGGAAGCGGCAATGGTTGCAATCGTCTCACGCAATCGGGAAGGCGCCACTGAGCCTGTCGACTTCGATCTGACGCCCAGGGAGCTCGACGTGCTCGCCTTATTGGCCGAAGGCGCGTCGAACAAGAGCATTGCCAGGCGGCTTGGCATATCGGTGCATACCGCAAAATTTCACGTGAGCTCGCTTCTCGACAAGCTTGACGCGACTGGCCGCACCGACGCGGTGGCGCACGCGGCACGGCGCGGCGTGATCAACCTGTAAGATCCGCCGCGACAAAATCGTCCCGGGCCTGTGGCCTTGTCGCCGGAGTTGTTGACCAATTCGTCCAGGTCTATCTTTCGCACCGGGCAGTTGGGATCGATCGTTATGCCGGCAACGAGCGCGGGCCTCGTCATGTACCGGAAGTCCGGACTAGGACTACAGGTTCTGCTTGTTCACCCCGGCGGGCCCTTCTGGCGGAAAAAGGACCTCGGCGCGTGGTCCATTCCCAAGGGCGAAATGGCGGCCGGCGAAGACCCGGTGGTTGTTGCCCGGCGGGAGTTCATGGAGGAAACCGGGACCGAACCTCGGGGCGACGTTCATCCACTCGGTGAGGTGCGACAGGCCGGAGGGAAACGCGTCCTTGCCTTTGCGATCGAAGGAGACATCGACGCCGACAACATCATCAGCAACACCTTCGAGCTCGAATGGCCGCCCCGAAGCGGAGGCAAACAAGCGTTTCCTGAAGTCGACCGCGCCGCCTGGTTCGACATGGCTTCTGCGCGAAGCAGGATTCTCGCAGGCCAGCTTCCCCTGCTCCAGCGGCTGGAGGCATACGTCGATGGAAATCTCGCCGGCTGAATTCCGGCTTGGTCCCTGTCAGTCCAGGCCAGCCTGTTCCTTTGGCTGTGCGTGGCGACGCTTCAGCGCTTCCCGAACTTCGTCATCTTCCAGCGCATCCTGAAGCCGGCGCTCCCTGGCGGCTTCCCTGCCATCCTGCCGAAACTTCTTCTCGGCCTTGGCGATCAATTCTTTCGTATCCTGCTCGTCTGCCATGCCTTTGCCCATCATCTCGTCAGGGAAGCGTCTTTGCGCCCTTCCAGGCAAAAGGATGATGTCCCTTCCACCACCGGCCGTATTGAGCGAGATCAATTCTTGTATCGGGGTCTTTGTCACCAAAACTTGAGCCTGGCTGTGTTGTATAAGCGCACGCTGAATTTGAGCTAGGTCAACGGCTTGCCCGTGCGGCAATGCGAAATGCCCCCGACCATCGGAACTGAAGGCACGGTTTATGCAAGAACAAGAACGGGTCATCGAAGGCACACCGCCCTCACAGGAAACCGGGCCGCATCCGGTCGTTCCGCTTGAGGCCGAGCACCTCCCCGTGCCGATTCACCCCAAGGGAAAGCGGCGGCCATCCTGGCGGCTGGCCGTTGCCCTTCTCGCAATTCTGCTTTCGGCCGGCGCCGGCGGCTACTACGTCTGGAAACAGGCGCATCCGCCCCTGCCGAGCGGGATCAGCTTCGGCAATGGTCGCATCGAAGCCGACGAGATCGACATCTCCACCAAGTATGCCGGACGCGTTGCGCAACTTCTGGCCGATATCGGCGACATGGTTGCGCCGGGACAGGTTGTGGCCCGGATGGACACCCGGGACATCGAACAGTCCCTTTCGAAATCGCAGGCCCAGGCCCAGCAGGCGCAGCATGCGATCGATGAAGCGCAAGCCAACCTGACGCAACAGCAGACGCAGCAGACTCTGGCCGAACAGGAAATGGACCGTGCCCGCTACCTCCTGAAGAACGGCTGGATCACGAAGGAGGTTGCGGATCAGCGACAGCAGCAGCTTGATGCGGCAGTGGCCGGGGTCGCGGCCGCCCAGGCCAGGATTGCCCAGACGAAGCACGCGCTGCAGGCGTCCCAGCATGACGCCGAATTCTACAAGGTGGAGATCGCCGACAACACACTGGTGGCCCCGAAGGCCGGCCGGATTCAATACCGGGAGACAAACATCGGTGAAGTCCTGCCCGCCGGCGGCAAGGTGTTCACCATGCTCGACCTGTCCTACGTCTACATGGACATCTATCTGCCGACCGAGCAGGCGGGCAAGGTCAAGGTCGGCGCCGACTCCCGGATCGTGCTCGACGCCTATCCCGATCATCCGATACCGGCGAAGGTATCCTTTGTCGCAAGCGAGGCCCAATTCACGCCGAAGACCGTGGAAACCCAGACCGAGCGCGACAAGCTGATGTTTCGTATTCGGGTCCGCATCGATCAGGACCGTCTCCTCGCGCATGCCGATGCGGTGAGAAGCGGACTGCCCGGCATGGCTTATGTGCGGTGGAATCCCGCGGTCGAATGGCCCAAGAACCTGCAAGGCTCACCGTGAACGACAGCGACCAATCGGTCGCAATCGTCAGGGATCTGTCACATCGTTACGGCGCCGTAACAGCCCTCGATCGCGTATCGACCGAACTTCCTGCCGGCTGTCTTGTCGGCCTGATCGGCCCCGACGGCGTCGGCAAGTCATCGCTTCTCTCGATTCTGGCCGGCGCGCGCCAAATCCAGGAGGGCGAGGTCACCGTTCTCGGCGCCGACATTTCCAATGCCGCAGCCCGCGCGTTGATATGTCCTCGCATCGCCTACATGCCGCAAGGGCTCGGCAAGAACCTCTATCCCGATCTCAGCGTCAAGGAGAACATCGAGTTCTTTGCCCGGCTGTTCGGCCAATCGCGCGAGGAGCGCGAGTGGCGGATCAAGGAACTCCTGGAAAGTACCGAACTTGCGGCTTTCGCCGACCGGCCGGCGAAGAAGCTGTCCGGCGGCATGCGGCAGAAGCTGGGCCTTTGTTGCTCGCTGATCCACGATCCCGATATGTTGATCCTTGACGAGCCGACGACCGGAGTTGATCCGCTCTCGCGCCGGCAGTTCTGGGATCTGATCGACCGCCTGCGCGCGCGCAGGATGGGCATGAGCGTGATCGTTGCGACAGCCTATATGGAAGAGGCCGAGCGCTTCGATTGGCTGATTGCCGTGAACGGCGGCAAGCTTCTGGCGACGGGTTCTCCAGCCGATCTGAAGCGACAAACCGCGACGAGTTCCATCGAAGATGCCTTCGTCGCCCTGCTTCCCGAGCGACAGCGTTCCGCCCGGGCGAAGCTGATCGATCCGTTGCCAAACCCCCAGGCCGAACCCGTCATCGTCGCGCAAAACCTGACCTGCCGGTTCGGCGACTTCACGGCGGTCGACCGGGTCAGCTTCACGATCCGGCAGGGCGAAATCTTCGGGTTTGTCGGCTCGAACGGATCGGGCAAAACGACGACCATGAAGATGCTGACCGGCCTTCTGCCGCCGACGGAGGGCGAGGCGCTGATTTTCGGCGAGCCCTTACAGGCCGGCGATCTCGAGGCGCGGCGCCGTGTCGGCTACATGTCCCAATCCTTTTCCCTGTATGGTGAGCTTACGGTTCGCCAAAACCTTTCGCTCCACGCCCGGCTGTTTCACCTGCCCTCGGCATTTGCGGATGCCCGGATCGCCGAACTGGTCGAAAAGTGCGATCTGGCCGACTATCTCGACGATTTGGCGTCCGAGCTTCCGCTGGGAATCAGGCAACGGCTGTCGCTTGCGGTCGCCATCGTTCACAAGCCGGATCTTCTGATCCTGGACGAGCCGACCTCCGGCGTCGATCCCGTGGCGCGCGATCAGTTCTGGGAATTGCTGATCGACCTGTCGCGCAATCAGGGCATGACCATCTTCGTGTCGACGCATTTCATGAACGAAGCGGCCCGCTGCGATCGGCTGTCGCTGATGCATGAAGGACGCGTGCTTGCAACCGACACGCCTGCCGGATTGATCAGGGCCAAGGGAACGAAAACGCTGGAGGAGGCGTTCATCAGCTTCCTCGAACAGGGCAAGCCGGCCGGAGCCTCCGCGCCAATCCTCGATCAGCTGCCGGAAGCGGCTGCCGAGACAGGCAAGGCGCGGCAACAGAGCCTTGCCGGCGCCATCTTCAGCTTTCAGCGCCTCTTCGCCTATACGATTCGCGAGGGCCTCGAGTTGGTCCGCGATCCGATCAGGCTGCTGTTTGCCCTGCTCGGCACGGCGCTGCTCATGTTGGTGTTCGGCCTGGGCATTTCGACCGACGTGAATAATCTGACGTTCGCCGTTCTCGACCGCGATCAGACACCGGAGAGCCGCGCTTACCTGGAGGAGCTGAGAGGGTCGCCCTACTTCGTGGAAAAGGCGCCTCTCGCCGACTATGCAGATCTCGATCGACGCCTGAAGGACGGCAACATCAGCGTCAGTATCGAGATTCCACCGGGCTTCGGTCTGGACATCAAGCGAGGCCGCCCCGCCTGGGTGTCGGCATGGATCGATGGCGCCATGCCCTTCCGTGCGGAAACGATCCGCGGCTACCTGCAGGGCATGCATCAACTTTATCTGGCCGATCCCGCGGTGAAGACAACGCAGGCTGCCGCGGCACCGCCTGCCGACATCGAAATCCGGTTCAAATACAATCAGGATTTTGACAGCATCTACGCAATGGTTCCCTCGACCATTGCAATGATGCTTGCGCTGTTCCCGGCTATTCTGATGGCGCTGGCCGTGGTCCGGGAAAAAGAGCTTGGCTCGATCACGAACCTCTATGTGACGCCGGTCACCCGGCTGGAATTCCTGGTGGGAAAGCAGCTCCCCTACGTTGCCGTGGCGCTCATCAATTTCGCCGTCATGTTTACGATGGCGATCCTGTTCTTCAACGTGCCGTTGAAGGGCAGTTTCCTGGCGCTTCTGGTCGGCACCGTCATCTACGTCTTTACCACCACCGGTTACGGGATGCTCATTTCGACGTTTTGCAAGACCCAGATCGCCGCGCTGTTCGGCACCGCCATTCTCACGATTCTTCCGGCCCAGCAATTTTCAGGCATGATGACACCGGTGTCGTCGCTGTCCGGAACCGCCCAGATCATCGGTCTCTGCTTTCCGATGACCTATTTTCGGCCGATCAGCGTCGGCACCTTCACCAAGGGATTGGGCTTTGGGGATCTCGGCTCGAGCATCCTGATGCTGATGGTGTTCATTCCGATCCTGACCTCGGCAAGCCTCTTGCTGCTTCGAAAACAGGAGCGGTGAAACCGGATGCGCTCGCTCTCCAACATATTCTGGCTCGGCACCAAGGAACTGCGCAGCTTCTTCAGCGACTGGGTCCTGCTCGGCTTTGTGATCTACGCGTTCTCGCTGGCCGTGATCAGTCAGGCGCAGAGCAACTCCCAGGAACTCTTCCACGCATCCATTGCCGTCGTCGACGAGGACCACTCCGAGCTGTCCCGCCGGATAAGGCATGCATTCCTCATGCCCTATTTCAAGGAACCGGTGCTGATCGCCCAGGCTGACATCGAACACCTGATGAATGCCGGCAAATTCACCTTCGTGATCGACATTCCGCCGAACTTCCAGCGCGATGTGCTGGCGGGACGTCAGCCGGGCGTGCAGATCAATGTCGACGCGACGGCGATGGTGCAGGCGGGGTTGGGGTCCGGCTACGCACAACAGATCGTCGACACCGAGATCGCCCAGTTCCTGTCCCGTTCAGAGTCCACACCGCTTTCGCCGGTCAATCTGGCGATCAGGATTGCCTTTAACCCCAATGTGACCACGGCCTGGTTTACCAGTGTCATGGGCATCATCGGCAGCGTCACCCAGCTCGCAATCATTCTCGCGGGCGCGGCCCTGGTGCGCGAGCGCGAACACGGCACGATGGATCATCTCCTGGTGATGCCGCTCAGCCCCTTCGAGATCGCGATGGCGAAGATCTGGGCCAACGCCTTCGTCATCGCGGTCGCCGTAGTCCTGTCGCTCTATCTCGTCGTCCGGCTGCTTCTGAAAATTCCGATCGCGGGCTCGATCCCGCTCTTCATGTTCGGCGCCGTTCTCTATCTGTTTTTCGCAACCGCGATCGGACTGTTTCTGGGAACGGTTGCGCGATCGATGCCGCAGCTCGGCCTGCTCTACATGCTGGTTGCCGTCCCCATGAACATCTTGTCCGGCAGCGCAACGCCGCTGGAAAGTATGCCTCCCTGGCTTGCCACCGTGATGCAGGCTTCGCCTTCCACCCATTTCGTCTCGTTCGCCCAGTCCATTCTGTACCGGGGAGCAGGTCTGGACGTGGTATGGCCGCAATTCCTCGCCGTCGCCGGCATCGGCGCATTGTTTCTGGCGTTGTCGATTATGCGCTTCCGCGCCGCCGTCGGTTCTGCATCGTCTTGACGATTTCTTAAAGCAACGGCTTGAACACGGATTGCTGCAGGGCCGCCCTGCACCCAGGGCGGTGCTTGCCGGCAACTCTGATTGATCTCGATCAACACGAAATCGGTCTTTCGATCCTTAAATGCGATCGGAGGTCACAATGCGTATATTCATCTTCGTCCTGGCGCTCGGCGCCGCACTGACAGGTCTGCCGCATGACGCGCTTGCCGCCGATGGCGTGCCGAAATTCGACGTTAACGGGGGTTGCAAGGCCGAAACGGCGGAGGCTTCGGGGATTGGCGAAAGCATGGCTCAATGCGTCGCCGACGAAGAGCAGGCCAGGGATGAGCTGGCGCAGCAATGGGGACAATACCAGCAACAGGACAAGACAGCCTGCATCCGCGAGACGAGCGCCGACGGTACGCCAAGCTATGTCGAGCTTGAGACCTGTCTCGAGATGTCGGCAGACCTCAAATCGCGCCGATAGAAGTCGACTGGCGCGTCCGTCACCTCGAAGGACAACATGACCGAACTGGCGCGTTCAGCTTCCGAGACGGCGAGAGGATCGCAATCATCGGCGCCGCCATCCGCATCGGCAGCAAGCCGGAAGCTGCGCCGGTTCATCCTCACAGGCGCGCTCGTTCTCGCGATCGGCGGCAGCGCGCTGGTGGTCTGGCAGCGATTTCATTCCGGTCCCCCGGTTGGCTATGTGACCTCCGCCGCGGCGATGGGT
>Ga0265339_10003028_pt1 | contig 11851 bp, 4 predicted proteins | sample 4CB219metaG_FD_202085 | JGI IMG/M metagenome (GOLD analysis project Ga0265339, IMG submission 202085) | Rhizosphere microbial communities from Carex aquatilis grown in University of Washington, Seatle, WA, United States - 4-CB2-19 metaG | ecosystem: Host-associated > Plants > Roots > Rhizosphere...
GCTGCAAAAGATGGTGATGTTCTAGTCTTTGAGGTCTGGAGACATGCTGCAACACAAACAGCTGCCACTTCATGGGCTCAGGAATTATTATTTGATGGTACAACTGATGTAACAAACGGCGGTACAGCTGCAAGTGCTGCAAGCTATATCCAAGCTCCTAACAACTTGGTCTTTGAGTTTACAAAACTCTACTTGCACGCAGCAACTACAACCAATGCTCCAACCAACGGAGAACAATCTACTGCAATGCCGGTTGGAACATTCAAGGGCAACAGTGGTACTGGATTTGAAAATCTATCCATGTCATCATTGATTGGTACATCACAGACATCAAAATCTGTAACAAGTCTTGCACAGACTGCCGCTCAAGATAATTACATTGCAAGATTTACCTCACCTCCTCTTGCAAATCAAACCATACCTGCAGGAACATGGACACTTGCATTACAATCACTAGAAACTAATGCCAATGCAAACTCATTCTTCCAAGCCTCCCTATACGTTTGGAGACCATCAACTAGCAGTGTAGTTGGATATGTCTATGACAGTTCCACTGCACTTGGAACAGAGTGGGGTACTGCAACAACAGGCAGAGTAGTAACAGTATCAGGAAATTCTGTTGATGCACAAGCAGGAGATGTTCTAGTACTTGAGGTCTGGAGAAGTGGAACACAGGCTGCTGCTACTGCATATGCACAAACATTATTCTTTGACGGAACAACTGATGTAACAAACGGCGGTACAGCTGCAAGTGCTGCAAGTTTCATTCAATTTAACACTGCACTAGAATTTGGCAACAATATGACTGAGACAGTCACAGCTTCTGACTTGCTAACCCACTCTGAAAACATCAAGAGAACATTGACTGAAACAGTAACTGCTCATGATTCTGCAGGAAAAACAGTAATGAAAACACTAACTGAAACTGTCACTGCTCATGATACAGTATCTACAGCAAAAGCAGGACAAGCAACACTAACTGAAACTGTCACTGCTTCCGATTCGCTATCTACTACTGCATCAAGAAAGACAACACTAACTGAAACAGTAACTGCTCATGATTCTGCAGGAAAGTCTGTAAACGAATCATTAATTGATTCTCCGATTGCACATGATATACTTCTCACTTCTGCAAGTCATTCTGCACAGGTAACTTCTATCTTGGTAGACAATACTCAGACCATAACAGGTAATGGAACTTCAGTCACTTTACCTAGTTTTGTTGTAAGTAATGGTGCAAACAGGTATCTTCTAGTTGCTATTGAAACAAACGGAACTTCAGTATCCAGTGTAACTTATGGTGCTCAATCATTATCTTTGATAAAATCAAGTAATGATTTGAATTCCATAAATGCTGAGATATGGGGAGTGGCTAATCCTGCCTCTGGAACTGCTGATGTTGTGGTAAACTTTTCTCACACCGCAATTGCTGTAGTTGGTGCCTATAACATACTGGGAGTTGACCAATCCAATCCAATACCAACTACCGCAGCTGTAACTGGTGGAGTAGGTGGTGGTAGTCCAAGTGTATTCATCACAAACCAATATGTTTCAAGCATGGTAATTGATTCTGCAGCAAAACAAACACAAACAATCTCTACAACTGCTCCACAATCCCAAACTTGGAGTTTGCAATCAGGTGGTGTAACAGGTGGATCAAGTACAATACTTCCATATGTTACTGTCTCTAATCACTTCCTCTGGACTCCTGGAGCTTCTACAGGTAGATGGGCTGAAGCTGCAGTAGAATTAAAAGCATCAGGTCTTACTACTCCTTCAGAAATAATACATGTATCAGATACTCTAATAACATCTTCATCAAAGAGCAAAACTCTAACAGAAACAGTAACTGTATCAGACCACACAGTTTCAGTATCTGGTGGCAGAAGCAAAACACTAACTGAAACTGTCACTGCCTCGGATACACTATCAACAGTTGGAACAAAGATGACAGTACTAATTGAGACTGTAACATCTGCTGATCAAGCCGGAATGTCTGGTGGAAGAAGTCATACATTTACTGAAACTGTCACTGTCTCTGACTTGATATCAACTGCATCATCCAAAAAGACAACACTTGTCGAAACCGTCACTGCTCATGACTCACTAACAACCGCTGCATCAAGAAACGCAACACTAACTGAAACTGTCACAGCTTCTGATGCCTTATCAACATCATCTGCAAAGAAGTCAACACTATCTGAAACCGTAACAGCTTCTGATTCTCTAACCACTGCAGTAACAAAGAAAACAACACTAACAGAAACAGTAACTGCTCATGACTCACTAACAACAGCCGCATCAAGAAAGGCAACACTATCAGAAACCGTCACTGCTTCTGATTCGCTATCTACTGCAGCATCAAGAAAAGCAATGCTATCTGAAACCGTCACTGCTCATGATTCGCTATCTACTGCAGCATCAAGAAAAGCAATGCTAACTGAAACCGTCACTGCTCACGATTCGCTATCTAGTGCAGCATCAAGAAAGACAACGCTCACCGAAACAGTGACTGCTTCAGATGTGTTAACAACCGCAGCATCACGAAAAACAACACTATCTGAAACCGTCACTGCTTCTGACTCACTAACAACAGCCGCATCAAGAAAGTCAACACTCACCGAAACAGTAACTGCTTCTGATTCGCTATCTACTGCAGTAACAAAGAAGACAACACTATCAGAAACTGTCACCACTTCAGATGTGTTAACAACAGCCGCATCACGAAAGACTACACTAACCGAAACAGTAACAGCTTCTGACTCACTAACAACTGCAGCATCACGAAAAACAACACTCACCGAAACAGTAACAGCTTCTGACTCACTATCAACCGCTGCATCAAGAAAGACAACACTATCAGAAACTGTCACCGCTTCTGACACATCATCGACTGCAGCATCACGAAAGGCAATGCTAACTGAAACAATAACCGCCTCTGATTCGTTATCAACCGCAGCATCAAGAAAGTCAACACTATCAGAAACTGTCACCGCTTCTGACACATCATCGACTGCAGCATCACGAAAGACTACATTAACCGAAACAGTAACAGCTTCTGACTCACTAACAACTGCAGCATCACGAAAAGCAACACTAACCGAAACAGTAACCGCCTCTGACTCGCTAACAACAGCAGCAGCACGAAACGCAACACTAACCGAAACAGTAACCACCTCTGATGCCTTATCAACATCATCTGCAAAGAAGACAACACTAACCGAAACCGTCGCTGCATCTGACTCACTATCAACCGCTGCATCACGAAAGACTACACTCACCGAAACAGTAACAGCTTCTGATGCATCTTCAACCGCTGCATCACGAAAGGCAACACTAACCGAAGCAGTAACTGCTTCTGACTCACTAACAACCGCAGCATCACGAAAAACAACACTAACTGAGACAATAACCGCCTCTGATTTGTTATCTACTGCAGCATCCAGAAACGCAACACTAACTGAAACTGTTACTACCTCAGATGTCTCCTCAACAGCAGCATCTCGAAACGCAGTACTATCAGAAACCGTCACTGCATCTGACTCACTAACAACAGCTGCATCTCGAAACGCAGTACTATCAGAAACCGTAACCGCATCTGACAATCTAACAACCGCTGCATCAAGAAACGCAACACTAACCGAAACCGTCACAGCTCATGATGATCTAACAACCGCAGCAGCGCGAAACACAACACTAACCGAAACCGTCACTGCTTCCGATTCACTATCAACTGCAGTATCAAAGAACGCTACACTCATCGAAACCGTAACCGCATCTGACACATCTTCAACTGCAGCATCCAGAAACACAACTCTATCCGAGACTGTCACTGCTTCAGATTCCCTGATAACTGCTGCATCCAGAAACGCAACACTAACCGAAACCGTCACAGCTTCTGATTCTCTAACCACTGCTGCATCCAGAAACACAACTCTATCTGAAACCGTCACTGCCTCTGACTCACTAACCACTGCTGCATCCAGAAACGCAATTCTATCTGAAACAGTAACTACCTCAGATACATTATCTACATCATCTGCAAAGAACACAACTCTATCTGAAACCGTCACCGCCTCTGATGCCTCCTCAACTGCAGCATCCAGAAACACAACTCTATCAGAAACCGTCACTGCTTCTGACTCACTATCAACTGCAGTATCAAAGAATGCAACATTAACCGAAACCGTCACCGCCTCTGATGCCTCCTCAACAGCTGCATCAAGAAACACAGTACTAGATGAAACCGTTACAGCGTCAGATGCCTCCTAAACAGCTGCATCAAGAAACACAGTACTAGATGAAACCGTTACAGCGTCAGATGCCTCCTCAACAGCTGCATCAAGAAACACAGTACTAGATGAAACCGTTACAGCGTCAGATGCCTCCTCAACAGCTGCATCAAGAAACACAGTACTAGATGAAACCGTCACCGCCTCTGATACCTCATCAACTTCATCTACAAAGAATGCTACACTAACTGAAACCGTTACAGCGTCAGATGCCTCCTCAACTTCAGCATCACTCAACGCAGCATTAACTGAAACCGTCACCACATCTGACTCACTAGCAACAGCTGGAACAAAGAACGCAACACTAACTGAACTCGTCACCGCTTCCGATGCATCTTCGACATCATCTGCAAAGAACGCAACACTAACTGAACTCGTTACAGCATCTGACTCATTAACAACAGCTGGAACAAAGAATGCAACACTAACTGAACTCGTCACAGCATCCGATAATCTAGCAACAGCTGGAACAAAGAACACAACAATAACTGAAACCGTCACCACCTCTGACTCATTAACAACAGCTGGAACAAAGAATGCTACACTAACCGAAGTCGTTACAGCATCCGACAATCTAACAACAGCTGGAACAAAGAACGCAACACTAACTGAAACCGTCACCACATCTGACTCACTAGCAACAGCTGGAACAAAGAACGCAACACTAACTGAACTCGTCACCGCTTCCGATGCATCTTCGACATCATCTGCAAAGAACGTAACACTAACTGAACTCGTTACAGCATCCGACACATCTTCAACATTATCTGCAAAGAATGCAACCCTAACTGAAACAGTAACCACCTCTGACACATCCTCAACTTCAGCATCACTCAACGCAGCATTAACAGAAACAGTAACTACATCTGACTCATTAACAACAGCTGGAACAAAGAATGCTACACTAACCGAAGTCGTTACAGCATCCGATAATCTAACAACAGCTGGAACAAAGAATGCTACACTAACCGAACTCGTCACAGCATCCGATAATCTAACAACAGCTGGAACAAAGAATGCTACACTAACCGAACTCGTTACAGCATCCGATAATCTAACAACAGCTGGAACAAAGAATGCTACACTAACCGAACTCGTCACAGCATCCGACACATCTTCAACATCATCTGCAAAGAACGCAACACTAGCTGAAACCGTCACCGCCTCAGATACATCCTCAACTGAAGAATCAAAGAGCATCACTCTAACCGAACTCGTTACAGCATCCGACACATCATCCACTTCCGCATCGCTTAATGCAGCATTAACCGAACTCGTCACAGCATCCGACACATCCTCAACATCGTCTGCAAAGAACGCAACACTAATCGAAGTCGTTACTACCTCTGATGTATCATCAACAGCTGGAACAAAGAACGCAACTCTAACCGAACTCGTCACCGCATCTGACTCATTAACAACAGCTGGAACAAAGAACGCAACTCTAACTGAAACCGTCACCACCTCTGATGTATCATCAACAGCTGGAACAAAGAACGCAACTCTAACCGAACTCGTCACCACATCTGACTCACTAACAACTGCTGGAACAAAGAACGCAACTCTAACTGAAACCGTCACCGCTTCCGATGCATCTTCAACCAAAGAATCAAAGAGCATCACACTAACCGAACTCGTCACCGCATCTGACTCACTAACAACAGCTGGAACAAAGAACGCAACTCTAGCTGAAACCGTAACCGCATCCGACACATCTTCAACTTCATCTGCAAAGAACGCAACTCTAACCGAAACCGTCACTGCTAATGATTCTCTATCAACTACAGGATCAAAGAACGCAACTCTAACTGAAACCGTTACTACCTCTGATGCATCTTCAACTGCAACATCACGAAAAGCAACTCTAACCGAACTCGTCACCGCATCTGACAGCCTAATAACAGCTGGAACAAAGAGTGTTACACTATTAGAAACTGTCACTGCTCATGATACCGTATCAACATCTGGAACAAAGAACGCAACTCTAACCGAAACCGTAACCGCATCTGACACATCATCAACTAAGACATCAAGAAAGACAACACTAACTGAGACAGTAACTGCTTCAGACTTGGTATCTACTACTGCAGCAAAGAAAGCAATACTATCAGAGACAGTCACTGCTCATGATTCAGTATCAAATACAGGATCAAAGAGTAGAACACTAACCGAGACAGTCACTGCTCATGATTCCCTAACAACTGCAGCATCACGAAAAGCAACACTAACCGAAACAGTAACCGCCTCAGATGTTTCCTCAACAGCTATAGCAAAGAGTACTACACTAACTGAAACCGTCACCGCCTCCGATAATCTATCATCTGGTTTGACAAAGAATCTAACACTAACAGAAACCGTATCCTCACATGATTCTATATCATTCAAGGGCGGAGTAAAAATTGAGGCAAGAGATCAAGACAATAATCTAATTACTGGCGCCATCTACTCGATATCACCAAATCCAAATGGCGGTAACATCCCAGAGGTGATAGTTGATGGAGGTAGCAATGATAATGACGCTCAAAATAACGGCAGAGCAGTTGTTACCTTGGTACCGTTTGGACCTTATAATATAACAATGACAACAATACCTACTGGATTTAATGTACTTGGAAACTCTACAATTTACACTGTATACAATACCAACTTGAACGGTACCAGCATATTCAGACTTACTCCAATCAATTACAACATCAGTACATTACCACCTACTGTAATCACATCAGCACCAAACCTCAACGCTACCACTCTTGGCATGTGGTCACCCTCAGGATTTAATGCAGTAAAAATAAACGGTACAACACAGACACCAATTACAGAAGTTCAAAGCTTGCCTCCAATAATTTCAGTAGGATCAAATAATACTGGACTCAATAGTGCAATTTCCAATCAAGTAACAGTATCATTAAAAACATCATTTGCAGACAGCACAACTCCGACTACAATAATGAATGCATTAGGTGTACCAGTGTATTCAATGCCCCAGTCATCAAATGTTACAGCAGTATTACCAAGTATTGTGGGAACAACAAGTACAACTAGCACCAACCAAGTGATAACTACTCCACCGCTCAACCAGATAATTCCTGGACAGAAGATGATCATTCCAGTAGAAACTTCAGTAATTCCACAAACAGGTGGTCTTAAGCAACTTAACGTAACAGCATGTGCAGATCCTGGTCAAAATGGTTGTGATGCATATACTCCTAGTTCATCAAATGATTGGTTCTTGGTAAAGACTGACAACCAGCTTCCAGCTTCAAAACCTGTACTACCACTAAATGACAAGCTAACATTATACGTCAATGTAACATACCAGCACGAAGTAACAGGCACAGGATTTGACTGGTCAAACCCTGCTAACTTTAAGACTCCTCCACAATTGACACTACAACTACCAAAGAATGCACCAGGAGTAGAACTTGATTCTAATAAATGTCCAATATCTGACATATTCTTGTTTGATCCTACTGGAAACGGCGGAGCAGGTAGCTGGATAACCAATCCTGTTACCATATTATCAGCTGTTCCATCTGCTGATAACAGCCTTACATGTGATGTAGTGGTGTCAGCCCCACACTTTTCACAATTTGCATTGGGAGGTCATGGTATTAGCAGTACAACACCAGGATCAACAGTATCTACACCAGGATCAGTAGGAACTGTTGGTGGTGCTGGTGGAGGTGCTACCGGAGTTGGCACAAGTTCAGCAGCTGCTGCTACAACAAGCAATGGAGGGGGAGCAGGACCATATCTTAAGATCCAAGATGTATCTTATGATATCTGTGACAAACAGATTGTAAGAATCCAAGTTGCAACTGATTATAATAAAACAGATCCAACTGTAATAGTTCGTACATCAATTAACGGTGTAGTAGATGCAAAGCTTATCCCAGTTCAGCCATATGCAGAAGAAAATGTCAACGCCTCAGTCAGAAAGCTAGTCTACGAAGCTTCCATCAATCCAAAAGAGACATCATTTGAGGTAGTTGCACTTGAAACAATTGGAACTAATCTATTCTCAGTAGGAAAGACAGTTGAGGTTACTGGTTGCAATGAGGATCTTGATTTCACAAAGATTGAGTTACTAACACAGCCTGCTGAGATTGATCTATCTGCACCACAGATATTTGATCTTAAATTCCAAGTAGGTAATGGAACTGAACAACTTGCATCAGAGCCAACAACTCAGTTTGTACGTGGTAATCCACTCTCAGTGTATGCCATAGTGAACACTCCAACACCAATTACTACATCTGAATTACGATTCTCAAGTATTGAAAATAATGATTCAGCACAATTCCATACAGTAACAATGAATGTTACTCCACTACAAGTATCAAACAGCACATACTTGTTATCTGCAACAGTGCCATCTGAATTACTAGAAGCACCTGGTATACAATACTGGATTCATGTGGAAAACAGTGCAAACAAGAATACTGATTCTGATGTTGCTACAATTGGAGTAAAGCCAAACTATCCAATCAATGCAACACTAGAGTTGGATGTTTCACAAAACAGAGCAGCCGGAACTACCGCAAGACCTTCATCGTATCTTACAGTTGATGGAGGTTCAGTATATGGTACAATCTCACTTGTAGTAGATGGCCAAACTGTCTATACATCACCTGGACAATTGTTCTCCAATGGACAGACTCAGGTAAGACTTGAATGGCAGACCCAGCCAACTGATGCACTTATCAATCACAAGATTGAGGCAGTAGCAAACATTTACGACAAGTCATTTACAGCACAAGGAAATATCATTACGTTCTCGTCAATCAAGGTAGCACCAATTTCACAATCAATCAATATTGCTCCAATCAACGATGCCAGTGGACATACAATTGCCAATCCAGAAGTTCTCTATTCCTCATTTAACAACGAGGGTACAATGAGATACAAAGTAACTGCACCTGACGGAACATGTGTAATTGGTGTATCAAGTCAATGTCTTGTACAAAACTCTACACTTGATGCACCTGGACAAATAAAGAGTGTCACTATCGGGGATCAAATTTACAGAGTCAGATATACCGGAGTAAATGATACACTTGAAAGATTCTCAATCACATCAGTAGATCCAATAGTTGGAACATGGAATGTTGAGATTGATTCTCAGATAGATCTTACACCACAAACACAGATGATGGATAGTACTTCACTCAAGGTAACCTATAGACCAGTAGAGATACCGTTCTTGTCAGAGTAAACTAATCAGGGAAATGCAGTAGCCTTGGCAAGATGTGAATCAAGATCTGAAATCTTTATTCTTTCTTGGCTCATCGAGTCTCGGTTTCGTATTGTAACGGTACCGTCTTCTAATGTCTGGTGATCAATTGTAACTGCAAATGGCGCACCGACCTCATCTAATCTTCTATATCTTCTTCCTATTGCACCAGAGTGGTCCAAAAATGCATCATATTTTTTTCGTAGCATGATGTAAATCTCATCAGTCTTTTCTGCCAATCCATCTTTTTTTACAAGTGACAATATCCCTACATGGACTGGAGACAAGTATGGCTCCAAGGAAAGCACTACTCTGTCATTTTCCTTGTCTTCTCGCAGTCTGTGCTCTATCATGGTGTAAAGACTTCGGTCTATTCCCATTGATATCTCAAATACATGTGGCAAGACCTTTGTTTCGTCATCCATAACCTCGAACTTTTCTTTGCTTGTAGTACTGTGACTCTTCAAATCATAATCTGACCTGTAATTGCATGCAACAAGCTCAAGCCAACCTGTATTGGTCTCAACCTCAAAGTCAAATGCAACTGTTGCATAGAATGCCTTTTCTTTTTCTCCTAGTTTTCTAAATCTGCTTTTTGATACGTCAATTCCTGTCTTTTGGTAAAACTCTACAAGCAAGCCAAGATAATATGCCACAAGTTTGTTTGGAACTAGGCCTGTGTCCAGTGCCTCCTTGCATGTCATGCTCTTTATCGTATCATCTATCATTATTCTTATCTGGGTATTTTCTACCTCGGCAAACTTTGGCAGGTCGTCAAGCTTGGCAGGATTGCAAAAGACTTCAACTTCTGCCTGGTAAAATTCTCTTAATCTAAGAAGGCTTTGTCTTGGCGAGATCTCGTTTCTAAAACTTTTTCCTATCTGGGCAACACCAATTGGCAATTTTCCTCGCATTGTCTTGAACAATCTTGGAAAATCAACAAAGATGGATTGACATGTCTCTGGTCTGAGATATGCCGATTCCCCTTGGGCTCCTATTCCAACCTTGAACATCATGTTAAATTTTTTGATACCATCAAAACTTCCCTTGCATTTTGGGCATACGATCTTTTTCTCTTCTATAACCTTGTCAAAGTCTGCCAAATCTGCGCTCTCTGGAACTGTAATACCTGTGATCTCTTCTATCATCTTGTCTGCCCTAAAGATTGATTTGCATTTTGTACATGTTGCAATTGGGTCTGCAAAACTTGCCAAGTGGCCTGATGCGACAAAAACGTTTTCTGACATGATCTGTGAGCCGTCAATCTCCCACATCCTGTCTCTTCTTACTAGTTCTCTTCTCCACAGTTCGATGAACTTGTTTTTTAGGCTGACCCCAGATGGTCCATACTCCCAAAATCCTGCGTGGGCATCAGAGTAAATTTCACAGCTTGGGAAATAAAATCCTCGCTCCAGTGCAAGTTGTATTATTTGTTCATAATTCATGGTATCATCAAATCCTATGCCAATTCCTTTGCCTTGTCCAAGTTTCCGACATCATCGCGTCTCTCATCAATTGGTGTCTCTAAAATTATTGGAATTTTTTTGCGATTTATTGTTTTTATGATATATCCTAATCCCTTTTCTCCAATGTGCCCTAGTCCAATGTGTTCGTGTCTGTCTAGGTTGCTTCCAAGTTCTCCCTTGGAGTCATTGAGGTGTAAAATCTTGAGGCGCTCAAAACCTATTGCATCATTTAACTTGTCAAGTGTTGCAGCTGCACCTTTTTCTGTACTCATGTCATAGCCAGATACAAAACCGTGACATGTATCAAAACAGATTCCAAATCTTTTGGCAGGCTTTAACTCGGATAAAATTGATGCAAGCTGGTCCAAGTCAGAGCCAACACTATTTTTTTGTCCTGCAGTATTTTCTAAAAGAATAGTAACATCATCTGGAGTATCCTTTGCAGCCTTTGTAAATGCCCTGACTAGCATCTCGATTCCTTTCTTATCTCCTTCACCCTTGTGACTTCCCAAGTGTGCAACAAGATATGGAATTCCTAGCTTGCTGCATCTTTTTGCCTCATCTATCAGAGAACCAAGTGATTTTACAAATGGGTCCTCTTCGGGAGAGGAAAGATTGGGCAAGTATGGCATGTGAGCTACTGTTGCAAATCTATCAATCTTGGTCTTGGCAAGTTTTTCTTTGAAACTTGTTGCATCATTACTTGTTAATGGTTTTGCAGCCCATCCTCTTGGGTTGCGGGTAAAAATCTGAAATGCTGAGCATCCTGTTGTTACAGCGTTATCAACTGCCTTGTCTATCGAACCTGCAATGGATACATGTAATCCAACCTGCATGCCACTAATTTATTCGGGTATAAT